>FWWM01000733.1_pt1 | contig 108105 bp, 88 predicted proteins | sample 2228351 | NCBI WGS metagenome assembly FWWM01 (sample SAMEA103939774, study PRJEB20133) | metagenome
ATGGTCACAGTAAAGACCATATTGACACATCTGGTCATTCTGACAGGAGCCGCCTGGCCCGACCCTTTCGCGGCATATCGTCCCTTCGCCCTCGAAGGCACATCCATACGGCGGCGCGCACAAGGGCATCCCGTCTGGCCCCAGGGCGCAGGGCTCGCCCAGGCCAGGGACCTCGTCGCACACCTCTTGCCGGCAGGCAAGGCCCTGTCCGCACAAGGTGGGGCCAAAGGCCCCGTACGCGCAAGGCTCGCCCTTCCCTGGCAAGGGGACGCAGGTCCCACCCAGGGCGTCGCATCCAAGTCCCGCCGCGCACTCCACCCCGTTGCCGCAGGGCTCCCCCTGAACCGGCCTCGGGGTACAGTGAGACCCATTCCCCTCCGGGTCGAAGGGGCAGTACTCGTCCGCTGCGCAGTCCTCGTTCCATTGGCAAGGCGCGCCCGGCTCCTTGGCCACGCAGAACCGCCTCGCCGAGGCAAGGCAGCGCATGTCCGGCCCGCAGTCGGTGTCCTGGCGACAAGGCTGTCCTACGCCCTCGAACGCCAGCGGGCCGCAGACCCCTCCCTGCCCGCACGCGAGGTCTGGCTCGCACTCTGTCGAGGCGCTGCACGGCTCCCCGGCCTTGTGAGGGACGATGCACTCGCCGTCGGGGCCGCAGCGAAGGCCGCTCCGGCAGGGGACCTCCCCGCAGGCCTCTCCTGCACCGGGCAGAGGCGCGGACGGCGTAAACAGCGGGCAGATCAGGGTGTCGGCGGGCGCGACCACACACGCATCGAGCAAAGGTCGCAAGGCCTTGGCGCAGGCTTCCGCTTCCTGCGGGTGGACCTCGAGCAACCCTGCCTCGACCACGGGGCGCAACCCCTCGACCCAGCGCGCGCAATCTCGCTCAGCGCGTGCGCGACAGTCCTTGGGAAACCCTGGGGCCTGGTCGCAGCCGCACCCATGGACCGCGTCGCAGAATAGGCCAGCGAACTTTGGACACCATTCCTCGATGACCTGCGCCAGGGGCGGGTTGTCCCCTTGGGCGGCCTCGGTCCCGGAAACCGAATCCTCTGTGTCCCAAGCCAATACGTCCTGGTCGCCCGGTGCCCCGGTCTCGACCGATGCGTCACTGGTCGCCCCTGGATGGACGTCTAGTGAGGCATCGCCCGCATCGCTGTGGTCCCGCAAGCCCCCTCCCCCACCCCCACACGACACAAGCAAGCCGAGCGTCAGGAGCCACATCATCCTCCACCCAAGCACAGTTTCCTTCATCATAGCCGCCTCCATCACGCCAACCCACATGCGGCCCGCTGACGCCCGAAGCCGCTCCGCAAGCGCCCGCAGCAGTCTTCCGGGGCCTCGACGACCCGACGCATTGTATGGTGGATACGTTGCGGAAAAGAACTGCCCATGGCTCTCCACGCGATGAATCAACGTCGAGACCGTTCCATCACCCATGCCTCGCCCGCAGGCGTCAGTTCCAAGGAATCGCCGCGCACGGTGACGAGCCCGCGGCGGACCCCAAGGCGGAGAAGGGCTTGTGCCTCGGAATCGGAGAAGCGCAAGTGTTCGCTCAAGTGGGCGACGCGGCACTCGGTTTGGGCCTCCGGGAGCCCCTGGTGCTGCCAAAGGTGCACGCACAGGGTCTCGAGGGCGAGGTCGAGGCGCAGGGTCCGGCGACGCCACCACGTGGCCAGAATGCCTCGTTCCGGCGCGATCATGTGACTCGCGGCGAAGACGACACCCGCGGCCACGGCCATGCTCCCTGCGATGGAGGCATCCGCCGCGCGGGCCCCAAGGTACCCAATCACCGCGGACGCCACCGCAAAAACCACCGACAGGCCGAGCAGTGTGGGCAGCCTCTGGACCCACAAGGAAGCCGCCGCCGCTGGCGCCACCATCAGGGCCACGACCAGGACCGAACCCACGGCCTCGAAGGCCCCGACCGCGGTCACCGAGACCATCGCAGTCAGGCCGTACTGAATCGCGGCGGGCCGATACCCGAAGGCCGCTGCAAGCCCCGAATCGAACGTGCTGATCTGAAGTTCCTTGTAAAAAAGGAGCACGAGGCCCACATTCACCAGCAAGATCCCGGACATGACCGCGAGCGCCCGCGGGCCCACGTCCGCGCCTGCCAGTGTCAGGCGCTCGAACGGTGCGAAGGCGATCTCCCCTAGCAGCACGGAGTCCGTGTCCAGGTGTACATGGCCTGCCTCGCGCGCGACCAGGATCACGCCGAGCGAAAACAGGGCCGGGAACACGAGCGCGATGGCCGAGTCCTCGCGGACCAAGCCGGTGTGTCGGAGGCCCTCGATCAGGACTACGGTCAAGACGCCGGTCGCCGCGGCCCCGAGCACCAGGACGGGCGATGCGAGGTCCTGCACAATGAGATACGCGACCACGATCCCAGGCAGGATCGCGTGGCTGATGGCGTCGCTCATCATGGCCATGCCGCGCATCACGAGGAAGGCGCCGGGGAGGGCGCAGGCTGCGGCAGTCACGCACGCGATGGCCAGGATGTCCCACTGCTCCGGGGTCATGGGCCGCCCTCCGCGGGGTGCTCGGTCAGCCTCTCGGCCCTTGCGGCCCCTGCCGGTGTCAGGGACCAGTGGTCAGGGGCGTCTTCCCGAACCAGACCGCGCCGTTCGAGTGCGTGCAGGGAGCGGTGCGCCCCTGGCAGACCCGTCAGCTCGAGCATCGCCTGGTGGTGAGGGTGCGCCGGGTCGTCGTGACCCTTCGCGAGGTGCGCGAGCGCCAGAAGGACTCGCTCCTGCTCGATGTGCCTGCGGGCCCGGACGTGGCGGATTGCGGCCCAGGCGAGCCCCCGCGCCGGCGCGAACAGCAAAGAAATGAGTGCAAACGTTGTGGCGACCAAGACGATGGCGGGTCCAGCGGGGAGGTGGCGCGTCCCGGTGCTCAAAAAGGCCCCGACCGCGCCGCTCAGTCCCCCGAACAGCGCAGAAAGGGCCACCATGCGGCCCAAGCGGTTGGTCCACTGGCGTGCCGCGGCTGCGGGCGCCACGATGAGGGCGCTCATCAGGACGACGCCGACGGCCTCCAGACCGAGCACGACCGTCAGGACCAACAGCCCTGTCATCAAAGTCTCCAGGGCTCGCACCGGACGCCCCGAGGCCATCGCAAAGACAGGGTCGAAACACAAAGCCTTCCAGTCTTTCCACAGGACCAGGACCGCCATCACCACGACCCCCCCGAGAAAGCCCATGGCCCACAAGTCCTGCTCCAACAGCCCCGCGGCCTGCCCGAAGAGGAAACGGTCCAGACCGGCCTGGCCCGCCCCGGCATGCCGCCGGGCGAAGGTGAGCAGGACGAGCCCGGCCCCAAAAAATACGGAGAGCATCATGGCCAGACCCGCATCCTTCTTGACCGGGGTCGAGCGCACCACCGCGGCCACCAACAGCGTGCCAAGCCAACCGGCCACAACGGCACCCGCGAGCAGGGGCAACGGGGTGCGCGAGCCTGTCAGCAAGAAGGCGAGCACGATCCCCGGCAAGGCCGCATGCGAGACCGCGTCTGCGAGGAGGCTCTCTCTCCGCAAGAGGGCGAAAGGACCCACCGTTCCAGCGACCGCGCCCAAGATGAGGGCGCCCAGGCCCACCAGACGCACCGTGTGGTCGCCCGCGACCTGTGCGACCCACTCGATCACGGCCCTTCCCCCCCGATGTCGCCGGCTGCGACCGCGTCGCGCACGGGAGTCCGGCCACCGAAGCACAGTCGGAGGTTGGCTTCGTTGAACACCTCGTTCACGGGGCCGCACGCGATGCGCCGCACGTTCAACAACAAGACCCAATCGAAGTAGTCGCGCACAGTCTGGAGGTCGTGATGGACGACGACCACAGTCCTCCCCCTCGCGCGCAAATCGCGCAGGCGGTCCACGATCACCCGCTCGGTCACGGCATCCACGCCCTGAAATGGCTCGTCCATCAAGAAGACCCGCGCATCCTGGACCAGGGCCCTAGCCAAAAACACGCGCTGCTGTTGCCCCCCGGACAGGGCGCGGATGTGGCGCGAGGCCAACGCCTCCATCCCGACCTGACGCAGGGCCTCCAACGATGCCTCACGGTCCTCGCGTCTCGGCAGCCGGAACCACCCCAGGCGACCGTACCGCCCCATCATGACCACGTCCAGGACCGTGGCCGGAAAGTCCCAGTCCACACTGTTTCTTTGGGGGACGTAGGCGATGGATGCGCGCACCTCCGAGACTGGGCGACCTTCCACCAAGACCCGTCCGGCCACCCGGGGGATCAACCCGAGGATCGCTTGGAGCAACGTGGTCTTGCCTGCCCCGTTCGGGCCGACCACGGCCAACAGGACCCCCTCCGGGACCGTCAGGTCCACATCCCACAGGACCGCGCGCTCCCGATAGGCGACGGTCAAGTCTGAAACCTCGATGGCAATCATCGTCGTTCCCCCTCCGGCCACAGCCCTCGCACGAGCGCCGCGACATTGTGCCGCATCATCCCGACGTACGTCCCCTCCGGAGTCCCGGGGTCCCCAAGGGCGTCCGACAAGAGGGCATCACCGACCTGGACATCGAACCCTCTTGCGCGGACCGCGGCTTGCAACGCCTCGATCACACGCGGCGAGACCGACGTTTCGACAAAGATGGCAGGAATCCCGCGCTTCACGATGAGGTCCGCGACATCCTGGATGTCCCGGACCCCTGCCTCTGCCACGGTGCTGATCCCCTGGATCCCCCGGACCTCCAGGTCGTATGCGCGGCCCAGATACGCGAAGGCGTCATGGGCAGTCACGAGGACCCGACGCTCCGGCGGGATCGCCCGCAGTCGCTCCCGGACCTCTGCATCCAGGCGGGCGAGTTCCTCAAGGGTCGCCTGGCACCGGGCCGCGTATCCTTCCGCGCCCGCGGGGTCCAGTTGTGAGAGAACGGCGCAAGTGGTGCGGGCCGCTTCCATCCACAAGGCGACGTCGTGCCAGACGTGCGGGTCGGGCGAGGTGGCGGATGCGTCGGGCCAGATCAGCCGCTCCTTTGGGATGCCCGAGGTGACCGCCACGCACGGGATTCCGCGCTCCGACAGGCGCTCCAGCACATGGGACAGTCGGCCTTCCAGGTGCAGTCCTCCATACAGAACGAGGTCCGCCCCGGCCATCCGGGTGACATCGCCCTCGCTGGCCTTGAAGAGATGCGGGTCTACTCCTGGGCCCATCAGGGAGGTCACCCGCACGCGCTCGCCGCCGATTTGTCTCGCGAGGTCGGCCACGAGGCTCGTCGTGGCAACCACCTGGAGTCCCTGGTCCGCAACACGATGAGCGTCCTTGGCGCTGCCGGTCGTGGAACGCACCGCATGCAGGGCCACACCCATGAAACCAATCGTCGCCGCCACAACCAGAAACACGACAAGCCGAGTCATCAACACAACCTCTCCATGCCGGGCTTCCGGCCCCCTCCCTTCCCGGCCAAACCGCATGTCTGCGTAAGACGCCGGGATGACCGTTGTCAAGCAACACCGTTTGCACGAGAGGATTGTCAGCGGTTTGCCTTTGAGCGGCGCTTGATTCCCCCCCGCCAAAAGACGAAAATCCTGCCAAGAGACGCCGGTTGGGCGGGAACCAGCGAGGCGACTCCTGGCGGGAGGTGAACCATGCGCGAGATTCAAACCTGGATTTTCTTGGTGGGGATCACGGTGGCGGGATGCTCGAGCGCAACGAGCCCCACAACCAACCCCGTGGATGTGAGGGTGGACCAGGCCCCCGGGCCGTTTGACTCGGGCGACACGGGCGCGCCGGGGGACGTGCAAGGGGAGGACGGCGAGGATTTCTTCGTTCCACAGGAGGACCTCGATGTCACTGGCTCGGGCGATACGCAGCCCGAGACCCTCCCGGACCAGCCTCCGCCACGCGACGATGGCGAACCCGAGCCTGGCCCCGACGCCGAGGACCAGGGTGGCCAGGACATTCCCCCTGACGACCCCACAGGAGGCGAGCCGGACATCCCGCCTGTCGCGGCCCCTTGCGGCCCATGCTCAAAGGACGAGGACTGCGAAGGTGTCGGCCGCTGCGTGGACCTCGGGTACTCGGTCGCGGTCTGCGTGGAGGGGTGTGGACCGGCCATGCAGTGCCCGTCAGGATTCCTGTGCGAGGAGGTGCCTGCGGTCTCCGGGGAGATGACGAGGCAGTGCGTGCCCGCGGACCGCTGCCCGTGCGCGCCCGAATTGACGGGCGTCACCATCCCTTGCACGCGCGTCAACCTCTTCGGGACCTGCCACGGGGTGGAGCGCTGCGATGGGCAAGACTGGCTTGCCTGCGATGCACCCGTGCCCAAGGAGGAGGTCTGCAACGGTCAGGACGAGAACTGCGACGGGCAGACGGACGACGGGTTCGGGAGCGTCACCTGCGGTCTGGGCGTGTGCGAGCACACCATCGAGGTCTGCAAGGACGGAAAACTGCAAGAGTGCAACCCCCTCGAAGGGGCGCAAGCCCTCGACTTGCCGGACGCGGAAGGCCTCGACACGGACTGTGACGGGGTGGACGGCACGGTCGCCCTGTCCGTCTTCGTGTCGGCCATGAGCGGGGACGACGCAAACCCAGGGACACCGCTCGCGCCCAAGAAGACCATAGCGGCTGGGCTCGCAGCGGCCAAGGATCAGGGGAAACGGGATGTCTTGGTCTCGGAAGGCGACTACGTCGAGACCGTGACGCTCATGGATGGCGTGGGCCTGCACGGGGGATATCGGGCCGCGGAGGGGTGGAGGCGCTACCCGACCTCGTACGCGAGCGTCTTTGGTGGGGCGGTCGCCCTGCACGCGCAGGACATCTCGAAGCCCACACGAGTCTCGCAGGTCCAGTTCATCGCCAAGTCGGGAAGCGCCCCGGGAGAACATTCTATCGCTGCCTTTCTCCGCAACTGCACCGAGGCCCTCGTGTTCGAGCGGTGCGTCTTCCGTGCTGGGGCCGGGGCCTCTGGGGCCCCAGGGGCCCACGGGCAGGCGGGTGCCCCGGGTGGCAATGGTGGGGGTGGTGGAAAGGGGTGCGAGGGCAGTTGTTTGGATCCGTGCGGCAAGCCGGTCCCTGGCGCGGGAGGGGCCAGTGCCTGCGGCCGCGCGGGTGGGGACGGCGGCAGTCCGGGGATCGGCAGCCAGGCGGGTCAGTCCGGTCAGGCCGGGTGTTGCACGACCCCAGGCGGTCCGGGCGGGGTGGAACAGAAGCCGGGCGGGAACGGACAGAACGGTGCGAACGGCGCCGATGGTGCGGACGGGGTCGCGGGACAGGCATTCCTCGCGGTGGACGACAATGGCCTGGTCACTGGCCGAGGCGGAGACGGCGCGGCTGGCGAGCACGGGCAGGGCGGCGGCGGTGGGGGAGGTGGAGGAGGCCACGGCGGCATCTGTCCCGACTACGGCGGTGCCGGAGGGGGCGGTGGTGGAGGTGGCTGCGGCGGAAGTCCTGGCCTTGGGGGTGGACCGGGTGGCTCTTCCGTGGCCGTGGTCTCGTGGCAGTCAGCGGCGTCCTTCAAGGAATGCGCCTTCCAGGCCTCGAATGGAGGCGCGGGTGGCGCCGGGGGCACGGGCGGAGCCGGAGGGGCAGGAGGCGGCGGGGGACCTGGCGGCGGTGGCCATGAGGGGTCCGGACCTGGCGGAAAGGGCGGAAATGGCGGCAAGGGCGGTCGAGGCGGTCACGGGGGTGGCGGGCCTGGCGGCTTCAGCATCGGGGTCCTGTGCGCGGGGCCGGTGAAGCCGTCCCTCACCAATGCGACCTTCTCATTTGGGACCCCAGGGGCAGGCGGGCCCAGCCAGGGAGAACCGGGCGAGGCCGGCTTCGCTGGGGACCAGGTGGGCTGCTGGGAGTAGTCTCACGGGCCGGGCCGCGCAACAGTCTTCCCCTCGAGTGTCTTCAGGAACGAGCGGATCCGCAGGTTCACGACCTCGGGGTATTCCACGAGGACGTAGTGCGTGCTGTTGGGGACGAGGAAGAACTCCGACCCGCGGATGGCCTTGTGCAAGGCCTCCATCTTGGCCCAGGGTGTGATCCGGTCCTCCTGACCGGCGATGATAAGGGTCGGGACCTTGACCTGGCCGAGGTACGGCGCAGCGCTGTGCTCATCCAGGCGCTCGACCATCTTCAGGTAGGTCCGGAAGTCGAGGGTGCGAAACTCACGCACCATCCCGGCGAAGAACTCCGCGTTGTTCTTGAGCATCCCTGTGCGAGCGAGGAGGCGGAGCGTCACATTTGAACCCAGGCCCATTGCGATGGCGGGGCCGAGCCACGGGGCCAACAAGCGCGCGACCGCCAAGACGCCACGCGCCACCTTGCCCCCACCCGGAAGACCCAGGGCAGTGTCCAGGATGTGCTCGTATGTCCCGGCGATCAGGACCAGGCCCTCGACGGCCTCGGGATGGCGATGCGCGTATTCGAGCGCGATCTGCACCCCCATGCTCCAGCCACCCAGGATGAAGCGCTCGAACCCGGCGCTTTGGCAGACAGCGACCATGTCCGACACGTGATCCTGAAGGCCCAGGCGTGCAGGGTCCCCCGGGGCCTGCGACCCATAGGTCCCTCGCGGGTCCCACGTCAGAAGGGTGTAGCGCTCGCCTAAGTCCTCGATCAGGTAATGCCACGTCAAAAACGGCGTGCCGAGCCCTGGGGCTAGGACCATGCGCCCAGGCCCGGTGCCCGCGCGGTACGTGGCGATCACAGTTCCGTCGGCAGAGCGAACCAGGCCTCGGCTCACAGGAAATCGTCCTGTCATGATGCGCCTCCTTCTGGGCCTCGAAGACGACGCGGGTGGAAGATAGCGCAACTTTCGGTTTGAAGTGCCGGCAAGACAGAGATATCTTCCGCCAGGCGAGTTGGCGGGTGAGGCTGATGAAAATCGCGAAGATCGGACGGGAAGAGCGACAAGCACTGCTTGGGAGGTTCTTGCGGTACGTGGCCGTGGACACGCGCTCGGACGAGGGGTCCACCTCATCCCCGTCCACGCCTGGGCAATGGGACTTGGCGCGCCTCCTTGCGCAAGAACTGCAAGAGCTGGGGTGCGAGGACGTGGCTATCAACGAGTGGGGCTACGTGTTCGCCACGGTCCGGTCCAACCTCCCACCCGACCACCCGGCGCGCGGGCGGGTCCCGACACTTGGACTCCTCGCCCACATGGACACCTACTTCGGGACTCCGGGTCGCGGCGTGAAGCCGCTGGTCATCGAGAAGTACGACGGCAGCGACATTACGCTTCCAGGAGACCCCTCGCAAATCATTCGCGTCGCGGACAACCCCAACCTTGGCCGCTGCGTGGGGCACACCATCATCACGTCGGATGGGACGACGTTGCTCGGCGCGGACGACAAGGCCGGCATCGCCGAGGTCATGACCGTGGTGGCCTGGCTCCGGAATCACCCCGACTTCCTGCACGGGGACATCCGGATCGGGTTCACGACGGATGAGGAGGTCGGGCGCGGGACCGAGCACTTCGACGTGGCCGCGTTCGGCGCTCAGGTGGCCTACACCCTGGACGGCGCGGATTTGGGGGAGGTCGAGGACGAGACCTTCTGCGCGGACGCCGCGACGGTCACCCTGACCGGGCACGACGTGCACCCTGGGTACGCGAAGGGCAAGATGGTCAACGCGGTCCGGGCCGCGGCCAGGCTGATTGACCTGTTGCCGACGGACTTCCTGCCAGAGACCACTGCCGACAGGCAACCCTATTTGCACCCTTACACCGTCCAGGGGGACGTCTCGCGGGTCACTATCAAGTTGCTTGTCCGCGCCTTCACCGTGGAGGAGCTGCATGAGCGCGAGGCGAGTCTTCGCGAGGCGGTGCGGGCGGTCGAGGCGGAGTTCCCTGGCCTTTGCTGCACGGTCGAGATCCAGGAGTCGTACCGGAACATGCGCGAGAAACTCGAGGAGGACCCCCGAGTCCTGGAGTACGCCTTCGAGGCGGTGCGGCGCACGGGCCTGACCCCGCAGCGCAAAGCGATCCGCGGCGGGACCGACGGGGCGCGCCTGTCCTTCATGGGCCTGCCGACGCCCAACCTGTTTGCGGGCGGCCAGAACTTCCATTCGGTGCAGGAATGGGTGTCGCTCGAGTGGATGACCGCTGCGGTCGAGTGCGTCCTGAACCTCCTGGAGGTGTGGGTGGAACGCAGCGCCTCCGAGACGTGATAGACTGCCTTCATGTCCCGTTTCGAGGCAGCCCGGCGCGCGGCCGAGGAGGCGCGCCGCCGGTACGAGGATCACGACCCGTACACGCACCACCACAGCGTGCGAGTCGCCCACTGGGCCGTGATGCTCGCAGGGCACGTGCCGGGCTTCTCGCAGGAGCGCCTGCGCCGCCTCGAGGTGACGGCCCTACTGCACGACTACGGCAAGACCTTCCTCGACCCGGCGCTCCTGCGAAAGACGTCGCAACTCACTGAGGCCGAGTCCGTGGAAATCCGCCGACATCCTGCCTTGGGGGCGGACAACCTCCCCCTGTCGGGGGAGTATGTCCTCCCCGAGGCGGTCCGCTGGCACCACAAACACTTTGACGGGTCCGGCTACCCCGACGGGGTCATAAGCGGCATTGACCTGCCGCTCGAGGCGCGCCTGATCGCGGTGGCGGACGTCTTTGACGCCCTGACCTCGGCCCGCCCGTACCGCCGCGACCGGATCTCGTACTCGCCGGCAGAGGCGCTCGACCTGATGAGAAGCATGGCCGGTCGCGAACTGGACCCGAGCCTTGTGGCCCTGTTCGAGACCGTCTATCGCCTCGAGTGCGAGCGCGTGGGGGGGGAGGTCGGTTCACGCACGCTCCAGGTCCAGAGTGTGATCGGTCAGGAGGTCCAGCGCGCCCGCGACCTCCTCCGGGCCGAGATCGGGCCCTACGACCCACGCGACCCCCTCCGGGGTCGTCCCGCGCCGAGGGACCTCGTGGACCGGCTCACAGAGGGCCTGGTCCGCGCCAACCTGGACCCGGAGTCCGCCTCGCTCATCGTCCGGCACGTCCTGAAGATGCCGCTCCCCGAGACCTTCCCCCAGGAAGACATCCTCTCGCCACCGAGGAAGGCGACGTCTCCGCCGGGCCGCGCCCTGCACCATGTGGAGGTCGTGCTGCGGGTGCGGCGGCTCCCCCCGCGCTTTGACTACATGCGGGTCGTGGTGTTCATGGGCCAGTTGTGGTTGAGCGTGGGCGAGCGCTCGGAGGACGAGTTCGAGGTCCGGCTTGCACGATGACGGCCTTGCGACAACGGTTGATTTTTTGCCGCCAGAATAGGTAAACTGCGCCCGACGTCAATGGAGCGTGTGCTCTGTGGCTTCTCTTTCAGGAGGAAGGACAATGAAGTGGCTGACCATGGGTCTGTTGGTGGTCCTCGCAGGGTGTGGCTCGTCCGAACATGCGCTGCGGGGGGGGAAGGCACCGTCCTGGGCCAACCGGGCCCCCGGGGGATGGATGTGCACCCTGGACGGCAAGGCGGGGATGTGCTCGATGGGCATGGTGAGCGGCATCCGTGGGGACGCGGCCATGCGCAGGACCGCGGCTGCGGAGCGCGCCCGTGTCGGGCTCCAGCGCCTCTTCGATACGTACTCCGCGAGCCTGTTCAAGTCCTACCAGAGCGCGACCACGGACTTCCGCGATGCGGCGGAGGAGCAGCATCTCGAGCAGGCGATGAAGACCTTCTCGGCAGGGCACCTGTCCGGGGTCGAGATTCGGGACTACTGGGAGGACGAGAAGGACAATGGCTACGCGCTGGCCTTCCTGGCGATTGACGACTTCACCGCGGCGCTTGATAAGATGGGCAACTTGAGTCAGCGCACGAAGCAGATCATCCGCGCGAACGCCGAGCGTGTACATGAGGAACTGCGCCAGGAGGAGGAGAGGAGGGACGTGCGATGAGGGGGATTTCGGGCGGCGCGGCGCTACTCGCGGCGCTTGTGGGGTGTGGGTCGTCCCTGCCCGAGGTCCGGCGGGTGGACCCCACCACCCAGACCGACATCTCCGGGCGCTGGAACGACACGGACTCGAGGCTCGTGTCCGAGGCGATGATTGACGACTGCCTGGAGGGGCGTTGGCTGCTCGACTTCAAGCGGACCCACGAGGGCAAAAAACCGCGCATCATCGTGGGCACCGTCCGCAACCGGAGCCTCGAGCACATCAACGTGCGGACCTTCGTCGCGGACCTGGAGCGGGCGATCACCAACTCGGGGCGGGCGGTGTTCGTGGCCTCTCGCACCGAGCGCGAGGAGATCCGGGACGAGCGGGTGGACCAGGCGGAGCACGCCTCCGAGGAGACCCGCAAGGAGCCAGGCCGCGAGCACGGCGCGGACTACATGCTCCAGGGCGAGATCAACTCGACGCTGGACCGGGCGGGTGGGGTCGCGGCCGTGTACTACCAGGTGAACCTGACCCTGATTGACCTCGAGACCAACGAGAAGGTCTGGATCGGCGAGAAGAAGATCAAGAAGGTCGTGGAGCGCGGGTCCTGGAGCCCGTGATGTTTCCGCAGGGAGAGAGTTGGTGCCGACTGCGGTCAGCGGTCGCGGTGTATCCGCCGTCCCGGTCTTGGTCCTGTGCGTGGCGGCCTGCGGGGCCCCGGGTGTCAGCCTCCGTCACTACCGGGACCTCAACCGCACCATCGAGGCTGGGCAATACGACGCGGCCCTCGCGAGGCTCGAGAAGTCCCGTGAGGTGTACGGCGAGAAGTCGCGAGTTCTCTACCACATGGATGCCGCCATGATCGAGACCCTGGCGGGCCGGCCCGCACAGGCAAACGCCCATGTCCAGGAGGCCGAGGACCTGATCGAATCGCTCTACACGAAGAGCCTAACGCGCGAGGCGGTGTCTTTCCTGACCAGCGACGCTTCTCTCCCCTACGAAGGTGAGGATTTCGAGAAGGTCTTCCTAAACGTGCTCGCGGCGCTGAACCACGCCCGGATGGGCGAGCCGGACGAGGCTGCGGTCGAGGCACGCAAGGCGGACGTCAAATTGGTCGAGATGGCGCGGACGCGAGGTCAGGACACGGCCTACGGCGAGGACGCGTTCGTGCGCTTTCTGATGGGCCTGATGTACGAGGACGCGGGCGAGACGAATGATGCGTGGGTCTCGTACGCAAGGGCGATCCGGACCTATCAGGCCCAGGAGAAGCGGTTTGGGGTCTCGGTCCCGCGCTCGCTCGTACGCAGGGCTGCGGTGGTGGCTGCTGCGCTTGGCTTTCACGACGAAGTTGCGTCGCTACGCGAGGGGTTCCCGGGCATGGTCCCCGAGGACCTCAAGGCACTGCGTGGCCTTGGCCGCATCGTGGTTGTGGAGTTCGCGGGGGAGGTCCCGGCCAAGGTCGAGCGTCGCGTCGAGGTGACACTAGGACAGGGCCTCTTTTTTCTCCAAACCATGGATGTCACCTCTCAGGAGGAGCAGCAGGTGGCCTCGGCGTTGAGCGTGGCCAAGTCCGTTGTTGCCGGCACCAACATCGCCATCGCATTCCCGGTGATGACCGGGCGGCCGCCAGGATCGGCCCCGACTACGGTCTGGGTGTCCGAGCCGGGGGGCGATGCGAGTGCCTTTGGGCTGGCAGGGCGGGGCGTCTCGAGCGTCGCCGAGCCTGTGCACAACCTGACGGCCATTGCCCCGGTGTGTCTCGAGGAGCGGATGGGCCGTATCTGGGCCCGCACTGTGGCGCGCGCCGTGGTCAAGTTTTTGCTGGCGTACGCCGCGCAGAAGGCGGGCGAGGCCGCGGGCGGTAAGGACTACGGCTGGCTCACCGGGTTCCTGGCCGGGGCCGCGACAGGGGCATTGCTCCAGGCCTCGGAGCACGCGGATACCCGACAGTGGGGCACCCTGCCAGCCGAGGTGCGTCTGGCCGTGATCGAGGTCCCGCCAGGGGAGTACGAGGTCCGCGTGAACGGCGTGCGCACCGCGCCAGAGAGGGTCCAGGTCCAGGCGGGCCGCTCGGTGTGGCGGCTCGTGCGGACGAGGTGAGAGGGGTGATGTGGTCCATGAAGAGATTCGGGCATGGTCTTGTCATCCTGTTGGCCTTTTCGGCTACCGGCTGCGGCTCGCCTGGCTTGCGGGGGACGCGCGGCTCCGACTGGGTCCGGACCGGGCAGCATGACGCCTACCCCCGCGAGGCATATCTCGTCGGCCTGGGACGCGGAAGGACACTTCAGGCCGCCGAAGACAACGCCCGCGCCGAGGTGGCGAAGGTCTTCGAGGCGCGCGTAGAGCAGGTGACCCGCGAGCGCGAGACCTATGTCGAGGGGGAATCGTCTAGCGGGGCCTCAGGGTGGTCGCGGGCCCTCGACATCTCGCAGGCGACCGAGGTCGAGACGGGCAAGGTCCTGTCCGGCGTCGAGATCGTGGAGCGTCACGAGGGGCCGGACGGGTTCGCGGCCCTCGCGGTCCTGTCCCGGGCCGATGCCTCGGAGCGCCTGTGGCGGCGGGCACGGGAACTGGTCGGGCGCGCCGAGGCGCTGCTGAAGAAGGCACGGGAGGCGGGCGATCCCCTGGAGGCGGCGCGCTCGTATTACCAGGCGGCGCGACTGCTGGGACTGGTGGAGCGCTTGAACACCGACATTGCAGTGCTGGCCGTGCGCCCCCCGGTGAAGGGACCCATGAGCCCTGGGGAGGCGTTCGAGGAGTTTCGGGCCGTGGTGCGGGAACACGTCCCGGTGGCCGTGCGGGTGAGCGGGGACGAGGCGGAGCGCATCCGGGCCGCGGTGGAGGCAGCATTGACCGAGCGCGGGGTCCCGGTCGCGGGACCGGGGACGCAGGAACGCCTTCAGGTCCGCGGTCATTCGGCGATGCGTTTCTCGGACCGCCCTCCACGCGAGTACCGGTTCGTCCGCTACGAGGTGACGCTCGAGGCCGTGGATACGCGGACCGGGACCGTTTGGGCCTCCGTGGGTCCCGTGTCGGATGATGCCTCGGGCCGGACCGCGGACCAGGCCGTTGAACGTGCGGTGTTTCTGGTGCGCAAGCGCCACCTCCCACAGTTCATGGCGGACCTATTCGAGCGCCTCTTCGGCGCGGGAGTCGAGAAGGAACTTTGAAAGGAGATGTCCATGAGAAGAATCATGATCCTGGTGATGGCCGCTGTCACGGCGCTGCTGGCTGCGGCAGCCACCGGGTGCGGCGGCGCCCAGCCGAAACCGGACCGCGAGCAGATTCAGCGCCGCTCGGACAAGGCCTTCCACGACCTGGAGAGGGAGGAAGTCGAGCAAGAGACCGAGTGAAGATAGCCGGGCGGGTCTTCAGCGCGGAACCTCGATGACCACGTACCCCCCCTCCCCGCCGCCCCGCACGACCTCGCGGACCTTGCAGACGCGCTCGCCCAGGCGGATCTCGCTGCCCGCCCCCACGTCCGCGTACACCTCGCCCTGGCCGTCTCGCGTCCCGGCCTTGACGATCACCAGGCCCGCAACCGGTCCCGTGCGCTCTTGACCCGCCGCATCGCGGTACTTCCCTTCGACGATGTAACTGACGGCGACCGAGTAGTCGTCACCGTGCCAGATCGCGGTCTGGCCGATCCGCACCGTGTCCATCCGAGCCTCCTCGCGGGCAGGAGGGCCCGCGTCCTTCGGTCGCTCCTCGCCCAGAACAACCGCCGACATCATCACCATACCCCAACAGACGAAGAGCCTGCTCATTTCGCGTTGATATGGACTGATTGATAATATTTTTTGAATTCAGTCATCCCCAGGACAGGCCTCTTGAACTCTTTGCCCCAGGGGTTGTAAAGCTCGATGGTCCCTTTGGCCTTGTCCACGGACACCACGGCGTACGCGTGGTTCGCGTGGACCCCCTCCGCGCGCATCTTCTGGAGGGTCTCCTGGTCGAATCGGTCCTGGGTATAGACCCCCGCGGTCATGGGGAGCCCCTTATCCGCAGCAGCAGCCAAAAGTTCGAGTAGGGTCTTGTCGTCCTTCGACGACGTGTAGATGGTGGTGGTCTTGTTCCCTGTCAGGGCCTCCATCGCGTCCTCGCTCTTCATCCGCACCTTGCTCCCGCGGATCTGCTCGTAGCCACCCTTGAGTTTGGCCCAGGCCTTCTCGACGAGCATGACCCACAGTTCCTTGCCGTCCTTCTCGCTCTGGTCGCCGGGCCTCGCGTAGACAACCCGTCCGCCCTCGCTCGGGAACTGGTCGTCCACGACCACCTCGCCGCCCTCGTGGAACTTGACCGTGTAGGTCCCGTCGCCGTTGTCCTTGATTATCCGCCGGATCGCGTCTGGGTTTCGGTGCGCGATGGCCGCGAGGGCCGCGACGAAGTAACAGTCCCCGAGCCGGCCCTGCGACACGTCGTCCATCGCGACCTCGTCCGTGTCGTCCTCCTCCCGGATAAACGGCTTCCCCTTCACCTTCTCGTACTTGGGGTCCGCAACGTGCTCGGTCTTCGCGTCCGGCTGGACCGCGGGGTCTGTCATGGGCCCTCTCGCCCCACCGTCCTCGGGTTGGCGGCGCGCGGAGGGAGACGCGGGCGTGCGCAGCCCCCCGGGTGCGCCCTTTGCCGAGGCCTCTGGCTTCAGAAGCCCAGAGCCCTGCTCGTACCCCGCACCCTTCAGGCGCTCCTTGACCGCGGCCCGCCTTGCCGTCTCCTTCAGTTCCTTGCGGGCCGGCGTCCCCGCGACCTGCGTCTTCTCTTTCTTGAGCATCCCGGTCTGAGCCATCCTGACTACCCCCGTGGAAGGTCACCCACATTGTAAATGGAACGTCGGACACAAGACAATGCCTTCGTTGGCTCCGGCGGAGGGACTCGAACCCACGACCAAGCGGTTAACAGCCGCCCGCTCTACCGACTGAGCTACGCCGGAAACACCGAGCATCCCCGCCCGCGACCCGGGCTCCACGGGTCGGGACGGCTGGACGGCTCAAAGGCCCGGGGCGTATTTTTGGGAAACGCGCGTGGGTTGTCAATAGGGAGTGACGCTTCCCGCCGCGTCGGATAAGGCCCAACCACCCCGCAGCGTGGCACCCCGGGCGGCCTGGGTTTATCCTCCTCGCAGGGGAGGGGCAGGATGCAGGCCCTTTACGACTGGTATCGTGCAAACCACCGTCGCCTGCCGTGGCGGGATACCCACGACCCCTATCGCGTGTGGGTGTCCGAGGTCATGCTCCAGCAGACGCGAGTCGAGACGGTCCTCGCCTACTACGAGAGGTTCATCGCCCGCTACCCGGAACCGGCCTCACTCGCCGCGGCCCCGCTAGAAGAGGTCCTCAAGGCCTGGGAGGGACTCGGGTACTATGCCCGGTGCCGGAACCTGCACCGGGCCGCGCGCCTCCTGGTCACGCACTACGGCGGAGCGCTCCCGCGCACCGTGGAGTCCCTGATGGCCCTGCCCGGCGTGGGCCGAAGCACGGCAGGGGCCATCGCATCTATCGCCTTTGGCGTGCGCGCGCCAGTGCTCGACGGCAACGTTCGCCGCGTGCTCGCGCGCCTGATGGATGTCCGGTCCGACCTCTCCGCCTCCCAAACCCTTCGGCGCCTGTGGCAGGCCGCGACCGACCTCGTGCTTCGAGCGCCCGACCCCGGTCTCCACAACCAGGCCCTCATGGAGTGTGGTGCGATGATCTGCGCTCCGAACGACCCGCGTTGCCCCGATTGCCCCCTGAGCGGGCGTTGCCGCGCCCGCACCCGGGCGAGCGCGGACCGCATCCCGGCGCGCAAACCACCCCGCCTCCGCCCCCATGTCGTGATCGCCGTCGGGGTCATCATGCGCGAGGACGGGCAGGTCTTCATCCAGCGCCGGCCTGAACACAAGATGCTCGGCGGGCTCTGGGAGTTTCCCGGCGGGAAGATGGAACCTGGAGAAAGCCCCGAGCACGCGGTCCAACGAGAGGTCCTCGAGGAACTGGGAGTCGAGGTCACGGTGGTCCGCGAGGTCGCCACGGTTCGTCACGATTACACGCACCTGCGCGTCACGCTCCATGCATTTCTCTGCAGGGCTGGCAGGGGCGAACCCTCGCCGCGGGACGCCTCGGAATGGACCTGGACCCCGCTCGACCAGATCGCCCGCTACCCATTTCCGCGGGCCAATCACAAGGTCATCGAGGCCCTCCGCATCCTGGCGCCTCCCGGCTGAAAGCCTGGTGATTTTCCGTATTCCGCCGTCGTCTTGGCCCCCGGCGAACCCCGGCGCTATCCTTGACACTGCCATGAGGTGGAAGACCATCCTGGAAGTGCTTCTCTTTTTGGCCGTGCTCGCGACCGCAGCGGCCCTGGTGTGGTGGACCCCGGTCCCCTGCGACTGGTCCGAGACCGCGAGGCTCGAGGGCCAACTCGAATCGCTTCGCGCCGCGAACCGCGCCATGCAGGCCGAGAACCAGCGGCTGGAACGGCTCGTCAAGGCCCTCAAGGACGACCCGGAGGTCCTCGAGAAGGTAGCCCGGGACGACCTGGGTTACATTCGGGACGGAGAAGTAGTGGTCATCGTCTCGAAGTGAGGCGCCACCAGCGCGGCCCTTCCTCCTTTCATCTCCACGGAGACTGGCGGATCAGGCCCAAGAGCGCCTCGTGGAGGCGGCCGTTGGACACCGCGAGCCCCCGGACCTCGAGGTCCTCCCGGTTGAATCGGAGCACCTCCCCGCTCCCGTCACTGACACGGCCTCCCGCCTCCTCGACGATCAGGGTCGCGGCCGCGATGTCCCACTCGTGCCGGCGGCCCGGGGTGAACGTGCCATCGGCCCGGCCTGCCGCGACCAGACACATCTTGTACGCGATGGACCCTAGTGGACGATACCGCACCCGCCCATCGAGCCACGAAAGGCGCGAGGTCTCATGCTCGCTCCGAGAGAGGACCAGGTCGGCCTGCACCAGGGTGTCCGTGGCCGACACGCGCAACCGCTGTCCCCCCATCCACGCCCCCCCGCCTCTCTCAGCCACGAACTCCTCGCCGGTGAAGGGGTTCAGGACGCACCCAAAGACCATCTCGCCGCGCGACCACAACCCAACGGACACCGTGGCCTCTGGCAATCCCCGGAGCAGGCTGCGCGTCCCGTCAATCGGGTCCACGATCAGCACGCGCTCCCGGTGCAGGCGGACCGGGTCGTCCGCGCGCTCTTCCGTCAGGTACGCGACCCCCTCGGGGTCCTCGAAGGCGTCCTTCAGGCGCCGGTAGAGGAAGTCATCCACCTCGCGGTCCAGGTCGGTCGTGGGGTGCATCCCTCCGCCGCGCCCGGGGTCCTCCGACACGACCCGCGCTCGCCCTGCCGAGCATCGAATCAGGGCCCCTGCCTCCGCCACCACCTCCCTCACGCGCTCCAGCGAGACCTCTTTGCTCATCGCCGTCTCCCCGAGGCGGCCGCTCGCCAAAAAAATCTTGCGGCCCGCCAAGTTCGTGTTCTACCATAGGTTTGATGTTCGGGTAGCCTGAAGGAGGCCTGATGATTTCCCACGAAGCGATCTTGGCCGTGTTGGAGACGCGATTCGATCATGTGTCCGCCCGGGTGGTCCTGGGCGAGGCGTTGAGGGTGGCCGGCTTGGGCTCAAGTAAGAAGGTGTATAGCCCGGAGGAGGTGCGCTCCCTGTCGAATGCGGTCGCAGGCGTCGCCACCCGAGTCGAGTCCGTGACCGCAGCCCTGAACGACCTGGCCGGTCCCGCGGCCCCCGTGCCCCCGCAACCCCAGGGCCCTGTCGAGACGGAGCCAGCGCCCGCGCCGGAGGAGCCCCCGGCAGAAGCCCCCGTGGAGGAGCCTCCGGCAGCAGCGTCCGGTGAGGAGCAGACCGAAACCGAGCCCGCTGCGAAAAAGAAGAAGAAAAAGTAGGGTACAGGAGACCCCCTCGCTGGCGGCGCCGGTGTGTTCCACCCGTTTGTATTGGGCCGACTCACCACGCCACACCCGACCGTCATGCATCTGCGTTTGGCGATTGAATTCCTCGGGACGGTTTACTAGATTCTCCTCCGGCTCGAGCGGAGGGCGTCTCATGAGGTCCTTGCTCTCGTTGTGGTCGGCCCTGCTCGTCGTCGCGCTCGCCCCGCCTGCGTGGGCGACCACGGTCCTCCGGGTCCCCCTGGAGGAGATGGCCAAAGCCTGCGACCTTGTGGTGCAGGCCCGCGTCCAGTCCGTGGTGATTTCGGCGGCGCCGGATGACGAGCGCCAGGTCTCGACAGAGGTTCGCCTGGAAGTCCTGCGAGTCCTCAAGGGGCACCCGACCGGCCCCACCTTGACCCTGACGCTACCCGGAGGCCGCACGCAGCGCTGGACCCTGCTCATCCCGGGGATGCCGCAGTTCCGGGAGGGCGAGGAGGTCGTGCTGTTCCTCGAGAGGACCTCCGCGGGTCTGCGTCCTGCTGGGCTCGCCCTCGGTACCTACCGCGTGCGTCGAGACGGGACCACCGCGCGGGCCGTGCGCGACCTGAAGGGGGTCGCGGTGGTCGAGCGCACGCCTCAGGGCCTCCAGTACCCGGACGCGGGCCCTGTCTCGCACGCCGACGACGAGATGGACCTCGACGTGCTCGTCGAGCGCGTACTGTCCGTCACTCGAGGTCAGGGAGGTGCCCCATGACGCGCCTGCGACCGACCGTCGTGTTGCTCGTGCTCCTCCCGGCCTCGGCCTGGGCCTTCAGCATCGCCTTGACCCCATACAACAACGTGGTCCGCTGGCCGACCCCTAACTTGACCTACTACCTGGACCCGGACGGCGCGCCCGACATCAAGGATGGCTCGGACATCCAGGCCATGCACGCCTCCTTTTCGGACTGGGAGGCCGTCTCCTGCTCGGCCCTGACCTTTCAGTTCCTCGGGAACACGACGAACAAGTCTGTCATCCCGATCTCGGGCAAGACCAACGGCAAGAATGAACTTGTGTTCATCAACAACTCCGCCTGGACCTTCGGCCAGTACGTCCTAGGGGTCACATCGCCGCTCTACTACTACGACGGCAACATCTTCGAGGCCGACATCGCCTTCAATGGCTACCTCCAGTCGTGGAGTACCACTGGGGACTACTGGAAGGTGGACGTGAAGAGCGTGGTGATCCACGAGATCGGCCACTTCTTCGGGCTCCAGCACGTCCTGTACGGCTATGACCCCAACGACCCGCCGACCATGGCCCCCGCGGCGGACCCCAACGGCAAGAGCGCGACCCTCCACGCGGACGACAAGGCCGGGGCGTGCTTTTTGTATCCTGCCAGCGGCTACTATACGTGCACGAGCGATGCCCAGTGTCCATACGTTGTTGACAACTATCAGAATGGCGAAGAGTATTACAGCAAGAAACTGAAGTGCCAGGGGGGATATTGCTCCGGGGTCGCGGGTATTTCGCCGGGCTCGATTGACTTTGGGGGCACCTGCAATGTCGCGAGCGACTGCAAGAGCCCCAACTCCTGCGAGACGCTCGACTCTGGAGTCAAGGTCTGTACCCGACCATGTGACCCCTACAACGACAAGTGCCCGGACGGCTACCACTGCGCCAAGATCTACGTGTCCAACAAGTACCTATGTACCCCTGGCTCCAAGAAGAAGGCAGAGGGGGAGCCCTGCTCGAACTCGTTCGAGTGCATGACCTCCTTCTGCTTCATGACCCCGGACGGCTCCGGGATGTTCTGCCGGGTCGCCTGCAACAAGAACTCCTCCTCGTGCCCGGCTGGGCAGGCATGCTGGGCACCCTCGTACTCGACCACGGGGGGCTGCTTCCCCGAGGATCAGGTTCCGGTCCAGAAGAAGTCGCTCGGGTCCGTCTGCTCGAACGACGCGGAGTGTCAGTCCGACCTGTGCTTCGGGGTGGGGGGCGAACAGCCCTTGTGCCGCAAGGCATGCACGGTCGCGGCCCAGGACTGCTACTCCGGATACTACTGCGCGGACATCGGCGGGGGACGCGGCGCCTGTCTGCCAGGGACCTTGCCGCCGAAGAAGAAGGCGGACGGGGAGTCCTGCAAGGACCACGACGAGTGCGAGAGCAACTGGTGCGTGCAGTTGATCGGAACGAACCAGTCCTACTGCCGGAAGGCGTGCAGCCTGAAGGACTGGCTCTGCCCCTGGGGGACCGCGTGCGTGTCCTACGGGAGCACCGAGTACGGCGTCTGCATGCCTGACCTCAACAAATCCCGGACGGGAGAATCATGCACGAACGGGACGGAGTGCGTCACTGGCATCTGCTGGACCGGGGCGAGCGGCCACTCCTACTGCACCCAGAACTGTATCGCGGGGTGGTGTCCCGAGGGCATGACCTGCCAGGACGGCGGCTACTTCGGGTTTATCTGCACCCTCCCCGAGAGCACGACCCCTTCGCTCAAGCCCGACGGCTCCGAGTGCACGAAAAACGAGGATTGCGGAAGCGGCTGGTGCGTGCCCCTGATCGGGACGGCCCAGGCCTTCTGTCGTCGCGCATGCAGCCTGAAGGACTGGCTGTGCCCCTGGGGGACCACGTGCGTGTCCTACGGGAGCACCGAGTACGGGGTCTGCATGCCTGACCTCAACAAGGCGCGGACCGGCGAGCCGTGCTTGCAGGGCAGCGACTGCATCACCGGGATCTGCTGGCCATCTGGGGGGGGTCAGTCGTACTGCACCCAAAACTGCGTGGGCGAATGGTGCCCGGAGGGGTTTACCTGCTTGAGTGGCGGGAACTTCGGCAACGTCTGTCTCCGGCCGGGCTCCGCGACTGAGCCGCCAGCGATCGACGTGTTCGAGCCGTTCGACCCCGGCGCGCCCCCAGGCCAGGACACCGCCCCCGCGGCCCAGTCAGGCGGAGGCGGGTGCACTGCGAGCCCCTCGACATCGCCAGCCGGCGCCCTCGCGCTCTTGCCCCTGCTCGCGCTGCTCCCCGTGCGCCGCCGCCATCACGTTTGAGCCAGGTCCCTCAAGCCCCCCGGAACTCCGCTCGCCTCTTTTCAAGGAACGCCCTCATCCCTTCCTTCTGGTCCGCGGTGTCGAAGAGGTTGGCGAACACGGCAGCCTCGGTGCGCAGGGCCGCGTCCAGTGGCACGCTTTGGCCCTCGTGCACGAGTCGCTTCGCTGCCTGGACCGCAAGCGGCCCCCTCGACGCGATCTCCTCAGCCAGTTTCCGGGCCTCGGGCATCAGGTCCTGCGGCTCTGTCACGCGATTCACAAGCCCCAGGCGCCACGCCTCCTCCGCAGGGTAGGTCCGGCCCGAGAGGATCCATTCCATCGCGGGGCCGCGGCCGACGGCCCGGGCCAGGCGCGCTGTCCCCCCGAAGCCCGGGATGATCCCCAGTTTGACCTCGGGCTGGCCAAAGACCGCGTTGCGGCTTGCGAGTACGATGTCGCACGCGAGCGCCACCTCGCAGCCCCCACCAAGGGCAAACCCGTTTACAGCGGCGATGACCGCGCGCGGCATCCGTTCCAACATCGAGCACACCGTGTGGCCCATCTCCGCAAAACGCGCGGCCCCAGCCGGGCCCAGGTCGCACATCTCCGCGATGTCCGCCCCGGCGATGAACGCACGGTCCCCGGCGCCGGTGACGATCAGGACCCTCGCCCCCTCACGGTTCCAGACCTCCCACACGGCCTCCTTGACCTCCCGCAGGGTCTCGGAGTTCAGGGCGTTCAGCACTTTTGGCCTCGCGATGGTCAAGACCGAGACAGGACCATCGTGTGTCAATGTGATGTTCTGGAAGGACATCGTGCGACTCCTCCAGATCGACGGCCCGTGACCATAGCCGGGTGTCTCGCGAAAGTCAATGAGGCTTGAAGGCTTTTCATTGACACTCGACGCCGGTCTCTGCGACCCTTGGGTCGGTCCCTGGAGAACAGGGCCGGCCATGCGGCACCTTGACCAGACTCTGATGCACCGCCTCGCTTCTATCCGCGCCATCGCCTTCGACCTCGACGGGACGACCTGGCTCGGCGAGCGGCTCTTGCCAGGCGCTTGCGAGATCAAGGCGCTTCTCGCCGCGCGCGGACTCCAGGTGGTGTACGTCACCAACAACTCGTCACGCAGTCGCGGGGAGTACGTGGAGCGCCTGCGCTCGCTTGGGCTTGCGGTCGCCCCCCACGAGGTCCTGACCTCCGGCGAGGCTACCATCGCCTTCCTACGCGAACACCGCTCGCAGGCCCGTGTCTTCCTGGTCGGGACGCCTTCCCTGGAGCGCGAGTTCCGAGACGGCGGCGTGTCCCTGGTGGACCGCCCATCGCTGGCGGACACAGTCGTGCTCGGTTTCGACACCGGGCTGACCTATCCGAAGATGCACGACCTGTGCAACCTCGTGCGAGGTGGGGCCTTCTTCATTGCCACCCACCCCGACGTGAACTGCCCGGTCCCGGGCGGCTACGCCCCGGACGTGGGTGCCTTTTTGGCCCTGGTCGAGGCCTCCACAGGCAGGCGGCCGGACGAGGTCATCGGGAAACCAGGACCCCGCATGGTGGAGGCCCTGTGCGGCCGGCTCGGTCAGCCCGCTCAGCGCATCGCCTTTGTCGGGGACAGGTTGTACACGGACGTGCGAATGGCCCGCGAGTCGGGGATGCTCGCGGTCTTGGTCCTGTCTGGCGAGACGGGTGTGGCCGACCTTGAAGGCTCCCCTGACGTGCCGGACCTGGTCGTCAAGGACCTCCTCGCGCTGAAGGACCTTCTCGAGCGCCTGGGGCCCCGGCTCAGATGAGCCCGGCCTCCCTTGCCCAGCGGACCGTGTCCTCGACCCCCTCCCGGAGCGGCACCCCCGGTACGTATCCGAGGTCTTCCCGCGCCGCAGAGCACCCAGCGACCCAGTACTTCGCCTCGGCCTCCCGCACCTTGTCCATCGACATGACCACCGCGGTGTTCGTCCAACGCCCCCATGTCTCCCACGCCCAGGCCACGGCGAGGGTTGCCCACCGCGGTACCCGGACCACGCGGACGCGCCTGGAGAGGACCTCGGACACAACCCCAGCGAGCTCGGGCCAGGTATGTGTCCCCCCATCGTCCACCGGATACACCGGGCGCGGGGTCCGGTCCATGAGCACAGCGCCCACCGCGGCCCGCGCGCAGTCTCGCGCATGGACCATGCTCACGACCTGCCCTGGCTCCACTGTCGGGATGACCCCCACCCTTGCCGCCACTTGGAAGACCTTCAGAAACTCCGTGTCGCGTGGACCATAGATGATCGGAGGTCGAAGAATCGTGACGGACAGTTCTCTCCCTCTCGCAAGCACCTCGCGCTCCCCGCCAAGTTTGCTGCGCCCGTAGGCGGTCAGAGGCATCTCGGGCAGGTCCAGGGGACGCTCTTTTGGCCCCTCCCCGGGCCCCTGCGCCGCGATGGAGGACACCAGCACAAATCGTTTCCCGCGGGCGAATCGGACCGCCGCGTCCGCAAGCCTCGCCGTCCCCTCGACGTTGACGCGGTGAAAGTCGGACAGCCGCACCGCCTTGACGAGCCCGGCCACGTGCAGGACCGCATCGCACTGGCGCAGGGCCTCCTGAACGCGCTGCATCCCGGCATCAGTATCGAGGTCCCCGAGGCACGTCTCGACCCCAAGTCCCTTCAGATGCCCCGCCCGCCGCTCGTCCCGGATGAGGGCGATCACGTGGACGCCCCTGCGCACTGCCTCCTCGGCCACGTGCGAACCCAAGAACCCCGTACCACCCGTCAGAAAGACCGTCACGGCAGCCTCCGCATCGGTGCAACAACGCCATCCATCGCGAAACAGCGTCGGGCTAGAATACGACAGGGCTCGCGGGGCAAAAAGATGTACGACCTCCTATTCCGGTCGGCCACCGTCGTGATCGCCGGTCGTCTCGAGGTGCGCGACGTCGCGGTCCGCGCCGGTGTCATTGAGCGGGTCGAGCCCACGCTTTCTGTACCCGCCCGCGAGGAGGTGGACTGCGCGGGCCTGGCGCTGCTGCCGGGAGCGATTGACTTGCATGTCCATCTGCGCGAGCCGGGCATGACCCACAAGGAGGACATGGCCTCGGGAACTGCGGCCGCGGTCGCCTCGGGGGTGACAACCGTCCTGGACATGCCGAACACCCTGCCCCCCACCACCACGCTCGAGCGCCTAGATGAAAAGGCCCAGATCGCGTCCCGGTCGGCCCACTGTCACGTCCGCTTTTTCATGGCCCTCACTTCAGACAACCTCGACGAAATCGAGCGCGCGGCCTCGCACCCCGCCTTCGCGGGGGTCAAGGTCTTTCTGGGTTCGACCACAGGGCACATCCTCATCGAGGAACCTGCCGTGGTCGAGAAGGCCCTCGGCCGCGTCCCTGCCCTGTTCGCCTTCCATGCCGAGATCGAGTCAGTCCTGGCGGCATCCCGCACGAGCATCGAGCACCCAGATGCCTCGCACCACCACCTCCTGCGTCCCGCAAGGGCCGCCGTGGAGGGAGCCTGTCTGGTTGCGGACCTCGCCTCTCGTCCGGGCCGGCGCCTTCACCTATGTCACGTCTCCTCCGCCGGCGAGGTCGAAGTCCTCTCCAAGGTGCGCCCCGCGTCCCGCCTCACCTCGGAGGTCACCCCCCACCACCTCTACTTCACGTGCGAGGACACGGCTCATCTCGGCAACCTCCTCAAGGTCAATCCGCCCGTCCGAGAGCCCCGCGACCGCGACGCCTTGCTCCGGGCCCTCCGCGATGGTCCCCTGGACGCTGTGGCCACGGACCACGCCCCACACACCCGGAAGGACAAGGCCCTTCCCTACCCAAAGGCCCCCTCCGGGGTCCCCGGCCTCGACACGCTCGTGCCCGCCATTCTCCGGCTCGTGCAGACCGGGGTGCTCGACCTGCCCAGGGCTGTCCGCCTCATGAGCGAAAACCCGGCCCTCATCACGGGCCTCGACTCCAAGGGGCGCGTGGCCGAGGGGCATGACGCCGACCTGATGCTCTGCGACCTTCAGGCCACGTGGACCCCTGCGGACGCGCACGTCCTCTCGCGCTGCGGCTGGACACCCTTCGCGGGCACCACCCTCGCGGCTCGCCCGCGAGCGGTCTGGGTCATGGGGAAGCGGCGAGCGCCTTGCGGGACCTTGTGACCTCGGCCAGACGGCCTACCGGGGCACAGCCGAGGAAGCCTCCTTCTCGGCCTCCATCTCCGCGATGAGCCGCTGGACGTTGTCGTACACAACCTGGGCTGGCTCGACCAACGGCGAGTGCTTCGCAGTTCCTTCCACAATAAACTTCTTCAAGTAAAACGACGCCTCGCGGTACCGCCCCAGTCGTATCAGTGCATTAGCCAAGTTGAAGGAGACCGTGATGTCCTCAGGGTCGTTCTCGAGCGCTGTGACAAACTCCTCCGCGGCCGCAGCGTAGTCCTCCCTGGCCATGTGCACGAGTCCCAAGCCATGGTGGGCCTCGGCATCGTCCGGGTTCAATCGGATAGCCTCCCTGAACACGGCCATGGCCTCGCTCTCGGCCCCGGCTTCGAGATACATCAGGCCCATCGCGTTGTACGCGCGGGTGTAATACGGGTCGGCCTCCACGGCCTTCCGGTAGAACTCGTCGGCCTGCTCGAGTTGCCCCTTGCGGGCCATGACCACCCCGCTCCAGTAGTAGGCACCCGCATGGCTGGGGTCCCCCTTGACAACCTCCTGGAACAGCCTCAAAGCCTCGTCCAGTGCACCCTTCTCCAGAGCCAGGCGCCCCCTCTGAAAGGTCACCTCCAGGTCTCTCGGATTGAGTTCAGCGGCGATGCCCAGTTCCCGCTCCGCGCCCTCCAGGTCGTGCCGCTCATACAAGAGAATCAGACCCAGGTGGTAGTGGGCGACCTGGTTTTTCGGGTAGAGCGCCACCGCCCTCTCGAACAGCGTCGCCGCCTCGGCCATATCCCCGCGCTGATACGCCTTCACCCCACGGTTCGCCAGCGCGATGGACTCGCTCTGCGCCTTCGTGCAGGAGACGGCCGCGCAGGCAGACAAGACAATAAGCCAGCGCACTCCCCCTCCGCCGCTCGACGCTCTCGCCATCGGCCCGCCCCTCCTCGCCGCCTGCCTGCCCCGCAACCCCGCTACTTGGTCACCCGGAAGATGAACGGGTAGGTCACCTTGACGGTTCCACCCCCTTTCGGAGAGGGGAAGACCCAGGTCGCGATCCGGCTCGCGATGCACTCCTCGACCGCGCTCGAGTTCAGCGACGTGCTGACCACCTTCACCCCGAGCACCTTACCGGTGGGCATGATGATCCATTGATACACGACCTGTCCCGTGAGGTCCGGGTTGCGCTGGACCTCCTGCTGGTAGCACCACCGGATCTGGTTCATCTTGCTTTGGATGTAGCGACGCACCGTCTCCTTGTCGAGCTCCCCGACCACCGAGTAGGTCCCGGCATACACGACCGGGGCGCCTTCTACCTTACGGAAGCCGATCTGCGGGCGTCCCCCCTCGCCGCCCTTCTCGAGCCCTGAAATGCCCCGCAAGTCCGCGGGCCCGAACTCGCTTCCCCCAAACAGTCCCCCAGGCGTCCCACGAAACCCGCCTGTCCCGCCGCCGAGGGTCCCTCCGAACGGGTCGAGTCCCGACACAAGGGCCCCGGGCCCGTGGCTGCCGAGCACGCGGATCCCACTCCCACTCATGGTCGGATCGCCGCCCGCGCCGAAGACCTGACTCAATAGGCCGTCCTGCTGCGACAGAACGCGCGTCAACGCCTGCTCCGCGATGCGCTTGTTGCGCTCGCGGATCTCCTCGGGGGTCAGTTTCGACAGCAGTTCGTCCGGCTTTTTCACGTCCGCGCGAGGCTTCTCCCCGGCCACGCGCTCCGTGGTCTCGAACTTCTTCTCCTGTCGCTTGCGCCTCTCCTCCTCCTGGGCACGTCTCGCCAACTCCTCCTGGGCGAGTCTCTCGAGCTCGGCGACCTGGATCATCTTGAAGGCCTGGCTTCGCCGCTCATACGGGTCGCGCGTCGCGCGCAGTTGTTCCTCCGGGATCAGGGCGATCAAGATCAGAAACAAGAGGTGCAGGATCAGCGAAATGGCCGAATAGACGTGGTCCTGGACATTGAACCTCTTCGCGATGGGCGTTCGCACGGCCTCGGGCAGTCTGCTCAGGCTGACCATCAGGGTGAACGGTCCGAACCGTAGCCGCGCCTTGGTTCCCACGTCCATCCGCAAAAAGTCCCGGTTTACCAGTTTGCCGCGTCGTTCCAGGTCCCTGACCTTGATGATCTCGCCCTGGACCAGGCAGTCCCCCTCGGCCTTCACACCCCGCACGTTCAGCAAAAACGTCCCGTCCTCCGGGACCACGAAATCCACCTCCGCCGCACCGAGGTACTCCTCCGGCAAGAAGACCTGGCACCCGACCTTTTCTCCCGCGCGCACCCGTGTCCCCCGTCGGAAGTGGTGTACAGTGACGACCTCGTCATGCCACAGGACTGCGATCTCGAGCGCCACAACCTCGGTCAGCCCCGCCTCGTCGCGAATGGCCGGGGCCTGGTAAAAGGCCTCCGCTGCCGATTTCGGCCCGCCGCCACCCTCGATGGTCACCACGAGCCTTGTGGTCCCCACCACAATCTCGTCACCGGACCTCAGCAGGGCCTGGGTCATCCTCTCCCCATTCAGGAGTGTCCCGTTTGTGCTCTCGAGGTCCGTTAGCCGCACCTCGCCAGAGTCAAGGACCTCGATGACCGCGTGCTGGCGGGACACATTGGGGTCGGCGATGCGCAGGTGCGCCTGTCCCGCCTTGCCGATCCGGATCGCCTTCTGGTTGAAGACCTCGTTCCGGAGCAAGGTATCTCCGTCGTACACCGAGATCCGGATCGTCGGGATGCGGGCTTCCATCTCCATACCCTCTCTCGCGCGGTTAGAGGTCTTCCGCGGACTTCAGGATCTCGTCCACAAAGTCCGTCCGCACCTGGATCAAGGACGAGCCCTTCCGGCGGACCAGAGCCTCGGCCACGCTCTGGTCCGGCCTCAAAAACTGGGCCTCGACCACATCAGCTTCGTCGAACTTCATCTCCTTGACATTTTCCTCAGCCTTGGCCTTGGGGGTCTTCGCAGCCAGGTCCCACGGAGGGGACCCGAGTACAGCCACCCCCGCGACCGTCGCCACGACCACTCGGATGATCCGGCTCATGCGTCACCTCGTCTCAACGGATTCTAGTCCCGCACCATCGAAAAAACAAACCTCGCGACCCATTTCATTCACAGGGAGGCCCCACCTCCCCCGGCCTCGATGATCGCCTTGAGCCCCTCGATCCGGCGCCCGACCTCTCGCGCCTTGGCGTGCGACCCACCCGCCATCCGCGCGAAGGTCTCGCACTCCTGAAGGGCCTTCCGGTAGTCCCCGAGGTTCTCCTGGTACACCAGGCACGCATTGAAATGCGGGTCGGGCAGATCTGGCCTGAGGTTCGCGATCTCGTTGAGGACCCGCAGGGCCTCCTCTGCCCGCTCCATGCCCCGGTACGCCACTGCCAAGCCCACCTTGGCCTCCACGTGCGCCGGTCGCAACCGCAGGGCCTGCTCGAACTGCTCCAAAGCCGCTGGAAAGTCCTTGTATGCCAACATCATAGCCCCCAGGTTCATTCGGGCATCGAACAGGTTCGGGTCGTCCTCGACCGCGTCCGTGAACATCGCCACGGCCTGCCGCACCTCCCCGCGCTTGGTCAGGATCAACCCCAACAGGTTCTGGATCGGCGCGTCGTCCTTGTCGAGCCCGAGGGCGTTTCGACCCACCAGAATCGCTACGTCGAGAAGCCCCATCTCGAGGTACGTGGCCGCCAGGTTCAAGTAGGCGTCCATGCTGTCCGGGTCCGAGACAAGGGCCATGCGGGCATGGTTGACAGCCTCGGGGAAGTTGCGCGCCTGCAGTTCACGGGCGGCCAGGACGTTCTGCGCCACCGAGTTGGCCGGGTCGATTTCCAAAGCCCGCTCGAAGAACGCGCGGGCATCCGCCTCTCGCCCCTCCGCCATCGCGACCATCCCGAGCCGCGCCACCGCGTCCGCCATCTTCGGGTCCGCCGAGACAGCCCGCTCGTACCACGCCCTTGCCCCGGCGAGGTCCCCGCGCACCTCGAGCACTGCCCCGTAATCGTACATGGCGGCAGCGGTCGCCCCGGCCCCCTCCGCGGCTGCGCGCACCCGCCCCTCGAGCCCCGCTTCCTTCCAGCGCGGGGCCTCCTCGCCTTCCCGGAGGGGCAAGAGCCTCGGGCGCCCGGCATTCAGCGTGTAGTACCCCGGCAAGGGCCTGATGTCGGGGAGGGACTTAAACTCGGGCTCGATCCGCATCAGGGCCTCCTCGGCCTGCTCCGAGAACTCGTTGTACCACTTCAGTTGCTTTGCGGTCTCCACGCACCGACGGAACTCGGTCTTGGCCCTCTCCCAGGCAGGCTGAGCCTCCTCAAGCAGCCTTCCGCGAAAGATCTCCTTCTGCTCCTCGTTGAACCCCCTCGGGGGCGGAACTGCCTCGATGGCAAGCGCGAGTTCCTGGAACCCGAAGCCCTTACGCGAGAAGGCCGCAATGGTCCAGTGGGGCTGACCGAAGGCCTCCACGCTCGCGAAGATCTCCATGGCCTGCATCAAGAGTTCGGCCTTGCGCTTGATTGCCTTCGCGACCTCGTCTTGCGAACCCTTGATGGGGATCGCTCGCACCTGGTCCAGGACCGCCTCTCCCTGCATGAACCGCGCCTCGGCCACTGCGGACAGGCCCACGGAGGTCACTTTCTGCTTCTCGGAATCCGGTAGGGCGTTGTACTCCGACACGACCTGGTCGTAGCCCTTCTGCGCTGCCGCGGCGTTCTTCATCGCCCGGTGCATCTGGGCGACCTTCAGCAGGGCCTTGAGGTACAGATCCGGCCCGCGCGACCACCCGTACTTCTTCAAGAAGGCCTGGAACTGCTTGAGGGCCGCGCCGTACTTGCCCTGCTTCTCGAGGGCGACCCCGATCTCGAGGAACACGCTCGGGGCGTGCTGCGAGTCCGGGAACAGCTTCAAGTAGAGGTTCATGTCCGCCACGGCCTCGCCGTACTCCCCAAGGCCGCTGCGGAACACCGTGGCGTATCGCAACGCCTCCTCGGTCAGTTCGTGCTTGGGCAAAAGTTTTACGAAGGTCTCGTAGAACCGGGCCGCCTCGGAGTAGACGGCCAGGCGGCGGTAGATCTCGCCCACGTTGTACAGGGCCCGCGGTGCAAGCGGCGACTTCGGCATCTCGTTGAACAGTTGCGTGTTGGCCTCCAGAGAGCGCTCGACCAGGCGGGCCTTGAAGAAGTTGTTGGCAGCGTTGATGAGGGCCCGGTCCTTGAGCGGGGTCGTCGGGAAGCGCCGCACGTACTCCAGGAAGCACTCCGCCGCGATGCGGTGGCGCTCTTGTTGCTCGTACTCGTAGCACCGGTTGAAGTCCGCCTGCTCCCGAATGCGCTCCACGATGGCCGGTACCTCTCCCTGCATCAGTTTCGGGTTGCGCGAGATCTGCTCTGCCGCGGTGTTGAGCCCCTGGATGTCCCGCATCAGGTGTAACGAGGACAAAAGGAGCCGCGCCGCGTCCGGGGCGTTCGGATGGTCTGGCGCGTTCTCGATGATCTGGCGGAAGTGGGCCGCCGCCTCCTGAAAGTGGTTGTTGTCGTACAAAACCATCGCGGCCGCGAGTCTCGCCTCGACCACGTCGGGTGAGCCTGGCTTGGCCATGGCGAGGTAGCGCTGGCAGGCCTCGACGAGTTTGCGTTCGAACTCGGACAGTTCCTTCGGCTCGGTGTCCAGGGCGTCTTCCGACTTGACCCTCTTTCTGGTCAAATCAAGCATCTTGTAATAGTTCGAAACCGCCCCATGGGCGGCGTTCTCAGCGTACTGGCCGTGCGGGTCCATCTCGACGACACGCGTGAACTCCTCGGCCGCCTGTCCATGCTCCCCAAGCTGGGCCAAGAGGAGCGCGTGATTCAGAGTCATGGGCAGCCGTTCAGCCGAGTCCGGGAACAGCCGCAAGTAGTCCCGATACAGCGTCGCGGTGTACTGCATCGTGCGCTCATCCTTTGTCACCGTCACCTCCTGGTGGTAGGTCTTGGCGATGACCCGGATCAACTCCTCGATGCGCGCCCGCTCCGCTGTCAGGAATGCCGGCGGCGCGCTCTGGCTGAACCGCTCTAGAAGGCCGATGAGGCGCCTCGCCTCCTCGACGACCTTCGCGGTAACGCCCACGCGGTAGGCGTTCTCCAGGATAGCCCGCTGGAACTCCACGATGCGGTAGGCGTCGTCGCGGTCCTTGAACTCCGCGATGATCAGCCGAAACAGGCGGTTTGACTTGTCGTACTCGCCCTGGGAGGCGTATCCCTCGGCCAGGCGGATCGCGAGTTCCATGTACGAATCCGGCGCGATCTTCCGGAAGACCTTGATCGCGTTCTCGGGGCTGCCGATCTGCGAGTACACCATCACAAGGTCGCGCTGGGCCTCGCGCAGCAACAGCGGGCCATAGCCGATGGCCTTGGCCGCGTCGCTGCGGGCGTACTCGATAACCTTCAAGAACTGGCTCATGGCCTCCTCGTGGTGGCCCATGTTGTACTGGCACCACCCCTTCTTGTAGATCGCGAGCCCGAACGCACCGGACGCGGGGAAGTTCTCGACCTCGGTATAGACGCGCAGGGCCTCGTCCATCCGCCCCGCGTTGAAATAAAACTCCGCGATGTTCAGGAGGGCGTCCGGCACGAACTGGCTGGTCGGCGACTCCCGGATGATGCGCGCGAAGAAGGGAAACGCATCCGCTGGCCGGTCCATCTGGACCAGCGTGAACCCGAGGTAGTACAGGACCGCGTCAATCGCCGGGTACTCCGGGTAGCCGTCCACGATGCTCCGGTACACCTTGACTGCCTGCTCCTGCCAGAAGGTACGCTGCTCCATGAGGGCCTTCTGCTCCGCCTCGACCGCGGCCACCGCGGCCTGGTCGTCCGCCTCCTGGGCCGCGCGCAACTTGCGGAACATCTCGTCGCCATAGGCCTTATTGAAGTAGGTCTCGGCCTTGTCCCAGTAAAGTTCCGCGAGCCTCGACAGGTACTCCGGCTTCGAGGGGTCGTCCTCGTCCGTGGTCTCGATGAGTTGGTTCAGGGTTGCGATGGCGGCCTCGAGTTTCTCCTCCGCCATGACCTCGGGGCGGGCCACGAGGGCCTTGACCCCCATCGGAGTCACGGGCTTGCCTTTCTCGCCCCCTGCTGGCGCCCCCGCCGGCGCCAGTTCGTAGGTCTTGATTTCCCCTGTCCTCCCGGGGCTCCCTTGGGCCCAGGCCGCAAGCGGGCTCAGGCACGCGACCGTGACCGGCAACCACCAGTGCTCTCGAGTCATCATGGCATTTCTCCACACGACAATCGGACCAGGGACACCTTCCGGACAGGCTGACCCTGGCGCCCCGGCGTCACTTCTTGCGACACAGCGATTCCAGCGGGTAGTAGTACGATCCGAGTTCGTCCTTCCAGTACTCCCCGTCAAAGGGCCACAGGACGTGCTCGACGTCCACCTCGACTTCTTCACCCCCCCCTGCCGGGACCACCATCTCGGCGTGGGCCGCCTCGCCCAGGATGCCCTTCTGGGCGTTCAGGGCCTCGAACCGGACCCGCAGGGCCTGCGACAGGAGGCGCTTGAGGTCCTTGTGCACGCGCAGCAGGCGCTCGTAGGCGAGCCGTCCCGCCTCGCTCATGGTCAACGCCCGGTACGCGACCAGGTCCGGGGCCAAAAAGTCCACAAGGTCCTTCGCCACCGGGTGCTTGCGCAACTCTTCGATCTGGGCCATCTCGCGGTTGATCTGCACCACGAACTCAAACAGAGAGCGAACCCGCCGGTCCGCCAGGGCCGCGTTGAAAATTTTCTTGACCTTGAGGGAGTACTCCCCCCCTTTGACCGAGATCGAGGCAAGGTACTGATAGAACCGCGAGGGGTCGCTGTGCCCCCGGAGCGTGCCCTCCAGTTCTTTCATCACATCATAATATTCTTTGTAGAACGGGTCAATGGTCTCCAGCGCCGCATCGTAGTGGCAATTCTTGAAAAAAATCACTGCCTTCAGTACGTGGGCCTCGGGGTAGAACTCCTCCTCGAAGTAGGGGGATGCCACGGTATGGATGTTCCCGAGCGCACGGGCGTACTGGCCGGCCTGAAAGTACGCCCAAGACTTCTCGAACAGGCTGTCCAGCCACTGGTCGGATCCCTCGGGGACCTGGTCGTAGTAGCGGATCGCGGTGTCGAACTGGCCCGTGGAGTAAAAGATGCGCGCCAAGGCCATGATGGCCATCTCCTCGATTCGTGCGGCGTCCTCGACAATCCCCCGGTTCTCCGACACGAAGCGCAAGGTTTCTTTGAAGGCCTCCGCGGCGGGCTGGGCCTGGTTCAGCCGAACGTGCGCCACACCCTTCAAATACGTCCCCTTCGCGTAGATGCCGGGAGAGCGAGGCGAGATCCGGCCTAGGGCATCGAGCGCCTTCGCCAGAGAACCTTCGTAGTAGTAGTACTGCCCGGTGTAGAAGGCCAGTTCGTCCGTCATCTCAGGCGGGTAAGCGTCCAGAGGGTAGGCAGCCATGCGAAAGAGGGTGCTGCGCTCTCCGGGGATCATCCGGTGGATCCGGACGAGCCAGGGGAGCGCATGCCGATAGCGGATGTGCTCCTCTCCTCGGTCCGCAATGCGGTCAATGTACCCGAAGGCCGAGACGTAGAGACCCAGATTGAACAAGGCCACACCCATCTCGTACTGGGCCTCCTGGTACCAGGGCTCGGACTCGTCGGCCTCGCTCAAGATCTTGTGGAACAATAGGGCAGCATCGTAGTACTTGCCCTGACCCGACAGCCGCTTGCCCTCGTTGAGTACGATCTGGAAGGCGCTGCCCGAGGTGGGCTGCGGGGCCGGGGCGACCGCAGGCTCGCTCTCCTCGCTCGGAGGTGTCTGCGCAAGGACCCCACACGGAAAAGCGACCACCGCCGCCACAGCTAGCGTCCAACGGAACTTCAACTGGTCAGTCATGGGAGACCCCCCCTGAAACCGCATTCGAAGCATTATTTCAGAAGCCCGCGGGGTGTCAAGTCAGCCCGTTCGCCCAACCGATGCGCGTCACCCCCTTCCCGTGTGCCCGCGGGCGTGTTCTTTGCCTAATCAGATCGGACAGTTTTGTCTCGTCCCCCCAGAAGTTCCCGAGACCCAGTTTACATCCACTTTGGTTCTTGCTAGGTTTCGCGCGGTCTTGGAGGGTGGGAGCGCGATGGAAGAGGCGAGGATCGAGGCGATCCGGGATTTCGTGGGTCGGGTGGTGACAATCCGCGGCTGGCTGGCCGCCAGGCGGTCGAGCGGCAAGATCCACTTCCTCCAGGTACGGGACGGGACCGGCGTGATCCAGTGCGTGATGGTGCGCTCGCAGGTGCCTGACGAGGTTTTCTTGGCTGCGGACCACTGCCCGCAGGAGTCGTCCGTCGAGGTGAGCGGGATGGTGCGAGCCGACCCGCGTTCCCCCATCGGCTTCGAGCTGGACGTGACGGCCTTTCGCATCCTGCACCAGGCCGAACCGTATCCCATCACGCCCAAGGCGCACGGGACCGCCTTTCTGATGGAGCATCGGCACTTGTGGATCCGCTCCCGTCGCCAACACGCGATCCTGAGGGTCCGCGCCTCCCTGGTCCGGGCGATCCGCGACTACTTCGATTCGCATGGCTTCCTCCTCGTGGACACGCCCATCCTGACTCCGGCGGCCTGCGAGGGCACCACGACCCTGTTCGAGATCGACTACTTCGGCGAGAAGGCCTACCTGACCCAAAGCGGCCAACTTTACAACGAGGCCACGGCAGCCGCCTTCGGCAAGGTCTATTGCTTTGGCCCCACCTTCCGAGCCGAGAAATCCAAGACACGGCGGCACCTCACCGAGTTCTGGATGGTCGAGCCAGAGATGGCCTTCTGCGACCTCGAACAGAACATGGCCGTGGCCGAGGACCTCCTGGTCTTTGTCGTCGCGCGGGTCCTCGAGGAGCGTCGCCGCGAGCTCGAGGTCCTCGAGCGGGATGTCCGCCCGCTGGAGGCCGTCCAGAAACCGTTCCCGCGCCTGCACTACGAGGAGGCGGTCCGGCTCCTGCGCGAGAATGGAAGCGACATCCAACCCGGCGACGACTTCGGGGGGGACGACGAGACGATCCTGACGCGGCTCTTCGACCGCCCGATCATGGTCCACCGCTACCCTGCCGCGGTGAAGGCCTTCTACATGAAGCGGGACCCAGAGGACCCGCGGTACGCCCTCGCGGTGGACGTGCTTGCCCCGGAGGGGTATGGTGAGGTGATCGGGGGGGGCCAGCGCGAGGACGACCTCGAGACCCTTCTGGCCGCGATCCGCGCGCACGGCCTGCCCGAGGAGGCCTTTCGCTGGTATGTGGATCTCCGGCGGTACGGCTCGTTCCCCCACTCCGGGTTCGGGCTCGGGGTCGAGAGGACCCTCGCCTGGATCTGCGGGCTACCGCACGTGCGAGAGACCATCCCATTCCCGAGGATGCTTGAGAAGATCTGGCCATGACCCACCATCCGCCTCGCCCTCCGATCCTCGTGCTCGGTCAGTACGAGATCGGGGACCTGATCGCCACGGGCGGGATGGCCGCGGTGTATCGCGCGCGCGTGGCTGGCCCCATGGGCTTCGAGAAGCCGGTCGCTGTCAAGGTCCTCCTCGATTCGGCGGCGCACGACGAGGAGGTCGTCCGCATGTTCATTGACGAGGCGAGGCTCGGGGCCCGTCTGTCTCACCCGAACATCGCCTCGGTGCTCGACTTCGGCGAGGCGGATGGCCGCTACTACCTGGCGATGGAGTACGTGGACGGGGTGAGCCTGTCCGCGCTGTTGCAGCATGTTCGCCGGGGGAAACCACAAAAGCCCCTCGACACGGGGGCCGCCCTGCACATCGCCCACAGCGTGCTCCGGGCGCTGTCGTACGCACACGGCCTCAAGGATGCTCAAGGCAAGCCCCTTCAGGTGGTTCACCGCGATGTGAGCCCCCAGAACATCCTGCTGGACCGCTCCGGCGCGGTAAAACTGTGCGACTTCGGGATTGCGACCGGGGCGCACCGCGCAGACAAGACCCAGGTCGGCATCGTGAAGGGCAAGGCGGCCTTCATGTCCCCGGAGCAGGCCGCGGGCGAACGCCTGGATGCCCGCTCGGACCTGTACTCGCTCGCGCTGACCGTGGTCGCGATGCTCGGGGGCGAGCCAGGCTCGGAGGACCCTGTTCGCGGCTTCGACCTGGGGCGCGTGGACGCGCTCGAGTGCCCGGATGCGCTCAAGCCCATCCTGAAAAAGGCCCTTGCATGGAGGCCTTCGGACAGATTTCAGTCGGCGGACGAGTTCTCGAAGGCCCTCGTGGACGCGGGCCTGGACCCCGGAGAGGCGGGGCGCCTGGCCCTGGTCGAGGCCATCGGCAAGGTCCCGGTTCCAAAGCCAAAGTTGCGGAAGGACGCCAGGCGGAACGAGGGGGCGGAGCCCGTGGCCGTGTCCGGGACCGACCGCGCCTATCGCAATCTTTTGCTGATCGTGCTCGGGGTGTTGGTCCTGGCCATAATTCTCGCGCTATTCGGGGTGCGACTGCCCCAGGGCGGGGACGAGGCCGTCTTGCGCCGCGAGGATGCGGTCACCTCGCCAGGTCCCGATCGGTGAGGGTCACGGTCTTCCCCCGACCCGTCCGTCCAGGCGGGCGGGGCGGAATGGGTTCCTGGTCACGACACCCTCGACCCCGGCTGGACGGAGCGGGACGGGTGGAGGACCGCAAGCCCCTCCCCGTCCGAGGCCGCCAGGATCATCCCGCGGCTCTCGATGCCAAAGACCTTGCGGGGTGCGAGGTTCGCCACGACCACGACCTGGCGGCCCAACAGGTCCTCGGGCCGGACGTAGTCCGCGACCCCGGCCACGACCTGGCGGGGCTCGGCCTCGCCCAGGTCCACAAGCAAACGCAACAGTTTCTTCGACCCCTGCACCGGCTCGCAGTGCACCACGGTGCCCGCGCGCAAATCCAGACGCGAGAACTCCTCGTAAGACACGGTGTTCGGGCTCAACGCGGCCTCGCCCGGGACCTGCGCCGGCCCCGAGACCTCGTTGGGGACCTCGAAGCGCGGAAACGGCGGGCCCGCGAGGGTGACTTGGGCCCCGGTCGCAAACTCGCCCCATCGCAGGTCCACAAGCCTCCTGACCGGCTTGCCAGCGCCCATTTCGCTCAAAAGCGTTTCCATCTTGCGCGGCATCACCGGCCACAAGAGGTTCAGCGCGAACCGCAGGCCCTCCAGGGCGTGCCGGACCACATGAGCGGCCCGTGCCGGATCCGTGGCGACCCCCTTGAACGGCTCCGTCTCGGTGACGTAACGGTTGACTCGGCGGACCAGGGCCATCGTGGTCTCGATGGCCGTCTCGATGCGCAGGTCTTCGACCAGGCGGCGCACCTCGCCCGGCAACGCCTCGGCCTGGGCGCGCACCTCCGCGTCCGGGCCTTCCTCGGGCCCTGCCTCCGGTACGCGCCCCCCGAAGGAGCGCTGGACGAGCCTTGCTAGCCGGTTCGCAAGGTTCCCGAGGTCGTTTGCAAGGTCGTAGTTGTGGCGCTTGAGGAACGCGACCTCCGAGAACGAGGCGTCCAGGCCGACGACCATCTCGCGCATCAAGAAGTAGCGCAGGGAATCCACGCCGTACTTGTCCTTGAGCGAGAGTGGATCCACCACGTTCCCGAGCGATTTCGACATCTTGGTCTGGTCCACGAGCCACCAGCCCGTGGCCACAATGTGGCGCGGCAGGGGGATGTCCAGGGCCATGAGCATCGTGGTCCAGTACACGCTGTGGGTGGTCAGGATGTCCTTGCCGATCAGGTGGCAGACCCCGCTCCACAGCCGCTGGAAACGCCCCTCGTCCCGGTAGAGGCCGATGGCGCTCGCGTAGTTCAGGAGGGCGTCGAACCAAACGTAAGTGACATAATCGCGATCGAACGGGATTTCGATGCCCCAGGAAAGCCTCGTCTTCGGGCGCGAGATGCACAAATCCCCGAGTGGCCTTGCGAGGAACCCCAAGACCTCGTTGCGTCGCGACTCGGGCCGGATGAAGTCCGGGTGTTCCTCGATGTGGCGGACAAGCCGATCCCGGTACTTCGACATGCGGAAGAAGTAGTTCGGCTCCTTCAGGCGATAGACCTCGCCACCGCTCTCCGGGCACCGCCCATCCTTCAGTTCCTCGGCCGAGAAAAACTTTTCGACGCGCGGGCTATAGAACCCTTCGTACTCCCCGAGGTAGATCTCGCCCCTGTCCCACAGCCGCTGCAATGCCTCCTGCACGATGGCCGAGTGACGAGGCTCCGTGGTCCGGATGAAGTCGTCGTTCGAGATGTCGAGCGTCAGCCAGAGGTCTCGAAAGTGGGCCTGCATCTCGTCGCAGTGGGCTTGCGGCTCCACCCCGCGCTTGCGGGCCGCCTCCTCGACCTTCTGCCCGTGCTCGTCCACCCCGGTCAAGAAGTAGGTCTCGCGCCCGAACAGGCCGTGGTACCGCTTGAGCACGTCTGCCAGGATCGTGCAGTAGGCGTGCCCGATGTGCGGGCGGTCGTTGACGTAGTAAATTGGGGTGGTCACGTAAAAGACATCGTGCATCCTCTGACCTCCAGGGGAGGGCTGGCCGGGTCTCAAAGCGCCTCGCTTACCGACTTCGCTTGCAGGAACAGGAGCAGGTAGTCTCGCCCGCCCGCCTTGGAATCCGTGCCGGACATGTTGAACCCGCCGAACGGGTGCACACCCACCAAGGCCCCGGTGCACTTGCGGTTGAAATAGAGGTTCCCCACGAAGAAGTCGCGCCGCGCCTGCTCGAGATGGGCTCGATTCCGGCTGTACACCGCCCCGGTCAGGCCGTAGTCCGTGTCGTTCGCGATCTCGAGCGCGTGATCAAAGTCCCGCGCCCGGATGCAGGCCAGGACCGGCCCAAAGATCTCCTCCTGCTCGATGCGCGCGCCCGGCCTCACATCGCCAATGACGGTCGGCTCGATGAAGTAGCCTGGCCGCTCCAGTCGCCTACCCCCGCACAGAAGCGTCCCCTCGCCCTTGCCGACCTCGATGTAGCGCAGGATGCTGTTCATGGCGGACTCGGTGATGACCGGACCCATCCAGTTCGCCGGGTCCTTGACCGGGCCCACCTGGATGGCCCTGGCGCGCTCCACCACATCCGAGACGACCCGCTCGTACACCGAATCCAAAAGGATCGCCCGCGAGCAGGCCGAGCACTTCTGCCCTTGGAACCCGAAGGCCGAGGTGACGATCCCTGCGGCCGCCGCCTCGAGGTCCGCGTCCTCGTCCACGATGATGGCGTCCTTGCCGCCCATCTCCGCGATCACGCGCTTGATCCACTTTTGCCCCGGGGCCACCCTGGCCGCGATCTCGTTTACGCGCAGGCCGACCTCCTTGGACCCGGTGAACGCGATCATCCGGGTCAGGGGGTGACCCACGAGCAAATCCCCAATGGCGCTACCCGACCCCGGTACGAACTGGATGGCGTTCTCCGGGACACCGGCCTCCAACAAGATCTGCACCAGGTACCACGCGATGACCGGGGTCGGGGACGCGGGCTTCAGGACGACCGTGTTTCCCGCGGCGAGCGCGCCGGTAGTCATGCCTGCTGTGATAGCCAGCGGGAAGTTCCACGGCGGGACCACGACCACGACCCCAAGCGGAAGATAGGTCAGCTCGTTGCGCTCGCCCGGGAGGGGGGTGAGCGGCTGAGGTCCGCCGTAGCGCTCGGCCTCGCGGGCGTAGAACTCGCAGAAGTCAATCGCCTCGGCCACGTCTGCGTCCGCCTCGACCCACGACTTGCCGGCCTCCAGGATCTCCACCGCGTTCAGTTCGAAGCGACGGCGGCGCATGATGTTCGCAGCGCGCAGAAGCACCGAGGCCCTCGCCCCCGCGGTCCAGCGCGAGTAGTCCCGGAAGGCCTCGTGCGCGGTGCGGACCGCCTGGTCCGCCAGGTCCGGCGTCGCGCTCGCCGCATACCCCACGACCTCGCTCGGCTCGGAGGGGTTCAGCGAGGCGATGGTCTGGTCCGTCATGACCTCGCGCCCGGCGATCCACGCCGGGACCTTGGCCCCGAAACGGGCCTCGACAGCCTGGATGGCCCGGACCTGCGCCTCGCGGTTGCGATCGCACGCGAAGTCCGTTAGCGGCTCATTGCGGAACTCGGTCACCATGGGGGGAAACCTCCTGCTTTCACCACCGGGGCCCTTCCCGGCGGGACCTGATTATAGGGGTGAAGAGGAGGCGAGTAAACCGAGCGAATCCACCGCAATGGTGTCGTCAGCCAGACAGAATACGTTGATCTGACGCTGTTTCGAACAAAGCGCGAGCGGGTGGTCGCGGCTCCAGGGTGGTGACAGGGGACGAAAGAGATTCCCCGAGCATTCGACGACCTGCAAGAGTGGACACGGGGATCTGGGACCGACGGTTTGCGTTCGGGCCTTCTCCATCGCGCCGCGAGGCCATTGCCTGCTGGGTGGGGCCCTGGACTTGCCGCCTATCTGAGCCGGATACGATAGAGCGCGACGTCCGAGGTCTCGTCGTCCTTCATGCAACGCGAGCAGGCCGTCACCTTGAAGACCAGCCCGCGCAGGTCGCAAGGGTCGAGCCCGTACTCCCGCAGGAGAGCCACTGCCGCCTCCGGGTGCAACGTCAGGCGACGCCCGCAGCGTTCGCAGTACAGCGTGGTGTCGAGTGGGTCCCCGCAATCCCCGCAGACGAAGTCGTGCACGCCTTTCCCCTCGGCCCCGCAGATCACGCAGTGCCCCTTGTGGGAGCGGGAGGGGCGTCGCTGCGTTGTGGCGGTCCGAACCATGCGGGAAGGGTAAAGGGGTTTCTTCGAGTCCGTCAAAAATTCTGCCAAGTCCATTGCCACGCGACCCTTGCCGGCGATTTCTCCCTCTCTCGCGGACCGCTCTATCATGAGGAGCAACTTGGGTCTCTTTGGGAGGCCAGATGTCTTATCCGCGCAAGGTTCACATCCTAGGTGTTGGCGGGACCGCGATGGCTGGCATCGCAGGGCTGTTTCGCGGGGCCGGCAGCGAGGTGCGAGGCTCCGATGCTGCCCCACCCTATCCCCCGATGGGACCGCTCCTCCAGGACCTCGGCATTCCGGTCCTGACCCCCTACGCCGCCCAGAACCTGGACTGGGGTCCAGACCTCGTCGTCATCGGGAACGTGATCCGGCGGACCAACCCCGAGGCCCAGGCGGTGATGGAGCGTGGCCTCCCCTACTGCTCCATGCCGGAGGCCCTACATCGCCACTTCCTCGCGGGTCGTCGTCCCCTTGTCATCGCCGGGACGCACGGGAAGACCACGACCACATCCCTGGTAGGCCACCTGCTTGCGAGCCAAGGCCTCGACCCCGGCCTCTTCGTCGGCGGCCTCCCCCTCGACTTCGGTCGCAATCACCGCATCGGCTCTGGGCCATTCTTCGTGGTGGAGGGGGACGAATATGACACGGCTTTCTTCGACAAGGGACCAAAGTTTTTGCACTACGCCCCTGAAGCCGCAGTGATCCTCAACATCGAGTACGACCACGCAGACATCTTCCAGGACCTGGACGCAGTGGTGGGGGCCTTCTCATCGCTCGCAGCCATCCTACCTCCAGGCGCACCGCTCCTCATCCCGGAAGACTCGGCCACCTGTGCGCGGGCCGTGGCCACAAGCGCGGCGAGGGTCGTCACATTCGGCGTACAGGGCGGGACATGGCATGCCGAAGATGTGCGATCCGACAGGGGTCGGACGTGTTTTACATTGGTTCGCAATGGGCACAAGGTCGGGGAGTTTGCGTCCCCTCTGATGGGCAGGCACAACCTGCACGACGCCATCGCGGCCCTCGCCCTCCTTTACGAGGTCGGGGCCGCGGGTCCAGGAGTCCGCGAGGGCCTTGCGGCCTTCCGGGGGGTCCGCAAGCGCCAGGAACTGGTCGGCGAGGCCTGTGGGGTCCGGGTGTATGACGACTTCGCCCACCACCCGACCGCGGTGCGCGAGACCCTGCGCGCGTTTCGCGAGGCCTTTCCTGGCGCTCGTCTCATCGCGCTGTTCGAGCCGGAATCGAACACGAGCCGGAGGCGGGTCTTTCAAAACGAGTACGCGGCGGCCTTTTGTGAGGCAGACGAGGTCCTCTTCTTTCGCCCCCTCGAAAAGCCCGACAACCTCGCGCCGGAGGAACGCATTGACATGGTCCGCCTCTGTCAAGACATCGAGGCCCGCGGTGTCCCAGCCCGGATGATCCCGGACATCGAGGCACTCGCGTCGGAGGCAGCCAGGGCAGCCCGGCCCGGAGACGTGGTCATCGGGATGAGCGGGCGAGACTTCTGCGGGGTCCATCGCCTGGTGCTGGACAGGCTGCGCGAACGGGTCGAGGGGGGGCGTGAACCTCCTTGACACCAGGGGGGGAGGTTATTAGAGTGTCCGTGCTGCGCGGGCAGTCGCCGTACGCGGGAGGGTGAACGACCATGTCGGAAGACCTTCGCTTCGATACAAGGCTCGTCGAGCGGATGATCCAGTCGGGGGCCTTGTCTCGCGAAGAGTATCAGAGGTATCTCGATTCCCTGCCCGACCTGTCCTCGCAGGCCATCTTCGGGGATTCTCCGGAAGAAGCGCCGAGATCGGAGCCCTCCGCCTCTGAGAAGAGGCACTCGAAGAGGTCGTAGGTGGTCGAGGCAACCATGGGCGAAGAACGACGCACCACATGTGAAGAAGCGATTCGTTCCCAGGAGGTCGCCTTCTCGGCCTTCGTCCTGTCTTTGGGTACCTCGGCCCTCGTACATTTGGGCCTCGCGGAGGACCCGGCGACCGGCCAGAAGCAGGTCAACCTTCCCATGGCACGCCACGTCATTGACATCCTGGCCATGCTGAAAGACAAGACTGCTGGGAACCTCGAGGAAGACGAGGTGCGATTGATCGACAACCTCCTGTTTGATTTGAGGCTCAAGTTTGTCGAGGTTTGCCAGGCGCAGAAACCCTGAAGGCCACTCACCACGGAGAGGACCACATGGCTACTTCGAAGAATGTTGTGCAGTTGCAGGACGAGACGTTCGAGCAGGAGGTCTTGAAATCCGATGTCCCAGTCCTTGTGGACTTCTGGGCCCCCTGGTGCGGGCCGTGCCGGGCCATCGCACCCACCCTGGAAGAGGTCGCGGACGCCTACGCTGGTCGGGTCAAGGTCGGCAAGATGAACGTGGACGAGCACACACGCGTCGCCTCCCAGTACCAGATCACCGCGATCCCCACGCTCCTTCTGTTCAAGAACGGGCAGGTGGTGCAGCAGATCGTGGGCGCAGTGGCCAAGAGTCGGATCGTCCAGGCCATCGAGGACGCCCTCTGATCGGCGGTCCCGGTCAGCGGTGACGAAAGCCCATCCGGGACGGGAGTGGGAGCGGACGGCCCCCTTCCGTCAGCCGGATGCGCGGTCCGGAGCGCTTGACGACAGTCCCGATGCGGGTCAGACCAGCGGCCAGGAGGGCCTTTTCCGCATCGGGCGCTGCGCAGACGACGACCTCGTAATCCTCTCCCCCAGCCAGTGCGGCCTGAAGTGGGTCTCTCCCGGACACCCTCCCCGCCACATCGGCTTCCGGGTGCCTCGGGATCCGACCCACGTCCAAGTCCGCGCACAGGCCCGAGGCGCGCAGGATGTGCGAGAGGTCTTGGAGCAGACCGTCCGACACGTCAATCGCCGCGTGCACGGCCGGATTGGCGACCAGGACCGCCGCCAGGTCCAACCGCGGTCTGGGCCTCCGCCAGGCGCGAACCAGCCCTGGGCATCGTCGCGCTGCTCGGGGGGTCCGATCGAGCACCGCAAGTCCCAGGGCCGCAGCGCCCACCGGCCCGCTCACGAATACCCCATCGCCAGCCCGCGCCCCTTTTCGGGTCAACAGGCGTTCCCCTACCGGCTCCCCGAGCGCGGTCACCGTCACCTCGAACGGCCCCGAGGTCTCGGCCAGGTTCCCCCCGCACACCCCGACGCCGAACTCCCTGCACGCCTCGGCCATCCCCCTGGCGAGGCGGAGCACGCGGGCGTCGCTCACGGCGCGCGACACGCTCAAGTTGACCAGAAGGCCCAAAGGACGCGCCCCCATGGCCGCGAGGTCCGACAGGTTCACCACGACCGCCTTGTAGCCCACGTCCGCAGCGTCGCAGAGATCCCACCGGAAGTGCGTATTCTCCACCAAACAGTCGGTCGTCGCGACCACACGCCCGGTCTCGACCCGTAAGACCGCCGCGTCATCGCCCGGGCCGATGACGACTCGCGGGTCGCGGGTGGGGGCGCTTTCGGCCTCGAGCACCTCAAGGATGCGCGAAATCAGGCGAAACTCGTCCATGCGAGGCCCCTCCCGACCCTTCAAGGGGGCCGCTCTTCGCACGCGCCTTCGCAAGACGGTCGGATCTCCCCATGACGGACCTCGAAAACCCTCACGACCCTCCCGATCACGCGCCCCCCGCGCACCACAAGGTCCCCCGTCGCTCCCCGAAAGGCCAGGCCCTCCGAACGGCGTACCAGGCTTTCCTGCGTTGGCTCCCCGGCGGTTCCGCCTTCGGTTGGCACGCTTCTTTGGCGAAGCATGAGCGCCCGCGCCAGAAAGGCCGCGTCGCGAACCTCGGCGTCAAGGACATCCCTTTCACCCTCCGGCAATGCCACGTCCGCGAACCGAGCCCCGTCCAGGTCGTCCCCCAGCCGGGATACGCGGAGAGGGTCGTTCCACAGGCTCGTGCCCACCAGCAGAAGCGGTAGGCAGCCACCCTCTCCCCTTCGAGCCGGGACCCCCTCGAACTCGAGGCGGGGCACAAGCCGCAAGGTCCACTCGATGCCAAACCCGAGGAAGAGGACCTCGCCCTCGCAGGGCCTGCCCTGAAGGGCTTCCGAGCGTACCGCTGCAAACAGCGCCGCTATCCGCGCCGGGTCCTCCCCTATCGGGACAGCACGCTCGGTCGCAACACGCCCCCCTCCTGCCTCGAAGGCCTTGCGGAAGTGCGCGGCCACTCGACGACCAAAAGCCGTGTCCGGCACCAGGACATGTCCGAGCCGACGCCCCGCATCGCCCAGGGCGTGACGCGCAATGGCGGCCACCAGGTCCGCGCGGGGTGTCCTCACCCAAATCACGTGCCTGCTCGGGCGGTCGTCCGGTTCCGCGCCCAGGTCCAGAAGGGGCATGGCCGCGGCCTCCGCTGCCTCGGCCATGGCCATGGACTCGCGGTCCCCGAGTCCACCGATGGCCAGGCTGCACCCGGCATCCCGCGCCCGGGCCACCTGTGTTGCCGGGCCCAGTTCCTGGCTGTCCAGTGGGCGGATGACGATGTCGCCGCCCTCCAGGACGCTTGCAAGGGTACGCAGGGCACGGCGACCGATCCCTTCATAGGGTCCGGACAATGGCAGGATCGCGCAGACCTCCAGCCGCTGCGCAGACGCGGGCTCGTGCGCCGTGCCGCTCGGGGCTTCCTCGGCCCAGGCCGCGCAGACCCCCACACACAACAGGCAGGCGACGAAACCTTGGAACCTCAGGAAGACGCCTCCCGGTACATCAACTCGGCAATCCGGTAGGAGGACTTCTCGAGGGCCTTGATCGCCTGGAGGATGGCGGACACGTCCTCGCCAGCCCTGGCACGGCGACAGGCCTCGATGTCCGCGTGGATCTGGGCGATCTCCTCGTCGGTCAAATAGTTCAGGAACTCCTCGAGGGAGCGCTCCGTGGTGTAGATCAGCGCCTCCGCGCGGTTCTTCAGTTTTGCGAGTTCGTGACGGGCCTCGTCCTCGCGGGCCATCTCCTGGGCTTCGCGGATGATCCGCTCGATATCCTTCTCGGAAAGCCCCGAAGTGGGCCGCACCCGCACGCTTTGCTGGTTGCCAGTGCCTAGGTCGCGCGCCGAGACGCTCAGGATGCCGTTCACGTCCACCTCGAAGGTGACCTCGATCTTCGGGATCCCGCGGCGGGCGGGCGGGATGCCCAACAGTTCGAACCGCGCGAGGGACTTGTTGTCCCGCGCCATGGGCCGCTCGCCCTGGAGCACGTGGATGTTGACGAGGGGCTGGTAGTCCTCGGCTGTGGTGAAGACCTCGCTCACCGAGCAGGGGATCGCGGTGTTGCGCTCGATCAGTTTCGTGAAGATGCCCCCCTGCGTCTCGATCCCGAGGGACAGCGGGATGACGTCCAAGAGGACCACATCCCCCATCTGGCCCTGAAGGATTCCGCCCTGGATCGCGGCCCCGAGGGCCACCGCCTCGTCCGGGTTGACGGTCCGACTCGCCTGCATCTTGAAGAAGGCCGTCACCTTCTGCTGGACCAGGGGCATCTTGGTCATCCCACCGACGAGGATCACCTCGTCCAGGTCCGCCACGGTCAGCCCCGCGTCCTGGAGGGCCATCCGACACAGTTCGAGCGTCCGGTCCACCAGGTCCTCGGCCAGTTGCTCGAGGCGGCTCCTCGTCAGAGTCACCTGGAGGTGCCTGGGCCCGCGCTCGTCCGCGTAGATGAACGGGAGGTTGATCTCGACCTCGCGCGAGGAGGACAGGTCTATCTTCGCCTTCTCCGCCGCGTCTCGCAGGCGCTGCCAGGCCACGAGGTCGCCGAGCAAGTTGACCCCGTGCTCCCGCTTGAATTCGGACACGAGCATCTCGACAATGCGCGCGTCCACGTCGTCTCCGCCCAGGAAGGTGTCCCCATGCGTCGTCTTGACCTGGAACACTCCCTCGCCGATCTCGAGGATCGAGATATCGAAGGTGCCACCACCCCAATCATAGACCGCGATCCGCCCGCTGGACCGCTTGGACAGACCGTACGCCAGTGCCGCGGCGGTCGGCTCGTTGATGATCCTCAAGACGTTCAGGCCCGCGATGCGCCCTGCATCCCTCGTGGCCTGGCGCTGGGCATCATCGAAGTAGGCCGGCACGGTGACGACCGCGTCCTCGACCCGCTCGCCGAGGTATTCCTCGGCGTACTCGCGCATCTTCGCCAGGATCGCGGCCGAGATCTCGGGCGGTGACAAGACCTTACCGCCAAGTTCCACGGCAGCGTCGCCGTTCTCGCGCCTGACCACTTTGTACGGATAGGACGCGACGACCCGCTGGACCTCTGGCGAATCGAACTTGCGGCCCATCAGCCGCTTCACCGCGAACACGGTGTTGCGCGCGTTTGTGATGGCCTGCCGCTTGGCCACGCTCCCGACTAGGCGCTCACCATCATCGGTCACTGCGACCACGGACGGGGTCGTGCGGCCTCCCTCGCTGTTGGGGATCACGACCGGGTTGCCGCCTTCCAGGACAGCCACGCAGGAGTTGGTCGTCCCCAGGTCTATGCCAATCACGGCCATGTCCACACTCCCATTCCCGAAGCCACGATGCGTGCCCCGGCCCTCGGTCCGACGCGCGCCCTGAACAACGAGACGCTCGCCACGTCTCCTAGTTTATCACGGACGCCAACCTTGCAAAGGCTAAAAAAACGCGCAGGGGTGCAGGGGCGCGCCCAATAGCGAGCCGCTGGCACCGTCACAAGATGGATTCGGGAACGAAGACGATGTCCCCAGGCCGCAAGAAGAAGTTGCGAGCCCGCCCCTCGCTGATCTCGTTGACCGGGACCACGGTGCGGGTCTCCTCGCCACCCTCGACCCGAGTCACGACCACCGCATTCGGGCGCGCGCTCTTGGTGAAGCCTCCCGCGAGCGTGATCACGTGGATGATACTCATTCCCTCCTCGTACGGGAAAGTACCGGGCTTCGCCACCTGGCCGAGGACGTACACTCGCTTGCTGACTAGTTCCTTCACCGTCACCGTCACGAAGGGGTTCCGAAGATAGCCAGCCGCGAGGCCCTCGCGCACCATCTCGGCCACCCTCGACGGCGTGGCACCCTCGACCTTCAGGGTACCGAGCAGGGGGTAGTCAATGGTCCCGTCCGCACCGACCTGGAACTCGCCTGAAAGTTCCTTCTCCTGGAACACCCGGACCTCGATGCGGTCGCCCGGGCCCAGGGCCGCGTTGGCCTGGCTGGCCCGGACCATCTCCCCGAGGTCGGGATTGTACGGAGCCCTCCCGCCGCAGGCCCACAGAAAGACCAGGGCCGCCAGCCACCTGACCCGGACGTGCGATGCAAAGGCCCGTCGCGCGAGGGCGTTTCGGAATGGCGCGGAAGCCAGCATGGTCAGTACAGGACCTTCAGGCCACCGTACACCTGGTGCACGAGGTACCGGCCGCGGTCCGTCCCCTGCGTGCTCGTGATTCGGAAGTCGGTCAGGAGTCCGTCCATCTCGTAGCCGGCCTCCACCTCGAGGTAGCGCAAGACGGACCATCGGACTCTGGCCCTCGCCCGCAAGGCATGGTCGCGCCGGGAGGTCTGGTTCACGTGGTACGTGGTCCCTCCACTTCCGAGGACCGCGGGGTCGAACGAGGCGTACTGGACGTAGGTGTACTCCCCGGAGACCTCCAGGTTGACCCGGCGCAGGACCTGGAGTCCAAAGTTCAGGTACGCCGTGTCGCCGAGGTACCAGTTCGCGTAGTACGAGTCCTCGAACCCCCGGCGATAGCCTGCCTCGAGCAAAACAGAGGGAACTGGCAGCAAGGCCACACCCGCCTCGCCAATGAAGTTCGCGAACTCCGTCCCCTCCTCGTAGAATCCCTTGCCGAAGCCCGCCTTGACGACCGCGCCGACCTTCTTCGTAATAAAGCCGCGCGCGCCGGCCTGCACCCGCAACGGCATCGAGTTCACCCGCAAGCCCGCCGTGGGATTGCGCCACTTCCGGACCTGGAAGTCCGCGTCCAACAGGAGCGTGGTCTTGGGCATCAGGTCCCACGTGCCGAGCAGCCGCGCTTCGTGGGACCACGAATCGAAACTCTCGTGCTTGTCGTACAACTGGAAATTGAAGGCGTACGAGAGCGCGAACTGGAGGGCCCCGCCGCCCGGCCGGATCTGGGCCCCCACCTCTGCGTGATTGGAGTTCCGGTCGTATCTCGACGCCGACGACAGATTCGGCGGCAACGCATCACGCCTAAACTGTTCCAATACAAAGAACCCAACGACCGACCGAGGCAAAAAGTCCGCGCGGAGCACCGTTCCCGCGGCGAACCGGCCCTGGTCCTTCGCGTGAGGGTCACTCGAGAAATACTGGTTGAACCGGGCGTCGAGGTCCCAGCGCAGGCGCACAGACGAGGGATTCACGTTCTGAAGCCGAAAGGACGGCACAACCCCGAGAATGGTTGCCGCAGCCGGTCCTTCTTCGGATGCCTCGCGGTACAGGTTCGTGCTGTACCGCCCCTCGATCATCAGGGACGGCACAAACACGAAGTCGCCCGCCCGAACCCCCCTTTCCTCGTCGTCGCGCAGGGCTGGTAACCCCAGACCCACCTGCGCGCGCGCACCACCCACGACCCCGAGCGTCGTCGCTACTGCGAGCCCTGCAGCGACTCGCGTCCATGACCGCGATCGTCTCACCCCATCTTCCCCCTGGGCGCCGGGACCCGTTTCCCTCCCAAGGTGGCCCCGACGCTATCCCCCGATACGCCCCCTGCGCCAGGGATAGCAGATCCCCCTTCCGGGAGCGTGCTCACCTCCACGTTGCGTCACGCAGGTCTCCCCGCCTGGGCCTTCCGCAGAAGCCACATCAATAGAACGGGCTCACAGAGGGGGGAGGTTCGCTCGAAATCGCCACAAAGTCAAGCCCCTTGCGCGTATCGTAAACCGGGAGGTCCGGATCGGTTGTCCGCTCCACCTGCGGTTCTCCCTCGAACACCAGTTCCGCCGCCGGGCCGCCACACCCCTTGGCCTGGGCGTGCCACTCGCGGACCTTGTTGCGCGCAAGCGTCAGTTTCACGAACTCCTGGCTCGCGATGCTCCGGTCGTTCGCGATCACGGCCTGCCGAAGGCTCAGGCGGTACTGCTCCGAGAGCCGAGCCATCCCCTTCAGCGAGGTCATCACCGCGCTCAGACACTGCACCCGCCCGAGGTCGTTTGCCTTCTGGGCCTCCGAGAGCATCTCGAGCACATCCGAGACCTGGTCGTTCATCTCCTGCACGTAGGCGTCGCCAAGCCTCTGCATCTCGGCCAGGTCCATCGCAGCCAGTTGTTCCGGTCGCAACGGGCCCTCCCCGCGCTCGACCGCCTGCACGCCGCCCCCCATGACAAGGACCACTGTCACGATGACCCCGTTCACCGTCTTCATGAAGCCCTCCCTTTTTCTTCAGACCTCGTCCCATCCCCAGAGGGGTCTAGCCCTTCTGCAACAAGAAAGGATACGAAAATGTCACCTCGCCTTCATCCGGAGGCGAAAAACGCCACGTCCGGACTTTCTGCGCGATGCAAGTCCCGATGGATGCGTCTCCGGTCGTGTTCTCGGTCACCTGGATGTCCGTGATCGTCCCGGCCCGCCCGATGGTGAACCGGATCGTCACCTTGCCCTCGACGTCCGGGTTGACCTTCAGGCTGCGCTCGTAGCAGACCCGGATCGCGCTCATGCGCCGACGAAACACGCTCTCGACCGCGGCCTTGTCAATCCGCCCGATCCCGGTCTGGTCCCCGAGCGTGCCCTCCCGGATGCGGACCTTGATCTCCTCCTCGCGCTGGCCGCCAGCGACCTGGGCCGACGGCCTCGTCGGACCCATCTCGTCGCGGCCCAGTTTCTCGTAGGTGGTCCCTTGGCCGGAGCCGGCCCCTGGAGGCCCGGCCCGGAACCCCGACGGAGGGGCCCCAGCCCCGGCCACCTCGACGCCTCGGGTCTCCCACGCGGATGTCAGCCGCGCCGCAGCCGCGCCATGCTCGACCCCGGCCCCCTGGATCGCGTCGGGGCCCGAACCATAACCCCCGAGGTGCCGGAGGATCGTCGTGTTGCGCACCTTCGCCAGTTTCTTGCGATACTGGTCCTCCGCGCTCTCGGCGTTCCCCGCCGAGCGCTGTGGTCTCCGCGTCGGCGTCTTCTCGGCCACCTCCTCGGAGCTAGCCTCCTCCGTGGCCTCACCCGCACCGGTCCCCGCGACCTCGGTCTTCGGCTTCTCGGGCGGCAACCGCCGCACGACCTCCGCCTTCAACAGTTCGTAGGCATCCGCGTATGGCTTCCCCTTCTTGACCTGAAACTGCCCCGTGGTTCTCCACCAGTATTGCACACCCCCGACCCCGCCGACCTGGACAATGAGCGAGGCCATCAGCGCCAGGAAAAGCGGCGTGTCAATCCGAGACAGGACCCCGCCCTTCGCCGCCGCGGGGAGCTCCAGTTTGGGGACCGGCGGGGGCGGGACCACGAACTGGAACAGGAGGCTCACCTCACCAAAGACCAGCCTGCCCCGCGAGGAGTCGTCGAGCGGAAGCAGGAAGTAGTTGCCGCTCCGCCGAACAAGGTTGCTATCCTTGAGTTCCTTGAGTTCCATCAGCCGGTCCCCGACCGAGATGCGGCCGGTCATGCCCGCCGTGAAACGCAAGTGGTATCGCCCCCGCTCCAGCACGAACAGGCGGTAAGAATCCGGCAGGTTGGCAATGGGCAGGATGAACGTGCACTTCGGGGACGCGCCCACCGTCACGTCCACCCGTTTCTTGATGAGCCGCTCCTCGATGATGCGGCCCTCATGCACGATCCCGACCCGGAGGATCCTCTGCTGCGCCTTCTCCGCCATCTTCGCCATCGAGGCCGCGGGGCGACCCTCTCGGCCTCCCTCCGCCCTCAGTACCTCGTCGAGCTCCGGACTACTCCGAACCGCATGTGGGACAGGCCCGCGAGCCCCGCTGTGTGCACCACCTCCGTGACCAGGCGGAACGAAATGTCCCGGTCGCAGATGATGTTGACGACCCCCTTGAATTCGCGCCGCAACTCGCGGTTCTCCTCCTGTTGCTGCTTGACCTTCTCCTCGAGCGCTGCCAGCAAGGGCACGATGACAAACGAGTTCTCGTCCCCGTTCTCCTTGTAGGTCTTGTCCACGTAGAAATACATGGTCTCCAGGACCTGGACTACGTTCGGAGGGCACCTTTCCAGGTCAGTCGGGTTCATGTCACAGTAGGTCCGCCGCTGGATCTGCTCCTCGGTGCAGGCCCGGCCGCCGGACACCCGGCAGTCCACGCGGACGACCTCCTTCTGGTCCACCGAGATAAAGCCCTTCTTGATCGTCACGGGGATCGCGTCCTCCGGGCTCAACGGACTCGTCGAGCGCGCCAGCAAAAGATGTGCGTCTTGCTTGACGTTCAGGGGATCGGACGTCAGCGTCACCAACAGAAAGATGAGGAGGATCGTCAGGGCGTCCATCAGGGACGTAATGCTGAACGGCCATTCGGACTCGCCCCGCTTGCGCATGATCCGGGCGAGCTTGTTACGCCGCCTCGCCTGGATGGCGAAGAGTTCCTCGGGGGTCAGGACCACCGCTTCGCCCGCTGGCCCGCCCTCCTGGCGACCCTGAATGTCCTGCTCGTCGGACATGTTGCCTCCTTCCCGAAAGGCTCAACCGGCCTCACTCCGCCACCACGAACACGACCTGCGGGAACATCAGTCGCGGCCGCCCCTCGTCATCCGTGGCCTCCGGGGCCTCGGCGTACGTCTTCAGGTCCTTGTACCTCTCCTCTTTCAGTTCGACCCTCGCCGCGTCAATGGTCCGCGCGATGGCCTCCCACCGCACATCCGGGTCCGCCCCGATGTTGATCGTGGTCTCATTGCGGAATTTCTTCTTGATCTCGACAAGCCGGGCGTACAACTCGGGGTAGTCGTAGTCCGTCACCGTGCGCCCGTCCGGGGTCTGGAAGGTCTTCTTCGGGATGTTGATGTCCGACTCCCCCTCGGTCAGTTCCTTCTCCATCTTCACCGCGAAGCCCCGCTCGGTCAACAGGACCGTGAGGTTCAAGGGTTTCTTCTGCTCGTCGCCGGCCTCCTGCGGGGCCGGCGCCCCGATCTTCGGAGCAGAAACCGCCAGGAGCTTGATCTCATAGAACGAGAAGGCGTACACGAGGAGCGGGATCAAGATGCAGATGAGACCCATGATGGGTTTCAGGTCAATCTCCACGTCCGCCTCGTCCAGGCGGCTCTTCCTCGCCGATGGTAGCCTCGCCATATGGTCGCCTCCCCGCCCTGATCACCCGCGCGTCAGGCCGTCGTGGGCCGCTCCTCGCCGCCTCGGCCAACCCCTGCCTTCAACCTCGAGACCAACAGGTTCTCTAGTTTCGCGGAGTACTGGTCCACCTCGTCCACGATCTTGCGCGCCATGTTCGTCAGCACGATGTGGCACAGAAGCGTCGGGATCGCCACGAGGAGCCCGAATGCCGTCGTGTACATCGCGACCGCGATACCGGTCGAGAGGACCTCCTGCCTCTTGTCTGCGGACACCGCGGCCAGCCCCTTGAACGCGAAGATCATGCCGATGATGGTCCCGAGCAGACCCATCAGCGTAGCCACGTTCGCCAGGATCGGGAGGTTGTTCAGCCGCTTGTTGATCAGCGGCAAGACCTCGAGGGTCGCCTCCTCGACCGCGTTCGTGATCTCGATCTCGGACTTGTTCGCACGGGTCAGGCCGGCCTTCACCACGCGGGCCAAGGCCTTGTCCGGCGCGGCGTTGCACAGCTTGATCGCCCGGTCAATGTTGTTCTGCATGACCAGTTTTTGCACCTGGGCGTAAAACGCCTCGCCGTTGATGTTGTACCGGAAGAACAGGAAGACGAAGCGTTCGATGATGATGGCCAGCGCGATGATGGACACGGCCAGGATGATATACATCCAGAAGCCGCCCAGCTGGAAGGATTCGGCGATCATCTCCATGGTCCATTCCTCCTCAAGACACGTTCACACCCCAATGAAACCTTCCACGGCCCCCCGTGGTTGTTCCCGCCTGTCAGAACGGTGGACCATCCACCGCCTCCTCGACCTCCTTCAAAAGGTCCCGGTCCAGCGGAATCCCATGATACGTCAACTCGCCCCGCCCAATCACGTAATACACCCGAGGCTTCTGGACCTTCCCGACCACCTCCAGAACATCCATCTCGATGACCTTGGTGGGCTTGTGCCGCGCCCTTCCCTCGCGTTCACCGCCTGTCCGCCCTGCCGTGGGAGCAGGCCGGTCCGCGTCAGGGGACTCCTGGGCTCGGGCTCCCGCAGACCCCATCCCCACGATCAGCGCAACCGCAACCGCCTTCGGCCACATCCCTGTCACGTGCTCGGTGCCCCCACTCGAGACGCCCTTATTATCTTCGACCCGCCCTGAAGGATCAAACTTTTTCGCCTCCGGGTCTTCACTCCCCCTCCCCCCTCGGGCCGGTCTCCGGTTCCGCCCCTTGGCCAGCACGACCCTCCGCTTCCGGAGGGGGTGCCGCTGCCTTGCGTACCTGTGCCTCCTTCTCCAGGTACTCCGCCATGCGGCGAGCCTCATCCACGTACTTGTCCACCGGGTCGTCGCGTCGCGGCGGCCCCCGCCGGGCCGCCTTGTACTTGGCGAAGTACTCCATCGCCTTCCGGTAGTGCCCAGGCTCGTCCTGGCCGGCCGGGCGGTTCTCAAGGGCCGCAACGCCCAGGTTGAAATAGCAATCGGCGCAGTCGGGGTCCAACTTCAGGGCCTGGCGATAGGCCTCCTCCGCCTGGTCAAAGCGCCCCATTTTCCGGTACGAGTTCCCTAAATTCATGTACGCCAGGGCGTACGCCGGGTCCACCCGGATCGCCTCCAAAAACTCGGCGACCGCGGCCTCGTAGTCCCCGGCCTCATGGTACAGCACCCCGAGGTTCAAGTGGGCATCCGCCAGGGTCGGGTCCGCCCGAACCGCCTCGCGAAAGAACGCGATGGCCTGACGTGCCTCCCCATCGCGAACCGCCAGTTGCCCGAGGAGGTCCAAGACCTCGGGGTCTCGTCTGGCTTCAAGCACCTGGTTCAAGACGAGCCTCGCCGCACCGGTGTGCTGCAACGCGAGGTACGCCCGTGCAATCGTCTTCATCACCTCAATGTTGGTCTCGTCCTTCTTGAGGAGGTCGGAGGCCAACCGGAGGCCCTCCGCGGGTCGCCCGTCCTCGATCTGAGCACGGGCCAGGGCGTTGCCCACGGCGATGTTCTCGGGCCACGTCCGGGCCATGTTCTCGAGGTCCGCCCGCAAGGCACCGGCCCGGCCTCGCCGGACCATCAGGTCCGAATACAGCCGGAGGGCCTTCTCCGCCCCTCGCGACTTCTCAACCGCCTTCCGGGCAGCCTCGATCGCCGCATCCCAGCGCCCCAGGCGCTCCTCCGCGAGGGCCAGGTTGTAATACGCCGCTGCGTCCGCCTGCCCGGAGGCCACGACCCGCAACAGGCGCTCCCTCCCCTCCTCCAGGCGACCTTCCCGAAGCAGGGTGACGGCCTCCCGGACCATCACCGGGTCCGGCGGGGACGAGGCGACCTCGACCGGTGCCGGCGTCCCCGCAGCCCCAGGCGGTGCCTCGACCGGCCCGGATTCCGGGACGGCCGGCTCGACCGGCGTGGCCTCCCGCACGACCTGCGAGCCCCCGCAAGCCACAACGAGCGCCGCGACCAGCCCCGCACACCAGCGTCCCTTCTTCACGCCCCCTTCTCTCACAACGCCTCCTGGAACACCGGGACCGCCCGCACCCGGAGGTCCATGGCCCGGCGCTCCTCCTTGAACAGGGGAAACTCCTGCGGCCGGTACTTGTTCATCGCCTCACGGGCCTTGTTGACCCACTCGTTCGCGATCTTCAACCTGCGCGCTTCCTCGATCAGTTTCGCGTACCGCTCCTGGGCCCGTTCCAGGTACCCCTGCGCCACGTCTTCGATCTGGGTCTGGTAGATGTCCATTTCTTCTTGAGACATTTGCGGGATCTCCGCGTTGACGAGGGCGTCCGCGAACGCCTCGTGGATGCGCGCCATGCGATAGAAGGCCGCCGACGTCCATTCCATGGCCTTGTAGGGCAACACCTTCGAGTACTCCTCCTCCAGTTTCTTCAGCAGTGCGTCCTTGCGCTTGAGCCTTCGGCCTTGCTCTGCCACGCTGCCCTTGAACTGGATGGACTCGTATTCCTGGTAGAGCGGCTCCACCATCATGAACTGGAAGCGGGCGGGGTACGCGGCCACGGGCGTGTCCGGCTGGAGCCCGCGCGCCTCGAACTCGCGGATCACCTGGGCCGCCGTCTTTTCCCATTCCTTCCGCGCCCCTTCCGCGTACTGAATGTCCGCGATCCTGGCCAGGGCTTCGATCACCTTTTCGGACATCTTCGCGTCGCTCCCGTAGCGCTCCACGAACCAGCGGGACACCCGAATGACGTCCGAGTTCCGCCCGAGTTTCTGGTACATCCGGGACGCACGGACGAGGGCCTCGCCCGCGTCAGGGTCGTTCGGGTAGGTCCTGGCGAACTCCTCGCAGGCCCGGGCCGCTTCTTCCAGCCGGCCCTCGGCCTCAAGCAAGACCCCTGCGGTCAGCAGCGCATACGCCGCGTACTGACTCTTCGGAAACCGCGACCGCAGCGCCTGGTACGACCGGACGGCCCGGTCGAAGTCATAGAACTTCTTTGCGTTCTCAGCTAGTTGCAACAGGGCCCCCTCTACGTACGGCGACTGCGGATACTGGCTCACGATCCGCTCATACATCCGGGCCGCTGAATCGTAGCGTCGAGCCTTCTGGTACGCCACCGCCGCGTTCTGGAGCGCGCGGTCCGCAAACTTGTACTTCGGGTCCCGGTCCACGACTGCCGTGAAGGCCTCTGCCGCCTGGACGTACTCGCCCGCCTCGAACAACCTCTCCGCATCCTTGAACTGAGCCCCGAGTTGGAACAAGCGAACCTCCTCCTGGAGCTGCGCCCGCTGCTCGGGCTTGCCGAGTTGCAACTCCTCGATCTTTTTGGCCCAGACCTGGATGTTCTCCCAGTCGTTCTCCAGGCGGTACGAGTTGATGATGTTCACCGCCGCGTATGAGGCCACCAGGTCCTGCGGGTACTTTTCGATGATCGAGATGAATCGTCTGCGCGCCTCCTCCAAATGGAGGTACTTGTAGTACTCGTTCGCCACCCGGTACGCGAGCCGGGCGGGCAGGTCCGGGTCGCTCGCTCGGGAGAGTCCCCGCTCCAGATAGGTGTCCACCGCGGCGATCCAGTCCCTGGTCAGCGGGGGGATGGGCCTCGGGGTCACCGTCACTTTGCCCTCCCCCTCCCGTGCCTCCTCCTCGCGGACCTCCTGGATCTCCCCTGGGACCTGGTCCGGTGGCATCCGACCCTCTTTCACACGCTTGGCCGCTTCCTTCTCGAGGCTGTCAATGACCGCGAACGCAGCCGGTTCCAGGTACTCAGTCCGGCCGGGCCAGTCGCGGACCTTCTGGTACACCGCAACCGCCGCCTCGAACTGGAAGGAATAATAGAGACAATCCGCGTAGTAATAGGTCAGCTCGTAAGCCTCCTTCGTCTGCGGAAACCTTGCCAGGTATTCCGCGTAGGCCGCCGCGGCCTCCCGGTACTCCTTCAGCGACGCCGCCCCGAAGGATGAATCGCCTGTCGCCGCGGCCTGGGCCTTGAGCTCCTGGGCACGCCGATGGTGGAACTTCGCCGCATTCTCCAGGGCCAGCTCGATCTGACGGTCTACACGGGCGATGACCTCTGGCCGGCCCCGGTTCGCCTCGTACCAGCGGCTCCCCGGTCCGAACTCGCGAACCATGTCCAGGCGCTCGGCGATCATCTTCTCCATGTCGCGCATCGCATCGTACACCCCGATGATCTTCTCGCGGATGGCCGCGTTGCCAGGGTGGAGCGGGTCGCGCGCGATCACGGCCCGGTAGGCCTCGACCGCCATGGGGTACTTTGCAGCCTCGTGCTGCTGGTACAGCGTGTCCGCGTACTTCTCGAGGACCTCGCGCTCGTAGGGCTTGCCGTCGGACAGGTACGAGACCGCGCGGCTCACCGTGGCGTCCGGGTCGGGGATTCCGTCTCCGTTCCAGTCATCGTCCGCAAGGCTGATCCCAAGGTACTCGACCGCCTCCGACCGCAACTGGGCCCCAATGCCCAGCTCTCCCTTCGCCTCGTCAATGTGCGAGATAAGTGTCTTGAAAATCCGTATCGCTGTTGGATAGTCGTATTTCTGAAAATGTGACCAAGCCAATTTGTAGAGTGCCACCTCGTAGTACTTGGGTACCCTCTTGCGCACAGCCTCTTCGTACGCCTCGATTGCCGCCTCGTATCGCCCGATATCGAAGTAGTACTCGCCGATGCGCAGCCACGCCTCCGGTACCCACTGGCTGTCTGGGTGCTTCTCGAGGAGATCGCGCAGCACGGCCACGCTGCGCTCGGGCATTTCCGTCTCCACGAGGCATGAGGCGAGCGCGTACCGTACTGCATCCGCCAGTGCGTAGTCCGGAAACCTCGACAGGAGGGTCTCATACACCGAGATCACCCGCGAGTAGTCTTTCTTGGGCTCCTCCGGCTCCTCGGCGATTTTGCCGCGTTCCCACAGGGCGCGCTGCTTGGTGTACTCTGCCTCGGCGAGGAGAAACTCTTCCTGGGCCTTCTCGTAATAGAGTTCGCCGAGCCGGAACATCACCTCGGGCGTGTAGCGCGGGTGCTCGGGGTAGCGAGACAAAAACGTCTCGAACACCCGGATCGCCTCGTCTCGCCGCACCCGCAACTCTTGTTCTAACCTGGCGCTCTCGCGGGCGTAGGTCGCATCAATCGCCTGCCTGCGGCGCTCCACGGCCCTTTGGAAGATCGCATCCAGGTCGAAGCGGTACTCCCTGCCCACCTCGAGATAGTGGCGGACTGCCTCCTCCCACGCACGGAGGTCATCCTCCGTGGCGGGTGCCGGCTGCGCAGATGCGACCCCTCCTCCCAGCACAACGATCCAGACCACGAAGCACGCCGCGCGAAGGGATGCCGGCTGCGGGCGGGAGCAAGGTGCTGGCCACAGTTCCCACGCCTTCCCGAATGCTTCCTGGCGGCTGCCGACTCCTGGCACCGTTCTCCCCCCTCACTTCGCTTTGGGGCCTTGCGCGGGTGGGGCCTGGCGGACCATCCCCTCGACTTGACCGAGACTGCGAAGCCTCGCCGCGTGTTCCTGCCCCATCTTGCGCAGCGCCTCGCTCACCCGCTGCTCCCGCGCCCAGGCCATGTCCACGAGCCCCAAATCCGCCTCGAGCAGGACGTCCTTGAGACGCGCGGCAATCCTCCGGAAGACGGCGTTCCCTTCTGTCCGAGCGAAGGTCTGAAAGTCCAGGCTCGTCTTTTGGACATCCGAGTGCGCTGCCTGAAGACGCTCCCGCTCCCGCGTCACCTCGGCCTCAAGTTCCGCGGCCCCCCGCTGCGCGACCTCCAGGACGGCCTGCACGAGAGGCCCGACCCCGCTCGATCCGCTAAAAGCGCGACGCACGAGCAAGGCCGCATCCTTTGCAATCCGACCCTCTGGACCACCCATGAGGTCCGCAACCTCATCGAGCACCTGGGCCTCCTCGAGCGCGACCTTCCACAGGTCGGCCCGCACGGCGTCGTCAGAAGAGATCAACTCTGCCTGGGATTCCGCTGTCACCATCTCGCGCTCGACAATCTCGCGCAACCTCGCGACCTCCTGGCGAACTCCATCGAGGGTACGCCTCTCGTGTTCGAGCGCTGCGCGGATCTCCGCCTCGCGCTGCTCGGTAAGCCGCGCATCTCCACGCGCGCGGGCGTCCCGCAGCCATTCATCCATCGCGAGGACCTGCCTCTGCTGAGACTCGAGCACCGACCACACGAGGAATAATTGGCGCTCGACCTCCCGATAACCGGACAGGACGCTTTGTTCCCGGCGGAGGTATGCCTCGTAGTCCCGCGGGAGCCGGCCCAGGTCCCGCTCGGCCCGGCGCCGGGCCTGGACCGCCGCAGCGTACCGGGCCCCAGCCTCGCCTGGGACACGCCCCGCGAACACGGCCTCGACCCCACCGAGCGCGGCCACTGCAGTCATCAGGAATCCGTTCTCGACCTCCTTGAGCCGAAGAACACGCTCCTTCAGCGCTGGAAACGGCACGATCGTCCCCCCGGAACGGAGGGTCCACAGCAGCCGATCCGCCATCTCGACCCCAGCGGCCAACTCTTGCCGCTCGTGCGCGAGGTCCCGAAACATGGCGGTGATCGCGGCCATGTCCGGGTCGGTCTGAAGCCACGCCGCCGTGCGCTCGGCCACAGGGGCCTCCATGCGAAGCCGCTCCTCCTCGGTCGCCAGGACCCAATCAAAGTAGGCCTCGAGCCCTCGGGGGTCGCGGGCCATGCGATCCAAGTCCGCGGCGAGGGGGGAGAGGTTCGCCGAGATGTCCTCGTACGCCTCCTGGGCCGCCTGTGGGTCCTCGAGCCGGGTCAGCACGCGCCCACGCAGGGCGGAGGCCCGCAGGGCCAGGTCACCCGTCGGCTGCGTCAGGAAAAGGATGTCTAGTGCATGAGAGGCCGCCTCTAGTTTGCCCCGCTGGTACTCAAACCAGGCCGTATCGTACAGAGATTCCGGGTACGCCGAGGCGGTTGGAGGCACCTGCTGCGCCGCCTGGATGGCCTCATCGTACTTCTCGAGCCGGGCCAGGACCCTGGCCCTCGCCAGATGCGCGAGGCCCTGGACATCCTCGTCGCCTGGGCCGGATGGGGCCTGGGCACCTGCCGCCGCGAAGTGGTCCAGTGCCGCGTCCAGCCGGCCGGTCTTCGCCGCGATCACGCCCAGAAAGTAGCGGGCTCGCGAGTAAGACGGCGCCCCCGCCGGAACGCGGGCAAAGGTCTCCTCGGCCTCCGCGACTCGACCACGGTGATAAAGATATTTTCCATACGAATACAATAGGTCCGGCGTACTCGCCGCGAACGACGCAACCAGGGACTCCAGGCGCTCGCACCCCGAAAAGTCCCGGGTCGCCACCGCGATCTCGAACAGACGGGCCACGGCGACTGGGTAGTTCGGACCGGCCTCTGGGACCGCTGCTCTCTGGAAGTAGTGTCGCGACGACACGTAGTTGCGGACCCTGAAAAGGCTTTCCCCGAGTTTGAAGAGGGCCTTGTGGTAGCCGGGCTGCCCGTGGAAGGAGGGGTTCTCGACGAGGTCGCGGTACAGGATGGCGGCCCGGTCGTAGGCCTCCGTCTCGAACAGGAGGTCCGCGTCGAGGAGGCGCCGCTCCGTGGGGAAGTGGCGCGCCTCCGCCGCAAGGCTCTGGATCGCCTCCCTGGCCACGGCCAGAGCGCTCTCGAGGTTGCCCACCTCGACCTCGCGCGTTTTGAGTACGGCTTGGGCCTTCTCGAGGACCTTCAGGTCGGGGCCGGGCGGGGCGGCCCGCGCCGACAGCGCGACGACCGTCGCCAAGACAGCGATCCATCCCCCCGTGGACGACACCCTCACCATGCGCGAGCCCTCACCCTAGCCTGCTTCGGATTCACCGGCCACCGGGCCCCTGTGGCGCGTCTGTCCCCGCATCCGCCGCGACCTTCGAGCGCTGAAGCTCAAACCGCACCGAGGGCCGCTCCTCGAAAGGGGTGGTCAATCCCCCCTTCTCGAACCCGACGGCGCGGACACGCGTCTCGTAGCCCCGGGCGGCAAAAAAGTTGAACGCGGATTTCACGCGGAAGACGTAGCCGCTCAAGTACGTGAAGATCTTGCCATTTCCCCGATACACGAGCTCCACCGACAGGACATGGTTGCCGGGGCTGATGCTGCCCTCGTAGATCGAGAACTCACGCTGGGTGTCGAGGTTCCCCTCGCGGCCAGATTGATAAAAGATTCTTTGGTTATCGAGAAAATAGAGGACTTCCTCCAGTGTCAGCATCGAGGAGGCGTCATTGCGATGGATAATGACGACCCTGGACTCGGTGATGAGGTTGTTGAGAATTTGCTCCCCGAGGATCATCAGCCGCGTCTTCGAATCGAAGACGCGACTCTTGAGGTCATCCACCTGCTCCCGCAAGGACTTGAGTCGCACCTCGTAGTCGCCACGCGCAGGCTCCGCGCCCACCGGCGCTGTCTCAGGCGACGGCCCCGGAGGGGTACTCGCTGGCCCCTCCTGCGCCATGACGCCTGCACTCCCTAGGACCACAAGGACCGACAGCAGGCCATGCGGTTTCATGTGCTCGCCTCTCCCCATCTCCGACTCGGAATGAGTCGCCGCCCTCAACGCTCTCTCAAAAATCACGCGCAGTGTAGGACACGAAATCGCGGTTGTCAACTGGACTGACCTCGCACTGATATGCCCGAAAAAAATTGGTGGACGAAATCGCTAGAGATTTCACGCGATTTCCGTGCGTCCTCGCCTGCCAGGATGACGGCTGCCGGACGGTCACCGCCCCGCGAGAAGGTGCCGCGCAATCACCATCCGCTGGACCTCGTTGGTCCCCTCGCCGATCTCGCAGAGTTTTGCGTCCCTCAGGTAGCGCTCGACAGGGTACTCGCGCGTGTACCCGTAGCCCCCGTGGATCTGGATCGCCCAGTTCGCGGCGCGCATCGCCACCTGGGCCGAGAACAGTTTGGCCATGCTCGCCTCCTTCGAGAAGGGCCTGCCCGTATCGTGGAGCCAGGCGGCCTTGAGGGTCAGGGCCCGAGCAGCCTCGACCTCGGTTGCCATGTCCGCGAGCATCCACTGGATGGCCTGGAATTCCGCGATGGGGCGCCCGAACTGCCGGCGTTCCTTCGCGTAGGCGATCGAGTCCTCCAGGGAGGCCCGCGCGATCCCCACCGCGAGACCCGCGATGGCAACCCGCCCCCGGTCGAGAACTTGCAAGGTGTCAATGAACCCGTGATCCACCTCTCCCAGGCGGTTCGCGTCCGGGACCACGACGTCTTCCAGGATGACCTCGGCCGTGTCCGAAGAGCGCATGCCCATCTTCTTCAGGTGTCGCCCCGCGGACAGACCGGGCGTCCCCCTCTCGACGATGAACGCGGTGATCCCCTTCTGCTTGCGCTCGGGCGTGGTCGAGGCCAGGACCACGTACACCCCCGCGACCGTGCCCTGCGTGATGAACATCTTGGTCCCATTCAAGCGCCAAGAGTCCCCTTCCCGAACGGCGCGGGTGCGCAGCCCGCTCGCATCGGAGCCTGAGCCCGGCTCGGTCAGGCACCAGGCCCCGAGTCTGCGCCCGGACGCCAGATCCGGCAAGAACCGCCTCTTCTGCTCCTCCGTCCCGAACATCGCGATGTGCTTCGTGCACAGGGAGTTGTGGGACTCGACGGTCAGGGCGAGGGAGGCGTCCCCGCGCGCGACCTCTTCCAGGACGAGGGCGATGGTCACGTAGTCGAGCCCGGTACCGCCGTACTCCTCCGGCACGACCATGCCCAGGACCCCGAGTTCGCCGAGTCTCGCGACCGTCTCGTGGGGAAACTCCTCGCGTTCGTCCCACTCGCGGGCACGAGGAATGACCTCCCGGGCCACGAACTCCCGGACCATCTCGATGGTCATGCGCTGCTCGTCGTTCAACTGGAAATCCATGTCGTCCTCCTCATGTCGTCCGGCGGTCCAGGGACTCCCGTCTCTCGCACAGGGACCCGATCACCTCCGCAATCTCCTTGAGAGACGTCCCCGGCGTGAAGATTGCGGCGACCCCTGCTTCGAGCAACGCCTGCCGGTCCGCATCCGGGATGATCCCACCCACGACCACGGCCACGTCCTGCGCCCCGCGCTCGCGCAACAGGCGTAAGACCTCCGGCACGAGCGTGTTGTGCGCCCCGGAGAGGATGGACAGGCCCACAACGTCGGCGTCCTCCTGGATGGCGGCCGACACGACCATCTCCGGGGTCTGGTGCAGGCCCGTGTAGACCACCTCGAATCCTGCGTCCCTCAGGCCCCTGGCCACGACCTTCGCGCCGCGGTCGTGGCCGTCCAGACCCACCTTTGCCACGAGTACGCGACCCTTCCTGGCCATCGCGCCACGCCTCCGTTTCGACCGGGGGTTCCTTTACCATCCCGACCCGCCTCGCGCAAGGAGCAAACCCCGCAGCCGACCCTGTTCCCGACGAAGAGGTTTCGCCGCGCGGTCTGGGCCGACCGGCCCCGCCCATATCGCGATTTGCTCATCCCCACGTGGCCGGTACTACAATCCATCGAGGACCGACCGATTCCTAGCCGGGTGGGCGCCTTGTCTGGTACCTGGGAGGCCCGCTGCATGTCCACAAAGCCAAAGACGCCCCGGAAGGTCGGGGAAAGATGCTCGCAGGGTCTTGAGGAGCGGGGACGCTACCTGATGGTCCTGTCCGGGGCCCCGGGTCGCCGCATCCCGCTCCCGGAGGCGGGAACGCTTTGCATCGGCACCGGCCAGGCTGCGAGCGTGCGTCTTCCTGGCTCCGGGGTCGAGTCGGAGCACTTGAGGCTCCGAGTGACCCCTGAGCGGGTGACCGTGGAGCCCATCGGCACGGGCGTCACCCTGAATGACGACCCCCTTGTGGGGGTGCGGGACCTCGTTGGCGGTGATCTCCTCACTGTGGGAGAGGTGACGCTCGCCTTCCATGACCGGCGGGAGCCAGCCCACGCCCCGCTCCCCCCGGACCTCTTCCGGCAGCGCCTTCACGAGGAGGTGGAGCGCTCCCTGCGGCGGAACGAACCCCTCGCGCTTCTCACCGTCGCGTTCGGGACCGAGGCGGACGAGGCTGCGGTTCGCTCCGTGTGCCAGGCGGTGCGGCTCGTGGACGTGGTCGGACGGCTCGGGCCCTCCGAGGTCGCCATCGTGCTGCCAGGGACAGGTGAAGAGTGCGTCACCCCGGCTCGGCGCCTCATCGAGAGGCTTGTCTCGCGGTTTCCGAAGGTACGGGTGGGCTTCGCGGTGGCCCCGTCCGATGGTCACGAGGCGCATGGTTTGCTTGCCGGCGCCAGGATGGCAGCGCGCGACTCCCGGCCCAAAGAAGTGACCGGGGTCCGCGCGAGGGTGCGCCGGCTCGTGCTCGGCTCCGAGACCGTGCTCGTCGCGGACCCGGCCATGCACCGGCTGTATGACCTCGTGGAGAAACTGGCCCAAACCGACCTGCCGGTCCTGATCACGGGCGAGACAGGGACCGGAAAGGAGATGGTGGCCCTCGCGCTGCACGAGACCTCCCCGCGAAAGGGTAGACCCTTCGTGGCTATCAACTGCGCAGCCATTGCCGACACCCTGTTCGAGAGCGAACTGTTTGGCCACGAAAAGGGGGCGTTTACCGACGCCCGGACCGTGAAACGAGGCCTTCTTGAGGCCGCGGACGGTGGGACCGTTTTCCTAGACGAGATCGGCGAGTGCTCCCCACAGGCCCAGGCGAAACTCCTGCGGGTCATCGAGACGCGCCGGGTCAGCCGGGTGGGGTCGGTCGTGGAGCGGCCCCTGGATGTCCGGGTCGTTGCGGCCTCGAATCGGGACCTGGAGGCCGAGGTCGAGGCGGGGCGCTTCCGGCGCGACCTGTACTTCCGGCTGCGGGCGGCATCGCTTCACGTCCCTCCGCTGCGCGACCGTCCGCTGGACATCCCGGTCCTGGCCAGGGCCTTCCTGGAGGCCGCGTCCCCAGGAAGCCCCTTGCGCCTGTCGGACGAGGCCTTGCGAAGGCTCCTCCTGCACGACTGGCCCGGCAATGTCCGCGAACTCCGAAACCTGATGGGGTACTGCGCTGCAGTGGCCACAGGGCCTGTGATCGAGGCCAAGGACCTACCGCCGTTTGTGGCGCAAAGGACTGCGCCGTGGCTGGTCCGTGGCCCGGATGGGAACGAGCCCCTGATCCCCCGCACGAGTCCGCCGCCCACCGAGGCCTACCCGGGGGGGCGGGTCTTCCGCCCGCTCCGGGAGGAACTGCGCGAAATCGAGGAGGCCCGGATCCGCGAGGCCCTCCTGGCTACGGGTGGGGTGCGCGTCGAGGCCGCGCGACTGCTGAAGATTCCGCTTCGGACGCTCGTCTCGAGGATCCGCGAATACGGCATCTCGATCCCGTCGTCGAGGAGGCGCGCACCTCCGAGGGGTGAGCCGTGACCCCAGACGACCAGGACTTGGTGGGTGCCCCGTTCATTCCCCGCTCCTTCGATGGGTATCGTTTGGTTCGCCTGCTCGGGGCGGGGGGTATGGGCCAGGTGTACCTCGCCCATGACGAACTTTTGGACCGGCCGGTGGCCATCAAGTTCATCTCGGCCCTGGAGGCGGATCCGGAGGCCCGGCGCCGCTTCCTGAACGAGGCCAGGACCCTCGCCAGGCTCCAGCACCCCTGTGTCGTCACGGTGTACCGGGCCGGCGAGGTCGAGGGGAGGCCTTACATCGTCTCGGAATACGTGGACGGCGAAAGCCTGGACCGGGTACCGCTCCCCCTCCCCTTCGCGGAGGTCGCTCGGATTGGGCACGAGGTGGCGAGGGCCCTGGCCGCGGCCCACCGGGTCGGGGTCGTCCACCGGGACATCAAGCCCGCGAACCTGATGAGGACGCGGGATGGGGCTGTCAAGGTCCTGGATTTCGGGGTCGCATGCCTCGCGCTACCTACGCGCGGGGAGGTCCCGAGCCCCGTGCAAGCCCCGATGGAGGCGCCTCGAACTCCCGCGGAAGAGGCGGGCCTTCAGGCGGAGGCGCAGACCCGGCCCGTCCCGGTCGGAGGCCGCCATCACAGCGAGGAGGTGGTGGTCGCACTCGCGCTCGAGTCCGCGCCGGACGCTCGTCTGACCCGGCCTGGGCGCGCAATGGGTACGCCGGCCTACATGGCCCCGGAGGTGCTGGCAGGGAGACCCGCCACCTTCGCATCCGACGTCTATTCGCTCGGCGCGACCCTTTACACCTTGTGCACCGGGCATCCACCGGTCGTGGATGGCGCTGGAAAGAGCCTCGCCGAGGCGGCGCCAGGCGCCCCGAGCGTGCTCGTGGAGGCGGTGGACCGCTGTCTGGAAAGAGACCCCGCGAGGCGCTTTTCCACCGCCAACGAGGTCCGCGCGGCCCTGGCCCTCGCGCTCGAGACCCGCGCACGTCCCACCCAGGGAAAGGGCCACCCCTTCCGCGGCCTCCGGCCCTTCGAGGCCGAGCACGAAGGGTTCTTCTTCGGCAGAGACGCGGAGGCCACAGCCCTGGTGGAACGCCTGGCCTCGGAGCCGCTCGTGGTCGTGACGGGCGACTCGGGGATCGGGAAGTCCTCTTTGTGCCGGGCCGGGGTTCTGCCGAGGCTCGCCGCGCGCCTGGACCCCCGTTTGTCGTGGACCACACTCGTGTTCGTGCCGGGACGCCATCCCCTCCGCGCGCTGTGCGAGGCCCTGAGCGGCGCTTGCGGACTCGACCCGGACCGGCTTGCCTCGGACCTCGAGGATGGCCCGGAGACCCTCGGCCGTGGGCTGCGCCAGGTCCTTCAAGACCGCGGCATCGTCCTGTTCATCGATCAGTTGGAGGAGGTCGTCACCCTGGCCGATCCCGTCCAGGCCGCGCTTGTGCTCCGCTTTGTGCGGTGGGTCGCGGAGGGCCAGCGCGGCTTCAAGGCCCTTGCCGCGGTCCGGGTGGACTTTTTGGGTCGGATCGCCGCCGACCCCGCGCTCGCGGACATCCTGCCCCGCTCCCTTTTCTTTGTCAGACCGCTGTCACGCGAGCGCATCCGGGAGGTGGTCACCGCGCCGCTCGAGCGGGTGGGATTCGCCTACGAGTCCGAGGACCTCGTGGAAGCCCTGGTCGAGTCCGCCGCGGGCGAGGAAGCGGGCCTGCCCCTGCTCCAGTTCACCCTGGAGCGCCTCTGGGAGATGCGCGACGAGGAACGGCGAATCATCCCGAGGCGGGCGCTTCAGGCGCTCGGCGGGGTGGCTGGCGCGCTTGGGCGGTACGCGGATGAGGTCCTGGCCGCCATGCCCCCCGAGCGCCGGGAGGCCGCGCGCCGCATCCTGGTGCGGCTTGTCACCGAGCGGGGGACACGGGCCCGGGCCACTCGCGAGGACCTTCGCGGGGGAGGGCCGGTCTTTGAGCAGGCCCTGGAAGGACTCGTTCAGGCACGGCTTTTGACCGTGAGGGAGACGCCGGAGGGGACCGCCTGCGAGATCGCCCATGAGGCGCTCGTCGCAGGATGGGAGACCCTCCGGGCATGGCTTGCGGCCCAGTCCGAGGCCCGTGTGCTCCTGTCGAGGTTGCGCGAGGCCGCAGCGGAATGGGAGCGTTCAGGCCATCCGCGAGAGGTCCTGTGGGGGCCCGCGCTCGTGGCGAGAGCAAAGGCGCTCGACCCCGAGGACCTCGCGCCGAGGGAGCAGGCATTTCTTGTCGCCTCCCGCAAGGCGGTCCAAAGGGGCCGCATCGCGTGGATCGCGCTCGGGATGGGGTTTGTGGCGAGCCTCGCCGGTACCGTGATCGGGGTGCGGACGCAAACGTCGAGGGAACTCTCGCGCAAGGTTTTCGAGAGGGTCCAGGCCGGGCAGGCACACCTGAGCCGGGCGATGAAGGCGCGGGAACTCCTGCGCGACCTGGAAGCCGAGGCCTTTTGGACATTCGATGCGGGGGACGTCGAGGACGCGGAGACGCGATGGCGAAAGGTCCTCGAGGTTCGGGCGGAGGCCAGGGTGTCCCTCCTCCGGGCCGAGGCCGAGTTCGAGGCGGCACTCATGCTCGACCCTGAGCGCGATGATTCGCGAAAGATGGCGGCGGAGGCCGTGTACCAGCGCATCCTGTTCGCGGAGGCCCTCCACGAGCCGACCAGTGACCTTTTGGAGAGGTTGTCCCTCTTCGATTCCGCGGGAGAGCGGCGTGCGGCGTTGACGAGGGGGGGACGTGTGACCTTGAGGTCGGTGCCGCCGGCCCAGGTCCGGATCGAGCGATTCGTCCGGGAGCCCTCGGGTCATGTGCGCGTGGAGGAGGTCGCCCTGAAAGATGGGTCTATCGAGCAGGGAGTGGACCTCCCGTCCGGGTCCTACCGGGCCATCCTTCGAGCGCCGGGACGGACGGAGACGATTCTCCCTTTCCTTGTGCGGCGGGACGAGGAGGTGGCTTTGGACGTCTACTTGCCGCGCGAGGCCGATGTGCCGGAAGGGTTCGCTTTCGTCCCAGCCGGTCGGACCTTTGTGGGGAGCGCGGACGAGGACAGCGTGCGTCGGGGCTTCTTCCACGCCCCGCCCATCCACGAGGTCGAGGTGGGGCCTTTCCTGATCGCGCGATTCGAGACCACCTTCGCCCAGTGGCTCGACTACCTCGAGGCCCTGCCACCGCAAGAGCGGGAGCGCAGGCGGCCCCATGTGGGACTTGGTGGGTTCGAGGGGGCGCTCGCGTTGAACCAGGGTGCGGACGGGACTTGGCGGATCGCGATCCGGCCCGCGGGACGGGCTTACGAGGCGGACGAGGCCCAGCCCATCGTGTACGAGGGGCGGAGAGAGCGCATGGCCCAGAACTGGCTGAAGTTCCCGGTGGTGGGGGTGACGGCGGAGGATGCAAGGGCATACGCGCAATGGCTTCGCGAGACCGGGCGCGTGCCAGGGGCGCGCCTGTGTACCGAGGTCGAGTGGGAGAGGGCGGCACGCGGGGCCGACGACCGGCCCTACCCGCACGGTTGGACGCTCGCGCGTGACGATGCGAACCACGACGAGACCTACCGGAAGGTCCCGAGCGCGATGGGTCCGGACGAGGTGGGCTCCCACCCCGAGTCCCGAAGCCCGTTCGGGGTCGAGGACCTCGCGGGCAATGTCTGGGAATGGACCGTATCCGTGTTCGGGCCGCCTGGCCATGCGGCCAGAGGGGGGTCCTTTTACTTCGATGCGAATACCCTGCGGACCTACAACCGAGAAACCCCGGAGCCATCGTTTCGCGACGTGAGCGTGGGGTTCCGCGTGTGCGCGGACGCCCCGGCCTTGCCGAAGCCCCCTTGATTGCGCGATTGCACCGACCCTTCTTTTGCGCAAGATTTGCCTGACGCGCATGCCTTGCACGCAAGCACGGCGCGACCCCCGGGCCCTGGACAGGCCACGCCCTCGGGCAACCCCTCGATTCTATTGGAATGACGTGTGGGCACGGCGCTTGCTGGTCAGGGAGGTCGGAGGTGTGACATGAAGACGAAAGTTTGGCCGATGCTGAGTTTGGCGGTCGCGTGGGCCTGTGGCCCGGACCCGGAGCGGGATGCGCCTGTGTCGCGCGTCTCGTCCGCCCTCATCTACTTCCAGCCAATCGGGGTGGCGCCCATCTATCAGGACCTGGTCGGGCGCGGCCTGAATGGCCAGTCCTGGAACGGGAAGGTCCTCGATGGGCGGATGGTGACCAGTGTCTCGCTCGATGGCGTCCTGTTCCCGAGCGGAAAAAAGAAGGATTTGAAACTCAAGGCCACCATGTTCAAGGGCGCACCAGGCCCCAAGGCGACTGGTGTGGTAGGAGCGGTGTTCTCTGCGGCCCTGGACGACGGGGACACGATCCTCCTTCGCGTGGACGGCGTGGAAGCGCGTGGCGAGCCGAAGGCGGCCTTCTACGCCTACCAGGTGCGGTACTACGCGGACGGGGCTTGGCAGCCTTTGTGCGGGGAGGACGGCTCGGGCGCGCCAGTCCCGGCCATCCCTCTGAACGGCAGGTGGGACTACCGCGAAGGGGTCGTGGGTGGCGGCTCCTACATCGAGGACCACCGCACCTTCACGTTCGCGTGCGAGGGCCGCGTCTTGGCCAAGTGCGTGGCGATGGGATACGCGCCCTGGCAGAAGGGATTCTTGTGCACGGTGGACGGGGCGGGCAAGAAGACCTGCGTGAAGACCACGCTTCAGCCCTTCCACCAGGCGTGCACCCGCGCCATGAGGGCCGACTACTGCGGGGACGGCCTGTCGCACACCGAGGAGGGCGAGTGGACCCTCTTGTACGACGGCATCGGGATCCGGGCGGACACCGAGGCCTGGGCCATCGAGGCGGAGTGGGACGAGAGAGGGGCGCGCTGCCTGTCGCGCGAGCGGGTCGAGGGTCTTGGAACCATCCCGTGCGGCCAGGACCTTGCCTCCGAATTATGCGGCGACCCTGCGCACTTCGAGGCCGGGACGCTTCTGATGACCGAGGTGCCGTTGGACGGGGTGGAGGGATGACATCATGGCGATGGCGATGTTGACACCGAAGACCGGAGAAAGGCTGCCAACTCCCAATGCGGGCGCGACCCGGCCCGTGGACACCCTTGACTTGCTGGCGAGGGTGCCGGACCGCGCGATCCTCATCGAGATGAGCGGGCCTCATGCGGGCAGGGTCCATGCCCTGGGCGATGGTGAGTTCACCATCGGGCGCGGGCACCGTTGCTCGCTTATTTTCCCGGACATGACCCTCTCCAGAACCCACGCGGTCCTCTTCCGCGACGGAGACGAGTTCATCGTCGAGGACCTGGGCTCCACGAACGGGACCTTTGTGGAGCACGAACGCGTCAAGCGAAGGGTGTTGCGCCACGGGGACTTGATCCGGTTGGGGTCGGGGGTCCGCATCCAGTTCCAGCGCGTGACGCACGAGGAGGAGCAGGTCCTGGTGCGACTCTATGAGGCGAGCGTGCGGGACGGCCTGACAGGGGTCTTCAACCGCAGGCACCTTCAGGAGCGCTTGACTGCCGAGGTCGCCTTTGCCTCGCGCCACGGCACGGAACTCGCGGTTTTGCTTTACGATTTGGACCACTTCAAGCGGGTCAACGATACCTACGGGCACCTGGCTGGGGATGAGGTGCTCAAGCGAGTAGCCCAGGTTGTCTCGGGCCAGGTCCGACGCGAGGACCTGCTGGCCCGCTACGGGGGCGAGGAGTTCTGCCTGATCGTGCGAGACGTGCCCGTGCGCTCGGCCCTGCTCCTGGCCGAGCGCCTGCGGGCCCGCATCCAGGCGATGGAGGTCTCGTTCGAGGGGGTCTCGCTCCGAGTGACCGCGAGCATCGGCGTCGCGGCCATGACTTCTTGCGTGCCTCCCGTGACGCCCGAAGGGCTTCTGGCCCGCGCGGACGAGGCCCTCTACCGCGCGAAGGAGTCCGGGCGGAATCGGGTCGCGGTGGCTGGCCCAGACGGCCGCCCGCCCGAGGTGCTCGGAATGGACGTGGGCACGGACGCGCCCAGCAAGTCCTGACCCGCTTCACGACCGATCCTGGTATTATCCCGCCCGATGGACCTGGGACTGACAGGCCAGGTGGGGTTCGTGACCGCAGCGAGCCGGGGCCTGGGCTTCGCCGTGGCGCGCGCCCTCGCCCTGGAGGGCTGCCGGGTCGCGATCTGTGCGCGGGGGGAGAAAGGGCTTTGCGAAGCCGTGCGGCGCCTGCGCGAGGAGTCGGGCACCGAGGTTGTGGGCCTTCTGGCCGACCTTTCGCAAGACGGGCAGCCGGAACGGTTCGCGGCCGAGGCCATGGCGTCACTCGGTGCGCCCCACATCCTGGTGGTGAACACCGGATACCCGCGACCCGCGGCCTTTGCCGAGACGACAACCGCAGACTTCGATGAGGCATACCATACGTTGTTGAGACCGGTCCAGGCCCTGGTTCGTGCCTGCCTGCCGGCGATGGAGGCCCGGGGATACGGCCGGGTGCTCGCGATTGCCTCCGTCGCCGTCAAGGCCCCCATTGAGCGCCTGGTCCTGTCCAACGCGGTGCGGGTCGGGGTTGCAGGGCTGATGAAGACGCTGGCGCGGGAGGTCGGGCCCCGCGGGGTCTTGTGCAACACGGTCTGCCCGGGTTATCACCGGACCGAGCGGCTCGAGGGTCTGGCCGCGGACGAGGCGCTGCGCGAGGGGACGAGTACCGAGGCCGTGCTCGCCCGGATGGCGGCGAGGGTGCCCCTTGGAAGACTCGGCGATCCCGAGGACTTCGGCACTTTCTGCGCGTTTTTGGTCTCGCCGAGGTGCACGTACCTGAACGGGGCGATGATCCAGGTAGATGGAGGGCTGTATGAAGGGCTCGTGTGAGCGCCTCGCGCGGATCATCGCGGTGTGCGTAGCGACTGCCTGCTCGGAGCCAGGCCTACACCAAGGCCAGTCTCCAGCCCCTGCGGGCGAGCCCAAGGCCCTTGCCTGCTCGGCGGACGGGGCATCGCCGGAGGCGTTTCTGAAGAGCGGGAAGTACGGCCCGGACCAGGCGATCCTCCCGGACGGCAGGCGCGTGACGCCGGTGGGGGTGCGCATCCCGACCGGGCGCTTCCCTTTGGGCTTCCGCGTCAACCGCGACGAGACGCGGGCGTACGTGGTCCACAACGGCGAGGACCGGCTCGTGGTCCTCGACCTCGTGGAGCACAAGCAGGCCCAGGTGGTCTCGGTGCACTCGCCGTTCAAGGCCGTGGCCCTGTCCCCGGACGAACAGACCCTTGCGGTCGGCGGGGGCGGGACCGGCAGACTTTTTTTCTACAAGGTCGGAGAGGACGGACGGGTGACGCCCGACGGGGAACTCTATCTCGGGGGATATCTCTCGGACATCGAGTACGCGCCGGACGGCTCGCGCCTGTACGCGGTCGCAAACACGAATAGCCGCCTGTACGTGCTGGATGTGGCCTCGCGGACCGTGGTCGCGACGTTCAAGGCCGGGACGTACCCCTACGACATGGTCCTCTCGCCCGGCGGGGACATCATCTGGGTGTCCAATCTCCAGGCCTCAACGGTCCAAGCCATTGCGAGCGAGGACGGAAAAGTCTTGGCCTCGATCCGGGTCGGCAAGAACCCGACGGCCCTGGCCCTGGGGCCGGACGGCTCGCGGCTATACGTGGCCAACTCGGACTCGGACACGGTGTCGGTCATTGATACGGCTTCGCGCGAGGTCGTGGCCACGGTGGACATGGCCGGGGACCTGTCGCCGCTCAAGCACGGAAACACCAACGGGGTCGCGGTCTCGCCGGATGGAACGAGGCTTTACGTCAGTCAAGGCAGTTTCAACCAGGTGGACGTGGTGGATACGGCCACGCTTGAGATCCTGGGCTCCATCCCGACCGGCTGGTACCCGACGGAGGTCTTTGCAGGCGAGCGCGCGCTCTACATCGCGTCGTCGAAGGGGATGGGCGCAGAGGGAGTCAGCGGGCTCAAGAACTTGAAGTCCTTCCTTCAGGTGGTGTCCTACTCGGACGCGGAGCAACTCCAGGGATGGACCGATCAAGTTCGGGCGAACAACCGCAGGACCCTCGACTTCTTTCAGGGGGCGTGCGACCCCCAGTCCATCCCAGTCTTGCGCGGCCCTCCGCACTCGCCCATCGAGCACGTAGTTTTGATCGTGCGCGAGAACAAGACCTACGACATGGTGCTCGGGGATTTCGAGCGCGGGGACGGCGACCCCAACCTTGTCGTGTACGGGGAGGACATCACCCCGAACTTTCACAAACTGGCGCGAGAATTCGTGACTTTTGATAACTTCTATTCAAACCCTGAGGCCTCCTATCAAGGGCACATGTGGACCACGACCGCGCAGTGCAATGATTACGTGGAGAAGACGTACTGGGACCAGTTGTCCATAGTGGGCTACGAGGCGGCCACCCTGCCCGAGGCCGGGACCATCTTCAGCCACCTGCTGAAGCACGGGGTGCCCTTCCGGGTGTACGGGGAGTTCCCCTCCTTCTCGCCGGGCATGTTCGAGGAGTACGAGGACTTTTTCAATCACAAGTTCCCGTTCTGGACCATGGAGGTCAAGGACGTGGACAAGGCCGCGGAGGTCATCCGGGAGATCGAACTCGGCATTTTCCCGCGATTCGTGTACATGATCCTGCCCAACGACCACACCTACGGGTCCAAGCCTGGCAAGCCCACGCCCGAGAGCATGGTCGCAGACAACGACCGGGCCACGGCCATGATCGTGGAGGCGATCTCGCGGTCCATCTACTGGCCTCACACGGCGATCTTCATCATCGAGGATGACCCGCAGGGGAGTGGAGACCACGTGGATGCGCATCGTTCGATTTGTGTCGTGGTCTCGCCGTGGGTCCGGAGGGGATATACGTCGTCGGTCCACTACGACATCCCGAGCCTGTACCGCACCATCGAGATGATCCTCGGGGTCCCGCCCATGGGCCGCAACGACGCTTTGGCCGCGCCCATGGTGGACATCTGGGTGGACGGCGAGGAGGTCCCGCCCGACTTTACGCCGTTCGAAGGGGTGCCGGTGGATGTGCCGGATGGGGTGAACCCCAAGGATGGGCCGCTCGCGGGCGCGGTGGACCACTGCGACTTCGAGCGGATTGACGAGTGCCCGGGCCTCGGGCGGGTCCTGTGGAAGATGAGGAAGGGCGACGTGGAGCCGCCCCCGTACGCGAAGTGGATCGACGACTGAGGGAGGTGGCCCATGAGGAAGGCGTATTGGGCCGCGTGCGTGCTGGTTCTCGCGGGATGCGGGGGCGGAAGCCCAAGGGGACCCGACGCTTTTGATGCCCAGGACCCAATGCCGGAAGGGGCGCGGGCGGATGACACAGGCCTGGCGGAGCCAGGGCCAGACGCCCACGACGCTCAGGAGATTCGAGATGCGACGCCCGATGAGGCCGTCACCCTGGAGGGACCGGATGTGTGGGACCCGGGAACCCCGCCCGAGGTTTTGGACCGGATCGCGGAGGGCAAGCGCTGGCTTCGGGACGGGGAGCCCGCCTACGCACGCAAGGCATTCGAGGCCGCCCTCGACCTGGCCCCGGACCACACGGACGCCATCTTCGGGCTGGCTTTGTCGCACCTGATCTACGGGGCGGAACTCGCGGTGATGGCCGTGTCCATCGGAGGGCAACTCGGAGACCCCGAGGGCTCGGCAGAAGCGATCGGCACCCCGCCGGATACCTGGTCCCAGAACGAGTACCTGGCTGCGGAACTCCATTACATTTTCATGAACCTGCGCAAGCACTTCGCGCAAGGGTCGGACCTCCTCGCCCGCATCGAGGGCCGGCCGCTCGCCTTCGACGTCGAGGCGGTCCCGGTGTCGCTCGGCATCAAGCCGACCGTCATGTATCGGGGCCTCTTCGATGCCGCGGACGTATACCTCGCGCGGGCCGTGGCCGACACCGCGACCGGGGTCCTGGACGTGCTCGCGGGCCAAGACTTCTCTACGGACGTCTTGACGATCGTAAGCCTAGTCAAAGACGGATTTGAAGACCTGGACGGACGCGCGATCTTCTCGATCCTCGCGTACCTGTTGAACGAGGACGAGCGCTTCCTGACCCTACATCCCCAGGATGGAGAGACGCTCTTCCACGACGCGCGTGAACGGTTTGCGGCAGCGGGTCGGCACCTGGCCGCAGCCATCGAGGGCCTTGTCCAGGAGGGGCCGACCGGGGAGGGCGTCTCGTGGTGGGAGCCGGACGAGGCCGGTGGGGGGACCCTTCATGTGTGCTGCCGGATCCTCCGGGACCAAAACGGGAACGCGACAGAAGAAGAGATGACCTTCGGCCTGACCGGGGACATCCTCGCGGCGTTCCAAAGCGCGTCCGACTCCATCCGGACCCCGGGACATCAGGTCACGCTCCACGGGGCGGTCTTGCCCATCCTGGCGACCTTCGTGTCGGTCGTGTCGCAGACCGGGCTTCTGGACGGGCTCGGGGTGAACCTCCCGCTTGACTTGGGCGGGTTCGAGATCGCGGGCATCTCGGCCCTGATGGGCTCGCTGCTTCCGAACGTAGTCGCCTTCGATTGGGGGGCATTCTTCACATCGCCTGTGGGGCTTCGAGCCTGGCTCCCAGAGGTGACGCACGAGGGTCAAGGGGGCCTCGGGGACACAGTGATCGCGGAGTGGGAATGCCCGGATGACCTCGACGCGAACGGGTTTCCCTCCGGGACCCTCGGTCTGTTTTGCGGTAAGGGGGCGACGCTCGTGGACGGGCCTCATTTCGTGGGCACAAAGTACGAGACAGAGGCCGACGGGCTGGCCTCGCCTGTGCCGGTACTGGCCTTCGCGGACCCGACCCTGAACCACCTCCTCCACGTGGACCTCGAGGGGAAACCGGGCGGCACGGACGCCTCGTCCTACAAGCCTGCGACGCTTCAGACACTGAACGCGGCCCTGGCCAGAGTGCTTGGCGGAATCCTGCCATTGATCGAGTCGTTCTGATGGGAGACGGAATGCCCACGGAGAGCCGCGGTCAGAGCCCCCGCCGGGAAGAGGGACTGGCATCGAGATGGTTCGCGCGGGGTACGGGCTTGGCGGTCTTTGGATTCCTCGCCTTCGCGATCGGGTCCGTCGGGTTTCACTCTCGCAGCGACCTCGATGTGTTCTTGAGGCGCTCGCGGGCCGAGCGCGTGGACGCGGCCTTGACGCCTGCCCAGGCCGGCTACGAGCTCGAGGCGCGTGACGGCAGACGGGTGCGGCTTCAGGACGTTCGGGCACCGCTCGTGTTCCTGAACTTCTGGGGGACCTTCTGCCCGCCGTGCATCGAGGAACTGCCATCCCTGCTCGCCATGGCCAGGGCCAGGCAGGGGCAGGGGGTCCTGGTGCTCGCGGTCAGTTACGACGAATCCTTTGAGGTCATTGACCGGTTTTTCAGAGAGTTCACGTCGGAGTCGATCCCGGAAAACTTCGTGGTCCTGAGGGACCCGGAGACGGCAACGGGCCGGGACATGAAGGCCCTCTTTGGGACCGAGAAGATCCCAGAAAGTTATCTGATTCAGAATGGCCGAGTGCTGGCGAGGTTCGTGAACGCCCGGGACTGGACGCATCCGGACATCACGGGCCTGTTTAATGTCTTGTTGAAATAGTCTTTACAGGAGATCGTCATGAAGGAAATCCCTCCCCCCAAGAAAGTGGTCCTCGCGTATTCGGGCGGCTTGGACACGTCCGTGATCCTCGCTTGGCTTCGCGAGCACTACGGTGCGGAGGTCGTGGCCTTCACCGCGGACGTGGGCCAGGGCGACGACCCAGAGGCGCTTCGCGAGAAGGCCCTCAAGAGCGGGGCGAGCGAGTTCGTCTGGATGGACTTGCGCGAGGAGTTTGTGCGCGACTTCGTGTTCGAGGCCGTACGGGCAGGGGCTGTATACGAGGGAAGGTACTACCTAGGAACGGCCCTGGCGAGGCCCATCATCGCCAAGTACCAGATAGAGGTCGCGCACGCGAAAGGGGCGGACGCGGTGGCCCATGGCGCCACGGGCAAGGGCAACGACCAGGTGCGCTTCGAGCTCACCTACATGGCCCACGACCCGTACATGCGTATCATCGCGCCCTGGCGCCACTGGGACATGAGGTCGCGCTCGGACCTCATGGCCTACGCGCGGCGGCACGGCATCCCCATCGAGCAGACCGAGGAAAATCCTTACAGCAAAGACAAAAACCTTATGCACTTGTCCTTTGAGGGCGGGGTCCTGGAAGACCCGGCCCGCGAACCGCCGGCCGCGACCTTCGAGATGGCGCGAGACCCGGTGATGGCCCCGCGCGAGCCAGACTACGTGGAGATTGACTTCGAGGACGGCACCCCGGTCGCTGTCGACGGGCAGCGCATGGCCCCGCATGAACTTCTGGCCCACCTGAACGAGCGCGCTGGACGCTACGGGATCGGGCGCGTGGACATGGTCGAGAACCGCCTGGTGGGGATCAAGTCGCGAGGTGTGTACGAGACACCGGGCGGCGCGGTCCTGCACGCGGCCCACCGGGACCTGGAGGGGATCTGCCTGGACCGCGAGACCATGCACTTCAAGGACATGGTGTCGCAGAAATACGCGGAGATGATTTATTACGGGTTGTGGTATTCCACGTTGCGCGAGGCCTTGTCCGGCTTTGTGGCCGCGACACAAAAAGGGGTGACCGGGACCGTGCGGATGAGGCTCCTGCCTGGCTCGTGCCTGCCGGTCGGGCGGCGTGCCGCATCCTCGCTGTACGACCCCCGGCTTGCGACGTTCGAGAAGGACGAAGTCTACGACCAGTATGACGCAGAAGGGTTTATCCGGCTGTTCGGGTTGCAGGTGAAGGCCAAGCGGCTCTTGGCCGGGCTGGAGTGATGGCCATGCGCAAGGGCCGTTTCGAGGAGCCCTTGGACTCGGCCATGCGGGCGTTCAACTCGTCGCTCGAGTGGGACCAGAGGATGCTGCGCGAGGATATCGCAGCTTCCCGGGCGCACGCGCGGGAACTCGGGCGCCTCGGGGTCCTGTCGGAGGCGGAACTCCAAGAAATCCTAACTGGATTGGACCGGGTCCTCGAAGGGATCGAATCGGGAGAACTCACGCTGGACCCCGACCTCGAGGACATCCACATGAACGTGGAGGTCCTCTTGGGACGATTCACGGGGGCCGCGAAACGCCTGCACACCGCGCGGAGCCGAAACGACCAGGTGGTCACGGACTTCCGGCTGTGGTGCGCCCGGAGGGCCGAGCAACTGCGCGGCCGTGCCCTGGACCTCGCGGACCTGTTCAGGCGTCTGGCCCGGCGCTACGCGCGGGCCGTGGTCCCGGAGTACACGCACGGCCAGCGGGCCCAGGTGACGGTCCTGGGGCATCATCTCCTGGCCTATGCATTCATGTTCCTGCGCGACCATGACCGGTTCCGGGCCGCGAGGGCGGCCGCCGAACGCTGCGCGCTCGGGAGCGGGGCGTGCGCGGGCGTGGCCTACCCATACGACCGCGAGGCCGTGGCGCGCGACCTGGGCATGGCCCCCCCCGTCGAGTCGGCCCTCGATGCCGTGTCGGACCGTGACTTTGCCACGGACCTCCTGTACGCCTGCGCCGCCTGCGCCGGGCACCTGTCGCGCCTGGGCGCGGAGTGGGTCCTGTGGGCCTCCGCGGAGTTCGGGTTCATTACCGTCCCGGAGGCGTTTTCGTCCGGGTCGAGCATTATGCCCCAGAAACGCAACCCGGACGCGGCCGAGTTGCTGCGCGGCCTGGCCCCAGCGGTCGTGGGGGACCTCACGGCCCTCCTCAACCTAACCTCCCGCATCCCGCCCGGCTACTCCAAGGACCTTCAGGGCGACAAGCCGCCGGTCATGCGCTCGGTCGAGGCCGTGGCCCTGGCCCAGGAGGTGGCCATCGGGATGGTGTCAGGGACGCGGTTTCACCTGGACCGCATGGAGGAGGCCACGAGGGACCCAGGCCTGTACGCGACAGACCTGGCGGACGCCCTGGTCGCCCGGGGAGTCCCGTTCCGCGAGGCGCACGAGGCCGTGGGTCGCCTGATGCGGGAGGTCCAGACCCGTGGCCGCGAGATCGCCCCGGCGGACCTCGTTCGAGTCTCGCCACATCTGGCATGTCTGGACCTGTCCGAGGTGCTGGACCCCCGCCGTTCCGTGGAGCGACGCATTTCTCGCGGGGGGCCGTCGCGCGACGCGATGCGGGCTCTGCTCCGGACCGTGGCCCGCGCGGTGAGGTCCCGCCGCCTCGGGGACCGCGCCTCGTCCCTGCGGTGAGGGCTTCATGTCGAGGCTTCGAGCCTGTGCTTCTTGGATCCTTCGCGACCGAGTCCGGCTCTCGCTCGCGGTGCTCCTCGTCCTCCTGACCGCCCTGTATATCGAGCATGGCGGCCCGCTGGGTGGGGACGGCCACTACTACTTCCTACACCTCCGTTCGTGGATCATGGACGGGGACCTGGAGATGGAAGACGAGTACCGCCGGTTCGGGAACCCCTGGCGCTTCCAGCGGGTCCCGGAGACGGGTCGCCTCCCCAACTGGTACGCAGTCGGACCCGCGATCCTGTGGTCTCCCTTCTACCTGGCCGCGCATGCGGGTGTCCTCGGGGCTGCGGCCTTCGGCTTCGAGGTCCCGCAAGACGGCTACTCCGGGCCGTACCAGGGCATCACCTTTTACGGCAGCGTGGTCTTCGCCTTCCTCGCGCTGCTCGCCTCGTACCGCCTCGCCACCCGATGGGTGTCGAGACCGGTCGCGGCCTGCGCGGTCTGGGCCTTCGCCCTCGGGAGCCCCTTGTTCTACTTCGCGCTGTACGCGACCTCGTACTCGCACGCGGCCTCGGCGCTTGCGGTCGCGGTCTTCTTCCTCCACTGGGTCGAGTCTCGGGACGAGCCCCGCGTCGCACGGTGGGCCATCTCCGGCCTCCTGTGTGGCGTCGCGGGCCTGATGAGGGCGCAGAACCTCGTGCTCGCAGCGATCCCCGCGATGGCGTGGGTCATCGGCGCGGTCCGCGGCCTGCGCAGCGAGGGACGCAGGGCCGCGAGACCGTGGCTCCTGGCCGGCTTTGCGTTCGTGGGCGCGATGCTCGTGGGGTTCCTCCCTCAACTGCTCGTCTGGGGGTACTACTATGGGTCCCCGACCCGTGTCCTCCTGCATTCCTGGTTCATGCACTGGGGAACCCCCTTCGTCTGGGAGGTCCTGTTCTCGTCGCGAAACGGGCTGTTCCCGTGGAACCCCCTGCTCTACGTCTCCGTTGCGGGCCTCGCGATCCTCGTGCGACGGAACCCTCGCGTGGGTCTCGCCGCGCTCGGGGCGTTCGCCTCGCAGACGTACGTCAACGCGTGCGCCTGGCCCTGGTGGGCCGGGTTCTCGTTTGGCCAGCGCCGGTTCCTGGGGATCACGATCTGGTTCGTCCTGGGGATGGCCGTGGTCTTTCAGGGGGTGTTCTCCTGGTGGAGGGCTCGGGGAGCGGCGCGTCGGGTGGGGGCCTCCGTGCTGGCGCTCGCCGTCCTCGGGGCGTGCGCTCTGAACGTGGCCCTGGCATGGCGCGTCAAGAGCCACCGCCAGCAAACCGCGCTCTCGGTGCGGATGCTCGACGTGTATGGCGAACCCGTGCGAACCCTGCTCGGCCCCCTGGAATCCGTCGTCGGCAACCCCTTCTCGTTTCCGGCCCCTCTATACTACTGGGCGCGACATGGGATACGCCCCCGGGACTTCGATCTCGTCGTGGGTCGGTACTTTGCCTACCGGGATTCCATGGGACCCCGGGAGACCCGGGAGACGATCCGCATGAACGACCCGGCGCTGCGTCCGTTCCTGGACGGTTTTCTCGCCTCGGACCGCGGGGCGCGCATTGTGGAGCCCTGTGGGACCCTTGTCCTGCCCCTGTATCTGCCCCAGACCTACGCCTTCGAGGTCGTCGTCACCGCCCCCGCGGGCGGCACGCGCCTGACGCTGCGGCTCAACGGGCGCGAGGTGGCGGAGGCCTCGCTCGCAGAGGGGGCCGGCACGACCCGCTTCGAGGCCGGACCCGAAGTCCTTCGCTCCGGGATCAACCGGATGGAGTTCTGCCCGGATCGGGAGGGGACCGTGCTTGTCGCGGCGACGCTGCGTTCAATACGATAGGGCATGGTGACGAAGAGACACCACGGTCTTGTCGCGGTCCTGATCGCTGTGGCCCCGGGCTGCTCGGAAGGTCCTCCAGCCGGCTCCGAGTCGCGATGTCCCGATGGACGTTTCGCCTGCCCGGTCGCGCCCCCGTGCGAGACCGTGGAGGCGCCGTGGACCCCCTCCCTGCCCGAGCCGCCAGAGCCCTCGGGACACCGGGGGCTCGTGGGGGTCTTGGATCGCCTGAAGGTGGTCGTGTTCGAGGACGGCTCCGTGATGCCGCCCGGGCTCTACCTCCCTCCTCCTGGCGTCACGCCCCCATCGCTGGTGGTCCTTCCGGGGGGCACCCAGGCCGCGTGGCGCCTGGCCCCGTACCCCGGGGGGTATCCTGTGGCCTCGCTGTGGACCGTCCAGGACGGCCTGGTCTTTCGGATGAAGGTATTTGGTGTCAATATGGACCCTCCGTCGGTCTCGGTCGTGGTCTGGATCGAGAACCCCGGCGACGACCTCCGCCCGGCCCAAATCGCCTTCGCGGCCCCGGCGGGAGAGGTCGCAGGGGTCTTTGATGGACTGACGTGGTCTCGCGGTTACGAGGTCATCGGGTTCCAGCGGGGCGATGGCGTCGGGGCGTGCCTTCTGGAAGGGCCGGACACCCTCGTGTGTCACGCGGACCTGCCGCCCCGCTCCCGGGTCCGCGTGGACTTCCTGCTGCCGCCATGGGGCTGGGAGCCAGGACCTGCCGAGGTCCGGTGTGGACCCGACCTGCTCCAGGCGACGGAGCGCGAGTGGGGCGGCTTCCTGGCGAGGGCCGCGTGGGTCTCGGCGCCCGACGGGTCCATCGCGGACGCCTTCCGCTCGTCCATCGCGTACCTGATCCTCCTTCGTGACCGGGTCACCTTGGGGGGCCAGGACTGGTTCGTGGTCAAGCCAGGTGCTTACAACTACAACAGTTTTTGGGTCCGGGACGCCGCCTACATCGCGACGGCCCTGGACGCGGTCGGACTCCATGAGGAGGCCGAGAAATCCCTCCGACTGTTTTGGAATGGCGACCTGCCCCCCGAGGTGGAGGCGATGGGCACGTGGGGCTGCCGAATCTCCCAGCACGCGGACGGTCGCTGGGAGTGCCCGAAGGACGAACACGACGGGACTGGCCAGGTTCTGTGGGCCCTCTGGAATCATGCGCTCATGAGCGGAGACGACTCCTGGTTGAGCCAGGTCTGGCCCGCGGTCGAGCGAGGCGCGGACTGGCTGGTGTCCGCGCGCCGCGCCACCGTGGGAGGCGCAAACCAGGGCCAGCCGCACGAGGGCCTGCTGCCCCAGGGGTACGGCGAGACCTTGTACCGCTGGGGGTACGTCCTGTACCACGACTTCTGGGGAGTGGCGGGTCTGAGGGCCGCCGCGGACATGGCGGACCGGCTCGGCCTCGCGGGCCTCGCCGCGGCCTATCGGCAGGAGTACGAGGATTTTCGCGCCGCAGTGGACCGGGCCGTGGACTCCGCGTTCGTGGACGGCTACGTCCAGGCCGCCCTGTACGCCCAGGACACGTGGGACTGGGGCACCATCGCGGCCCTGTATCCGTGCGAGGTTCTCGCCCCGACGGACGCACGGATCACCTCCACGTTCGAGCGGATGTGGGCCCGGCGCGCGCTGGACCTGTATCGCTTCCCTGGGACAAACAAGGTCTGGACCTACATCACCGCGGACTGGGCCCAGGCCCTGCTGATGCGGGGCGAGTGGGAACGCGCCACGACCCTCTTCCAGGGATTCATGGCCCGGCGCTCCCCGGCCAACGGCTGGTGGGAGGAGGAGTTCCTCGAAAGCGGCCAGGGCACCGGCGATGACCCGCACGGTTGGGCCGCCGCCAACTTCCTGCTGTGGGTGCGAGCGATGTTCGCACGGGAAGACGCGGACGGCACGCTCCACCTGCTTTCGGGCGTCCCCCCGGACTGGATCGATCACGAGGTCCCGGTCTCGGCCCAGGGCCTCGTGTTGCCCTCGGGCGTCCTCGACCTCGTGGCGGCAGTACCTCTGCCGGACGGGCGCGTCCAGGTAGCGTGGAACCTGCTGGCGCGCTCCCCGCCTCGCCCCACCTCGCCCGAGACGGTCCGCCTGTACTTGCGGGGCCGAGCGATCCTGTCCGCCGAGTGCAGGGAGGGCGTCGCTCTCCAGGGGGACCATGTGGTGGCCCGTGGGATGCAGGGTTCGTGCGTCCTCGCAGTGGAACCCCCGGTCGCGGCGTCACGATAAGGTACGCCGGCACGCGGCGAGGCAGGCAACAAGCACCAGGACCGCGAGGCCAGGGAACGGGGCGCCGCGAGACGAGCGGCACCCCCCGCTCGAAAAGACCCTGGGCGAAGGCTCGAGCGGGATATCGAGGACGAGGGGTGCCTCTCCGGATGCTGTCCCCTCTGCGATATCCTGTTCTGCATCCGGCGGCGAGTGCCTGTCCGCACCCATCTCCGGCGGGGCCCAGGTCCCGTCGTCGGCCAGTGGCGTGGTCCCGTCCCCGACGGTCGCAGTATCCTCGACCAATGGGTCCTCGCCCAGATCGGACGAGAAGCCCGGGTCCGGCGCGGCCCCGGCATCCGGGCCAGGCTCGGACCCCGGAAGCGCTGGACTGAGACCGATGCTCCCCCACACCTCCTGGCCCGCGACCACCGTGCGGGTGGAGGAGTTCGGCTGGAAGCCGTGCGCGTGCGCGGTCGCGGTGTAGGTCCCCGGGTCCAGTTCGAACTCCCAGTACCCGGTGGACGAGGCCGTGACGGACTGCCCCGTGTTCAGGACCACCAGGGCTCCCGGGATGCGGTCGTTCATGTCCGGGGCCCGATACACCACCCCCTTGAACCACCCCTTGGGCACAGGCGGGACCACGACCCCGCCCCCGCACGCCAGGCCGAAATACGAGCAGATGCCCGACGCAAGCCCCTCGGCGATGGCCTGCTGTCCCGAGGCGCTTTTGAGGAACGAGGACTCGGATGGGGGGTGGCCCTGGTAGCCGGTCTGCTTGGTGCAATCGTGGAACACGACCTCGGCGAGGGCCGCGTACATCACCGTCTTGTTGAGGACATAGAGGTCCGTCCGATGCTTGAGGCCTCGGTCCTGATAAGGGAGAGAGGCCAGGAGACCGGCCTGCACATGGCCGGCTAGGACCTTGCCCCCGCTCGAGGCGTACAGGGTCTCGGTCCCATGGCCCCCGCCTGCGTTCGAGTGGATGCTGACGAAGACGTCCGCACCCCAAGAGTTCGCGTTCTTCGGAGCGTTGTAGAAGTCCTGGTCCACGACGACCTGGAACCCCGCATCCAGCAAGATGTCGGCGGTCAGGTCCGCGTTGATCTTCGCGTACTCCGCCTCGTTGCCCCCGCCCGCGACCGGGTTCTCGAACTGGTCGGAGGGGTTCAGAAAGACCTTCTGGGCCATGGCGGGCCCTGAAAAGGCCGCAGCCAACCATGTAGCCCCAAGAAGGGCGGCCCGGCTCATGGCGCGCTGCCTCCCCCCGCAGCCCCAGGCATCGGGGCCACGCACAGCCGCCCTGTGTGTGCATCCACGAACGCGATGAAACGACCGTCCGGCGAAACCGCAGGCTCGACCTCCGCGACCCCCCTAGTGCGCGTGAGCCGGGTCCTGCGGCCGCTGGGAAGGTCCAGATAATACAGGTCCGCATCCACGATGCGATGACCGTCATGAACGACCATCGTGAAGACCACACCGAGGCCATCCGGGGTGAACGTCCCGTCCGAGCCGGGGCCGAGGTCGTGCACGGTACCCTCTCGCGAGACGAGCCACATCCGCCCTCCGCCCTCGCGGGATTCCTGGACCAGGACAAGCGAGCCATCGTGGGAGAATCTCGGACGGAAGTATCCGGGACCGCGCAGCAGCACGCGGCGAGAACCGTCCTCGAGGCCCCAGCGGACAATCGTGTGGTCCGGCTCTCGGCTCACCGCCACGCCATCAGCCGCGCGCACGTCCAGGTCGCGGCCCAACGGCCCCTCCAAGACTACGAGGGCACTCTCGCCTGCGAGGCGCACGAGCGCGCCGTTCCCCCACGCATACCACGCCCCGGACGACGGGTCCCAGACCGGCGGGCCGTGATGCTCCATGCGGACGAGGGCAGGCAAATCCGCGGGTGGGGTCGCGAAGAGCACCTCGCCGGCCCACAAAGGGGAAAATGACATCGCCCCGCCCTCCATCAGCACCGCGGGCCGCTCCAGGGTTGCCCCCTGAAGGCTCGCGGAAGACGGCACAAGTCCCTGCGCGAAGGACGTTGCGGAGGTCCAGACGACCGCAGCCAGGAGGCCGCTCCAGCGCGCCGCCATCATGACAGCCCCACGTGTTTCTCAGGCTTGCGGACGCGGCGCTCGAGGTCGCGCCAGGCCTTCCCGGAGAGTTCGACCAGGTTGTCGAGGCGGGTGTTGGTCTGGAGCAGGGCGGCCTCCACCATGCGCAGACGCGCGTTCATGTCGGTGACCAGGTTCTCGAGGTTCGACAGGCGGGTGTCCAGACTCGATAACCTGGTGCGGACCTCTTCGCGTAAGCCCACCAGTTCGTCCCGAATCTGGGCCAGGATCTCGACGGTCAAGTTGGTCACATCCCCCATGGCGTGCCTCCAGTGTCAGCCACGGGATCTCTCGTCAAAATCAGCATAGCGTTTCACCCAAGGCGGATCAAGGGATCACGCCCCGACGCGCCGGGCCAGGACCTCCGCGATGTCGTGGGTCTTGTAACGCTCCTCCCACCCCAGTTCGTTGACGCCGTCTCGCAGCATGACGAGGCAGAAGGGGCAGGCGCTCGCCACGGCCCCGGCCCCGGCCTGGTCCAGTTGCTTCAGGCGCACCTGGTTCATCCGCTCGCCGATGTGCTCCTCGCGGAACATGAGTCCCCCGCCCGCGCCGCAGCACATCCCGTTGACGCGGCTGCGCCCGGCCTCGACGACCTCGACACCCGGGCAGGCCCGCAGGACCTCCCGCGGTGCCTCGTAAATCCCGTTGTACCGCCCAAGGTAGCACGAGTCGTGGAACACGTAGCGCTCCGGTGTCTCCTGCGCCGGGACCTGAAGCCGCCCGTCGTGCAGCAGGCGCACGAGCATCTCCGAGTGATGGAGGACCTCGAACTCCCCTCCGAACTGGCGGTACTCGTGCCGGATGGTGTTCATGCAATGCGGGCAGGCAGTCACCACCTTGCGTACCCCGTAGCCCTTGAATGTCTCGATCATCGCCTGGGCCTGCATCTGGAACAGGTACTCGTTGCCGAGGCGCCGGGCCGGGTCCCCGCAGCACTGCTCCTCGGGCCCCAGGACCGCAAAGTCCACGCCTGCCTTGGTCATCAGGCTCATGAAGGCCCGGGCCACCTTCTGGTTGCGGTCGTCGTAAGCAGCGAAGCAACCCATAAAATACAGGTACTCCGCAGTCCCCTTCTCCGACAGAAGCGGGAAACCGGCCTGCGCGACCCAGGCCCCGCGCTCGCCGGACGACAGCCCCCACGGGTTGCCCTTGTTCTCGAGGTTCTTCATCGTGGTGGCGACCTCGGGGGCGACCTTGCCCTCCATCAGGGTCAGGTAGCGCCGGAAGTCCACGATCTTGTCCACGTGGGTGATCATGACCGGGCAGTTCTCCTCGCACGAGCGGCAGGTCGTGCAGGACCAGATCACGTCCTCCTGGACGGCGTCAATCAGGGTGGGTTCCCCGTCCAAAATGGCCTCCCCCGAGATGATCCGGCGCTCATGTTTCTTTACGTAGTCGCGAATGTCTCGGATAAGTAGTTTTGGATTCAAAGGTTTTCCGGACAGATGGGCCGGGCAGTTGACCGAGCATCGCCCACACTCCGTGCAGGAGTAGCCATCCAGGATCTGCTTCCACGTTAGTTCCGTGGGCTTCGACACGCCGAAGGTCTCCTGGTTCTCGAGGTCGAGGATCGGGCGGATCGCGCCCGGGGGGTCGAGTTTCGAGAAGAAGACGTTCGGGATGGATGTGATAACGTGAAAGTGTTTTGACAGTGGCAGTTCGTTCAGAAAAAACAGCAAGGTCGCAATGTGGAGCCAGAACATCCCGGTGCCAATGGCTTGCAAGGTCCCGGCTCCCGCCCCCTTCAGCCATCCCGCCACCAGCGAGCCCACGGGGGCGTGCGCCGCCTCGGCCTCGACTCCCGGCACCGCTGCCGCGATACGCGCGCCGTCATACAGAAAGTCCGTCACCATTAGGGTCGCGATCAGGCCTAGGATCAAGTAGCCGCTCCCGGTGATGGTCAGCCTCGCGGGTTTCAGCACCAATCGCCGGAACGCGGCGTATGCGACCATCACGAGGACCACGACCTCCGTCCAGTCCTTGAGCCACGTGTAGGCGTGCTCCAGGGCCGGCCAGAACCAGAATAGGCCCCAGTGCCCCGCGAAGGCCCCGCCGTCGTAGGCGCGCCCGATGAGCGAGATGCTGCGCACTAGCAGGACCAGGAAGCCCCAGAAGATGAAGGCGTGCATGAGCCCGGCCGCGGGCTCCTTGAACATCTTCTTCTGGGCGAAGGCGATGCGGATCGTGTGCTCGATCCGGTCCGCGACGCGATCCCAGCGGACCTCGGGCTTCGCGCGCAAGAGCACCCCGACCTTGACCCGCATCACCCGGACGAAGAAGAACAGCGCTACCGCGATCAGGGCCGTCATCAGGACCGCATCGAACCACATCGCCCGTCCCTCCTTGCCGAAACAGCCGCGCGTGGCCAGGGCCAGCCCCGGCCCGCGGGCTCTTTTACCGTTTCCGAAGCGCCGCTGCAAAGGCCTTTCCCCCCTGAAGGGCGAGTTTCCTCTCGCGATCCGTGGGGGGCAGGTCGGCGGGCACACTGGAGGGGTCGAACAAACCGGTCTGAAGAAAGTTGCCGCGGAGTTCCTCGAGGTATGCGGGCACGTCGCTCTTGAGGACCAGAAGACCCCCCGGGGCCAGGGCCTGGGCCACAAGCCTCGCAAGCGCGGGACCATGACGCCGCGCGGCCTGGCTCCGCTTCCACCACGGGTCCGGATAGAGCAGATAGGCCTCGCGAACCGTTTCGGGGCGAACCATGAGGGGCAGTGTCGCTCGCACGTCTCCCCACGCCACCCGCACGTTCAAAAGCCCCGCGCGTTGCGCCCGTCGCAGGGTCCTCGCGCAGAAGGCAAGACGGACCTCGAAGCCCACGGCCAGCCAATCCGGGTGCCTCGAGGCCATGGTGCACAGGAACGCGCCCTTTCCGGGACCAATCTCGATCAGCAGGTGCTTGCCGGCGGCCTCCTCTCGGAAGCGCCTCACATCCTCCGGGTCGCCCGGATTCACAAGGCCTGCAAGCCCCCGAAGGTCCTCGGGAACCCTCTGCCGTGCGAGTCGGTGGCTCCCGCCGATGAGCGCGTCCGTCCCGACATTCTCGAATGTCTGGAATACCTTCTCCGCCATGTTCCCGTCTCAAAGTCCGGGGAGTGCTCGGGCGAACGCCAGCACAGTCACATGGGTCGCCCCCGCACCCCGCAACGTCCGCGCACACTCGGAAGCCGTAGCACCTGTTGTCACCACGTCATCCACTAAAAGCACCCTGCGGCCCTCCACAACCCCCGGACCGGCGACCGCAAAGCACCCACGCACGCTCTCCGCCCTTTCCTTCCGGGAGCGCCGGTCCAGGGGACCAAAGTCGCGCACCCGCCGCAAGGCCCTCGTCTCGAGCGGAAGGCCCAGCGTCGAGGCCACGACACGCGCGAGCAACGCGGCCTGGTTGTACCCACGGCGCAACAACCTCGAAACCGTGGTCGGCACCGGAACCACCACGTGGGCGTCCGCGACCCCGGTGGCCACCGCCGCAGCCCCCATCAGTCGTCCGAAGGGAGCGGCCAGTTCGAAAGCGCGAGCGTGCTTGAAGGCGAGGATGAGCGTCCGCACCTCCCCCGTGTAGGCAAAGACCGCCCGGCACGCATCAAAGCAAGGACGGGCCTGCGCGCAGTCCGGACACACGGCCCCGGCCTCGGGTAGGGGCAGGCCGCATCGCTCGCACCAGGGCGGGGCAATCCGGACCAAGGTCTCTAGGCAGCAATGGCACAAGGGGAGCAGGGCGTCCGGGCGCCGGGCGAGCATGGCACCGCACCCGGCGCAGGACAAGGGAAAGATGGCGTCTGCGAGCCGGGTCACAGACCGTCGGACAGCCTGCCCGACCCTCAGTCGAGCCCGGCCTCCATCCTGGCGAACTCCTGGACCCAGGGCGGCTCCGTCACCGCGACCTCCTCCGCGTCCGACCACAACCTCTCCAGGTCGTAGAAGTCGCGGGTCGCCGTCTCGAACACGTGGACGATCACGTCTCCGTAGTCCAAAAGCACCCAGGTCCCGGCCCTCCGCCCCTCGACCCCAATGGGGCGGACGCCCTTCTCCTTCATCCCCGTCTCGATGGCATCCGCAATCGCGAGGACGTGCCGGTCCGAGCGCCCGGACAGGATCACGAAGATGTCCGTGAAACTCGCCACCCGCGACACATCGAGGACCCGAGTCCCAAAGGCGTTCTTCGACCACGCCGCCTCCAAGATGGCCATGGCCAGGGCTCTCGCGTCCGCAAAGGGGGGGTGGCTCGGGGTGGGACGGCGGTCCAGCGCCGCCAGATTGCCAGGTCGTGCTTGCTCTTCCATGAACCTCCCGTTCCAGGGTCCTCGTCCACGCCTCCCCGAGTCCGCACAGGTGGTCCGGACACTCGGTGAGGGGCCGCCTCGATTCTATGGGGTCACGCCCCATCCGTCAAATCGCCTGCCTTGCCGCCACATTTATCGAGAGTTCGCGGGAACCGTTCCGCCCGGCCAACCACCGGGTCACTCCATGGGACGAGCGGCGTTGCAGAACCCTGGATGGCCGTTCCAGCCGGTGACGCACTCGTACCCCTCGCGGCACTCGTCGCGCGTCGTGCAGGTCCTCATGCAGTACGAGTCGTCCACCGAGAAGACGATGCAGGCGGCCTCCGATGGGCAGGTGTCCTCGCGGCAGGGAGAGATGGTGCAGTAACCGCCTGGCTGTGACAGGTCACAGATGCGATCGCTTCCACAGTCCACGTTCGTCGAGCAGTCGTCCCCGATCTCGCGGCCACACGCCAGTGCCAACACAAGCAATCCACCCACTCGAACCCGAAGACAGGTTTGCTTCATCCGTCCGCGCCTTCGTCCCAGACCGCCTTCAACCGCTGGAAGATCGCCCGCATCTCCTCCTGCTGGGAGCGCATCTTGCTCAACGCCTCTTCCGCGCTCCTGCGCGCCTGCTCTTCCCTGGCCAGGGCCTCGCGCGTGGCCTGAAGTTCCTCGGTCAGGGCGCGGTGGCCCGCCTCGAGCGCCGCTGTTTCGGCCAAAGCCGCCCGGAGGGCCTCCACCTCCGACTCGAGGGTCGCCACCCTCTGCTCGACCTCCTCCTTCTCGGCCCGGACCTGCCTGAGTTCCTCCTCGAGCATCTCGCACCGCGCCGCCTTCTCCTGCAACTCCGGCAGGTCGCGCAGCCCCGCCATCGCGGCGTCCCGCTCCGCCTTCAGCGATTCCACCTGGCTCTCCAGCGCGGCCAGGGTCGCCTCCATCGCCCCCTTCTCTTCCTCCGCCGCGGCGATGGACTCCTTGTATCCGGCCTCAAGGCGCTCGAAGAGGACCTGGTTCTGGGCCATCTCGGCCCGCAACGCCTCCGCCTGCTGCCGGGAGGCCTCGAGCGCGGCCTCGAGTTCCGCCACCCGCGCCTGCCATCCCTCCAATTGAGCCCTCGCCTCCTCGCGCGCCTCGCGCCTCCCCTCCTCCCGAGCCGCCTCAATGCGTTCACGGGCCAGGGCCTCGCGCTCCGCCTCCTGGTGCTCGGCCAGGGCGCGTAGCGCCGCGTCCAGCCTCGCCCGTTCTTGCGCGAGTTGCTCCTCGAGCGCCTGGACCTTCGCGTTGAGCCGGCTCTTGAGCGAACTGACCTCTTCCTCGACGTACGTGACCACCGCCGACTCGAGTCCCCCCCCGACCAGCGTCCGGTCCGGGAGTTCCGTGACCGCGACCTCGCGCACCGGCTCCTGGAAATCCTCGGGCAACAACTCCGCAAGGGCACGGGCTATCCCGTCCGGGTCCAGGGGCTTGCTCAAATAGTGGTCCGCCCGGGTGGGCAGCATCTGGTGCTTGCGGATGACGTCCGGCCCGACGCTCCCGGACACGAGGATCACCGGGATGCGACGCAGGGCTTTGTCCTTCTTCAGGCGATGGCACGCCGTGAAACCCCTCGGCATGTCCGCAGACAATAAAATCGCCTTCGGACTCCAGCGTGACACTGCCTGGACAACCTCGTCGGCCTGGTCGCTCTCGACCGGGTCGAAGGCCAAGGAACGCAAGAGACTTGAGATGCGCTTGCGGTCCTCTGGGACGTCCTCGACCACAAGGACCCGTCCTCGGACCGCTCGCCCGGGACTGTGCGCGCCTCGGTCCACACGCGCTCCGAACGCGAGTCAGCGCTTGACCATAGCGCGGCGAGCCCCCGGTGTCAAACCAGGTCTCGCCTGGCCACCACGGCCTCGAAATCGCTGCCCGCAAGGCCCGTGACACGGACCTGGACGAACTCGCCGGGCCTCGCGGCGCAACGCCGGATCCGGACGACCCCGTCTACCTCCGGCGCCTGAAACCACAGGCGCCCGAGGGCCGTGCAGGCATCCAGGCGGTCTGTCACCAGGGCCTCGTGGACCTGCCCGACCAGCCGGGGTCTGTCCGCGCTCGCGACCTCGTCGAGGACCTCGCGCAACCGCCGCTCGCGCCGCCGGGCGATCAACGGGGGGACCGGGTCCGGCAGGGTCGCTGCGAGGGACCCTGGCTCCGCCGAGAACCGGAAGACTCCGGCCATCTCGAAGCGGGCGTAGCGCGCGAAGGCGAGGAGGTTGTCGAACGCCTCTTCGGTCTCGCCAGGGAATCCGACCAGGTAGGTCGTCCTCAAGACCGCCTGGGGAAGGCGTTCGCGGATTTCGCCAATCAGGCGCTCGAGGCGCTGTCGGGTGGTCCCCCGCCTCATGGCCCGAAGCACCCGGTCGTCCGCGTGCTGCACCGGGAGGTCCAGGTAGGGGAGCACATTGGGGTGCGCCGCGATCACGTCGAGCAGCCGCGCTGGCAGGTCGCGCGGATACAGGTACATCAACCGAATCCAGTGAAGGGCCGTCACCTCGGAGGCGATGCGCTCCACCAGCGTCGCGAGGTCCGGCCGCCCAGGCAGGTCCTGGCCATAGTGGGTCAGGTCCTGGGCGACCAGCACCACCTCGCGTACGCCCGAGTCCGCGAGGGCCCTCGCCTCTGTGACGACGTCGTCCGGGGGCCGGCTCCTCTGGCGACCGCGCAGGCGCGGGATGATGCAGAAGGCGCACCGCCGCGAGCAGCCCTCCGCCACCTTGAGATATGCGGACCTCGCAGGCGTCGTGACCAGGCGGGGATGCGCCGAGGTGGGGTCCTCGGGCGCAAGGGGCGCTTCTCCCTCCAGCACCCCGCGCAGACGGAGAAGGTCTCGGACGCCGGCCAGGAGGTCCACCTCCGGGACCTCGGCCTCGATCACGTCGCGGAAATGCCTCGTCATGCAGCCTGCGGCGACCAGGCGGGCGCCTGGCTTCAGCCGGCTCGCGGCATCGCGCAACACCTGAAGCGATTCCGTGCGGGCCTCGGCCAGGAAGCCGCACGTGTTGACGAGGACCACGTCCGCATCCTCTGGGCGGGCAGCCAGGGCATAGCCGTGGCTCAACAGGTCCCCGAGCATCACCTCGGTGTCCACTCGGTTTTTGGGACATCCAAGGGAGACCGCGTGGACGAGCGGGGGCTCAAGACCTGGGCGCGGGCGGAGGGTGCGTCGTTGGCCTCGGACTCGCCCCACTCGGCTCCCCCTCTAGCGTCGCTCGAGGTCCTCGACGCGGACGCCTTCCGGAGGCCAAAAGCGAAACCCCTCGACGGGCAGGGGGTCGTAAGACGGCTCCTCGAACCACAGGTGCGAGACATTGCCAGCCGGGTCCACGACCTCTGTCTCGCGCGTCTCGCCAGTGGCTGGGTCCACAAAGAGAATGACTGTGCGGAACAGCCGCTCGTCCCCTCGGGGGGTCAGCCGCACTGGGACCAGGCCGCGCTCGGATGGCATCCCGACGACCACGTGAAAGTCCCGCTCAAGGTCTCCCGCACCGGTCAAAAACCGCAAGGCCTCGAACAGGTCGGACCGCTGCACCGAAAGCCGCCAGGCCACCCCCTCCTCGACCTCGTAGGACCATAGCACCTCGCCGTCGCTCACGTAGTACACCTCGTCCGGCACCTTGTAGTCCCACCGCATCATCCCTGGCTTCTTGAAGTAAACCGTCCCCCGCCTCGTGAAGGTGCGCTTGGGGCTTTTGGTCTTCACCACCTGCCGAAACGAGGCCCGATAGTCAGTCGTCTTCTCGTAGAAAGCCCGAAGCCGAGCCAAAACATCCGCCCCGTGAACACTCTCGTCCGCGAAGGCCGGTGCGGTCAGGACCAGAGCCAGGACGGTGAGGGTCGTCCTCATCACGGACAGAAACTGTAGCACGTTCGCGACAAGGCGCGCCAGCGGCCTTGACGCCCGCGGCTTCCCTGATGTATTTCTGCCTGCATGGACGCGGCAATCCAGACTGGAAGCGAACCCCAGGACGAGGCGCCGACGCGGCGGGTCCACGTCATCACCTATGGCTGTCAGATGAACGTGTACGACACCCGCCGGATCCTCCAGGTTTTGCGCCCCTTGGGCTTCTCGGAGACCCCGGACCCGGCCATGGCGGACCTCGTGCTCCTGAACACGTGCAGTGTCCGCGAGCGGCCGGAGCGCAAGGTGCTCGCGACCCTCGCGCGGCTCAAGCCTCTGAAGGAGGCCCGGCCCGGACTCGTGCTCGGGGTGTGCGGATGCGTGGCCCAGCAGCACGGACAGGCTTTGCTGGAACAGGTCCCTTATCTCGACCTCGTGTGCGGGACGGACAACATTGCGGACCTCCCGGCCCTGCTCGAGGCCGTCGTCCAAGGGCGGCGGACAGGCCATACGAGGCGGATGTCGCGCCGTGACTACCGGTTCATCGAGGTGGACCCGAGCGTCGAGCCGGGGCCCAGCGCCTTCCTGACCATCGCGAAGGGATGCGACAAGGCCTGCTCGTACTGCATCGTGCCGTACGTGCGCGGACGGGAGGTGAGCAAGCCGCCAGAGCAGGTCCTTTCAGAGGTCCGTCGCCTGGTGGCGTCCGGGGTGCGAGAGGTGACCCTCCTCGGCCAGAACGTGAACGCGTACGGGCGGGATCGTGACGTGGGCTGCGACTTCGTGGACCTCCTAGAGCGCGTCGCCGCCACACCGGGCCTCCTGCGCCTGCGTTTTCTCACCTCCCACCCGGCAGATGCGGACGCACGGATGATGGAATGCTTTGCCCGCCTCCCCGCGCTGGGGGCCTACCTGCACCTACCGCTTCAGTCCGGGTCAGACCGGGTCCTCGCGCGGATGCGGCGTGGATATACCGTATCAGAATATCTCGAAAAGATTGACATGGCCCGCTCCGCCTGTCCGGACATCGCCCTGTCCACCGACATCATTGTCGGGTTTCCCGGCGAGACGCGGGGCGACTTCGAGGCCACCCTCCGCGCGGTGGAGGCGGCGCGGTTCGACACGATGTTCTCCTTCAAGTATTCCCCGCGCCCGCACACGGCCGCTGCGAGGCTTTCCGATGACGTCCCGGAGGCGGAGAAGGCCGCACGTCTGCGCGAACTCCAGGCGATGCAGGACGAGATCACGGCCTCGCGAATGTTGCGCTTTCTCGGTCGCGAGGAAGAGGTCCTAGTCGAGGGGCCGAGTACCCGCGCTGTTACGGACGGGGTGCCAACGATGATGGGGCGGACCAGCACCAACTTCATCGTGCACTTCCCGGTTTCCGACCTCTTTGCCGTGCAACCCGGTGACATGGTCCGCGTGCGGATCGAGGAGGTCCTCGCGCACTGCCTCCGCGGGAAGGTCGCAGAGGCGCCTTCTCCGAGGTGAAGGGGGGTCCGTATGCCCGTGCTCGTCCACGTCTTCGGGTTGATCACGGACGAGGAGACGAAGACACCGGTCGTCGTGCTGCGGGCCGTCGAAGGCGACGAGACCTTGCCCATCCAGATCGGCGTCGCGGAGGCCACGGCGATCCTAACGGCGCTGCAGGGGGTCTCGATGCCGAGGCCGATGACCCATGACCTCCTCGCCACCGTGGTCCATACGCTCGGGGGGAGCATCGAGAAGGTGGAGGTCGTGGACCTGCGAGAGGGGACCTTCTATGGGGTCCTCCATATTCGCAAGGGAGGCGGGGTGGTGAAGGTGGACAGCCGTCCGTCGGACGCCATCGCGCTTGCCCTGCGCACCCGGGCTCCTATCTACGTCGCGGACGAGGTCTTCCGCAAGGCCCAGCCCAGCGACGTCACCGAGGCGAGCCGGCAGCACTGGATGAGTTTCCTCCATGCCCTAGAGGCCCTCGGCGGGAAGAAGGACTCGGTGGAGTAGGAGGTCCGCAGGTGTTCTTCAAGGCCAAGGACCTGATGACGGTCGGGAACATCGCGCTCGGGATGGGCGCGGTCCTGGTCGCGATGGAGGGCATGGCCGCGCCGGCGGGCGAGGCCGCCCACTACGTGTTCTGGGCAGGGATCTGCATCCTCGGGGCCTTCTTTTTCGACATGTTCGATGGGCGCCTCGCGCGCCTGCTCGGTCAGATGAACCGCTTCGGGGCCGAGTTCGACAACATCGCGGACCTGACCAGTTACTCGGTGGCGCCGGCCTTTGTGCTCTACCTGGCGTTTCGCAGGGTCGCGGTGCTTCCGGGCGCGGACGAGGGGTTGCGCGCCGCGGTCTCCGTCCTTGTCGCCCTGGTTCCCTCCGTCTGCGGTTGCATCCGCTTCGCCCGCTTCAACGTGCGCCGCCTGGACATCCCTGGCTTCTGGATCGGGTTTCCTCGCCCTGCCGCGGCCCTCATGATGGTCTCCCTCGTGAACTCGCACCTGTTCCAGAACTCTGGCCTCATGGGCTGGCTTGGCGTGGCCCTCGTGGTCTTCTTGGGCTTCATGAACCTCTCGCTCGTCCCCTACATCAGCCACCACGACCGGAAGTGGTCCTGGCATCTGAAGATCATCCTGAACATGGTGTGGATCACGGTTGTCCTGGCCTTCCTGGGCGGTGTGGTCCTCGATTTCATGCCTTCGCGGACCGTCTTCGACGTGGTGCTCTTATGGCTATTCTTCTACCTGTCTGTCCAGTGGACCGACATCCCCGAGGCCACCCGCCGGGACATCGCGCAACTGACCGCGGACTGGAACGAATGAGCCCAGGGAAAAGGGAAGGGGCGCTCGTGACCCGGGCGCCGGAAGTCCCGGACGAACCTCTTTTGACACGCCGGGGCGTGCTCGCGGGGCTTTGTGGGGGGCTTGTGCTTTTTGCCAGGGCCAGGGTGTCCCGGGCACTCGCCCCAGGCGACCTCGAGACCCCGCGCGTCCCAGGCGAGCGCATCCGCGTCTTCTGGCCCCCGCTCGTGGACCCCTCCCAGGCGCGGGTGTGGGTCTTGCGCGACGGACACGTGGTGGGCGAGGCCCCCCTTCACGTGCCCGCAGGGCGGTGGTGGCGCTTTTTGGAGGTCGAGGCCCTCCCGCCCGCGCCCATTCTCCCGGGCCGCTACGACTTTGCCCTGGCCGTGGGTCCGTTTCGCCTCCCGCTTGGCGGATTTCGCATCGCGCCATTCTGGTTCGGGTGTTGAGGGTATGACCCGTTTCTGGGTGGTCTTGGTCGGGCTCGCGTGGTGCTCGGCGCCCGGTTATGCCCGCGAGGGCGGACCTGAATGGCCGCAGGTCAAGGTGGACCGCGTGGACGCCTCGGACCCGGCGCGCTGGCGCATCTTCGTGACCGCGCTCGGGGAGGGGGGCCGGGCCATCCCCATCATCGAGCGCGGCCTCGAGGTCTTCCTCGCGCGCGGGAACGAGGCTGTCGCCCCGCATTCCTCATCCCCCCTGACCCGCTTCGATGGAGACGTGGCCGCGAAGGGCTTCTCCGGAAAGGTCCGCGCCATCGGAAAATCCGAGGTGCCCCAGGCCGTGGCCATCGTTGTTGCGTCGCATTCCGACGTCCCGCCCGAGGTGCGCGAGGTCCTGCCCAAGGTCCTGGCCACGCTGCTCAAGGGGTTGCGCAAGGACGCCCGGGTCACGGTCATCCTGTATGGAGACGTGGTCCAGGTCTTGTGGAGTCCTGACGGCCAGCGCGGGGAGTGGCGTGACCTCAACGAGTATCACGAGTGCCTGGGCCGCCTGCGACGGGAAGCCACCGGGAATGGAGGAGATGCCGCAGGGGTCCCATGCGGGCGCCTCGTCGAGACCCCGGAGACTGTCGCCGGCTGGGTGCAATCGCTGCCGCCTGGACAGGGGCTGTTCCCGCGCCTGTTCGGTATCCGCGAGGCCGAGGAGGTCGTGAAGGAGGCCGAGCGCAGGGGCCACAGCGTGCTCGAGCGACGCCGCACGGACGAGCCCTTCGCAACCGGCGCGGTCGAGGCAGCCGCGCGTCTTCTGATACTCGGGTCCGACCCGGAGGCGGAGCGGCTGGTCCTGCTCCTGTCGGATGGTCGGGACGGCTACTTGAGAGTCGCGGGCCTCGCGAGCGAGCGGGTCAGCAGAAGCCCGGAGTGCACCAGGGCCGCGAAGGCCTGTACGATGAGGCCCGGCCCGGCGGTGGGGGGTGGTCCGAGGCCCAAAGGGGCGCGGGCCATCTCCACACAGGACCACGAGGGCGGCTCGCCCGAGTGCGTCCGCCAGACCCTGGAGTGCGCGCTCCCCAAGGTCGCCAGGGCGCTTCGTCGCCGCGAGGAGGTGGTCGGCGAGTACCTCGCCTTGCTCGTGCAGCGTTTGCGGGCCGCGGGGGTGCGGGTGCACGCCATCGCACTGCCTGGCACGGACGAGGTGGGTGCCGGGAGGCTGAAGGCCCTGGCCCTCAAGACCGGCGGGACGTATCGGGCCACACAGAACGTGGCGCTTCTGGAGAAGGGCGCACCCGAGGCTTTGGCCGACGAACTGAAATCCCAGGTCGTGGTGAGCCCGCCTGGTAGCCTGGACCCTGGTCAGGGGTATTCGGTGGCCGTGGCCTTGACGGGGCCAGATCGGCTGGTCTCGGCCCCGTATCGCTTTCGCGCGGGGACACGGGTCCTGTTCTTCGAGCGCCCCCTCTCGCGCGCGAGGGCGTGGGTTTTGTCGAGACTTGGGCACACCTGGGGGCCGCCGGTGTTTTGGACCGCGCTGGTCCTGGGGGCCCTCATGGTGCTTGCGCTGGCCTGGACGTTCGGCAAGGCGGTCGTAGGGCTTGGCAAGCGCCTCGTGAAGGGCGGGAAGCCGCCCAAGGCCCCCGGAGGGTTCAAGGTGCCCACGCTGAAGCGACCGGGCCGATGAGGGGTTCGGTCTCGGGGGGAGACGATGGGACGGATCATCATCGCGGGACGTCCGTATCCCCTGCCCGACGACATCCAGGTGACCACGTTTTTGGACCCTGGAGGCATGTCCTTCTACGAGCAGGTTGGCCCTGTCACCACGGCCCGGACTTACATCAACGAGATGAACGAGAGTGCCCCCTATGTCAGCGGACGGCCCCTACCGCCCCCCCTCCAGGGCCGCGCCGGGCTCGGGGGGGCCGGTTGGGCCGAGGCCGGGGGTGGGGACCCGATCCAGGCGCTCCGCCAGGTGGTCCGCACCGTGGTCCTGCACCACGACGGATCGTTGTCAAGCCGAGCGTGTTTCCAGACCCTCCTCATGCGCGGGCTCTCGACCCACTTCATGGTGGATGCGGACGGCCACATCTACCAGGCAACGGACGTCGCGGACCAGGCCATCCACGCGAGCGGGGTCAATGCGGTCAGCGTCGGCATTGACCTGAACAACCCCGCGCCCAACCTCGTGAACGTCGCAGCCCCGGAAGGCGCCGGGGGCGGCCGCACGATCTCGCCCGAGAAGACCATCAACGGCACCGTGTTCCGCTCCTACAACTATACCGAGGAGCAGTACCGCTCCCTCATTGAGTTGTTGCGGGTCTTGTGTCAGGAACTCGGCATCGAGCCCGCGTTTCCGGTCGGAGAGGACGGTCAGATCCTAGACTCCGTGCTCCTGGCCCCCCCACCGGCGGAATTCCGCGGCATTCAGTGCCACTGGCATTCCTCTGCGGACAAGTGGGACCCAGGACCCGGCCTCGACTGGGAGCGGATCCTCGCGGGGCTACGCGCAGAAGAGGCCACGGTCCCTGTCATCCCGGTCAAGGTCTTCGAGGCCCTCGCCCCCGAGGACCAGGAGCAATGGGGTCGGGAGGTCTGGAACTCGGAGGAGGCCGCGCGTCGGGCCATCACCTCCGCCATCGGGGCCGAGGAGACCGGAGCACGGCTGCTCGATGCCTTCTGTCGGGCCGCCGAGCAGAATGCCGGGGGCGGGTACTACCCGGTCGGCGTCAACCAGACGTGGCACGGGGGCATTCATATCCCGGCGCGCCGCGGGGCCATGGTCCGGCCCATGCTCTCCGGGGAACTCGTCGCGGCCCACCTCGTGTCCAGGGACCAATGGCCCGATTTCGGGAGTAACAATTTCGTCTTGTTGCGTCATCGCATACGACTCCCACCGCGGTTTACGCTGCCACCCTCTTCCCCTGACGAGGCGCCTTCCGCGACGCCCGAGAACGTCCTGACCGTCTTCTCGCTGTACATGCACTTGGACGGGGTGGACTGGTCCAATCCGCCAGACACCGCGCTGTTTCGTGCCCTCGCTGCCCACGCATCCGGCGATGCGACGTTCGAGGGGCCATCAAGTCCTTTTCTGGAACCACCCCCCAAGGGGGCCCACCCGGTCCTGGCGCTCCAGAGGGGGTATGTGGGCCTCTTCTCGCCGCCGGACAAGCCAGAGGCTGCCATCCGACTCACGCCTCGGGACGAGTTGTGGCGGGTCGGGGAGTTCGGACGCGGGGAGGACCGTCGCCCGCTCGTGCACCTCGAGGTCTTCGCGGACGCTCGCTACGCGGAGGCGATGGAGTTGTCGTTGTACGGGAAGTACTTACAGTTGGGGCCGGACGAGCCTGAAGCCACGGACCTCGTGGTCCGTTCCAGGACGCTTCTGGCCCTATTCGGCGAGCCAGAGAAGTTCGAGGCCCCGTATCGGACCGGCAAGCGCCTACCCGCATCGCAGATCCGCGCATTCTTCGAGGAGAGGTTCGACCGGGACATCCTGGCGCTCCGGGCCGCCATGAGGCGCATGATCACGCGCCACGTCTCGGAGTGGTCCGACAAGGTCCAGTGGGTGGACACGCTGTTGCGCTCGCAGGAGGGAGAGGAGTGGGTTCGCCGGCTCGGCCCGCGCGCCACCGAGGCCTCCTGGGTGTTCAGCGACGAGGTCCGCACGTATCTTCAGTACGTGTGGCTGACGGAGCAGGTCGCAAGGCACATCGGCGCCCAGTGGGATAACGGAGTATTCACATATTTTCATCCAATCTATTTCTTGTTGTGGTGGCTGTATCGCCGGTCAGCGGTTCGCGGCAAGACGCTCGAGCAGATCCTTCAGGAGATCGGGGGAGAGCCCTTATCCCTCGGTCGGGGCATCTTGTCACCCCTGGAGGAGGTCATGGGCCTTCCAGGCGAGGGCGAGTGGGAGATGTGAAGGAAGCGCACACAAGGTCCAAGGCGCCTATCCCGACGTGGTCCGAAGGCCTGCGGCCAGGCGGTCCACGACCCGGCACGCGGCCTGAAGGGTCCGCTCGCCTGCCCCGTGCCCGAAGAATGACATGGCGTTCTCGTAGTACGCCATCCGCCTGTGCGAGGGCGGCGGCGTGATGCGGTAGTCGTCGGCGAGGTGCAGGTACCCGATGTAGCCGTCGCACTGCGAGGCCGCGACCGGGTGCTCGATTCCCGCTTTCCGCGCGTGGGCCTTAATCGCGAGCCCGATTCGCACCCCAAGGTCCGCGGGCGTCCCCACCACCGCGAAGGGGCCAACCCGGATGCCTTGGACCCGCGCCCTCCGGATGGACCCTGGCACGAGCCGCCCGAGCAGGGCACTCACCGGGCCTCCGAGCACCGCGCCGACCCCTTGGTCATCGAAGAACGGCCTCGGGTCCGGGCGAGGCAGTTCCCATTCCTCGCTCGCGACCGCAAGGTCCTGCTGGCGAGGCCCCTCGCCCCTTGCGAGCAACCGGACCACGTTGCGCGCAGAGACCGCAATGGGCTCGGCCATCATGGCGAGATTGCGGTCCACGTTCATGCCGGGGTCATCCGGAAACAGCACATCCACCCCACCGAGCGAGCCCTGCACGAAGAGCGCAAAGGCGAAGTCTTCCTCGAGAAGTCGCACGACCTCCCCTGGGAAGTCCGCCGATATTGCGTGGTGGTCGCGCTCGCCCACGATCACAGGATGCGCGGGGTAACTGACCATGACCCCAACCTCCTGGCCGCGGGTCAGCCGCACCACGGTCAGTTCCTCGTCTTTGGGCCCAGAGGGGTCCCTGCGATTGCCGTTGAGCCCAGGCAAGACCGTGGACCCAGCCCGCACCTGGGCCTCGGCCAGACCTTCGAGGGCCTGCCGCGCGGCCCGCTCGCCCGCCTCAATCAGGCGCGGCAGGACCCAAGGCCGGTATGCCCCAGCGAACCAGCGCCCAAGCAGCCCTCGCGCAAATCCCCCGACCGAGGAGTGCGTGTGGGTCGCGTGCACCATCACGTTCGCCCGCGCATCGCAAAGCCGCCCTCGCACGCCTTCCGCCAGTTCATCGCTCACCAGCAGGAGGTCGTACGCCACGAGGACCGCGCGCGTCCCGTCCTCCTCGAAGGCCACAGCCCTGGCGAAGAGCGCATCGCGCACCCGCCGCGACAGGCGCTCCTGAAGGTGGGCGTATCCGGCCAGCGGCACCGGCCCATCCGGCGTGAACTCTGCCCTTCCCCATCCCACCTTCAACATGGCCGGCCTCCCGCGTGCTTCACGGCGATACTGTATCGCAAACAGACGAGTTCGCGGTCGGGCAAACCGCGTTGTTAGGAAGTCCGGTCTGGAGGCTCGCGAGCGCCGGGGGTTGGAACCTTTTTACCCCAGGAACGGACGGTCTGAAGCGGTTCAAGGAGCGGCAAGACCGTCGGAAGGCGGATTTTCACCCCAACGCTTCCTACCGGAACGCAACCGCGGCCTTGATGCAGGCGGAGCGGACGGTTATCGGATCCCGTGCCATTTCCTCCGACCTGGGGCCTGCAGTCCGAAGCCGGGAGTCTGGTCCGATTGCAGGGGGGCACGGTCCTGGTTGCAGTGAGCCATCGCCATCCGCTACATTCACCGGCGTGAACGTGGTGTTGGACACGACCCGGCTGGCGGCTCTCGTGGCGCTGGTCGCGTGTTCTCGCGGCAGCGTGGGGGTCTGGCCGGACGGGGGGATGCCCGACGACGTGGAGGACCGGGCGGCCGAGGCGGACGCGGGGACGGACGACTCGGCCTCCGATGCCCCAGGCGACGCGCCCCCTGACCCCTCGAGATGGTGCCCGTCCGGGGCGCCGATCCCGGCGCCGCCTGGACTGATCCCCGCCCCTCGGGGCGTGTTCCAGTGGGGAGACGAAATCGCCGTGGGCACGGTGTCGGTGCGGGGCGCGGACGCGGTCGAGGCCGCGGAGGTCGCGGCGATGGCCGCGGCGAGGGGACTGGACGTGGCGGAGGACGGGGCGCTCCGCGTCGAATTCCACCCGACCGAGGCGTGGTCGCCGCTCGCGGACGCGTGTGCCTTCGCCGGCGTGGCCGGGTCCTACTACCTGGCCGTGTCCCGGGACGAGAGGGGGGCCGTAGCCTCGATCTTCGCGCCGGACGCGGCGGGCCGCTGGTACGCGCTGAAGACCTTGAAGCAGTTGATCCGTCCGGGTGGGCCGCCGGCCGTCCGGGTCGCGCAGGTCGTGGACCATCCCGCCGTGGCCCTGCGCGGGGTCATCGAGGGCTTCTACGGCGAGCCGTGGTCCGATGAAGACCGCCTCGCCCTCCTCCCCCTGCTGTCCGACCTCAAGTTCAATGTGTTCGCGTACGCCCCCAAGGGGGATTGGGCGATCAGCGCGCTGTGGAAGGCACCTCTGTCCGAGGCGGACGCGGCGCGCATCCGGGCCGTGGTAGAGGCCGCGAGGCGCCAGCGCATGAGGGTCTGCTGGGAGGTCCGGCCGGTGCTCCTCCTCGTGTTTTCCTCGGAGGAAGATTTCCAGGCCATGCTCGACAAGTTCAGGGCCATCAGGTCCAACGGGGCCGACTGCCTGATCCTCGCCTTCGACGACACGGAGAAGCTCTTCTACGATGAAGATCAACAGGTGTACGATTCGTACGTCGAGGGTCTGGTGGACTTCGCGAACCGGCTCGGCAAGGCCCTGCGCGCGGAGATGCCCGAGGCCCTGCTTGTGTTCGTGCCGAGGGACTACTGGTGGAACGCGCCGGACGCCGGGACGGACCTCGCGTATCTCGGTGCGCATCTCGACCCGGTCTGGGAGGTCGCCTGGACCGGAAACGACATCGTGTCCGCAACGATCACGGCGGCAGACGCGGAGGCCTACGGGGCGGCTGTGCGGCGGAAGCCTTTCCTGGGCGACAACTTCCCGGTCACGGACGACGCCCGCAAGACCGGGGTCCTCAACCTGGGGCCTCTGACGGGTCGTTCGCCAGACCTGGCGACGGCCGTGTCGGGCATTGCGTACAACGCATCGCCCCTTGTGTTCGCCTCCCTGCTCGGGCTGGCCACCGCCGCAGACTTCGCCTGGAACCCGCAGGCGTACGACCCGGAAAGGTCGCTCCTGGCCGCGTCGGTGTGGGTCGCCGGAGAGGATTCCGCCTGGGCTGTCGAGGTCCTCGGCCGGACGAACCAGGTCCCTCCGTTCTCGCCGTCCGCGGCGCCGGAACTGGACGAGGCGGTCCAGGCCTATTGGGTCGAGTACGAGTCCGGCGCGGCGCCCGGCGAGGCGGCCGCGGCGCTCGAGCGGATGTTCACGGGTTTTGCCGCGGTGCCGGGGGAGGTGGATTCACCGTCCGTCCTGCCCGGTTTTGTCTCCGAGGTCCGGCCCTGGGCCGAGGAGCTCGGAGCCTGGGGGGACGCGGGCCTCCTCGCCCTGGACCTCCTCGCGGAGAAGGCCGCGGGAGGGGTTCCGGATCCGGCTTCGGTCTCCGCGCTCGCGGGAGCGCATGGCGTACTGACCTCTTCGACCCCGAGACCCACGGGCGACACGATGCCCGGGTTCATCGCCCGGACCCTGGAGGTATTGTCGCAGTGACAGTCCGTCCACGCGTGCTGGCACTGCTCGCCACCGTGCTGGCGAGCGGAGTCGGCCAGGGCTGCGGGGCCGGCTCTGACGGACGGGACGACCCGGGACTCGCGGGCGACGAGGCCCCGACCTTTCGGGACGACGGTGATGATGGGGGTGAACGGGACGCGGTCCCCGGCACGCATCTCAAGGCGGGTCTGGCGGTCGGTCTGCTCCCGTCCCCGGTCGGGATCCCGACCGCCGGGTACGGGCAGGTGAAGCGCGCCGGCAACCCCCGCAGCCCCTTCGCCGAGAACTTTGCCGCGACCCGCGTCGTCCACACGCCGCCCCTCGTCAAGGCCGTCGCGTTTGCGAGGGGAGGCGAGATGCTGGTCATCGCGCGCCTCGACCTGGTCGGAATCTTCGGGGGGTTCCTGGATGCGGTCGTGGCGCGCCTGGAGTCGGACCACGGCCTCGACCTGGACGGACGGATCATCCTATCCTGTACGCACACCCACGCGGGCCCGGGCCGCCTGGCCGACAACCCCGTGACGGACTTCGCCGCGGATACGCTGTTCCCTGAATATTTCGACATGGTGACGCGGGCCGTCGCGGACACCGTGGCCGAGGCCGTCGCCTCGCTCGATGAGGCGGAGGTGGGTCTGGCCGTCACCTCGAACTCGGAGGCCCACCTGGACCGGCGGTGCCAGAACCCTCCGCTCGTGGACGACACCCTTGGGATCCTGGCCTTGCGCAGGCGGGGCGAGGCCGTGCCGCTCGCGGTGCTGGTGAACTACGCCGTGCACGGGACCGTGCTGGACTGGCAGGACCTGACCTTGTCGAGGGACGCGCCCGGGGCCATCGAGGACAAGGTGCGCGAGGTCCTTGGCTCTGCGTTGGGTGTCGGGGTGGAGGTTCTGTTCTTGCAGGGAGCGGCCGGCGACGCGGCCCCGGTGGAGTTCCCGCCGGACCCGGGGTCCGCGGACGCGGCCGACATCACGGCCGAGTGGACGGCCCTCGAGGCTTTGGGCCGCAACGTGGCCGACTCGGTGGCGAAGGCGCTGCCGTCCGTGTCGTGGGTCCCGGACGCGGACGCGACCCTCGCCATCCGGACCGCGAGACTCCGGCTCGACCGCGAGGTCCTGGGGTACACGGGCGACGAATTCCCTTATCCGCACGGGGCGATCTACTGCGGCTTCGGCCAGGGGAAGTGCCGTGGGGACCCCGGACCGGAGCCCTCGATGGACTGCCTGCCCATGCCCGACGACCCCATGGTCCACCAGACCTTTTTGACCGTCGCGAGGATCGGTCCGGCGGTCCTGGCCACGTTGCCTGGCGAGCCTCACGCCGAGGTCG
>FWWM01000737.1_pt1 | contig 107981 bp, 87 predicted proteins | sample 2228351 | NCBI WGS metagenome assembly FWWM01 (sample SAMEA103939774, study PRJEB20133) | metagenome
TATAAAATTTTCGTCAAGTACTATTTCAAAATTTTTTGCAACAAGATTTACCCAATTTTTTTCGTAATAATACAGTAGCGAAAATATAATTAAACCTGACAAAGGGAGTAAAAAAGCGATAAAAAGATAATCTTCAGTTGTAAAGGTATTAGTGAGAAATAATAAAGCAGCAACTAACAGAGGCACCAGAGCAATAGAAAGAATGGGTACTGTGGAAATAATTATCCGTCGTTTGGAGTATTCATTAAGTTTAGTTGGGTCAATTTTGTAAGTTTTAATTGTTTGCATTTCTATTACTGTTAATAATACCACTAAGTCAATTCTAGTTCAAAGTAAAACGCTTTAAATAAAAATGTTTATTCAAAAACATTTCATCATCGGGAAGTGCGAAAATTATTTTTTAAATTTTGATTGTTTAAATGCTGCCAAAATCTCATTTCGGTCTTTTTCAAACCTACCGGTTGTCGTTGCAGAGAAAAAGTAACCATTAAAATAATAATGGTACATAATTTGCTTGATTGGTACTAAATCCATATCGTAAAGAGTAATCGTGTATTTTCGAAATTCTAATCCATCAATCGTCTCTTTTTCTGTTACGGTGGTATCGATTTTATATCCTTCGTCTTCATACATCAAACAAAGAAATTGTTTTGTATTGCGTACCGTTTCTTCAAAATTACTTTCGTTGCTAGTTTCCATTGGGTCTATTGCTACACCAAATGAACTAAATTGATTTTTTTGTAATGTAAGTAAAACTTTACTTTGAGGCGTTGCAACTTTCTTGTTCAAAGTACTTTCAACAGCCTCTTGACCACTTTTTGCCTTTTGGTCAGGTTTTTCGTTTTCAACAATCTGCCATCCCTCTGGTATTTCGAATGTCCATCCTATTTCTTGACTTGTAAAAATTTTTCCTTTTTCTGCGGTTTTTTCTTTTCCACAGGAAAGAAGCAAAACTGAAATTCCAAATATAAACGAATAGAAAAAGAATCTCATAAATCCTCCATTTTAAAAATAAAAAAATAATTTTTAGAAACGCAAAAATTTTAATTTTATTTTAAAAAATATTTATTAAAAAATTTCCCGACTATTATTAGAAAACAATTAATTTATTTAGTTGAGTATTGATAAAATTCAGATAGCAATGATACAAATTAATCTAATCGGAAATATGAGATTAAAGAATTCGTCTCTCTTTCTTGTTTTCCCAGGCTGAAGACGGAATTAAAAAAGTAGGACTTACATTTTTCGTTGAAATACGAAAGTGTTTGTAATTTTTATGAATAAAACCATAACTAAATCGTTTAATCGTATTTTGCATTAAAGAACATGAGAAAACTCTTTTTCGAGTTAGATTTAGCGTACTGGTTATTAATTATTTTTGCCATTGTTGCAATATTTTTAACATTTTTCTACTACAGAAACACAAATCCTGAACTTACACGCATCCAAAAGCTTATACTTTCGACCATACGTTCATTGGCTTTAATCCTGTTAATTTTTGTTTTTGCTAAGCCAATCCTAACTTTTATTTCGTTTGACTTCAACAAACCTAAAATTGCTTTTCTCGTCGATAACTCCCAATCAATGAACTTCAAATATGGCAATGTCGACAAAAAAGAACAACTTCTACTTGCCATAAGGAATTTCCAAAACACTTACAACAACAAATATCCCGTGGAATTCTACATTTTCGACGCCGATTCGAAAGCATCCCCCAACTTTTCCCCCGAAATGTTAAACTTTTCGGGTCAGTCCACAAATATTAGTTCTGCATTCGAAAAAATCAGAAAAGATTTGTCGAACCACAATTTCCAAGCAGTGATTATTGCAACCGATGGAATTTACAACGAAGGCGACAATCCAATTTTTGCTTCCGAAAAACTTCTTATGCCAATTTACACAATTTCAATTGGCGACACTACCCAACCAAAAGATGTTTCCATTGAAAGAATCATTACAAACGACCCAGCTTCAGTTGGTAAAACCCAGCCCGTGAAGGTTAACATCAAATCAGTCGGATACAATAATGAAGTTACTATCAAGTTATTCGAAGAACAAAATCTTATCGGGGAAAAAAATATCATATTAGACCCAAAGGTGCAAGAATATTCAGTCCTATTCGATTACGAACCAAAAGAGGTAGGCTTCCGCAAATTAACAGCACAAGTTTCTACCTTGCCCGATGAGTTTACCAACATAAACAATCAACTTTCGGAAGTTGTAAAAGTAGTCGACAATCGTAGCAAATTTCTCATTCTTGCGGGTTACCCAAATCCCGATATTCCCTTTATTCGCAATATAATCGAAAACGAATCAGGTAATCCCGTTGTTACCTTCACCCAAAAAAAAGGTGCAGAATTCTACAATCCCCAACCAAATCGGAGAGATTTCGAAAACGCTGAAATTTTCGTGCTAATTGGATTCCCAATTTCTCAATCTCCCGACCATATCTTACAATGGTTACGAGAAGAGCTAAGCAAAGGCAAATCAATCCTTTTCATTCCTCAACTTTTGACCGATTATCGTAAGCTGCAACAAATACAAGAGTTCTTACCATTTTCGTTTGTAAGCAATAACCAACGGGAATTGAATTTTATTGCAAACTTTCCTTCGGCTCAAATAGGTAACCGATTGTTAGAAATTGGATATGGAGAAGATAACCTAAAAGTGCTAAATCAGTTGCCACCAATTTTCCGAACCGAATTGTTTATCAAACCCAAGCCCGAAAGTGAAGTTTTAGCCGATATGAAAATAAACAACGTCCAATTCAAAGAACCCTCGATTATTGTTCGAAATTTTCAAAATCAAAAGTCTGTTGCAATTCTTGGCTACGGTCTTTACAGATGGAAACTTTTAGGACATAGCCTGCGGGAAATCATCAGCCCTGGCGAAATAAAGATTGACGCTGGCAGCCGACTTATTTCCAACTTTTTAGGTTGGCTTTCAACCACCGATGAAAGTCGAAAGATTAGAGTCTGGACAAATCGAAAAAAATACTATTCCCACGAAAAGATTGAAATTGTTGGTCAAGTTTTCGACGAATCTTTTGCCCCTGTTGACAATGCAAAAATAAAAGTTGTTATTTCCAAGCAAAATGAAAAGCAAGAGCTCCTTCTACCATACATTGGTGGCGGAATGTATTCATTGCAATTCGGACCACTCAAAGAAGGCGATTACAACTTTTCTGCCGAAATAACTTTGAACAATAATAAATTAGCTCAAACCACAGGCAAATTTATCGTCGAAAAAAGCAATCTCGAATACTTAAATATGGCAACCAACGAAAAACTTTTAGAATACATAGCAAAATCCACATATGGCAAATTTTATCGATGGAACCAAACAGAGGAGTTAGCAAAGGATATCAGCTATCTTCAACTAAAAGAGCAAGTTTCGAAAAAGGAAAGTAGAATAAGCATCTGGGAAAATTTCACTCTCCTTTTGCTTTCTATACTCTTATTTGCAACCGAGTGGTTTATTCGCCGAACAAAAGGTTTATTATGATTCCCTTTTTTGCTTCGAATTATTGGCAAAAACTTTCCTAAAACAAAATATCAATATACTAATAATAACAGTCCACGAAATTGCAAGGAAAATAACGCCTTGAATCGAAAATCCCCCGTTATTCATACACAAATTTATCTTTGTTTAATTTCCAAGCCTTGTGAACCATAAACAAAAGCAAAGCAAGAATAATAAGCATAAATACCCTTGCACCCCAGCGATATGGTATTTGATCATCGGGAACATCTTTCATTAAAATAACTGAAATAGAATCAGTATAAAGCCAGTAAACCAAAATAGTAAGCAAATATAGCGGGGTGATGTATTTGATTATATATGCAAAGAATCGAGGCACTTTAATATCTGCACCTTTTGTAAACTCATTCCAAGCGTTATTAATTCCCCAAATCCAGCCAAAAATAATGACTTCAATTAAGCCATTAATTACCAAAAAGAATGTTCCAGCCCAATAATCAAGTTCATCGAGGAAACCATACTTTAAAAAGAAAACAACAAAATGTGCACTAATAAAAGTCAATAATGCAACTATGTTTGTGGCCCTTGCTCTCGAAAAATTAAATTGTTCTTGTAAGAAGGCTATCAAAGGCTGCACCATCGCAACCGAAGATGTAATTCCAGCTACAAAAAGCAAGAAAAACCAAATAAAGCCAAAGAATTCCCCGAAAGGCATTTTTTGGAAGATAATTGGCATCGAAACAAAACCTAAATTGAAAGCTCCACCTTTTGCTATATCCAAAGTTGTCGGTATGCCAAAAAAAGCAACAGCAACAGGTATTGCAATAGAACCACCTAAAACGACCTCCACAAATTCGTTCGTGCTGGCTGTCGAAAGTCCATTCAGAGCGACATCATCTTTTTCTTTCAAATAACTTGCATAAGCTTCCAAAGTTCCCATTCCTACACTTAAAGTAAAGAAGATTTGACCAGCTGCTGCAAGCCAAATTTTTGCGTCCGAAAGAGCCGAAAAATTGGGATTCCAAATGAACGCAAATCCGCTTTCTACATTTCTTTCGGGATAATTCACAGGGTCAGGAGTACCAAGAGTTATAACTCTAATAGCCAAAATAATACCCAAGAGAATAAGCAAAGGCATCCCATATCTTGCTAAAATCTCTATTCCACCAGAAATGCCTTTGTGCAATACGTAAAAATTTAAAAGCAATGTAATAATCAGAAAAACATAGGCAGTGAGAATCGAACCGAAAAACCCAGGCTCAACACCTTGATAACTTCGCAGAAAATTTGTCATCAAGCTAAAGTCACCAATCCCAAAGTATGTTTTTGTTAATGAAAAAAAACTAAATGCCAAAGTCCACGATTCAATATAACAGTAGTAAATCATTATGATTGAAGAAACAAACAAGCCAAAGACTCCCAGGTATTTTGCAATTGGACTTCGCCAAATTGCATCGTACATCCCCGGTAAGTGCCCGTGTCCAAATTTGCCTCCGTACCTACCTATTGTCCATTCAACCCACATCAGCGGAATTCCAAGTAACAAGAAAGCAATGAAATAAGGAATCATAAAAGCACCACCACCGTTTTGGGCAGCTTGGACAGGGAAACGGAGAAAATTTCCCAATCCAACAGCATTACCCGCTGCTGCAAGTATTAGACCAATTCTTGTTGCCCAACGTTCCCGATTGCTCATAGGATTCAATATTTATTATAAATTCTTTTCATAAAGTCTATAAATTTTATACACTTTACCATTCATTGTAGAAGTCAAGCCTTTGTTCATCATCTCGTTGTCTTCCAAAACCCACGATGCTTCCCCGAATTCATATCCCAAATCAATCCCTCTTTTGCCTAATTCATAATAAAGCACAGCATCAATCCCAGTCTTTTGAAATTCTGGAATAATACCTAAGGCAATAATCCTTATAAATTTGATTTTTTTCTTTTTTGTCAAAATATGATACAAAGCACCAAGCGTCGAACCACTCTTATTGAATATCAAACATTCATTTATATTTGGCAAAGCCAAGCCAAAGCCTGCAACTTTACCTTTCGCTTCTGCAATCAATGCAAGGCGCGGTTCGGCAAACATTTTCAAATCGCGGGCAATATAGTTAAACTCTTCATCAGTCCATTTCACAAAACCCCAATTAGGCACCCAAGCCGAATTATAAATATTCTTCAAGATTTCGACATCTTCCCAAAAATTCTTCTTGTTGTTGAATCGCACCTCGCGTATCTTGACTTCGTACCTTTGCCTTATTACATCTTGAAGACGATAAACCTTTTCATTCAAAAAATTATCTTTCTCCAAAAGATAAGCATAAACATCCTTTGCTTTGCTGTAACCACAACCCTCAATCAAATCAATGTAGTAAGGTGGATTATATGTCATCATTAAAACTGGGGGCGAATCGAAACCTTTTATCAAAAGTCCAATCTCATCGTTCATCGAAGGGTTTTCTGGTCCAATTACCTTATCGTATCCCTTTTTAAAAAGCCAATTTTCAACACCTTCGAACAACTTCTTTGCTACATCCAAATCATTCACACATTCGAAAAAGCCGAAAAAACCAGTCTTATCGTTGTGCGTAAAATTATGATTGTGGTTAATTATACCTGCAATTCTTCCAACTATTTGATTGTCTCTCTTCGCTAAAAATAAAATTAGTTCAGAATGGTTGTAAAAGGGATTCTTTTCGGTATCAATCAACTTGTATCTATCACTTATTACGGGTGGAACAAAGTTAGGGTCATTCCGATAAAATAAATTTTGTGCTTTGATGAACTCAATTTTCTCCTTTTTTGTTTTAACTTCGCTGATTTCAATTGACATAGCAAACCTTTTATTTTTAGTTAAAGATTATTCTTTGATTATAATGCTCTCTCCATCTCGAATCCAATCGGGGGGAGGTGTTTTTTTCAGATATGTATCGAAAAATTCTTTAATTTTAAGTGCATAATGCAAGCGATTGAAATACTTATTGGGCCAATGCCCTTCGTTATGATATTGCAAAAAGAAGACGGGTTTGTTAGCTCGACGAAATGCTAAGTAAAGTTCAATTCCCTGCTGCCAAGGAACTGCACCATCTTCATCGCCAAACATTATGAGAATTGGAGTTGAAGCTTTTGGCGCACTGAATATTGGCGAATTTGAAATATAATTTGCAAGAGAATCCCAAAGGTTGCCACCAATCCTGCTTTGGTATCCTTCATATTGAAATTGCCGAGCCAAGCCCGATTCAAGTCTAATTCCACTATATGCACTTGTCATATTTCCAACTGGGGCCCCTGCAACAGCAGCCGCAAACATTGGCGTTTGGGTTATTATGTAAGCAGTCTGGTAACCACTCCAAGAATGCCCCATTAACCCAATCGCAGTCGAATCAATAAATTTCCTCTTTAATAAACTTCTAACTCCTGTTGTGATGCAATCCAAGGCAGAGTTTCCAGGATGACCAATTGTATATTTTATGTCGGGCAAGAAGAAAACATATCCATCGCTGTTATAAATTTGGAAACAGGGTCGGTGTCCAACGAAAGGAAAAATGAAATCATTTTTCATCTGCGAAAATCTTTCGTAATACCAAACGATTAGAGGGTATTTTTTCGTAGAATCGAAATTGGCAGGTTTGATGATGAATCCGTCCAATGTATCGCCTTTGCTATTGACCCAGCGAACAAGTTCGGTAGTTCCCCACTCGTAAGGCAAAACAAACTCCTGCTGGTGGTTAGTTATTTGCTTTCGAAATTTAAAAGAAAGATTAGCTATGTAAAGCTCAGGGTATTGCTCGTAACATTCTACGCGCAAAAGCACTCGGTCGGCACTGTCAGCTTTTTGGATAAATTTGTAGCTGAGTTTGTCGTCGTCAATGATTCTGTCGGGTCCGAGGATATTGAATTGTAATGCATAAAGTGTATTCTGTTTAGTCTTGTGGTCAAAAACAGATATCAAAACACTATCGAAATTTGAAAAGTGCTTTTTGTCTTCTTTTAACTTTATTACTCGGTAGGTCTGTTGTAAATCTCGTCCGTAGATTACAGTCTGACAGATGTAACTGTAACTATCGCAGAAGAATTTCCAGATGTCGTATTTGTCGTAAATAAGAAATGCAATATCGTTTTCGAACCAACCGCCAAAGCCATAATTTGGAGCCGGAGATGGCTGGTCGTAGTCTTCGTCGTAAAATGCATACTTCATCTTCCCCGTTAAATTTGCTAATGTATCTTTCTGTGGGTCGAATAAAAACCAATTTTTGTCTTTGTAAAAAACTAAATATTTACCCAATGGAGATAAGTAAGCCTTTTCGCTTAATTTTTTTTCGATTAACCTTTGTTCGCCCGTTTGCAAATTAATTAAATACAAATCGAAATAATCACCTTGCCAAGTCGCTTCTCGTTCGTATGGCTGATGACTATACCCAATTGTATAATATGGATTATCGACAATTTCAATCTGTGAAATTTCTAAATTTGATAACTGGAAAAATTTTCCTTTCTTGAGATGATATATGCAGTAGAACAGTCTATCTTTGTTCTTGTCCCACCATTTCCGTTCATGCGGTTTTATCTTCGAATCCAACCAATGCCACAATGTATAATTTGCTCTTTTCAAAATCTTTTCGATATTGAAAACATCGGTATCGTGCAATTTTTCAGTCTCTCGTTGAACAACTGTGTCCATTAATGGCTTTATACCAAAGAAAAGTCTTTCCCCATCCTCAGTCCATTTCAAATTGTTTTTGTATGGAATATACCATCCAACAGGCACTTCATTCGCGTCAACTAATTTACTAAATTCATTTGTCCTTACACTGTATTCATAAATCAACGATGAGTCAACAATAGTTGACTTTCGTAAAATTGTCTTCACATAAGCCAAATTTTGCGTCTTGTTATTCCAAGAAAGAGAAAAACAAATAGTATTCGAATCACCATCCAATCTTTTCGGCAAAGAAAAATATCCCGCTAAATTTAAAAGATAAAGCCCATTGTTTTTTGAACCTTTCTCGAAAACCGAATAAGCTAAGTATTGAGAAAGTGAATCGAACGAAAAATCAATGACATTACTTATATCAATCTTGGAATCATTTTCTAGATCTACCAGGGTTATTTTTGTTGCCTCGGGCAAAACCTTCTCTTCTTTGCTTTTTTTCGATGACTTCGCTTTTTCGGGAAAATATTTAATAACCAGCCATTTTGAATTATTCGAAAAAACATAACTGCTGGCTTTTTCAAAAACTTCTCTTTTTTGATTTAATAAATTTACAAGCATTACACCCGATTGCGGCTTCTCATCTTCCGCATTTTCAATATCGGTAAATTTAGGATTATGCTTAAAAACAAGCCAGCGAGAATTAAAAGAAAACTTTGGTTCAGTGCAACGCTCAAATTCATACTTCGAATTATCTTCAACATTAATCAATACAGACTTCGAATCGCCCCAGTTTGGAACAAGTGAATATGCAACCCATCTACCATCGCTCGAAATTGTCGGATTTCGCAATGCAGGGAATTGAATCGCTTCTTTGAAACCAAATTTCTTTTTTCCATCGGGGAACACATTTTGGATTGAAACAACAAAAAGAAAAATACACCAAAAAACAAATGTCCTCTTCATAATAATAGACTCACAATTTCACATTCGAAAAATGTTCAGAAAGCCATCTTTCAGCGTCAATTGCAGCGATACACCCGCTACCCGCAGCAGTAACCGCTTGGCGGTAGACGCTATCCTGGCAATCGCCACAAGCAAACACACCTTCTACATTAGTATAAGATGACTTGCCTTTTGTAATAATATAACCGTTTGCATCCATTTCAAGGAAATCCTTGAAGATGGAAGTATTTGGTGTATGTCCAATTGCATAGAAAACCCCATCGGCAGGCAAAACGTTTACTTCGTTTGTAATTACATTGCGGACTTTAATGTGGGTTAGTTTCTTTTGCCCAAATTTGCTTTCGCCAAGAAATTCTTCGATAACTGAATCCAATAGGAAATCAATTTTAGGATGCTGGCGAGCACGTTGAAGCATAATTTTCGAAGCTCTGAACTCCTTCCTCCGATGAATTATCGTCACTGAACTTGCAAAATGGGTAAGATATAATGCTTCTTCCATTGCCGAATCGCCCCCACCAACAACGAAGACCTTCTGGTTTTTGTAAAAGAAGCCATCGCAAGTTGCACAAGCAGAAATCCCAAAGCCCCAAAATTCATCTTCACCCTTTGCTCGAAGCCGCCGTGCACTCGCACCCGTGGCGATAATCACTGCATCGGCGGAGTATTCTTTATCCGAGTCCGACCACAAATGGAAAGGATAAACTGAAAAGTCAACCTTGTTAATTGTCTCGAATTTAACAACGGTTCCAAACCTTTGTGCCTGTTGACGAAATAGTTCCATCAATTGTGGGCCTTGAATTCCTTCGGGAAAACCGGGGTAGTTTTCGACTTCCGTTGTTATTGTTAGTTGACCACCTGGTTGCATTCCTTCGAAAATCACCGTTTCGAGCAAGGCTCGACTAGTGTAAATTGCTGCTGTAAAACCTGCTGGACCCGAACCAATAATAGCTACTTTAAAATGTTCCATATTACCAAAAAATTAAATTTCAAAAAAATTAAATTTAGTAAAAATAATCAAATCTGTAACAGAATTTTTCTGCAAAAACATTCGGATGATATTACCAAGGAAGTAATTTAATTATGGGATTTTCATCAATTCTAACAATTTGTGGGGTTTGCGAACTTAAAAAAACTATTGTAGCATCTTCCAAAACAAGGGGATAATTTACAGGTGTTGGATATTTTGCCAAATCGAATGTTTTCAAAAGATTCAACTGATTTTCGAAAAACATCAACGAAGGAAATCCCTTCACATAACACAAAACGCATAACTTATCTCGACTAATTAGAACAGGGCTTGTAATTGTTCCTCGAACATATTGTTTAAACAGAATTTTCCCATTTTCGCCAATACGAAAGATTGCCGAAATATTCTCTCCTAACCCTGTATTGTAGAGAACCAAGAAAATATCGCCACCACGAGAAACCGAAATATAACGTGGAACAAGCGGCAACTGAGTTTTCCAAAGCAATCTGCCATTCAAGTCCAAACAAAACAAATAGCCTTGCAAATCTCCTTTGACTTCGTTGTAACCTATTACATAAACTTTATTGTTGTTAACTACTGGTGCTCGGAGCAAACGAACACGCTCGAACGACCATTGCCATCGAAGTGAACCATTTTTGTCGAATACAACAAGGGTATCGGTAATATTTAAAGTATTGTTAGTCAAATTCACAAAGTAAGAATCATCATAGAACGAAAAATGCTGTGTAGGGACAATTGAAAATGTTTTTTTAAACTTCAATTTACCATTAAAATCGAAAAGATAAAAAGTATTCGAAACAAAAAAACTAATGCCATTTGAACTAATCAACAGTGATGTTAGCATTTTTGAGGTGTCGGGAATAGCGACTTTCCAATTAAATTCACCCTCAAAACTAACGGAATACAACAACATTTGGTTTGTGATAAAATATATGTTCTTTCGCTCATCGGCAACGAAATTGCTAATAACATACTGATTATCTTCTAATTTGCGTTCCCAAACCAATGAAGAATGCTTCAACAAAACAATCCAGCCAAGGTTAGTTCCCGAAACAAAAAAATTTTTTCCCAAATGAAGTGGATAAGTCAAAAATCCCGATGTATCGCTTGTACTAAGCTTTTCGGAATAAATAATGCCATTCCAAAAACTACCAAATTCCTCATATGAATTAGTCCTTTGACTATCCGATAAAATGTTGAAAAAATTTGCTTCTTTGTCGTTGGAACAAGACGAGAACAAAAACAAGAAAAGAAAGAAAAATACCCGAAAGATATTATTGATATACATACACTGCATCACCAAAAACTGCAACAATAAGTCTATTCAAAGAAACTTTACCTTTTAACAACAATATGTAGCTTCCATTTGCAAAGTTTTCGAAACATATTTCATCGCCAAAAAAATTAGTCTCTTGTAAAAGTAGATTACCAACAAAATCAAAAAGTGAAATTTCTAAAATTTCTTCGGAATTAATTTTCAAACATTTCCCATTTGTTTTAACAAAGATTGTTTTTTTGGAACTTTCGAAAAAATTTTGGTTAGCTGAGCTCAGTGATTGTAAATACAAACCTACAACACAATCCAAATCGAAACCGCTTAGAATTGGGTTATAAAATGGATGGTCTTTCTGTTCCAAAAGCCAATAAGTAAAATCTTTGATTTTTATCCAACGAATTTTTTTTAATCCAACAGTTGCCAAATCGAAAGCGTTTCCCCCACTTTCCAAAGGATTGCAAAAATCTGCACTGCCATTGGTAGGAATTATACCTGCACAACCTTCCAAAGTGATAGAATCAAATGGAAATTCATAAAAGTTAATCCCATCGTAACTTACCGAAACAACCCCAGGTTCAGCAAAAACCTTTTGGTTTGCAGGATTTATGAAGGGATTCTCGAAAATTGTAAAATCGGCTCCTTCGTCATCAGTAAGTTCAAAATCCTTCCAACCAACGACGATTTCTCCGCCAAGACCAATCGAGCAAACATCCTCGGGACTCGAAGCAGGAACCCACTGGCTTGCTTTCGTATTCGGTAAGTTGAAAATATTTTGGGGAAAATATATTGAAGCCTGCCCCGAATTTTGTCCTTCGCCAGGCTTGAAATACAAAACAGTATCGATTGGCATACAATAATATTGAGCAATAGACTTGTAGCTTAGTAAAATAAACAAACAACAAAACAGTAAACGCATAAAGTTCTACAAAATTGACCAAAACAAAGTTACCAAAAATTTTTTTCATATAAATTCGTTTTGAATATTGAAAATTTTATTAAATTTGTATGATTAAAGTTTTGAAAGTATGAGTTTAAGAAAAGTTTGGTTGCTTTGCATACTTTTTCCTTATGTGGTTGTAGCCAATCAATCTTACATTGAAAGTTTCACAGCAACTTCCAACGGTAAAGATATCGTTATTGAATTTAAAACCAGCAACGAACAGAACGTTCAAACTTTCGAAATCGAACGTTCCGTAAATAAAAGTGGCTTCAAAAAAATTACCTCAATCGACGCCAAGGGTATTCCTTCTAATTACCGATACGTCGATACCGAAGCTTTTATGAAAGATAACCAAAATTCAGACAACCCCACCGCAACTAACTACACATACAGAATTAAAATAATTTTCAAAGACAACTCATTCAGCTACACAAATACCGTAAACGTCAGTCATTCGGTAAACGGTATTTATCGCTCATGGGGAATGATTAAAGCTATGTTTAAGTAAAATGCCCCGTTTCAAATTCAAAACATTATTTACCCTTTTAACTTTTCTATTGTTCTTTCCTTTACTTTCTGTGGTAAGCGATGATGTATTCTATGATATTAAATGTCTAACTTTTTCCAAAAACCGAAGGAGCGAAAAAAAAGACTTTCCTCTGCTCGAATTCGACTCCACAGGCAGACCAATTAATCAATGCATAGCAATTTCGAAAAGTGGATTATTTGCAGTCCACTACGATATATCAGGAAAAAATAAAGTTCCACCAATCGACTTCGACAACAACGGCATTCCCGACTTCGTCGATAGTGCTTTGTTTTATCTCGACTATACCTATTCGGTCTATGTCGATTCAATTGGTTTCAAGCCACCACCCCCTGATACTGCTGGTAGAACACCTCAATGGGACTTTTACCTTCACGATATCGGCAACGGTTACTACACCGATGTTGGTTATGGTTTTACGATGATAGAACAGCAAGTAGTGGACTCAATTCATTCACCTTGCCCACGGTTTACTTCCTTCGCTATCGTCGATAACGACTTTAGCCCAAAAGATTCTTTGTTTTTCGATAACGGAACAAAAAGGGCAACATTCACCGAAACTGGTTTCGATGGACTCAAAATAACTCTTGCACACGAACTGCATCACATCTTTCAATTTGGTTACGGCGATTGCAATTTCCCTTCTATCAACGAGCTTACCTCGACATTTATGGAATATCGAATCCACCCGCATACCCGAGACTATCTTCAATACGTTCGTAGCCTTTTCCGAGATTTCTCGAAATACATTCTAAGCAATCCATACTACTCAGTCGGTTACCGTTATGCAATTTTTTTCCAATACATTTATAAAATATTCGGGGATAGACCAATTTTGGAGACCTGGAACAATATCGGCAAAGGAATTCAACCTCTCCGTGCAATGGATTTGGCTCTGAAACAACACAACAGCTCCCTTTCTTCTGCTTTAAAAGAATTTATGGAATGGGTTCATTTCTCGGGCGAAAGAGCCAAACCTAATCTCTTACCAAATGCTGAAATTTACCCCCCAATCACTTACAAAGCCGATTACAATTTTGTCAATCCTGGCATCACTGCTTCGGGAACACTTTTGCCTTTGGAAGTTAGACCACTCCGATGTTTCTTACCTTCCGAAAACCCCGAAACACTCGACGACACTTTATTCATTTACCTTCTCAACATCGATACCACAAATGCATTCGAAGGGTTCAAGGATTCATCGAGCACATTCGATATTTTCCTTACCAGCAATTCTACACCAAATTCTCGCCAACTTTTACCTCGAAATGTTTTTTATTTGCTTCACTCGGAAAATCAAAAAATTGCGGATGAAATTTTTTTGAATTTAGGATACGAGGTTTTCGCTATCGATTTTGCATTCCCTAATCCTTTCCGTTCATCTGACCAAGCTCTTTACTTTCCTGTCCCGAAGGAAGCCCCCGTCAAAGAAAAAGTTGAATTGAAAATATTCGACATTGGAATGAACGAGCTCCCACTCGGACAAAGCCAATTTAACGTCGAGCTATACAATCAGAAAAAAATCTTGATTTTGGAAAGCAGTAAGGTTAACTTACCAAGTGGAACGTATTTTTTTGAAACAAAATACCAAAACTCCCGCATTTTCGGCAAATTCACCGTTGTTAAATAAAAATAACAACGCATTTTACATACTTTCCAAAAATTTGGTATTTTCTATTAAGTTTCTCTTTGAAACATCTGCTATTATTTCAGTTGTATCAATAGAATTTAGTAACTTTGTAATTTTATATTTGTGCTTTCTGAAATGGAAGAAAAATACCCAAAAACTTATAGCCCGAAAGATAACGAAGAAAAATGGTATCGAATTTGGCAAGAAAACCAAATTTATGTCGCTAATGCCTTCTCCCCCAAACCAAGCTTTAGTATCTTGATGCCACCACCAAATATTACTGGCATCCTACACTTTGGTCACGTCCTAAATATTACAATCCAGGATGTTTTTATACGATGGAAAAGAATGCAAGGATACGAAACCTGCTGGTTTCCAGGAACTGACCACGCTGGCATTGCAACTCAAACACGAATCGAAAAAGAATTAGCCAACGAAGGTCTGACAAGATATGATTTAGGTAGGGAAAAGTTTTTAGAAAAAGCCTGGGCTTGGAAAAATGAATACGGAGGGCGAATTCTTCAGCAAATGGAAAAACTGGGAATATCTTGCGATTGGAGTCGTAATCTCTTTACTCTCGACGAAAGTGCTTCGAACGCCGTTCAGGAGGTCTTTATCCGCCTCTTCGATGAAGGCTTAATCTACCGTGGGAAAAGAATAATAAATTGGTCTCCCCTTTCGATGACTGCACTTTCGGACGAAGAAGTTGAGTTCCGTGAAGTCAAAGAACATCTTTATACATTGAAATATTATTTTGTTGGCGAGGATAAGTATTTATCGGTAGCAACTGTTCGCCCCGAAACTATTTTTGGCGATGTTGCAGTTGCTGTTAACCCAAACGACCCGAGATACAAAAGTTACATAGGGAAATTTGTCGTAGTACCACTTGTAAACCGAAAAGTTCCAATCATTGCCGATGATTACGCAGACCCAACTTTTGGAACTGGGTGTGTCAAAATTACTCCTGCCCACGACCCGAATGATTTCGAAGTTGGCTTGCGACATAATCTTCCACAAATCAATGCAATGAACCCCGATGGAACTCTAAATGAATACGCTGGCGAATTCAATGGTATGGAACGGTTCGAAGCCCGAAAAAAAGTTGTCGAAAAATTAAAAGAATTGAATTTAATTGAAAAAATAGAAGACTACACTCATAATGTTGGCTTTTCGCAACGAGGTGGTGAACCAGTCGAACCATATCTTTCGAATCAATGGTTCGTCCGAATGAAACCTCTTGCCGAACTTGCTCTACCTCCCGTTTTGAATGGCGAAATTAAATTCTATCCCAACCACTGGGTTAAAACCTACCAACATTGGCTGGAAAATGTAAAAGATTGGTGCATTTCACGCCAACTTTGGTGGGGACACCGAATTCCCGTCTATTACACTCCCGGTGGCAACTACACCGCAGCCCGAAATCCACAAGAAGCCCGAATGAAATTGAATACAGGCGACGACGTTCCACTTACCCAAGACCCCGATGTTTTGGATACTTGGTTCTCTTCGTGGCTTTGGCCACTTACTACAATGCGCTGGTTAGCCGACGGAAAGGCCGAAACCACACCCGATTTGGAAAAGTTCTTACCAACTGATTTACTTGTTACCGCTCCCGATATTCTCTTCTTTTGGGTTGCCCGAATGATAATGGCTACAATGAAATTCAAAAACCAAATTCCCTTTAAAAATGTGTATTTCACAAGCACAATTCGTGATAGTTTGGGACGCAAACTTTCGAAATCATTAGGAAATTCCCCCGACCCATTAGTTATCATCGAAAAATATGGTGCCGATGCCACTCGATTCACAATGATTTATCTTTCCCCACTGGGTCAAGATGTAAAAATGGATATAAACATCCAAACCCAAGACATTCCTTCGATGGAAATTGGAAGAAACTTTGCAAATAAAATTTGGAATGCTGGCAGATTCCTGCTTCTGAAAAGAGATTCACTATCAATTTACGATACCTGTCCAACTTGTTCAGAAGATTTCGAACCAAGCATTGCAGAACTTTGGATTCGTTCCCGCTTCCATTCAACACTTACCAAAATCAATCATTCCTTGGATAATTTTAAAATCAACGACTACTCAAAAATCCTTTACGATTTCATTTGGAAAGACTTTTGCGACTGGTACATCGAAATTCTTAAAGTCGAACTTAACGAGGATATGTCAATTAACGACAAAAAGGGCTTGATGCATTTTGCCCTCAGCCTTTTCGAAGACATACTTAAAATCATTCATCCCGTTATGCCATTCCTTTCCGAAGAATTATGGCATCTTTTGACAAACAAAGACAAAAACGAAAGTATCAGCCTTCAATACGTTCCAAATGTAAACCAAGACTTCATTGATGAAGAATTGGAAAGCAATTTCGAAATTTTCCAACTTATTGTCGAAGAAATTCGAAGAATACGACACCAAATGGGAATAAACCCCAAAGATACAACCGAAGTTACTTTAACTACACAAAATGAAAAGATTTTTAAGTTCTTAGAACAAATGAACAACTCTTTGCAAGTTCTTGCAAAATCCAATCCTGTCAATTTGAAATCCGACGTTGTACAAATTCCAAAATCTATTGCATCGATTATTCGACAAGTTCAAATAAATGTTCATCTATCAGAATCAATTGAAATCGAAAAAGAAAAGGAAAAAATTCTAAACGAAATTCAAAGAATCGAAAAAAACATCCAGACTGTAATTTCCAAACTGGAAAATCCAAAATTTTTAGAAAAAGCTGCCCCCGATGTTGTGGCTTACGAAAAGAAAAAATTAGAAAGTATGCGAGAGTCGCTCGAAAAGGCTAAACAAATTTACAAAATGTTCGAAAACTTATGAAAAAGATACTTATCGAACCATCGCTTTTGAGTGCAAATTTTGCCAACTTAGCCTCGGAAATCAAAAAATGCGAGGAAGCAGAAGCTGACCTCCTGCATCTCGACATTATGGATGGTAATTTCGTACCAAACATTACCTTCGGTCCATTCATTGTCAATGCAATTAGGAAGATAACATCACTACCCTTGGTTTGCCACCTGATGATTCAAAACCCCGATTTTTACATTCCAATGTTTGCCGAAAGTGGAGCCAACTACATCTCCTTCCATGTCGAAGCAAGTAAGCATATCAACAGAACACTTGAACTAATAAAAAGCTTCGGTATTAAAGCAGGTATAGCATTAAACCCCGGAACACCCCTTGAATTCGCATTCGAAAATGCTGAATTTTCCGACTTCATTCTGCTTATGTCTGTCAATCCTGGCTTTGGTGGGCAAAAATTCATACCAACTTTCCTTCAACGATGCGAAAGACTTCGCAATTTCTTAGAAAAAAATAAGCTCGACCAAGTGCAAATCGAAGTCGATGGCGGAATTAAATACGACAACGTTCTCGATGTTGTTAAAGCTGGGGCAAACCTAATTGTTTCGGGCTCAGGAATTTTCGAAGGCGATGTTGTTCAAAACATAAAAAACATCAAATCGCAAATTCAAGCTTACTTTTCAAAATTGCAAACTTAAACCAAACGAGTAAATTAATTTATATTGAGCGATGTAATCGTTCCCCACTGAAAAATCGATCGAAAGAAGATTTTCGAAAAATGCCAAATTTGGCTTTACAGAAATTCCAAATCCATATTCTGTCATCGGAAGTAACCGAAATTCACCAAATTTATCGCCAACAAAAGCAATACCACCACGAATTGCAAGATATTCAATTGGTGTAAATTCTACACCCACAATTAAAGTTGGATGTTTCTGATATTGGATGAACTTCCCTTCTAACGTGACGAGTATATATTCGGGCGAAGGCTGTATTAACGAGTCAGTTTCACCTAAATAATTCCGATAGACTATTGTTTGTGGTTCGGAAAGGGGAATTTCGAAAGCAATTCCACTACGAATCGTATAGGGAATTTTTTGATTTTCTCGACGAGTATTGTATTTGATTTGACCAGCGACATTTTGGATTGCAACACCAAAAGTAAAAAGATTTACTATGTTAAAACGCGAGCCAAAGTCGAATGCAATTCCACTACCACCGATACCAGAACCGACAAGCGAATTATTCAAGTATTTTACATTAAAACCAAAACCAGCAAAATTCGTCGAATATGAAGCCCCTAAATTAAAATTAAACCAAAGGTCGGAAAACTCGCCGATACTTTCTCCTCTTTGATTTAATCCATTAATTCCAAAAGTAGAAAATGAATTAATCCCCGCACCAATACCAAAATCATTAAATGACTGAGAATAAAACAAAGCCGATTGAGTTCGATTAAAACCAAGGTAGGAAAAATCGGCAGAAATTATTGGCGAAGGAGCACTGAAAGAAAGCCCACCAGGATTATAAAAAATTGTAGTTGGGTCATTGGAAATTGCTGTAAACGCTCCACCCAAACCAATAGCTCGAATCCCAACATTGCGTTGCAAAACCGAGCCTGCCCAACCACCCGAACCCGACTGAGCAAAAATATTTATTGATTGAAGTAATATCAAAGCAAGAACCGATATCTTAATTCTTAAATGAAACATTTATCTTGCAACCACTATTTTTTCCCGTATACGAAACGTTTGTCCAATAACAACCAGAAGAAACACACCTTTCGGCAACCTGTTCTTATCGATTTCGTAAACTGTTTCGTTCGATTTTGGCTTACCTTCGAATACATCCAACACTTTTTTACCCAATAAATTGTAAACGTATATCTTTATGTTCTGGTCTGCATTCTCTAAATAAAGCGTAACGATAATAACATCACCTCTTTCGTTTTCTTTAATAACCACTCTATTTTTTTCTGTTATTGTATCCTCTTCGGCAAAGTTCTTGCGATTTTGTGCCTTTTTTGGAACTTTTGGTTTAAAACCAATCTGTTCAAAATTTGTGCCAACGGGAACAGAAGGAATTTTAAAAAGATGGTCTAAGTAGCTATTGCAGGTATCATAAAGAAAATAAGGATAACGAAAATCAAAATCTAATGAATACAGATTGGAAGGAATTTGGCTAATAGTATCCAATTTGGCTAAAAAATAAAAAATTGCGACAAAAATTAGTATAAATCTTACTCTACGCATTTGAAAATTGGTTCTACTTAAAATTAATTGACAATTTTTTTAAACAAATATTTTACATTACTCTTTTTTTAAAAACTTCGATTTAAGCTTATCAATTAATTTTTTATCCTTCGAAACAGAATCAACATTAATTTTTGCTAACAATGAGCTTTTTGGTATACCTAGTTGCTCGGCTAATTCTTTTAATTTTTCGGGGTTTAGATTATCGATTTTTAATTCCAAAGACTGTAACTTTTTCCTTAAAATCTCTTCTTGTTCTCTTTGAATTTGCCTTGCTATCTCCAATCTTGGGGATTTAGTAATTGTTTTTGCCTCAACAATATCTTCTTTGTTGCTCAGCTCTTCGTTTGGGATTTCCTCTTCGGTTTGTTCTAATTCTTTCCTCTTTATCTCTATTATCTCCTGGGCAAGCTCTTTCACTTTTGGGTTTAGGTAGTTGATGGGCTTATCTTGTTGCGTGGCTTGTGCTTGACTTTCAGTCCTATTTTGCTCAGCTTCAATATTTTTGGCTTCTTCCCTTAATTGTTCTTGAAATCGAACACCAGTCGTTTTAATCTTTCTCCATTTATAAAACAAAACAAGCAACACAACAAAAAAGAAAAGAAGTGCAACCAAAAAGCCGTAGAGTATTCTTTTGACAATATTCGAGGTTTTATCAATCGAAGTTTCGCTCGCAATAGAACTCGTATCTTGAAACTTTTCTGTTGTGTCGGCAAAAGCTTTGTCAAAATTCTCAACTTTCGGAAAACCGGTATCCTCTTCAATTACTAAATCGCTTTCTATTTGTTTGAAAATCGAATCCACCAATGAACTATCGGTTTCAATTGGTGCGTAGCTTATACCATAAGTATTTTGCAAAAAAAGATTTCTGAACTTAGCCGAAAGGTTTTTGTCGCCCAAATAGTCATAAGCCTGTGCCAGAGCTGCATTTAAATCCGCAATATTGCAACCCAATAGATTTGCTTTTCGTAAAACCTCTTCTGCTTTGCGAAAATTTCCTGCCTTTAAATAAAGAAAGCCAAGAAAAAAACCAGAATTACCCAAATTCTGTTCATAAGCCTTTTCGAAGTAATGACGAGCAACTGCAAGGTTGTGTAATAAGGCAAGCTGTCCCATCCGATAGTTGTCTTCGGCAGGTGAAAGCGAATTCCAATCGAACACTTCAACCATTATGGCTTTGGAAAACTCTAACGGCACAACCGAGTAGCCACGTTTAGCTTTAAGCTTAATCTCGATTTGAATTGCATTTCCAATATTTTTGGCGAAAACATAGTCAACAATCCCTTCCCCCCTTGTAGTGTCCTTAGGAAATTTGATGGAGTTCCCTTCGAAAGCAATTAACACAGAGTTTTTGCTTTCATCATAATCGGAAGTAAAATTCTTCGGAATATTGTCGCAATAAATTGTAACTCTATTTAAAGGGTTAATTACAAATCGTTTAATGCTATTTACTTGTGAAAAAAGAAGATATGCAGAACAATATAGGAAAAAAATACTTAAATAAGCAACTTTTTTTATACAAACTTTCATAAATCTAAAAAAAATCATTTTTTAAATTACAAAAAAAAATTAACTTTATTTTTGTATTTAATACTTTTCGCACAAACAAGGAAATTTTGTCCAAATAACAAAGAGAACCAAATGGACGAAAATCGAAAACAAAACGAAGAAAAATTGCAAAAAATGTATGAATTAAAGAAAATTGCATTGGAAGGTGGAGGTGCAAAGCGAATCGAAGACCAACATCGAAAGGGCAAATTAACTGCCCGAGAAAGAATCAACTTATTACTCGATAAGGGAAGTTTCTACGAAATCGATATGCTTGTCCATCATCACTCAACAGAATTTGGATTAGACAAACAGGTTTACTTCGGCGACGGTGTCGTAACTGGCTTTGGAACAATAGATGGACGTAAAGTATTCGTTTTTTCGCAAGACTTTACTGTTTTAGGTGGAAGCCTTGCCGCTGAACACGGTAAGAAAATCTGCAAAATTATGGATATGGCAATGAAACTCGGTTGCCCTGTTATTGGTTTGAACGACTCGGGTGGGGCTCGTGTCCAAGAAGGTGTAATTTCGCTTGGTGCTTATGCCGATATTTTTCTTCGAAATACACTTGCTTCGGGTGTAATCCCACAAATTTCGGTGATTATGGGTCCCTGTGCCGGTGGTGCCGTCTATTCACCTGCAATAACTGACTTCATCATTATGGTCGAAAAAACCTCATATATGTTCGTAACAGGACCAAAAGTAGTTAAAACCGTCACCCACGAAGACTACACCTCCGAAGAGCTTGGTGGTGCCGAAGTCCACGCAACAAAAAGTGGAGTTGCTCACTTTACAGCAAAAAACGATATCGAAGCCCTTCAACTTGTTAGAAAGCTTCTATCCTACATTCCTTTGAACAATATGGACGAACCACCTTTCATACCAAACAATGACCCAATTGACCGTGTAAATGAAGAATTAAATTACATTGTCCCCGCCAATCCAAACCATCCCTACGATATGAAAGACATTATTAGAATAATCGCCGATAACGGAGAATTTTTGGAGGTTCACAAAGATTGGGCACCAAACATTATTGTTGGGTTCATCCGTCTCGGTGGACATCCAGTCGGGATTGTTGCAAATCAACCAAATGTCCTTGCTGGCGTTTTAGATATTAACTCCTCCCGGAAAGGTGCAAGATTCGTTCGTTTTTGCGATGCATTCAACATTCCTCTTCTCGTTTTCGAAGATGTCCCAGGGTTTATGCCCGGCGCCGACCAAGAGTGGGGAGGAATTATCACCAATGGTGCCAAATTACTCTATGCTTTCTGCGAAGCAACCGTTCCAAGAATTACTGTAATAACCCGAAAAGCCTATGGTGGTGCTTACGATGTTATGAACAGCAAACATATCCGAGGCGACTTTAACTTTGCTTGGCCTACGGCAGAACTTGCTGTAATGGGACCAAAAGGTGCAGTCGAAATTATTTTCAAAAAAGAAATTGAATCGGCACCCGACCCAGCCAAACGCGAAGAAGAACTCATCCAAGAATTCAACCAAAAATTTGCAAATCCATATATTGCAGCTTCCTATGGTTATATCGATGACGTGATTGAACCAAAATACACACGCAAAATCTTAATTCAAGCTTTCAAAATGTTGGAAAATAAAGTCGACAGTAACCCACCCAAAAAACACGGGAACATACCTTTGTGATGTTTTGTCGCCGCTACTTTATTCTACAAGTTCTACAATAAAAATGTATTTCCAATACTTACCAGTTAGATAAATTTCTTTGCTTCGTGGGTCATAAGCAATTCCATTAAGCACATCAACATTTTCATCTTTTTCCACATACTTCCTCAGCGGCGACAAATCTACCCAAAATTTGACTTTACCCGAAAACCTGTCAATAACAGCAATCACATCACTAAGCCAAATATTTGCCCAGATGTCCCCTTCGATTAACTCCAATTCGTTCAGGTTGGAAACAATTTTGTCATCATCGTAAACAAAAATAGTATTTACAATTTCAAATCCGTTAGGATTAATGATTTTCAAAACATTTGTCCCATCGCTTTGAACCAAGTAATTCTCATCGTAATTTGTAAGCCCCCATCCTTCGCCTTGATAGTTTATTTGTTCGATTAATTCAAATGAATTTAAATCGAAAACTAAACACACGCTACTCTGCCAAGTTAGCATATAGATTTTTTTGTTAAATATCGTAATTCCTTCGCCGAAATATTCGGAGGCTACTTTTATCTTTTTTAAGATCTTTCCCTTAGTAGGGTCAATTTGATATAATGCAGATTTACCATATTGCCCTGTGCTTTCGTATAAATATCCTTCGTGAAAGACCAAACCTTGCGTGAAGGACTTCGAATCGTGCGGCAATACCCTTTTAACTTTAATCGAAAATTTTTTCGCCATCGAAGTATTATTCGAACCTGTCTCGGCACTGGCAACTGCGTCAAGATTTCGATTCTGTTTTTCAAACTCAATCTTTTCCTTATGACAGCCAAAGAAAACAAGAAGAAAGAAAAATAAGTATAAGATTTTCATAAATTGTGTAATTTATTAAATTTCAAAACTAATAATTGAGGTTCTAAATGAACAAAACTTATTTTTTCGTTTTGTTTATTGTTTTCTTTGTCTTTACTGCATTTTCTAAACCAAAAAAGGAAATAATTTACACTCCCGAAGCCCCTAAACCAATCGGACCTTACAGCCAAGCTGTTGCAGTCGGAAATTATATTTTCGTTTCTGGGCAAATTGGTATTGACCCGAAAACAAATAACATCGTAGAAGGCGACATCGAAGCGGAATTCCGACAAGCAATGGAAAACATAAAAGCAATTCTGAAACAAGCAAAATCGAATTTAGATTTGGTAGTAAAAGTTAGCATTTTTCTCACAAAAATCGAAGACTTTGCAAAAATCAACAAGATATACCAAGAGTATTTCAAAAACAACTATCCCGCCCGCGAAACAGTCGAAGTTTCGGCTTTACCAAAAAATGCGAAGGTCGAAATTTCCGTAATTGCAATAAGGGGAAATAAATGATTACATTCTTTCGGGGGCAGAGACTCCAAGAATAGTCAGCCCATTTTTCAAAACAGTTTTCGTAACTTTTGCCAACTTAAATCGAGCCGAAAAGTATGGTTCTTCGGAACCAATGATTTTGCGTTCGTGGTAGAACGAATGAAACTTCGTGGCGACATCTTTGAGGTACTCTGCCAAAATTTGTGGCTCAAATTTTTCGGCGGAAATCATAATTGTTTCTGGAAATTCCAGAAGGACTTTAATTAAATTTTGCTCGCTTTCGTGGGTTAACGAAGAACAATTATTCTCCTCATCAAACTCGATTCCTCGGTCGCTTGCTTTTTCGAAAATTGAACAAATTCTTGCATGTGCATATTGCAAATAAAAAATAGGATTCTTTTCGCTTTGTTCCCGAGCCAAATTCAAGTCGAATTCCAGATGCGATGAAACACTTCTCATCAAGAAGAAAAAGCGAACAACATCGGAACCTACCTCTTCTATCAGCTCGTCAAGAGTGTAGCTTTTGCCCGAACGTTTGGACATTTTAACAGGTTTGCCATCTTCGAGTAAAGTTACAAACTGATGTAAAACAACCTTAACTTTCGATGCATCGAAACCTAAAGCCTTGATACCAGCAACAACATCAGGAAAAGTTGCCAAATGGTCCGCACCCAAAATATCAACAATCAAATCGTATCCACGCAGGAACTTTTCACGGTGATACGCAATATCGGGAAGTCTGTAAGTTGGCTCCCCGGTCGATTTAATAATAACACGGTCATCGTTTAAACCTAATTTAGTCAATGCAAACCACAACGCACCATCTTTTTCGTAAACCAAACCCTTTTCGCGAAGTAGATTAATTACTTCCTCAATTTTCCCATCTTTGTAAAGAGAATCTTCATTAAAAAACACATCTTGTTTTATGTTCAATTTTTTTAAAGTACTTTTAATTTTATCGAAACACCAATTTTCGGCAAACTTTGTGCAAATCCTTAAATTTTCCTCATTTTCATCTTTTAATGAATCAGCATACTTTTCGATGATTTCTCGGGCAATGTCAAAAATATATTCACCAGCATAGCCATCTTCGGGAAATGGGTAAGCTTCGTCGCCCAAAAGTTGCCTATATCGGGCATAGACCGAACGACCCAAATTATACATTTGTCTTCCCGCATTGTTGAAATAATATTCACGAGTTACATCGTATCCATACCATTCCAAAAGATTTGCAATGCAGTCGCCTATGCAAGCATTCCTTCCGTGTCCAAGATGCAAAAGACCCGTTGGGTTTGCACTTACATATTCAACATTCGCTTTTTTGCCACAACCAAAAGTTAAACTTCCAAAAGATTCACCCAATTGAAATGCTTTTACCAATTCATCTGTGAAAAATTTACTTGTAAATTTGATATTAATAAATCCAGGTCCATCTATTGTAATTCTTTCTATGTACTCATTCCGTAAATCAAGTTTGTTTAGAATAATCTCGGCAATCTCCCGAGGGGCTTTCTTTAACTGCTTCGTAAGTAGCAAAGCAATATTGGAAGCAATATCGCCAAAATCCGAATTCTTTGGTTTTTCGAACCTCAAAATTTCATTTAAATTTGCAACCCCAAGGCTCGTTAGGACTTCCATAAAACTTCTTCGAACGAAATCTGGTACCATTTTACTTCCAGCTCTTTGTTAATCACAAAAAATTTTCGTTTTATCTTTTATTCTGTATAGCCGACCTGTTTCGGTAATTTTATAAAATTCACCATCGCCCCAAAGCCTTTCAATATTGTAATATCTTCGGGCTTCGTAATGCATTATGTGCATCACCACAGTAAAGAAATCCAACAGAATCCATTGTGTAGAATCCAAACCTTCGGTTCGTGGCTTTTGCATATTCAATTCATTACATCGTTTAATTATCTCATCTACTATTGCCCGCATCTGTACATCGGAATCGCACGAACACAAAACAAAAAAATCCGTCGGTGCAGTTTCAATTGATGTAAGTTCGATGACAATAATATCTTTTGCTATTTTCTCTTGTGCAACTATTGCGCAAAACTTTGCTAAATCCTTATAACTTTTCAAATTCCCTCTTTCCATTAGCAAATAAAGTTAAATTTTCAAAAGACGATTTATTTCCGAAAAGGTTTTAAAAAACGATAATCTTTACCAATATTAATTACACACAAATTCTTAAAATTTGAATCATTAGAAAGAAAATAAATCTTTTCCTTGTCCAAGCAAACCAAATCTGCTATGTACTTAACACTTTGAGAGTCTTTCGAATAAGCATTTACAAAACTTTCATCGATTAAATTTGTGTCAGTTCCAACTTCTATTTCTTTCAAATCGAAATTCAAAAGAAATACTTTCATTTCGCGTGCTAAACGAGGAACACCTGCCCGATTGATAATCTTCACTTGCAAATCCGAAAAATCAATTGGTTTACTTGCGACCGTTTCCACAACCTCGTTTGTTTTGAATATTTTCCTATTTAAATCATATTTTAAAAAGAAAGACAACACAAATGCCACAAATATTATTATGGCAAAAAAAATTATTGTTTTAACAAAAATATTTTTTAAATTGCTATGCATAGAAAAAAACTAAATTAAAGTTTTTTATTTAACAAACAGGCTAAATAAAATGGGAAAGGTTATCTATTCAGCGAATATTTTAAACCCAAAAGAAAATGGCACAATTGAATTCTTACAAAATGGTTATTTGGTTATTAACTCAAATAACGGGAAAATAATCGATGTTGGAAAGAATTTCCCAACCGAAACTAAAAAGAATTCTAGTAGATTAGAAAACTTCCAAGATTATTTCCTGCTACCTGGGTTAATCGATCTACACAGTCATATTCCACAACTTCCCAATAGTGCTAAAAACGCCGACGAATTAATCCCTTGGCTCAAGAATTATATCTTCCCTTTGGAAACAAAGTTTTCGATCAATGATTACGTCAGATTCGTCAGTGATTTTTTCTTTCGCGAAGCACTTAGTTTCGGAACAACCTGCATCGTTTGTTTCTCTTCTGTACACAAAGAAGCAACTGACATAGCCTTCCAAACAGCTTCCGTAATAGGCATTCGTGCGTTTATCGGTAAGGCTATGATGGACAAGGATATGAGTAAATATCCTGAGCCTCTACCAAAATGGAAGGAAAATATTAATGATTCATTGGAACTCGCCAAAAAATGGCACAATTCTAATGGTGGTAAATTACAATACATCTTCTCCCCACGCTTTGCAGCATCCTGCTCGTTGAAACTCCTCGAAAGAACCGCCGAAATCGCTCGTTCCGATGGTTTCTTCATTCAATCCCACTTGGCAGAAAACCGAAGCGAAATAAATTATATCAAATCCCTTTTCCCAAACTTTTCAACAAATACCCATATTTACAAAAAGACAGGGTTACTCGGCGAAAAGACTTTGCTTGCTCACTGCCTACATCTTTCCCAAGTCGAACTTCAAATTCTTTCCGATACTCAAACAAAAATTGTTCACTGTCCTACATCTAATATTTTCCTACAAAGTGGATTTCTGCCTTTCCGAAGATACAAATCGCACGACATTGAAATCGGGCTGGGCACCGATGTCGCTGGTGGCTATTCCCTTTCTCTTTGGAACGAAATGAAAAATGCAATCGAAACAAGCAAAATCGTGCGTTACATTAATCCAAACAACGCCAAACCAATTCTTACCAGTTCCGAATGTTTCTGGATTTCGACACTCGGTGCTGCAAAAATACTACAATTGGACAATATAATTGGAAATTTCGAAAAAGAAAAAGATGCCGACTTCATCCTGATTAAACCCAAAAAAGAGTTTTATTTCTATTGCAAAAGCTTCGAAGTCGAACATATACTCAGTACACTCATATATTTGCCCCATACTTACGAAATAGAAAAAGTCTTTATTCAAGGAAAAGAAATGAATCTTCAAAAATCAGTAACCATAAACGAAAGCATCGAGTCCCCCCTTGGCAAATAAATAACGAAAGAACTAATACTTCACTTCGACCGACATCGGGTAAATAGTTACATAACTAGTAAATATCCCAATTATTATATCGACAAAACTGAATTGTGTGATGATTTCGTAATCCTTTGCACCTTTTGCCATTTCATTGGTATCGACTTTGTTAATTGGCACGAGCCCCCAAAGCACATACCAAGTCCTTGCTGTTTCGACTCGATTCCCTTTTGCCCCTTCGCCTACAATATGCCTTTGGGTGAAACAAGATACGAAAAGAAGAGTAAAAGCAGCAATTAATAAAATTGATAATGCTTTTTTCATAACGCCTCCTTAATTTGTTAAACAAACAATTAAATTAATTTTTTTAAACTAATTAATAAGATAAACAAAGAGTACCAAGGGAAGACTCGATTGCTCTTGCTACTTGCTCGGTATAATAGTTTTTGGGAATGAAGTAATCAATTTGAAATACTTTGTTATGGGAAGTAATTCCAAAAAAACGAAAGTTTACGAATTGATTATTAAATGCCAAAACTTGTATGAGCTCGATATTATCTTTCCGCAAATTTGCAATTTGAACTGTATAGCTTTTCGAAAGTTTTTGAATTGAACTTTGTAAATCCTCGTAAATCTCTTTCAAAGTATTTTTGTGAGGAGAATTGCGAAATACAATTTCAGAAATAAACATAAAAGACTTCGCCATTGTATCGGAAAAAATATGTATTAATTTTTGAATCTTATTTACACTGTCAACTACTGTAAAATTCTTAAATATATCGGAATATTTCGTTAAGTCGAATTTCTCCCATTGCTTTGGTGGGCAAATTTCAAGACCAAGGGACTTAAATACAACTCTTTCCCCAATTAAAGAACTGTCAATTTCGAACTTAATTTGATTATTATCTATCGATTGATTGTCCTTTTTTTCGGAACAACCAAAACTCAATGAAATGAAAATGATAATACAAAGAAAGAAAGATGTAAGACGAAATTTCAAAAAATTCCTCTGATTGATAAATAAAAAAATAAATTACAAAATTTAATTTAAAAAACAAAAAACCCAGCCGAAGCTGGGTTGTTTTTCTAAGTTTTACCGCTTAGCAATTAATATTCATCGTAGCCGCCCCGAGGCATTGGTGGGGTCTTTTCCTTTTCAGGTTTTTCGACAATTGTGCATTCTGTAGTCAAAAGCAGACCTGCGACGGAAGCAGCATTTTCCAAAGCGACACGAGCAACCTTAGTTGGGTCGATAACACCTTCTTCGAATAAGTCTTCAAATTGTTCGGTCTGAGCATTAAAACCAAATGCTCCGTTGCCTTCTTTAATCTTGTTGACTACAACGGATGGTTCTAAACCTGCATTAGCAACGATTTGTCGGGCTGGTTCTTCCAAAGCTCTTCGAACAATTTCAACACCAACTTTTTGGTCTTCGTTTTCGGGTTTCAAATTGTCCAAAACGTGCATACATCGCAAGTATGCAACTCCGCCACCGGGGACAATACCTTCTTCGACTGCTGCACGAGTTGCGTGAAGAGCATCTTCGACGCGCGCCTTCTTTTCTTTCATCTCAACTTCGGTTGCAGCACCAATCTTCAATACTGCAACACCACCGCTTAACTTGGCAAGTCGCTCTTGTAATTTCTCTTTATCGTATTCGCTTGTTGTCTTTTCAATTTGAATCTTAATTTCATTGATGCGTTTCTTAATTTCCTCTGGCTTGCCACTTCCTTCAACTATTGTCGTGTTGTCTTTGTCGACAACGACTTTCTTGGCATTTCCAAGATAGGCTAAGGTAGCATTTTCGAGCTTAAATCCCTTTTCTTCGCTAATTACCGTTCCACCCGTTAGAATTGCAATGTCTTCCAACATTGCTTTCCTTCTGTCGCCAAAGCCGGGTGCTTTAACTGCGCAAACTTTTAATGTTCCACGCAATTTGTTTACTACCAAAGTAGCCAATGCTTCGCCTTCAACATCTTCGGCAATAATTAACAAGGAACGGCCAGATTGAGAAATCTTTTCCAATATTGGCAAAATGTCCTTAACGGCGGAAATCTTCTTGTCGTGAATAAGAATGTATGGATTTTCGAGAACTGCCTCCATTGTTTCGGCATCGGTTACAAAATACGGTGAAAGATAGCCTCGGTCGAATTGCATACCTTCGACTACTTCCATCGATGTTTCGGTTCCTTTTGCTTCTTCGACAGTAATAACACCGTCTTTACCAACTTTTTCCATTGCCTCGGCAATTAACTCGCCAATTGCACGGTCGTTGTTTGCAGAAATTGCACCAACGTTAGCTATTTCTTTTCGGCTTGTTACTTCCCGACTAATTTTTTTCAGTTCCTTCGTAACTGCTTCAACCGCTAAATCGATTCCTCGCTTTAAATCCATTGGATTTGCACCAGCAGTAACGTTTTTCAACCCTTCGGCGAAAATTGCTTGTGCCAAAACGGTCGCTGTCGTTGTTCCATCGCCCGCAACATCGCTGGTTTTGGAAGCAACTTCGCGAACCATATTTGCACCCATATTTTCAATCGGGTCTTCAAGTTCAATTTCTTTTGCAACAGTTACACCATCTTTGGTAACTGTCGGTGGACCAAATTTTTTGTCAATAATAACATTTCTACCTTTTGGACCCAACGTTACTTTTACTGCATTTGCTAATTGGTCAACACCACGCTTTAAAGCATTTCTTGCTTCAAAATCATAAGTTATTATCTTTGCACCCATAGTTCACCTCCATATTTGTTAAACATTAATAAAAAATTATTTAATAATTGCAAAAATGTCGCTTTCACGCATAATTAAGTAGTCTTCGCCATCGATGTTTACTTCGGTTCCCGCATATTTGCCGTAGAGAACCTTGTCGCCAACTTTTACTTGCATCGGGATTGTTTTGCCATCGTCGGTAACTTTGCCAGGACCGACAGCAACGACTTCGCCCTGCATTGGCTTTTCTTTGGCAGTATCGGGAATAATTATCCCGCCTTTTGTAACTTCTTCTGGTTGTGCTGGCTTTACAATCACTCTGTCGTGCAATGGTGACAATTTCATATCATCCTCCTAAAATGTTAAACATATCTTAAACCATTAGCACTCGATTCAATCGAGTGCTAACAATAAAACGCAAAAAGTTTATTATTATTGTAAAAGAGAAAAAAATTATTTTGAAAATTTTTGTTTTAATTTTTTGCAAACTATTTCGGGGACAAAATCACTTACATCGGAGTTGAAACGTGCAAGTTCACGAATAATAGAAGAATTAAGGTAGGTAAATTTCTCGTTGGGCATTAGAAAAATAGTAGTGATTTCCGGGCAAAGTTTCCTATTCATGAGGGCTATTTGGAATTCATACTCGAAATCGGAAACTGCTCTTATTCCACGAATAATTGCACTTGCACCAATTGAACTTGCATATTCAACCGTCAACTTATCTGTAACATCAACTCGGATATTCGTTAAATGCGAAACTGATTCAGTAATCATCCCAATTCTTTCTTCGACTGAAAACAATGTTACCTTGTTAGGATTTGTAGCAATTACAACAACTATTTCTTCGAAAATCTTCGAAGCCCTTTCGATTACATCGATATGACCAAAGGTAATTGGGTCGAAAGTACCTGGATAAACAGCAACCCTTTTCAATTTATTTCACCAATAAATTTGTAGCCAATCCCATCAACAGTATTTTTAACTTCATCGAGATTAAAATTACCTTTAACGATTGCAACCGAGTTCGCTAAATCTACTTTAACATCTTCGACCCCACTTATTTTGCCAATTGCTTTCTCAACATTCATTGCGCAATGATTGCACGTCATTCCTTCAATCTTTATTCTCTTTATGTTTTCCGACATCTTTACCTCTCTAAATTGTTTTCTAAAAAGTTTTGGAGAATACTTCCTCCACAACGAAGCAAAAATAATAATAAAAAAAATAAAACCAAAAACTATCTCCCAAGCCGAAAAATGTTCGTGTCCGCTGTGAAAGTGTTTCATCGAAGAATGCGGGTCAATTTGGAAATACTCGAAAATCCAATTGAGAAAGGAACCAAATGCAATCGATGCAATGAAAACAGTTGCAATATAAATGGTTATTGTCTTTTTATCGAAAACACGTGATAAAATCGCGATAGATGCTGCATTGGTAACTGGCCCAGAAACTAAAAAAACATACGCAACTCCAGGACTCAATCCCTTCATCATTAGGGTAATTGCAACTGGAATAGAAGCGGTTGCACATACATACATCGGAATGGAAAACAAAATTATCACAACCATCCCAAGTATGTTATCCGAAACAACTGTATCGGCAAAAAAGTCGTCGGGTACAAAAAACGAAATTAAAGCTGAAACTAAAATACCAATAATAAACTGCAAGACAATATCATCAATAAAATCAACAAAACCAAATTTTAAAGACTTTAAAACTCTTTTGGGGAAAGTATATTCAGGTTTATATTCTTGTCTATATTCTTTTATCGAAAAATTTATTTTAGAATTGTCATTTCGTTTTTCGAAGAGCATCGTGGCAACACCACCAATGATGCCCATCGCCAAAGCAGCCAAGGGGCGGAAAACTGCAAAAACCGGACCCAAAAGCCAGTAAGTTGCAACAATGCTATCGACACCAGTCTGTGGGGTTGAAATCAAAAAAGAGACAACCGAAGGCTTCGATGCACCACTTTTTGCAAGATAGACGCTCGTAGGAATAACACCACAAGAGCATAATGGCAAAGGTATCCCCAAAATTGCCGTTTTTACAATCGATGCAAAATTGTTTCTACCAACATTTTTTAAAACAAATTCTTTCGAAACAAACAAATCCAAAATAACTACAAAAACAATCCCAAGAAGAATATAGGGGGATACCATTAAGAAAATATGTATGAACTCTTCGATAAATGCAATCATCACAAAAAAATTATTTTAAAATTTTAGGGTCGAACTAAAATTAGAATTATTTTATTTTTTTAACTCTATGTTATTTTGTTAATTTTGTTTTTGCAGAATGTCCAATTTTTTAAAATGAAGCTACTGATTAACGAAATAGAACAATACGAGATGTTGGATTCTATTCTGCAAAAAACAAATGATTTAGCAAACCATATCTATAATTCACACCAAACGAATAAATTCATTGAAAACATCTTTGGGCTTGTTCTCCTTTTTGTACTGGATATTCTCGACTACACGCCATCATCAATTATCAACGAAAGCAATTTCGAAACTTTTTCGAAAAGTCTACGTCAAATGGCAGTTAACATTCTTAGTCTTTGGTTAAACCTTCCTGCAAACAAGGATGAATTCATCGAAAAATGGAAAATCTTTTTCGAAGAATGGAACAAATTCAGTGTTAAGAGCAAATCCTTACTTACAAACTTGCATCTAAATAAATATCCCTTAAATTGAAATTATATTTCCCTTAAAGCGTCAATATGTTTTAACAAATATGAAATTTAATGGAAAAATTTGTTCAAAGAAATGGCTTTTTTGGTTTTTCGCTTTTTCCACCTGTAATAAAAAATCTTTTAATTATCAATGTCGTCGTTTTCTTCTTCGATATTCTCTTCCTTAACTTGTACAGTATCAATGGAATACCACTGTCCTACTTTTTTGCAAAATATTTTTACCTTCAACCAATCGAAAGTGGAAACTTCTGGATTTGGCAACTAATAACATATCAATTCATACACGGCGGGGTTTGGCACTTATTCTTCAACCTTTTCGCCTTATGGATGTTTGGAGTTGAGCTTGAATCCATTTGGGGGAGCCGTAAGTTTCTCAGTTTCTATCTTCTTTCGGGTGTAGGTGCAGGTTTGTTTCAACTTTTCGTTGCCCCAATTTTTTCGACGCCATTACCAACAATTGGTGCTTCGGGTGCAGTTTTTGGGGTTCTTACTGCATTTGGATTCACCTTCCCCGATAGGCCAATCTTTATGTTCCCAATTTTCATACCAATACCAGCTAAATTCTTTGTAGTTATTTATGCAGGTTTAGCTTTCCTTTTAGGTATCACGGGTTCAGCTGGAAACATTGCCCATATTGCCCATCTCGGCGGAGCAATTACAGGTTTCTTCCTTTTCAAATTTGGTGACCAAATGGGAATTTATCATCTAATTCAAAAACTTACATCTAAAAAACCAAAAACTACCGAAGATTTTTACGTCTACCGATATACTCCTAAACCTCGTAGAACCTTTGTTGAAGATTTCGATACATTCGTTGAAGATGAACCCCGAACTTCGAAAAAAATATTTGTCTACGATGGAGAGGAAATCACCCAACAAGTTATAGATGAAATTCTCGACAAAATCTCCACTCGTGGCTACCAAAGCCTTAGCGAACGAGAAAAAAGAATTTTAATCGAACTTAGCAAAAGACTCTAAAATTGTTAAACAAAGTTGAATATGTTATGGAATTCAAAAGGAGAATTTCTAAACAAGTAATTGTTGGTGGCGTTCCAATTGGAGGCGGTGCACCAATTTCAGTTCAAACAATGACAAAAACAAAAACTGCCGATATAAAAGCCACTGTCCAACAAATTCGTCGGTGCAAAGAAGCCGGTGCCGACTTAATTCGTGTTACAGTTAACGACAAAGATGCTGCCAATGCAATCGCCGAAATTGTAAGGCAATCCGAAATACCCATAGTTGCCGATATACATTTTAATCACATTTACGCCCTTGCTGCAATTAGGGCAGGGGTAGCAAAAGTACGAATAAACCCCGGTAACATCGGCTCCGTCGACCGAATCAAGGAAGTCCTCCAAGCTGCAAAGGAACGCAAAATCCCAATCCGAATTGGTGTCAATTCTGGTTCATTGGAAAAAGACTTACTCGAAAAACACGGTTTCCCAACAGCCGAAGCATTGTTCGAAAGTGCTATGCGACACGTCAAAATTGCCGAACAATTTGGTTTCGACGATTTGGTAATCTCGGTCAAAAGCACAAGTGTCCCTTTGATGATTCAAGCATACAGGTACATTGCTGAACATTGTCACTATCCTCTTCATCTTGGAGTTACCGAAGCTGGCAGAACTACTGTCGGAACCATTAAATCTGCTGTCGGTATTGGAACATTGCTCGCCGAAGGAATTGGCGATACAATTCGTGTTTCCTTAACCGATGAACCCGAAAAGGAAGTAGAAGTCGGCAAAGAAATTCTTCGCTCATTGGGTCTGGCTCAGAGAACTGTTGAACTTATTTCTTGTCCAACATGCGGTCGGCTCGATGTCGACTTATTCAAAATTACTGAACAGCTTGAACAAAAACTCAAAGGTATCAAAAAACCCGTAAAAGTTTCTGTTCTTGGCTGTTCAGTCAACGGTCCCGGCGAAGCGAAAGAAGCCGATATCGGAATTGCCGCCGGAAAAGGAGGAGGGTTACTTTTTATAAAAGGCAAAATTGTAAAAAAAGTCAAAGAAGAAGAAATCGTCGATGAGGTATTCAAAGCTGTAATGGAATTTCAACCCGATGGGGAAAACCATAGCTAACCGATACGGCAAAAGTTTTTGTCCAATTCTTCCAAAGTTAACTCGATAACGACTGGCCTGCCGTGAGGACAGGCATATGGAATTTCGCACCTGAAAAGTTCAGTGATTAGATTCTCGATTTCCTCGTTGCTCAATTTCTGCCCTGTCTTAATTGCAGCCTTACAACTTATACTCGCGATTATCGCATCTCGGGAATTTATTTTTTCGTTGCGAACAATTTCGGAATAGCCCGAAATGATTTCTCTCAATAACATCTCGTCGGCTTTTCCTAAAATATCGAGTGGAAGTGATTTAAAGACAGCTCTATTTTCGCTTTCAATTTCGAAATCTAATCCTAAATTTCGTAACTCATTCGAAATTTCTCGCAAAATAGAAATTTCCGATGGTGTAAATCTTATCGATAATGGAAAAAGCAGCTCTTGCGAAATAACTCGATTACTGTTGACTGAATTTACAAGCTTCTCGTAAATAATTCGTTCGTGTGCAGCATGCTGGTCAATTATCATTATGCCTTTTTCAGTTTCGACTACGATGTATTTATTATGAAATTGATAAAAATTAGGTCGTCGAGAAAATTTCTCGGCAAACAATGCATCCAAATTCTCCTGAATTTGAGTAATCTGATTTGTCCCACTATGAGCTGAATATTGCAATCTCGTTTGAAATGAGGTATGCTGGAAATTCTTCCCTGAGCCCTGAGACTGCCAACTGTGTAAAACTTCGCCTGTTATTTTGTTAAAATAGGTTACCCCCGATGAGCCCGTATCTACACTTTTCTCTGTGGCAATTGGCTTGTAACTATCGACAACAGCTACCGATGGTGCAAGATTATGTTGGCTTAAAGTTTGGTTAATTGCATTCGAAATCAATTGAAATATCAACCTATCATCTTCGAACTTGACTTCGTATTTCTGCGGATGAACATTAATATCGTACTCTTTTGGGTCAATTTCAATATTGAGTAAATAAAATGGATTAGTTTGCTTTTCCAAAAGATGTTCGTAAGCCAAAAAAATCGCATAGTTTAGAGAACGGCTTTTGATTATTCTGCCATTTAAATACAAATATTGCCCGCCACGACTAATTTTAGCAAGGTGAGGTTGACCAATGTAACCGCTAATTCTAACATTGCGTTCTTCGTAATCGACTTTCATAATCGAGCCATAAACCAAATCTCCCAACAAATCATTAATTCTCTGTTCGAGATTTGATTTTGGCACATCGAACACTAATGAATCCTCATCGTAAAAAACAAAGCGAACATCGAAGCGAACCAAAGCAATCCTCATCACCAAATCCGATATGTAACGAAACTCGGTCAAATCCGACTTCAAGAATTTTCTGCGAGCTGGCACATTGAAGAAAAGATTCCGAACAAAGACTTGTGTTCCAAAATCCATATTAATTGGTTCAACCGTAGGTTCAGAGTTCGGTTCGCAATACAATTTCCAGCCAATTTCGGAATCCTTTGTTCGGGACCTAATTTCCAATTGACTTACCGAAGAAATTGAAGCCAATGCTTCGCCACGAAATCCATATGTTCTTATCGCTTCCAAATCTTCGGGCGAATAAATCTTGCTTGTTGTATGCCTTTTCACGGAAAGCATAAGGTCATCGCGGCTCATTCCACAACCATTATCGACAACGTGGATTAATTTCTTCCCCCCACCACGAATTACAATAGCAATTGTATCGGAACCTGCATCCAAAGAATTTTCGACTAATTCTTTAACAACCGATTCAGGTCTTTGAACAACTTCGCCCGCGGCAATTTGCTTAATTATGAAATCGGGCAAAACTTTTATTTTACCTTGGCTAATCTTTTCCATTTTTTAAATAAATTTAAATTTTTTAAAAAGTAAGTTAAGAAAATTCAACTTATGGAAAACAGAAAATTATTTCGGGCAATCGACGAGATCCTTTCGGATGTAATTTCGTTTCGAAGGCATCTGCATCAATTTCCCGAACTCTCCTTCAATGAAGAAAAAACAAGCCAGTTCATTTCGAACATTTTACAGACGAACAACATTATACATCGAAGGATTTGCAATACGGGAATACTCGCAGAAATTGGGACTAAGAAACCTTCTTTTGTTTTACGAGCCGACATCGATGCCCTTCCTATCCAAGAAGAAACAGATTTAGAATTTGCATCAAAAAATCAAGGTGTTATGCATGCTTGCGGACACGACATTCACACTGCAATCCTACTCGGAACAGCCATACTTTTAAAAAAATTTGAAAATCGACTAAATGCCAAAGCATATTTGTTGTTTCAGCCGGGTGAAGAAAAAATACCTGGTGGTGCAAAACAAATCATCGAAACAGGTGTGTTCGAAAAAATTCAACCCAAAGCCATCTTTGGTCAGCACATCGAACCACACGTTCCCGTTGGAAAGATTCTGATTAGTTCGGGCAAAATTATGGCTTCCGCCGATGAACTTTATTGGACCTTGAAAGGCAAAGGAAGCCACGCAGCCCAGCCACATCTCGGCAACGACCTCATTCTCACTGCCGCACAACTTATCTCGAATTTAAATTTCATCACAAATAAATTTAAGAATCCCCTGGATACTGCATTAATTTCAATTACTGCAATTTCAGGTGGTTCGGCAACTAATGTTTTCCCTTCCGAAGTTAAAATAATGGGTACATTGCGAACTTTTAACAATCAAGTAAGATTTGAACTTTTAGAAAAAATTCGTCATTCCACCGAAAACATTTGCAATCTTTTTGGTGCCAAAGGCTCTTTCGAACCACTCCTTGGTTACCCGCCATTGCAAAACAACCCAGAAGTTGTAAATTTCGTTACTCGTGTAGCAAACGAACTTTTAGGCAACGAAAACGTCTTGCCTTTCGAACCGAAACTTTGGGCGGAGGATTTTGCTTATTATTCCGAATTGTTTCCTTCTGCTTTTTGGTTCATCGGAGCAAAGAACGAAAACGCGGGCGATAGCCCTTATGGACTCCATTCATCAAAATTTAACCCAAGCGAAGAAGCATTACGATACGGTATTGCTATTTTTTCGAAAATTGCTTTTTCTTTCGAATAATATTTTTTAATTTTGAATGGTTAATTTTATTATGAAAATGAAATATTTTGCAAAACTCTTTTTGTTGGTTTTTGTTTATACTGCTTTTTCGCAGGAAGCAGGATTAATTCAAAAAGCTTTCGAAGCCTACCAAAACAAAAACTTTCGAGTAGCACTCGATTTGTATTCCCAAGTTTTAGAAAAGCATTCTTCTTATGCTCCCGCTTACTTTGGCAAAGGTTTAGCCTTGGCTAATCTCGAAAACTATCGCCAAGCAATCAACGAATTCGAAAAGGCAATTTCTTTCGATAAAAATTTTGCCGATGCATATTATGCTAAAGCATTGTGCGAATTAAAAATTGGAGAAAACAACCAAGCACTTATCTCAATCAACAAGGCAATTGAACTAAGCCAAAACAAGTGCGAATATTTTTACCTACGTGGCTTAATCTACTATTATCAAAAAGATTACGAAAAAGCAATTGCCGACTTTAACAAATCTGCCAATCTCAATCCTTCCTATGGTCTTCACTACTATGCTCGTGGCGTTGCAAATAAATACTTAAACAACAAACAACAAGCAATCGCCGATTTTGAACTCTACATAAATACCCGTGGCAACAAAGATAATTTAGCCAACGAAGCACAAAGATTGATTAATGAATTAAAACAACCCGAGTAGTTGCTATGGAACGCTATTGTCTTTTTTTTTTCTTTATTCTAACTACTTCGATTTTCTCCCAAAGTGATTTCCTAACTCCTCGGATTAACTCCGATTTTCAATTCGATTCATATTACTATCTTCCCGACTCGCTAATCGATGCACAAGAGGTTAAAGAAAAAATACTCTACAATGGATATTTCTTTACCAACATCACGTTAGGAAATTTCGATATTGAATTGAGATACGAAAGTTATCGGAATCCAATTCTCGGCTACGACCGTCGTTGGGAAGGTTCAGGTCTTGCTTACCGGAAATTATCATTCCGAAATTCTTTCATTTCGCTCTCTGCGGGCAACTTCTACGAGCAATTCGGAAGTGGTATTATTTTTCGTAGTTACGAAGAAAGAAGTTTGGGAATAGATAATTCCATCGATGGTCTGAAAATCGAAATCACACCAACCGATGGCATTACTTTCAAAAGCATTTTCGGAAAACAAAGGAATTTTTGGAATTTAAGCAGGTCTATTCTTCGTGGTGGAGATGTAAATTTCGAATTATCGAACCTTTTCCCAAACTTTTTCGAAAACTCCGCTCTCAATGTTGGCTTCTCGGTAGTCAGCCGTTATCAAGCAGACCTCGACCCAAAATACAAACTTCCCGAAAATGTGTTGGCGTTTGCTTCGAGAATTGAATATACTTTGCCGAACTTCACCTTATTCTGCGAATACGCTCATAAAATTAACGACCCAACATTCAGAAACAAATTCACCTATAACGAAGGCAATGGGGCCAATTTGAACTTAACATATTTTACCGAAGGCTTTTCGTATAGCCTGAATCTACATCGATACGACAACATCGAATTCCGCACCGAACGAGAAGCAAAAGGTCTTGAATTGCTGATTAACTATCTCCCTCCCTTGACCAAACAATATCACTACTCGCTTCCAGCATTTTATCCGCATTCAACTCAAGGAAATGGAGAAGTAGGATTATATAATGAAATAATTTTTTCGATACCCGCAAAAACATTTTTGGGCGGGGAATATGGTTCTACCATCACTGTTGGATATTCCCGAATTCATTCATTAGATACAACCCATAAAGACGAGTTTACTTATTCATCGCCTTTTTTTGGTGTCGGAAAAGAACTCTTTTACGAAGATATTTATTTCGACTATCGTAGCAAAATAATCAAAGATTTAGAACTGGAACTTTCGCTAATTAAGATAACCTATAACAAGGATGTAATGGAAAACGAAGGCTCACCTTTGTTTGGAAAAGTTAATTCATTTACTATTGCAAGCGAAGCAGTATACCAAATTTCCCGAACAAATGCAATTAGGTTCAGTTTCCAGCACTTGTGGTCAAAAAACGATTCGACCGTTGCAGCCGATGACAGGAAGAATGGCAACTGGGTTGCAGGCTTAATCGAATATACCATTGCACCTAGTTGGTTCTTCTCTTTGGCAAACCAATGGAATTACGGAAACGCAAACGAGGAACTTAGACTTCACTACCCAAAATTCGCAATTACTTATATTCAAAAAACTACACGACTGTCATTAGCATTTGGTAAAGAACCTGGTGGAATTGTCTGTGTTGGCGGAGTCTGTCGGCTTGTGCCGAGTTCCTACGGTTTTTCGTTTTCAATCACCTCATCATTTTAAAAGGAGGAAGCTATGAAGAATTCATTATTTCTTTCTATCGCCCTCATCACCCTCTCGATATTATTCTCTTGCAACAAGATTACCCCTCCATACACCGAAGATATCCTGGACACAACAAAAATAGAATCGAAAAGAAAAGTGCTTATGGAAGACTTTACTGGCTTCCGTTGTGGAAATTGTCCGGCTGCGGGTGAAATTGCACAAGAACTTAAACGGAAATATGCACCAAATGTGATTTTACTCGCCGTTCATGCTGGCTACTACGCAAAGCCCTCAGGCAACAAAACGTATGATTTCCGCACCAAAGTGGGCGACGAACTTGATGCTTTTTTTGGTTGTTCGGCTGCTGGAAATCCCAGCGGAATGGTTAATCGTGTCGGATTCCCAAACAAAACACACATTCTTCGAGAAGGACAATGGGAAGCAAAAATTATTGAGCAATTGAAAACCAAACCGATAGCCACCATCGTTTTGGAAACTTCCATCGATACATTAAAACGAGAAATCCAAGTTAGTGCAAAAATCAAATATCTTGCCGAAAGCACCTCGAACGACCATCTTTGCATTTACATTGCCGAAGACAGCATCGTTCAATATCAACGCGATGATAGAAAAAATCCGCCCGACATTTACGACTATGTCCATAACAATGTTCTTCGTGGTAGCATTACATCAACTTTTGGCGAACAAATTTCGAACACACCAATTCCAAAAGATGCCGAATTCATCAAATCTTACAATTATTCCATTCCACCCGAAAAAGATTGGCGTCTCGATAAAATCAAAATCATTGCATTTATTCACGAAAAGGATGGAAGTTTCGAAGTTCTGCAAGTCGAAGAATCCTATCCTAAATTGAAATAATGAACAATGAGCAAAAAATAACTCTTCTCTTCTCTATTGCTATTCTCTGTGCAATTGTTCTCCTTTTTAATTTAAACAAAGGCGAAGTCCAGCCTTGGGACGAAGGTCTCTACGCCTTTCGAGCAAAAATGATTTTAAAGCATAATTGCTGGATTGACCAGGGCAAATACTCCTTGGGCGGTCTTTACTCTTCAACTTACCCACCTCTTGTACCTTGGGCTATTGCCTTAAATTTTAAAATTTTTGGCGAAGAATTATTTTCGATTAGATTGTTTTCTGCTTTGTGCTCTCTCGTTACCATCGTAATCTTTACTTCGCTTGCCCTAAAAAACTACTCGTCGATTGCTTCTTTCCTTTTTGGGATTAATCTCTTCTTTTCTTCTACTCTCCTTTTTTATTCTAAGCAAGGTATGACTGATGTCCCCTTGGTCTGCTTTTCTTTTTTTGCTATCTTCTTTGGTATTAAATATATCGAAAACTTTGACCATTCCAAAAGAATCATTTATGGTATTCTCACCTCTGTCTTTGTCTTTCTTTCTTTTATGACCAAAATAGTTCTTTCCTTCCTGCCTTTTGTAATATTAATAGCATTGTTAATCATTAAAAAGAAAAAAGAGTTCACAAGATTGTTAATTTACTTCTTAATTGGCTTGGTTTTGGCAAGTCCCTGGTATATTTATATGTCCTTGACTTATGGTTATGATTTTACAAATGCCTTGTTCCCGAAACACTTAATTTCCATTGTAGAAGAAAACTACCAACGATTGAATTTCCTTTTCTATTTCAACCAATTAGTCATCGCAAATCCAATTTACACTCTTGGTTTATTAGGTGTTATCTTCAATTTGTATCATTTCAGAACCCTACTTCGTTCCAAATTTATTAATCTTACATTTGGGACTTTTTTTCTTTGGTCTGTCTTGGGGCTTTTCGTTTTAAGCATTGCGCCAACAAAACTCCCCTACTACACTATCTATTTATTCATTCCTATTTGCTTTGTTGGATTAGATTTCTTCGAAAACACACTACCCAAACTCAATCTAAAAATTCAAGCCTTCTTTCTAATCGCATATTTTTTTGCTTTTATTTGGTATTTATCTCCAAACACTCGTCAGGCAATTTCTTCATTTAAATTTTCCGACATCCCGTTTTGGTTCTTTGCTACTTTGGTGTTTCTCATTCTAAGTGCCATTTCTGTTTATTTTTTAAAGGAAAACTCCTTAGAAAACTTTTTTAGGAGAAAATTTTTCGAAAGCTCGTTGTTCTTAGTAACGAGTGCAATTATTTTCCTGAATATTTTCCAAACAACGATTACCCCCGTTGGTAAAGTCTTCGGTGGTAAAGAAGTTGCAAATTTTATCCAAAAGAACAGAGCCGATACCTTTATTTACCTTTTCTACAAACACAACGATTCCGACACTTTAAATCCTCAGCTTGCTTGGTATTTCGAAGGCGAGTTCTTTGGCTTGCAAGCACGAAAAAAGCCAATATTTGTTCCAATCCCTCGCAATAAGCTCGGCTTGACCGAAATCAAACAAACCGATGGATTTCCAAACAAGTATTTGGTCTTTTACTTCGCTAATTTCACACCAAAAGTAGAAATAGCTGCCAATCGAATTGCTCAAAAAAGAAAAGTTATTCTGTTGGAAAAAAACTACATCCTTTTCAGCCCTGTTGTCTTCAACAAAGCAAAATCTCCCAATCAGGACGAAGGAATTTGAGCTTTCAAATAGTTCAAAAACTTTTCCAAAGCCTTTGCTCGGTGACTAATTCTATTTTTTTCCTGCAATGGAATTTCAGCAAAAGTAAGCGAATAGCCTTTTGGAACAAAAATGCTGTCGTAGCCAAAGCCAAAATTTCCACGCTCTTCGTTTATAATAGAGCCTTCGCAAATCCCTTCAAAGAACTCCACTTCGGAATCGTTAATGTAGCAGATTACTGTGCGAAATCTTGCCATTCGCTTGTCCTCGGGGACTCCTTCGAGCATTTTCAAAAGTTTAGCTCGGTTGGCTTTGGCATTTCCTTCTTCGCCCGAAAAGCGCGCCGAATACACCCCCGGCAATCCACTCAAAACATCAACTTCTAAACCAGTGTCATCCGAAAAACAAGGAATCCGAAACTTTTCCCAAAAATACTTTGCTTTTATGTAGGCATTCTCCTCAAGTGTAATTCCTGTTTCGGCAACAGAAATTTCTTCTTGTGTTAAACTTTTTGGAAAAATCAAATAGACCTTTAACCCCAATTGCTCTATTTTCTCTTTCATCTCCTTAAACTTGTGTTCATTATTTGAACCAAATAAAATTTCCATTTTGCACCATATCGATAAATTGTTTTACAGCACTTGTTGGATTCAATCTCCCTTGCATTATTTTCTGTTCAACATCATTGAGGAACTCTTTCGTATCGGGATGATTTAAAATCGTATTTAGCAAAAATTCCCTTATTTGTGAATGAACCCAATCCAGGTTCTGTTGCATTCTTCTTTCGTAGAAAATATGATTGTCCTTTGCATACTTTACATATTCTTGAATTACATTCCAAACATCTTCGATTCCTGTTCCTTCGGCTGCCGAAGCAGTGAGAACTTTTGGCTGCCAACCATTTCGTGGCGAAAGGTAGTGAAGTGCTTGCTGGTATTCTGCTTTGGTGAGTTTGGCAAGATTGATATTTTCCCCATCGGCTTTATTAATCACAATTGTATCGGCAATTTCCACAACGCCCTTTTTAAAGCCTTGAAGTTCATCGCCTCCCCCTGGAAGAATTAACAACAAGAAGAAATCTACCATAGAACGAACAATAACCTCACTTTGACCAACACCAACAGTTTCGATAAGAACAACATCGAATCCCGCAGCTTCGCACAATAGAATTGTCTCCCGGGTCTTACGTGCAACCCCACCCAAAGCACCACCAGAAGGCGACGGTCTAATGAATGCATTCTCGTTCTGTGCCAATCGCTCCATTCTGGTTTTATCGCCCAAAATCGAACCTTTGGAAATTGTACTCGATGGGTCTATTGCCAAAACTGCAACCTTATGCTCACGACCACAAAGATACAAACCCAAAGATTCGATAAAAGTGCTTTTCCCAACCCCAGGCGAACCAGTAACCCCCACACGAATCGAATTCCCTGAATATGGCAATATTCTGTTTATCAATTCCTGAGCAAATTGGAAGTGTTTCGGATGATTACTTTCGACTAAAGTAATTGCTCGTGCCAAAAGCGGAACATCACACCTCAACACGCCTTCGAAAAGCTCATCCAAATTAAAATTGTTGATTCTTTCTTCTCCCCTTCCCTTTGCCTTCATACACAAATCCTTTATTTACATTGGAAAGGTTAATCGGCAACAACATTGCGGGCTTTCGATTTTCGCCCAAGCTTATCTATTGCTATAACATTGAATACAAAAGGCTTTTGAGGATTTTTGGGTTTCAAAAGAAAATGTTGAACCCGATAAGGAGGATTCGCTGCAACATCTTGGATTCTACCACGCAAATCCAACCATCGCTCCGATACATTCCCATCGAGTTCTAACTGAACCACTTCGTTTCGCTCTCGGTTGATAAATCCAAATGAATGAACTACAAGCTCTACTTCTCGCTGTGGACGTATGACAGCATCGTAAATTCTTGGTTCAGGAAAATCTATAACATAAATGAAGTAGCTTTGACCATAAGGCTTGTTATCGATAAAACGCTCGAGTATTAGCTTTTTGCCTGTATCAGCCAAATCGGGTGTAAAAATAATTGGCATTCCTCCATAAGAGAAAGCACGAATGGTTTCGCCATCTCGGATTACCGCTTTTACTTCTGACCCAATTATTGGTAGCCTCGGGTCAATTGTATCTGTTTGACCAGGGTAAATAAATTGTTTAAAAACAGGCTTTTCGATTTGTTGCGGGATTACCGAAAAACTTGTTCGGGCTTCTTGGCCATCGGCCTTTCTTTTAAGAAAAATTTCAACATTTAGTCTGCCAAAAGAAGGTGCTTTACCTTTAACAACCAAATATTCGGGCTTAATCTCCTCGATTTTAGCATCACCACCATTGTTTTTGGGGTCAGGATAAAAATTGACCTTCAACTCCGAAACATCAGTTAACAAATTTACATTATAGGCATAAATTGTATTTGTCCACTGCTGGAAAGCAACAGAAGTAATGCTGTTTATCGATGGAGAAAGCATTATTTTCCCCAACCCAATAAAGCCATTAGTATTCGATAAATTCATCATATTCTTCAACTGCTCTTGTCGCAAATCATCGATTGATTGTGCAACACTTTGCTCGCCCGTAATGGCATTGACAATAACAACCAAAAGCGAAAATTTAGTTTCGGCTTGATAAGTGTATTGCTCTTCGAAAGGCATCACCCCACTTTTCCGACTTTTTGCCGTTGCAACAACTCGAACTAAGTATTTAGTATTTAACTTTTCAATCTCTTTTGGATTCCAAAAGAATTGAACCGCTTTTTTTTCGGGAACTTCAATCACACGGAAGAACTTCGAACCTTGTGTCCGTCCCGACTGCAAAGTAAAACGATGTTCAACTTCCTCCTCCTGCAGAATGAATTCGAAACGAACATCTTCGAAATCACCAGTGTAGAAAATTGTATTAATCGAATCCAAACCAACAATGCGATAGCCATTCGGCTCGATAGCAACTTTACAAGTCAACGAAGTTTTTTCGGGTATCAATATAAAACCTTTCTCGAAATCACCCGTTGTATGATTTCCATTTCCATCACCTGGTCGGAAACTTGTATCGGGCAGAATGAAAACAAGTGCTGCCAGATACAAAATAAAATATATTTCGACGATTCGTCGCTTTCTCTTAAGCTTGTTCATTCTTTGAACTGAAAATGTTACTGAAAAACTTTTCTAACTCCTTGCGTACTGCATTTTCGACTTCTTCTTTTTGCAATTCGCGAACACTTTCATTCAATTTGTCAATTGTTTGTTTAAATTCAATTAACGATTGGTTCGTGTTTTGAAGAATTTCAATTAACTTTGGATTTGGATGGGCTATTTCCCTTGTTAATTCGTTTGTTTCTTTCAGCAAATTAATTACTTGTTCTTGATTATGAATCAAATTGTGAATATCTTGGGTTAAGTTGTTCAATGAATTCACAGCCGAAGCAAATTCGGCAGCAATTTCACCAACTTCGACAACTATTTCGTTAATCTCCTCTTGAATTTCGTTGTTGTTCTTGTCTATTGGCAGAGCATCTTCGCTCGGGGTAAAAAGCATTACAATAAACATAAACAACAACATCAATGCTTCGAAAGCAACTCCTGCAATTACAATTGTATCGCTTACGTTCGAACTAAATCGTCGAATTCCTATCAAAACTAAAAGTATAGCAGCACCTAAATAAACGAATGAATTTATTGTCGAAAAATAAAACCTATTTACAATTTCCTCTAACCACAAAGCAGTTCCGGAAAAAAAGCCCAAAGGATGCAAAATTTGAACTTCTCTTTTAGTTACTCTCGATGTGTCTTGTTCAAAAGTGCATAGCCGCCAAGTTGATACCAAAATCGAAAGATTTGACATCTGACGCTGGTATCGAAGCTCCTGAAAAATTTCATACAAAAGTTTTCTACCTTCTAAACTGGATAATGTTTCTATCTGCTCCATAAAGTCCAAAATTTAAACTTTGTAAATTAAGAAAAATAAAGAAAATAAAGGGGACATTTGAAAACAACACCAATTATCAAAATTAATGAACTAACTATTTGAATTTTTTAAATTATTAATTTTGCATTTGTTCCACTTTGAAAAAAATACTATGGCTAGTCAACCTAACAAAACTTATCGTATTGCTTGGCTTCCAGGCGACGGAATTGGCAAAGAAGTAATGGAAGCAGCAAAAATCGTGTTGGACAAAGTCAATTTGCAGGCAGAATATCTCCACGGGGACATAGGATGGGAATTTTGGTGTAAAGAAGGCGACCCATTGCCAAAACGAACTATTGAACTACTCCAAAATGTCGATGCCGCTCTTTTCGGTGCAATTACTTCTAAACCTGCAAAACAAGCCGAAGCAGAGCTCGACCCTTCCCTTCAAGGCAAAGGCTTACAGTATCGCTCGCCAATAGTTCGTATGAGGCAACTTTTTGACCTGTACATATGTCTCCGACCCTGCAAAGCTTACCCGGGTAATCCATTAAACTACAAAGAAAATATCGACATTGTCGTATTTCGCGAGAACACCGAAGATTTGTATTGCGGCGTTGAATTCTCCCCCGTTCCCAGCGAACTTTCCGAGCTTTTATCCAAACTTTCGCCTAATTTTGCACCATTTTCCAAGTTAAATGCTAACGAATATGCTGTTTCTTGCAAAATTAATACAAAAAAAGGCTCCGAAAGAATTGTTCGCGCCGCTTTTGAATATGCCCGCAAATACAACCGCAAGAAAGTAACAATAGTCCACAAAGCCAATGTTGTCCGTTCTACCGACGGATTATTTTTAGAAGCAGCACGCGAAGTTGCCAAAGATTATCCCGAAATTCAGTTCGATGAAGCTAACGTCGATGCAATCACAATGTGGTTACTTAAAAATCCACAGAATTACGATATTCTTGTTGCTCCAAATCTCTATGGCGACATAGTTTCCGACCTTTGCGCCCAAATGGTTGGTGGGCTGGGTTTTGGTTGTTCAGGGAACATTGGCGAAAAGTTGGCAGTTTTTGAACCTACCCACGGTTCTGCCCCTAAATACGAAGGAATGTACAAAGTAAACCCCGTCGCAACAATTTTGGCTGCAAAAATGATGCTCGAATGGCTCGGCGAAATTGAAAAGGCACAAGCAATTGAAAATGCTGTCGCAGCAGTAATTAAAGAAGGTAAAGTAAGAACCTACGATATGGGCGGCTCCGCCTCCACACTCGATATGGCACGTGCAATTGCTGAACATATTTAAGTGCTGTTATGGAAAAAATTATTATCCACGAAGTTGGCTTGCGCGATGGACTCCAAATGGAAAGCGAAATCGTGCCAACTGTAACCAAAGAACAATGGGTCGAAATCCTAATAAAATCCAAAATTGATATTATCCAACTCGGCTCCTTTGTTAATCCCAAAATTCTACCTCAAATGGCAGATACAGATGAACTTTGCAACTTGTTTTGTAAGGAAAAAAAATACGAAGGTATTACATTCTCTGCATTGGTACTAAATGAACGAGGCTTGGAACGAGCTTTAAACTCGGGCGTTCAAATGATTTGTACTGGTGTTTCTGCAAGCGAAACTCATTCGAAAAAAAATACTGGTAAATCTATTATAGAAGCATTAAACGAGATTATTAAAATTGCCAAAATTGCAAAAGATAACAACAAAAAAGTCCAAGCCTCGGTTCAATCTGCTTTTGGTTGTGGGTTTGAAGGCGAAATCAAAGAAGAAGTAGTTTTAAATATTGTAGAAAAATATCTCGAAAACGATATCAACTGCATCAGTTTAGCCGATACTTCTGGAATGGCTTACCCAACAAAGGTGGAAAGGCTTTACTCGAAAATAAAAAAATTAAATCCAAATATAGAGTTAGCTTGTCATTTCCATAATACTTATGGTATGGGATTGGTCAATATCTATGTTGCATTGCAAAACGGTGTGGAATACGTCGAAACCGCATTTGGGGGCTTAGGTGGCTGCCCATTCACAAAACAACCCGCCGGAAATGTCCCTACCGAAGATTTTGTATTTATGCTTCAAAAGATGGGCTATCGCAATGATGTCGATATCGGGAAAATTGTCGCTGTTACAAAATATGCAAGTGGTTTCTTCATAAAAGCCCTACCAGGTTATGTTTATAAAATTTGGAAATAACTATGGCTGGTAAAATTCTCAATGGTATTCGAGTACTTGACCTTACAAATGTACTTTCGGGTCCGTTTGCAACTTTACATCTTGCGTGGCTGGGAGCCGAAGTAATTAAAATCGAAAACCCCAAGGATGGAGACCTTGCCCGAAAGTTAGGTTGTATTTCGGAATATAACAAGATGTTAATGGGTACGAGTTTCTTGGCTCAAAATTCGAACAAAAAATCAATAACATTAAATTTAAAAGATGAACGTGGGAAAGAAATTTTTAAAAAACTAGTTGCAAAAAGTGATGTCGTTGTCGAAAACTTCCGCCCACAAGTAATGGACCGACTCGGTGTTGGCTACAATGTTTTGAAGGAAATAAACCCCAAAATTATTTATTGCGCCATCTCTGGATTCGGACAAACCGGACCCGATGCATTCAAACCTGCCTATGACCAAATTATCCAAGGTCTAAGCGGGGTTATGGCTATCAACGGAGATAAGCGCTTGAATCCTTTACGTTGCGGTTTCCCCGTTTGCGATACCGTCGGCGGTTTGAACGCTGCATTTGCTATTCTTTCTGCTCTTTATTACCGCGAAAAAACGGGCGAAGGCCAGTTCATCGATATCGCCCTACTCGATTCTATTATGCCTCTTTTAGGTTGGGTCGCTGCCAACTTAATGATTGGAGGCCAACAACCAGAATTGCTTGGAAACGACAACTTCACTGCTGCACCTTCGGGCACTTTCAAAACAAAAGATGGTTACATCAACATTGCTGCAAATAAACAAGAGCAATGGGAAACTCTTGCCGACCTATTGGGGCTGTCGCACTTAAAAGAAGACCCAAGATTCAAAGAAAGAGATATCCGAAAAAAGAACCGCTACGAACTCAATCCACTCATCGAAGAAAAATTAATGGAGCATCCCACTACGCACTGGGTTACACTGCTTAACGAAAATGACATTCCTGCTGGCGAAATACTTTCGCTCGAAGCTGCTCTTTCGCAACCGCAAATTCAACACCGGAACACTTTTGCTACTGTCGAAGTCGAAGGAATAGGCCAAATTAAGGTGTTTAATCTTACAGCCAAATTCGAAAAAACACCCGGAATAGTCGAAACTCCACCGCCAAAATTAGGACAACATACCCGAGAAATCCTTAGCCAAATTGGCATCGACGACGATGAATTCAATGAATTAAAGAAAGATGGAGTTATTTAAGAGGAAAATATGGGACAAACTCTTGTGCAAAAAATATTAGCAAAAGCCATAGGGAAAAATAATGTTCAAGTTGGGGAAATTATCGAGCCCCCAGTCGATGTTGCAATGTCGCACGAAAATGCTGCTCTTGTCATTAATCAATTTCTGGAAATATTCAAAGGGTTGCCTTTTGAACCTAAGATTTGGGACTCAAACAAAATCGTTATTATTTTCGACCACCGCGTACCTGCCGAAAGTTCAAAGACGGCAACTAATCAGAAAAAAGTACGTGAATTTGTCGAAAAATTTGACATTCCCAATTTTCACGACATTCGTGGCGACCAAATGGGAATATGTCACCAAATACTTCCCGAATATGGCTACATCCGACCAGGCTATATTGTTGTTGGTACCGATAGCCACACAACAAGTCACGGTGCTTTAGGAGCATTCTCCTTTGGAATCGGTGCAACAGAAATGGCTTCCGTTTGGGCTTTGGGTAGAATCCTAAATTTGGAAGTTCCCGACACAATCAAAGTTACTGCCAGCGGGTCTTTCAAAGATTTCGTCGAACCAAAAGATTTGATTCTTTACCTAATTGGCTTGATTTCTGCCGAAGGTGCTAACTTTAAAGTACTGGAATTCCACGGTGATGCAATAAAGAATATGACCACATCGGGTCGACTTACTATTTGCAATATGAGTGTCGAAGCTGGTGCCACTTCGGGTATTGTCCCACCCGATGAAGAAACAATCCGATACCTAAAGGAAACAGCAGGTGTAAATGACGAAATCGAACTTCTTCAACCTGATGCCGATGCAAAGTATTACCAAGAAATCAGTATCAATGTTGACAATTTGGAGCCTCAAATTGCTTGTCCTCACACAGTCGATAACGTCAAGCCAATAAGCGAAGTCGAAGGAATCAAAGTAAATCAGATTGTTTTAGGCTCTTGTACAAATGGCAGACTTGAAGATATTGAACAAGCCCACAAAATTTTAAAAGGCAAAAAAATTGCAAAGGGCGTAAGACTTCTCGTATTCCCAGCTTCTAACAAAGTTTACAAAGAAGCTATCAAAAGAGGTTATATCTTAGATTTAATCGAAGCAGGAGCAGTAGTTATGAACCCCGGATGTGGTCCGTGCTTAGGTGTTCACCAAGGGGCACTCGGCGATGGAGAAGTTGCTCTTTCGACAACTAATAGAAACTTCAAAGGACGAATGGGCAACCCCAATGCAGAAGTTTATCTGTGCTCACCTTCGGTTGCCGCTGCAAGTGCTTTAACAGGTAAAATAACTGACCCAAGAAAGGAGTTGTAATATGGCAAAAGTAATTTATGTACTCGGCGATGATATTTCAACCGATATAATCTATCCTGGAAGATATATGGCAACTGTTCTTCCATCGGAAACTCCACAATTTGTTTTTGCCGATATTAAAGATTTGCATCAACTATTAGTGAATAAACAATTCGAACCTGGGGATGTAATTGTTGCGGGCAAAAATTTCGGCTGTGGGTCTTCCCGAGAACAGGCTGTTTCGACTTTGCGGGGATACGATATCGTCGTTGTTGCCAAAAATTTTGCAAGAATTTTCTTGCAAAATTCAATCAATCTCGGCTTAAAAACTGTTATCTGCCCGGAAATAGAAGCAAATGTTGGCGACGAACTCGAAATACTTCCCGATAAAGTTATTAACAAAAGGCTCAACAAACAATTTGAAGTTGTCCCCCATCATCCATCGCGCCTTGCAATAATTGAAGCTGGGGGATTAATTCCCTACACTCGAAAATTGCTTTTAGAAATGAAGCAAAATTTGTAATTTAATTTTTTGCAAAGAAAATTGGAAACAAAAACAAAGTATATTTTCGTATTCGGTGGCGTAGTTTCATCGTTAGGTAAGGGTATTGCTTCTGCATCACTTGGCTTGCTGCTAAAGCAAAGAGGCTACTCGGTTACAATAATAAAACTTGACCCTTATATTAATGTTGACCCTGGGACGATGAATCCTTTCCAGCACGGAGAGGTATACGTAACCGACGATGGCGCCGAAACCGATTTAGACTTGGGACATTACGAGCGTTTTCTTGCTTATTCCTTGAACAAAAACAACAATACAACCGCAGGCCAGGTATATTTTACTGTAATTATGAAGGAGCGAAAGGGCGAATATTTAGGCAAAACGGTTCAAGTCATTCCCCACATTACCGATGAAATTAAGCGAAGAATTTCTGTCTTCGATGGACAGTTCGATTTCGTAATCGTAGAAATTGGCGGCACCGTCGGCGACATCGAATCTTTGCCATTTCTCGAAGCTGCCCGACAATTTGCAATTGAACGTGGTCCGCGAAATGCCATAAATGTTCTTCTCACTTACGTTCCATACATTAAAAGTGCAGGGGAACTAAAAACCAAGCCCACTCAACACTCAGTCAAAGGTTTAATGGAGCACGGAATTGTACCCGATGTACTTCTCTGCCGTAGCGAAGCTCGACTTTCGAAAGAAGTTAAATCGAAAATAGCGCTGTTTTGTAATGTCGACGAAGAAGCTGTAATTGATATCCCCGATGCCGAAACAATTTACGAAGTTCCTCTTATTATGTCCAAAAACAATTTAGATATCATAGTACTTAGGAAATTTGACATCGAAGCCAACTCATTAAATTTAGAAGAATGGAAAGCATTTGTCCGAAGGATTAAAAATCCGCAATACAAGGTAAAAATTGGGCTTGTAGGTAAATATGTTCACTATCGCGATTCATATAAAAGCATTTTAGAATCCTTTGTTCATGCTGGGTCGATTAACAATGCACAAGTTGAAGTCGAACTAATCGATTCAGAAGATTTGAATGAAGACATTGTAGAAGAAATTTTAAGCGACCTCGATGGAATTTTGGTCGGTCCAGGATTCGGCAGAAGAGGTATCGAAGGAAAAATCACTGCAATAAGATTCGTTCGCGAAAAAAAAATACCATTTTTTGGTATTTGCTTGGGCTTGCAATGTGCCGTAATCGAATTTGCCCGTAATGTTTGCAATTTGAAAGATGCAAATTCAACTGAGTTCGACAAAAAAACGCCTCATAATGTAATTGACTTAATGGAGGAACAAAAGACAATTCAAAACAAAGGCGGAACAATGCGACTTGGTGCCTATCCTTGTGTTTTAAAACCCGGTACAATCGCATACAGTGCATACAATCAAGAGTTAATTTACGAGCGACACCGACACCGTTACGAAGTTAATAACAAGTACCGAGAAATTTTAGAATCCAATGGAATGATTATGAGTGGTCTTTCCCCCGATGGCAAGCTTGTCGAAATCATTGAACTACAAGACCACCCTTGGTTCGTCGGGACTCAATTCCATCCCGAACTCAAATCTCGTGCAGTAACTGGTGCACCTTTGTTCATAAGCTTCGTCAAAGCCGCTTTGAAACACCGAAAAACGCGATTAAAAGAACAATAGATTGGAGGCAAAAATGAAAATTCCATTTCAAATCATTCTAATCGCTATTATCTTAGTCGCTTGCAAAACAGCAAAGCCAACCAAAGAAGCAGAAAAATGGATAACAACTGCATCGGGCTTAAAGTATTACGATATTGTTGTTGGAAGCGGCGAAACACCAAAATTTAAACAAAAAGTAACCGTTAACTTCATCCTAACAACAGAAGACGGTATTGAAATCGAAAACACTTACAAAAGCGGAATACCAATGTCCTTCCTCTTTGGCAATAAAGATGCAATCGAAGGCTTAGAAGAAGGAGTAGCAACAATGCGTGTCGGCGGGCGAAGAAAACTTTGGATTCCACCTGAACTCGGCTTTGGAAGTCGACCATATCGTAATGTACCTGCAAATTCGAACTTAATAATGGAAGTTGAATTGGTAAAAGTAGAATGATAGCTCCCGATTATATTTTGCTTTTCGAAAATCAGTATGTTCTTAGCCTCTACCCGTTTTTTCTTTTCCATATGCAATGGGAAGTCCGATGTGGTTACTTTAGGATATTTGAAAAAATTCAAAATTATTACCCAAACGCAAAATTGATTTTTAACTCCAAACGCGAAAGAACGCTTGAATTGTTTCTTCAAAAATTCAAGATAAACTCTCCGAAAATTCAAATCGGGAATCTTCTCGTCGTCAATTCTGGGATTCTTCCAACAATCGAATTTTGGAATACATTAAACAATGCCTATGTTCAATTCATTAACGAAAACAAGGAGACAAAGTCCGTTGTTTTTGTTGCTGGGCAAGTTCCTTTGGTATTTTATCTTTCCAAAGACGAAACGATTAATCCCATTGATTTCGATGCCAATTTTTTCCCAATTTTGATGGAAAAGTATTACTCTAAACTGCCCAAAATCGAAATTCCACCGCCAAAAGTAATTAACTTTCTTTGGGATGCGATTGAATATAACTCTCTTTCAATTGTCGAAGATTTTAATTTCTTGAAGCAAAAATTCAACCAATTGCCAAGTGTCGGTACGAATGTCCATTTGATTAACCACGAAAACATAATCATTGGCAACAATTGCAAAATATATCCAAATGTTGTTTTAGATGCCGAATCTGGTCCAATCATTATTGGAGACAATGTAACGATTCATCCAAACGTTTTCATCCAAGGTCCAGTTGCAATTGGTAGTGGCAGTTTGGTAAAAAGTAATTCGCACATATACCAAGGCACCACAATTGGCGAAGTTTGCAAAGTTGCTGGGGAAATCGAAAATTCAATAATTCATTCTTTTTCGAACAAACAACATCACGGCTTTCTGGGTCACTCATACATTAGCGAATGGGTGAACTTGGGTGCTGGAACTACAACTTCCGATTTGAAAAACACTTACGAACCTATTAGCGTCAGAATTTATAACGAAACTTTCAACACTGGTAGAACCTTTTTGGGCTTGATTTGCGGCGACCATACCAAAACAGCAATAAATACTACTTTTAACTCGGGTACAATAACAGGTATTTGTTGCAATATTTATCATTCCGGCTTGCTTCCCAAATTCATTCCCTCGTTCACTTGGGGCGGCGACAGAAACAATTCAACTATTGGCAGTATTCAACAAGCAATTAATACTGCACGCACAATGATGCTAAGACGAAACAAAATACTAACTGACATTGAAATAGAAATAATGAAATTGGAATACGAATCTACCAAATCGAAATCGAAACACATTTCTACCTAAAAGAAGAAAAATAAGAACCCGAAATTACCCCAACAATCTCATCGTATCCGCCATAACCAGTATTGCGATAGTAAACGAAGGCAATAAATGTATGATTGCTTGTAACAGTGTTGCCTTCGAACTCATCGAACGCAACACTTTCAATTTTATCCAAATCGTAATTATGCCGACCCGTAGCATACAAATAATTATGCCGACCGCGACGAACCCACTGCCGAAGTTTATACAAATTTTCGTCCTCATCGAAAGACATTTGCCATTCTTTTGTTGCTAACCAATTGTTAAATGAACCAACAACAAAAACATCCTTATTCGTTTGCCAACCTTCGGGGTCGAGCACAAATTCCATCAGAACATATTCATCGTAGTTCGAAGCAACATAGCGGGAAATAAAAGCCCCATCGTCATCATATTCCAAATAACTTCCTCGCCTACGAATGTCCGAAATCGGCATTCTAACAACATTATTCCCTAACGAAGGGTATCGTGCTAAATCAGTCAAATCTAAAACACGATACCCATTTTCGGCTGGTATACCCTCAATACGGAAGACTTTGCCAATCGACAAAAAACCATATGTCTGGGTAGAAAAGGTATATTGAAAATAAGGATTCCAATATCTGGAATATGATTCATTGATTACAAAAGGCTCGTTCCAGCGATGATTTCTATAAAGAACAACTTTGTTGACATAATTTTCGATTAGCTTGAACCTTGCAACCGAAGAAACAACAACTTCAATGTTATAGGCGGAAGATGTAATGTTCCTTTCTGGTTTGTAAAAATCGGAATAAAAAAACAGTTTTGTGTTTACCTGGGGCTTAACAACAAAGAATTTTGCTTCGGCAAGTGGCATCTCGGGTGAATTATAATCGAAAATCTTAACCTTCCAATTCCCAGCAAATCTAAATTTTACCTGACTATTTGGTATTTCAATAAAACCACGAAATGTATAATAAGTCGACTTAATTGGAGCGGAATTCCAAAAGATATTGCTTGTGCGGTTTGCTGTAATATCATTTAAAAATACGTTATCGTCTTCTTTCCAATCCCAAGAACAGAAATAAAATCGAGCAAACAAATTAGGGGGAACAGGCGAATCGATGTCGAATTCAATAATCAATTTCGAACTACCTACGTTAGTGTTCAAAGTTCCAGGCTCATCTCTTAAAATCAAAATGGGAGGCTCCTTTTCGGAAGCCTCCCCATAAACTCGAATAAAACGCACTTTTGGAAAATTTGCAAAATACTTCGTTACAGAATCGCTTCTTTCTCCACCGTAGGAAATACTAATATTCAACAATACCAAAACGGCAAACAAAACAAATTTCAGTTTCACATCAAACTTTAAAAAACATTAATTAACAAATTTTAGTGCTTCTTCGCAAGCTTCAATCAATGGTTTGGCAGAAATATCCGAACCAACAGCGTTTTTCATCCATACTTTTGGGGTCAAACGACCCTGCGTAAGCATTCGATAGAGTTCTTTAGCTAAAATTTGATTTTCGATGTATTTTTCGATTTGGAATTCAATAACGTGTCCGAGCGGATATGCTGGCAAATACAAAGGATAATCAATCATATGCGAATAAATTGCCAAAATCGGCTCATCTTTCACACCAAAGACCGGAGCGTAGTATTTGTTCCAGACTTCTTTGGCAATTCGAATAACTGCATTTTTGAGCTCTTCACTCGTTGCATTCGGATTTTGGTATAACCAGTTCCAAACATATATATCAACAAGGGCTACACCCATAATTTCATACGAAGCCCAGAAATTATCCAATGCCATCAGATGCTTTGAATTTGGGTCGGGGTTGCTAATTCCCAGAACATCTAGGTCTCGCTTTTGGAAAATAAACGCCATTGCTTCGGTAAATGCCGTGTTTGGTACACCGTTCAAAACATAATAGTCAACTTTTTTCAAGGTTAAAGTTTGTTCAACGTTATGTCCGAATTCGTGCATTGCAATATTGAAGCCTTTATAATCCATACCATCGGGCAGAATACGTGTGCGAAGATGTGCTTTTTCCGAACGCATTTGTGCACCCCAAGCGTGACCAGCACCACGAGCAGCTTCGACAACTACATTGTCCGCCAAAAAACGAGCCAACTCATCATCGAATCCAAGCTTCTTCAAAATATTTGGCATATCGGCTGCAAAACTTTGGCTCGTTGGATATCTTGATTTTGTTATCTTGCTAAGCTCATCCTGATTTAATTTGCTTCTTGCTTTGAAACCATCGTACCAAATGTCGAACGGCTCGAGTTTCCTACCAAGCCTTTTTTCAATCAAACTGGCAACTTTCTTCACCGTTGGCGAAGAAATCAATTCGATAAATAATGCTTCAATTTCTTTTTCGGGGATTTCCAACTCTAATTCAAACTTCCGTGCTATGTAAGTTGGATATTCAGGATAAAACCTGTCAACTTCTTTCCGGGCAACGAAATTGTTCAGAAGGTGTTGATAACGAGTGTTTGGTTCGGGTTTAAACGGAACTTCTTTACCTTCTTTATAAAGCTTATTCTTAAATGGATTCCATTGATAATCGGGATTGTTTATAACATTTTCGGGGATAGTTTGATTGATAATGTGTTTCATTACCTGGTATATCATTCTCTGCTTAAACAACCCATCTTGCTCGGAATAAAGTGCTTTAATTTCATCGCGTAAGTTCCAATGCGAAATTAGCCTTCGGTCTTTTGGAAAATAAGTTTTTCCATTGTCATCAACTAAATTACCAACATAAATGTAATATTGCGAAATGTAGGAATCGGCATTAGTCGAAACTTGTGAAATCTTTTGCAAGTATTCCGAAGGAACACGAGATGTAAACAAGTCGCCCATTCGTGCGTAAGCCCATTCCTTCCTTGTCCATTTTTCCCCGAACTTATTCTTTTCTTCCAAAGTATAATTTGGAAAATTCAGTATAACATAAAATGCAATTTTATTGTTGAACAAATCATTCGACAAATTTGCCGAAGGGTCGTATCCTGCAAACATTAAATCGATTGGGAGAATTTCGCCAATATCCAAATGTAGCCTTCGATTCAATTCTAGTGCAATTTTATTGAAATGCCCACCCAAAACTTCGAAATAATCGGACAGCCGATTGAATACTTCATCGAGCTGTTCCCCGCTTGGAACAAAATTATTCGTGCAAAATTTGAAGAAATCCTTTTTCGAACCATCTTTTTCAGTCCAAAAATTCGCTGCCTGATTAACACCTCGAACAATGCGTTCTCGCTCAGTTTCGCCATATTTTTCCACCAATGCTTTAATGGTTTTCTGGATAGTAGCCTTGTCAATCATTTTCGCCCTCTCAGTTTCTTTATCATTCGAACACGAAGAAAAAAACAAAACAAAAGCAAATGCTAACAACCAAAGTGAAAACGATTTCATACAAAACCTCGATTAATTAACAAAAAAACAAAATTAATAAAAAGGCAGGAAAACTTGATATTTTCTTTTTGGGCGAGCTACGGGGCTCGAACCCGTGACCCTCAGAGCCACAATCTGATGCTCTCCCAACTGAGCTAAGCTCGCCATCGCAAATGCAAATTTAATAAAAATTCATAAAACTAAAAAATGTTTTTAAACACCCTTACTCTACAAAATATGGCAAGGTCGCCCGATATGATTCGCCTTCCTTACTTACAAAATTCACAACAAAAATGTAAAAACCATTCGGAAGTAGAGTGCCATTTATTGCTACTTCGGAATTTGCACCATTCGAAACAAAATGCTGTGGCAAATAACCTATTCTTTCGCCCAAAACATTGAAAATTTCAATGCTATGGACATACCAATCTGCTGTTGCTGAATAATTTACAACCAGATTGCCTTCGAATGTCGAAATATAATTCACTTTTGGCAATGTCTTAAAGTTTACTAAACGCAAATCCAAAGCACAAACACTATCCAATGCCAGCATTCCATTTATTACTTTTACCGTATAAACTTGATTCCCACTTACATTTACATTCTCCAATTTTAAATCCGTTGCCTTTTCGTCACCCAAATACACTTCACCCGAAAAAGAAACTAAGTCTGTTCCCCTTAAATAAATTCCATCGGTTGAATACAAATTGATTTTTATGTTCCCAAAAGTATTCACAACAAATGACCCAAGCCTTTTGTCGCGGACCGAAACATCTGTAATGTTCAATAATCTTGGGTTATACATAAAATCGAAACTAATGTTTTTGATAAAAATACTATCTCCATTCGTAGGAGCAAAAGTAATTGGAATCGAAACTTTATCGAAAGGCTTCTTTTTAAAATTCGGAGCCCGAAGAATAATTTGTTCGGTTCCGTATTCAATTCCAACTCCTTGAAGACGAAGTGTTTTCGGTACCTTGCAATTTTCGTACGAAATATAGATTTCGTTTTCGAAAAGACCAACTTCCGTTGGCAAGAACGAAAAAACAATTTCTAAACGTTCGTTTGGCAAAAGCACCAATGGGAAATTTAAACTACCTTTAATACCAAATGGTGGGCTTACATTTTCAATTTTGTTAATACTAATTGGATAAGCATTCCGATTCTCAATTATTATTGTATCGAATACTTTTGAACTAATTTCCACAACTCCAAAATTTATCGCTTGCTTCGAAAGATTAAGGTTTAACTTCTGAACGACAAATTCAACTTGAATGGAATCAATTTTATTACACTCATTTAAAGTATTCAGCAAAAAGTAAAGATTACCCTTGTAAGTGCCTTCGTTCGAAACATTAATAGTTCCAGTCAATGTATCATTTTGACGAATTACAAAATTGGAAGGCAAAATTTCTTGGCTTGCTTTTCTCTGCAAAGTTATGTCAAAATCCGATGGAAGTAGATTAATCGAAGTAGAATCAGTATTTCCTCCTTTGAATTCGAAAATGAAATCGAATGGAATCGAAATTGTATCTCCTTGGCAAAGATTGAAACTACCAAGATTAATCTTTCTTGGCAACGAAGTAATTTCTTCGACACCCAAAATCTGAACAGGAAAATTAACCGAATCAATTATGTCGCAAGGAGAAATTTTATATTTAATCAACCCATAGAAATTACCCAACGCATTTCCAATAACTTGGAATTTTAATTCATACTTTCCAAGCGAATCAAGTGTAAATGGCAATGAACTGACTATTTTAATGAATTTTGAGGTTTCAAAAACATCGATTTGAATTTTTGCAGGGCTATGGTTTTCGAAAATAAGTTTTAAAACACCTGTGGTATCGCAAACCCAAGCAGTAATAGGCAAATTTTCGAGCAAACGAGTAGAAACTTTTGGCTCGAATACCTTTGCTAACACATCTATCCAAAGAGTGTCAAATAGGTTACCATCCGTAAAAATTAGTTTCATTTTTGCACGAAAAACCCCAAGCTCATCTGTTAGAATGCCAACTACAAAACTAATACTATCATTCGAATTCAAATTGATTGGGAAATTGGGCTGAATTACAAAAAATGGACTATCCAGCTCACATCGAATAATCTGGACAGCACCATTACCATTGTTATAAATCTTTAATGATGAATCTTCTGCAACAGCAAAACAATTAGGAACAAAACCGAAATCAACTATGTACGGCGAAGCAATAATTTTCGATTCCGATTTGTTGCCTTCTACAAACAAAGTATCGATTAAGTTGCAATTTTTGAAAAATAAAATAATTCCTTGCGACTTTGCAACCTTATCGGCTTTAAACCGCAGTTGTATCGAAATTTGACTTTTTTGTGGAACAATCACCGGAAAAGAGGGTGAAAGAATTTCAAAGCCTTCGGCGTTAATAATAAATCTATCGATAACAATTGTATCTTCAGACAAATTAACATAAGTTACAATCGTGTCTTTGAAGGAAGTATATTTGTCTAAATTGATAACAATTGGATTTGGGCTAATTTGGGCTTTTAGAGTTTGAAAACGAATTTCGACCGTTGGTGTACGTGCCGTGCAAATGTCATTTGAACTTTCGACAAAATACTTGCCATCTGTTTTAGGAATAAGCTTCGATTCTTTACCTTCAAATATCAATACGCCATTGTTAAACCATTTGTAGCTAAACCATCCTTTAACCGAAAGCTCGATGGAATCGTTTGCACATACCACAATGGTCGTATCTTCTGTCACTAATTTCGAATTGATAAACAAATTTATTTCTGGGTAGTCCAGCACCGTTAATACAAGAGAATTCGAAAAAGCAGAACATTTCATCGTATCGGTAACTTTAACCTTGTATGTTCCCGATTCGTTGGCATAAATGAAAGACTTGTTCTCGTATAGTAGCAATCGCTCATCTAAAAACCATTCGAATTTGACATTGTTAAAGCTTTGTAAGTTTTCGATAGCAACCAAGACCGAGTCTCCACGACAAATTTTTAGTTTTGAGTCCTCCGAAGAAATAATCGGCGTTGCTAACGCTGGCTTTTGAACGGTTACTTCTCCAAAATTTCTTTCGTTATATTGGCGACCCCGTGCAAATACTTCCCTTGTATCTTCTCGAAAATCGTCGGCACGAAACCTAAATGCATAAATCCGGTAAACAAAACTTTCGCCACAAGGAATTTGGAATCTATCGACAAAACGAGTTGTTTGAGAATAGTTAATAACTGCGACAACAACGCCCGAACCAATGTTTTCCCCAACTTGGTAAACCTTACCATCAACAGGATGAGAACTCTGATTCAGTTGATTTTTCGGGACACGAACAATTAAATAACCTGTGAGACTATCATTAGGATATGGGTCGCCGACCTGATTCCAACTAATAGCAACACTATCGGCAAAAACCACAGCATTTAGAACAGGAGAATTCCAATCGGGTTGCCGAAGTTCACGCCACAGAAGTTGATTCACATCAACCGCACTTGAACGATTGTTTGGTTTGCCCTTTGTAACATAGTCCAAAGAAGCCTCAACATCCTCGTTTCTATTATCGAATCCTTTTGCATAAGCCGAAATCGAACGACCTGGGCAAACACGCACGCTTATACCACTCCTTGGAATGCTACCATTGTAAGAAATTTTAGGCGATGGCAAAGAGAGCCAACTTCCCGCAGGATTCTGCATATGGGCAAGAGCGTGAACGTGATTGTCGTTCTGGTCAATTAGTTGCAGAATATCGCTTTCTTGTGCTATATTCAACGCCTTCTCGTACCAATCCGGTCCAACAATACAACTGAAGCAGCGCTTTTCGAAATAAGTCTCGTTTTCTGCATCAATTTCGATATAACCATCGCGTTTGTCGATATCAACGTTTTGGAATGTATTGTAACGATGATTTATCACAATAATCGTTCCACGACGAAGATTTTGCCAAAGCGGATGATTTTTGAACCTCACTCCACCAGTCCATTGCACGGGTTCCCCTGTCGAACCAGCATTATCCCGAAGAGTAAAACCAACCAAACTTACGTTATCTTCGACAACCATTATTTCAGTCCACTCACCATTTGGATCACCCGAAACATTGAAATATTCACTTACAACTGCAACTTGGGCAAAAGCAAAAACCGAAAAAGCCCAAAATATTATTAAACATTTGAATATTAATTTCATATCAAACACTCCAAAATAGTCAAAACTAACTCCTAAAATTAAATTTTCAGTTAATATGGCGAATATTGTAATCTTAAACTAATCAAACGTGTTGGTGCAAGGTTACCTACCATTTCCACATAATAATAATCTAAAAGATTTTGTGCACTGACCGTTACTTTCACTGGCAAAGAGAAATGGTTCAAATCGAAATTCGCTGCTAAATCCACAACATAAATTGGAGCTCGGGCATTGTAATCTTTTACTTGCAATCGAAGAGAATTGTCGATATCCAACATCTTGCTGATATAACGAAAATCCAAAACAATTTCCAATGGACTTAATGGCAAGACAATGGAGCTAATTAAATTCCATTTCGACCGATACTTCAAGTAAGTATTCGAATCTATATCCTTTGGTTCGATATAAGAAAGCCCGAAAGTAAATGGGATGCGTTTAAATATTAGTGATTTCCAAGAAAACTCAGCTCCTGCAATTTGGGCATTTGTAACATTTTGAAATTTAATAACAGGATTGATTTCGCGGGTATCGAAACTTGGTTCAATTAAATCTTTGTACCGCGAATAAAATAATGAAAAATCAATTTGAAAAGGAAATACAAAATCTTCGAATTCCAAAAATGAGCCTACTTCGAAACTCCAATTTTTTTCGGATTTCAAACCATAATTTGGCTTTACTTCGAATCCACTGAATTTTACTGTTGCAAACCGTTCTGCCAAAGAAGGACTTCGAAATCCTCGACCAACTGAAAACCTAATGGATTTACTCTTTTCTAAAAGATAAGTCAAACCAAATTTGGGTGAAATTTCTAAAATTGGCGAAGATGAATCGGATTTTTCCCAATCAATTCTTGCCCCAAGATTCAATGTAAAATTATACAAGTTTTGAAATTCTATTTGGCTGTAACCCGAAAACCAGGTTTGCTTAACATTCCCATAAATATTCGAATTCACCCAATTATGAGTTAAACTAAGCCCTTCGGTCAGAAGGATGTTGTTATCGAAATGTGTATTTAATTGCAACTCGGTAAATGCACTATAAGCATTTGTTCTTCGGTATTCGGGATGTGTTTCTGGGATGTTCATTGAAAAATTAGTATTGTAGAGTGAATTTCTTACATTTGCAAAAGTTCTCCCACCAAGCAAAAAGACACCTTCCAAACCATAACCACGCTTTGCAGAAGTAAGTTTTCGGGAAAAATCAGTATTTGGTGGTGGAATTGTCGCACTATCTAAACTGTGCCAATAAACCCAGTCATCTCGTCGGTCAGATGCATTAAACAAAAAGGCTGAAATTTTGCCATAATTTCTCAAATCCTTCGATAACTTTGCAAAAACGTTGTAACGAAAACTTTTATCATATTTTCTATAACTTTCATCATTAATCAAATTCGCTGAAATTGAGAATTTAAATAAGTCGAAATCTTTCGAAAAATAAGCATTCAAAAGGCTCTTTGTCGATAATTTCGAAGAATAAACCCATTGCTCATATTTGGGTTTAGTATAAATACCACCCTGAGAAATAATAGTAAGTTTTAAATCTTTCGAAGGCTCTTTTGTGATAATATTGACAACCCCGCCGATAGCACCTGAACCATACAAAGCCGAACCAGCACCTTTGACAACTTCAATCCTTTCAATCATTTCGTTTGGAATTATGTCGTATTTTGCATCCAAATTTTCACCCGAAAGGAACGACATCCCATCAATCATATACGCTACTCGTGAACCTAAGCCAAAAGAAAAGCCACTTGAACCACGAATATTAATGTTGTCCTTGTTGATAATTACACCCGTAACATAACGCAATGCTTCGTCCAAACGCAAATAGTTACGCTGAGTAAAGACATTTGAATTGACAATCGAAACACTCACGGGGACTTCCTGCACAAGTTGCAATTTTTTCGAAGCGGAAACCAGTACCTCGCTAAATTCAATCGCCTTTGGTGATAATGAAAATCGCAAGGTATCTTTCAATGGCACCTCAATCTGAGTCCTTAAAGAATTGTAACCTAAGTAGGTAATAACTAATGTATACTTCCCCTTAGGAACCTTTTTCATAAAGAAAAATCCGAAACTATTTGTTACTGCTCCGTAATTTGTCCCCTCCAATCTTACGCTCGCACCGACAATTGGAATTCCTTCAGTCGAAGATTGAACATAACCGTAAATATCCTCTGCCTTCGCCGAAAAGAAGGAAATCGAAATGCAAAAAGTAATTGCAACCTTAAAAAAGAGATTAAAAAGGCTGTTCCGGTAAATTGTAGAAATCCACATAGATGTTAACATCGGTGATTGTTTTACCATTTGGCACAAAAATAGTTTGTGGTTTTCGTGTTAATGTATCCAATGTATAGACACCAATTACTTTCCATTGAAAAATTGTACCATAACGCAATGCACAAGCAATGTATTCTAAAGTAACCGGCGGGTCATTTATATTCAAAACATAAGGAATAGTGTCTCGGAACCTTGGCAATGTATCGGTGTAATATGCATTGCCACTTAATACCTCGGTTAATACGTCTGCTGGTGGAAACTTCCTGAAGGCAACAACACGAATTTCTAATGCAGAATCGGGATTTGGCCAACTTTGAAAACCTGAGGTTATTATTACATTCCCTTTAATAACACTTTCCTTTTGGGCTTCCTCAGGATTTAATCCACCTTGGCAGGAAAACAGCAATAAAGCTAAACCAAGAATTAAGAGTAAAACATAAATCTTCATCTTACCACTGCAAATTTGAAAACCTTCGACAAAATTTCTCTACCATTTTCTTCAAATTTTCGTATTCGAAAATAATAAATACCCGAATTAAAATCAAATTCAATTAATTTGTCCTTGTCAATTTGAATTCCACCCTTCCAAGAACTATTCTCGAATTCAATCAACTTTTCAAATCTAGAATTGTAAATTTCAACGACTGAATTTTTTGGAACATTAGCGAACGAAAGATACTCATCTTTTTCGAAAACGAATGGATTTGGATAAGCGAATGCATTCGAAATGTCCCCCTCGCTCTTCGAAATACAAATCGTGTTGAATGGTGGGTTAACCGATTTTTTGCGATTTGATGAATATATTTTCCCAATTTGAATGTAAACATCGAAACCCAAAGAATTGTAACGAAACGAATCATCCAATTCAATTTTTAATTGATTCACTTGCAATCCAAAACTTACACTCCTAACCGAGCCAACGGGATACATAACCCAATTCCGAATATCCAAAGCTGAAATTGAATCTAATTCTTCAGAAAAATGCAATACGAAAGTGTAATCACTTAAAAATTCAAACTTTCGAATGTATAGATTAGAATCAACTTCCAACGGCTTACTGTATGCAAGCGTAAAAGCACCCGACAAAGTCTCGTTTCCCCAAAAGTCACGAATGCTATGAACAACAAGCCGATAGTTTGTTGGTCTCAAATCATCTACAAGCTTAATTACCATTGCAGTGTCATTCAGAGCATATACATTGGAAATTCTTATTTCTTTATTTGACGCTTCTAAGAGTTTAGCAAAAGAGACGCTGACATATTCTCGGGGCAAACGCCCTGAAAAACCAACCATTATTTCCTTCCCATTAAGTATCGAAGCAAACAAAGGCTTTGTAGTTGGAAGAAAATATATTCTTTTTGGAGCCGAAAAATCGCTTGGCTCGTAAACGCCACGATTATCTTTTGCTCGAATTGTAAAATCGGCCCAGCCAGATTTTGGAACAAAATCCAACGAAATCTCATTATTTTCCGAAATTGCGACCAAATTCAACATATTGTTTGAATCCAAAGAGTAAATCTCGTAAAAAAGATTTTCCCCAACAGAATTCCATCGAAAGTGAAGCTTCGAAAGTGTATCCAACCATCCATCGAAGTAAGTTATGGTATTGAGTTTATTTCGTACATCAAATTCAAAAAACCTAAATCCACCCCAAGTAGAAATTCCAAACTCCTGCACTCCATTGCCATCAAAATCATAAACTACTGCATTGTTTGTATAAACATAAGGTAACCAAAGAATTGAAGTAAATTGATTTACACTTCCGTCATAAGCCAAAACATACAAATTCGGGAAAACCGAAACAAAAAGCTCGTCCCTACCATCGCCATTTACATCGCCACAAGCAATGCCATTTCGATAAAAATAGCCTTGGGGAGTCGAACCGAACCTTCCACCAAAGAATACTCCTGCTTTGGCTAAGCTGAAACCCGAATCATTCGAATATGACAATCTATACAAGTTCCATAAAGTTGACAAGTGCCTTTCTTCGATTTGTTCATTGTTTACAACGGGCAGCAAAGCAAACAATTGAATCTCATTATCAAAATTCGACGATAAAGCCAAAGCCGTGGAAAAGGAATCGCCCTCTAATTGTTTCGAATAAATAATATCTGTGGAATAATCACTACCAATTTCCACAACTACCAAAAAACCCTTTGTGGTTATGAAAGAAATATCGAACTTGCCATTTCGATTAAAATCCCCAACCAAAATATTGGGTTTAGTCCCTATCAAACCTAATTCCTTTGGAATCGTAATTGTTTTAATCGAAGAATAGACATTCTTGGCATTATGTTTAAAAATTAGAATTGCAGTATCGTTGTAGCAAATGATTTCTTGCTTTCCGTCGTAGTCAAAATCCCACAATTTTCCTGCCCAAAGTATTTCGTCGGTCGGACTTTCGAAAAGAATTTTACCAAAAGGGTTTTGCAAATCCTCAATTTGGAACAACTTGGTTTTGCCAAAAAGGGTTGTAAGAATTTCGATTTTTCCATCACCATTTGTTTCGCCTGTGTCGACAGGAATCCAAGGCTCTTTGAGTTTCCCAACTTCGACGAAAGCAGTATCTTGAAATGAATACAAAACCAAATCGCTCCATTGAAGTTCATCGAAAGTATTCAATAGCAAACAAGGTTGGTTACCAAATTCGAAAACTTTGTTAAAAACATAGGAAATTGGTAAACTTTTGTATTTGCCCGAAAAAGGCTTCTGTTTCCCAAATCTATCAAAATATCCAACTATTAATGTATCAGTCAACTCCTTTCCGCTTTTAGAACGAAGGGTAAAAACAAACTTTAATCTATTGCTCGAAACATTTAAATCCATAACAGGGAAACTATGCAAAACCGAATAATAAGAATTGGAATTTGCAACTAATAATTTGTCTTCGTCGTAAATTCTATAATAACAATAAGTTGGGATACTAGTTTCGAGATATACATAAGGAATAGTGCCATTTTCGAAAATTGGGAAAAAAACCTGCTTTTGGATTAACTTTATTTGCGATGAGTCATCTACTACATAAAATCGCTTCGAAACTTCAATTACATTTCCATTTGTCAATTGAGAAATTAATTTAATATTGTATTTGCCTTCTCGGAGTTCTTTAAAAGAGAAAACATACTTTTTCTTTATGCATTGGTCGTAAACAATATCAGTAAGCAATATATTTTGTTGGCTATCCTTTTGGCATATACACAATTGATAATTTTTGAAAAAAGGAGAATAGGAACTTACCAAAATTTCAATCGAATCTAAGCTTTTTCGAAAAACATCGTCATTTTCAATTCCTTCTAATGTAAAAACCGATGTTCCAATGAAATTTAAAACCTCGGCCGCATCGATTGCCCCAATATTGTAATCTTTTGCTTTACCTTTTAACTGCCTCTGCGTCGCTTTGAAAATTGAAACCAAATGCCTGGCATCGTATTCAGGATACAAAGATAAGACCAAAGCACACACAGCAGAAACAATTGGTGCGGAAAAAGAAGTCCCCGAAGCATATCCGTAATTGTTGCCAATCTTTGTTGTGTAAATTTGCACACCTGGGGCAAAAATATCAACATTTGAACCATAATTGCTTGTATTGGAAATAAATCCATCGGGTTTGATTGAACCAACTGAAATAACCCCTTCGAAATCGGAAGGAAAGTGTGGTGTAATTAAACCATCGTTACCTGCCGAAGCAATCATAATACAGCCTTTAAGCCTTGCATATTCAATTGACTCTTCCAAAAGTTTAGAATATGCTTTTGTTCCAAAGGACATATTAATCACTTTCGCCCCAAATTCAGCAGCATAAATAATTGCCGAAGCAACATCTTTCAATTCGCCCGTTCCCGAAACATCGAAAGCACGAATGGGCAGAATTTTTGCATCATAAGCAAGTCCGACAATTCCCGAACCATTACGTTCGGCAGCAATTACACCCGCAACCATAGTTCCGTGCCCGTTTTCGTCGAACGGAACTGGGTCTCGTTCAAAATAATCACCAAAGTTTGCAACCTTCAAATCAACAAAATCGTAACCTGCAACATCATCGATATATCCATTGCCATCGTTATCAATTCCATTCAAATCGCCCAGAACACCGTTTATCTCTACATCCGAAGGCCAGGTGTCAAACTTTCCATTCCCATTAATATCTTCGAGCGGGTTAATGTAAATCTGATTTGAAAGCTCGCTGTGGTCGAACTCTATACCCGTATCGATAATTGCCACTAATATCCACTTGCCTGTGGAATTCTTCCAAGCCTCGGTAGACCGAACAAATTCCAGATACCATTGTTTGTCGAAATCCTGCTCTTTGTTAGGCTCTACTTCAATTTTTAATGTGAAATTCGGTTCAACGAATTCAACAAATGGAATTTTACTTAAAATATCTACAAGATACAAACCACCGTCGGCTAAACTTTCAACGACAAAATACCTGCTCAGCGATTCTTTTTTGGAATTTAATATTGTTGGGGTTTTATCTACTTTAAAATGAGCCAATGCTTTGATTGAAACATTGCTAATGTCCACCTTGTGAAATTCAAGTTCCCTAAGAAAATCGCTTCTGTCGAACGAATCCGAAAGCTTAACAATAAATGAATTACTAAATAAAGTAAAAGAGGTAAAAAATAACAAACAACAAAATAATGCTATTCTCATAAATACAAGATTTTAATAAATACATAACGAAATCGAGGGATAAATATTAATTTCCGATGGCAGTCTAAATTTTTCCTTTTGTTATCTTAAATAAATCAAGTAATTTAGAATTCTTGATAATTTTGTTCCGAAAAAAATGTTTGAAAGTTTACAAGAAAGACTTGAACTTGCTCTTAAAAGGCTTAAAGGTAAAGCCGTAATAACAGAATCCAATATCGAAGAAGCTTTGACCGAAATTCGTCGTGCACTTATCGAAGCCGATGTTAATTACAATGTTGTAAAAAAGTTTGTCGAAGATGTTAAAACAAAAGCGTTAGGCACAGAAGTCAAAGGTAAGCTTCTTCCTGAACAAGTCATAGTAAAAATTGTTTACGATGAACTTGTAGAAGTTCTCGGGAATAAGCATAGTGATTTGCTTTTTTCCCCAACCCCTCCAACGAAAATTTTAGTTGCAGGTCTTCAAGGTTCTGGTAAAACAACTTTTGTTGCAAAGTTAGGTAAGCATTTGAGAAAACGGGGTAAACAACCCCTACTCGTAGCTTGCGATATTCACCGACCCGCAGCAATCGAACAATTGAAACAACTTGGGCAACAAGCAAACCTTCCCGTGTTTTCTCTCGATAGCAAAGACCCCATCCACATTGCAAAAGAAGCAATGAACTATGCTCGCAAATTCACGCGCGATGTCTTGATTTTCGACACTGCGGGACGAACCACTATCGACGAAGATATGATGAAGGAAGTCGAAGAACTAAGTCAAGCAATACAACCCACCGAAACCCTCTTCGTTTGCGATGCAATGATTGGTCAAGACGCGGTAACAACGGCAAAAACATTCCACGACCGATTGAATATTACTGGCGTGGTTCTTACAAAACTCGATGGCGATACTCGTGGTGGAGCTGCTCTTTCTGTTGTATCCGTGATTGGCAAACCCATCAAATTCGCAAGCGTCGGCGAAAAAATTGATGCTTTGGAACCTTTCCATCCCGAACGAATTGCTTCGCGTATTTTGGGTATGGGCGATATCGTCTCGCTTGTCGAAAAAGCAGAACAAGAATACGACGAAGCCAAAGCCAAAAAGTTAGAAGAAAAAATAAGAAAAAATCAATTCACTTTTGAAGATTTTCTCGACCAACTTCGTATGATTAAAAAAATGGGCTCGCTTCGGGATTTACTTGGTTTCCTGCCTGGTATGGACAAAGCTCTTCGGAATGTAAATATCGATGACAAAGCTTTCTCGCGTGTCGAAGCAATTATTCTTTCGATGACAAAAGAAGAACGGGAAAACCCAAAAATAATCAATGGCTCACGGCGAAAAAGAATTGCCCTCGGTAGTGGTACATCAATCCAAGATGTCAATAGGCTACTTAAACAGTTCGAAGAAATGACCAAAATTATGAAAACAATCAGCCGTGGCGGTAAAAGTGCTTTTATGAAAAACTTTAAGTTTCCACCAAATTTTTTTAATCAATAAACATTCTAATTATTTTTGTTCGATATTTATTTGTTTATCTCGGATATTTTTTTCAATTTTGTATTTTTGTATTAATATTATTTTCAGTTAAATATGGTAAAAATTCGATTAAGAAGAAAAGGAAGAACACATTATCCCGTTTACGACATCGTCGCAACTGATTCAAGAAACCGACGTGATGGTGCATTTTTGGAACGACTGGGTTATTATAATCCCAACACCCAGCCTTCAACAATTCAAATAAATTTCGAAAGGGCACTTTACTGGTTAGACCAAGGAGCCCAACCAACCGATGTTGTCCGAAACTTGTTAAGTTACGAAGGTGTTTTGCTTGCCCGCCATCTTCGTTTCAAAGGAAAAACTGACGAAGAAATCCAAGATGCAGTTCGCCAACACAAAGAAATCGTTTTAGCCCGCTATTGGCGAAGAAAAGAACTCCGAAAGAAAAGAGAACAAGCAAAGAAACGGACACAAAAGGAAAGCACCGAAACTAATTAATCCTTTTTCTTAATTTTATTTTGTTTCTTTCTTAAGTGGCAAAGTAAAGTAAAATTTGCTGCCCTTGTTTTCTTCGCTTTCGACCCAAATTTTACCATTATTTCGTTCGACAAACTCTTTTACCAGAATTAAACCTAACCCTGTCCCTCTTTCTTGTTTTGTTCCCAAACTCGTGTGATGCACATCCAATCGGAACAATTTCGAAAGGGTTTCTTCATTCATCCCAACTCCGTTGTCTTGAACGCAAACAATAGCAAAATCATCTTTTTTCTCTGCAAGTACTTTTATTTCACCACCTTCATTAGTAAATTTTATCGCATTGCTTATCAAATTTCTCAGCACGGTTGTAACCATTTGCCTATCGGCATAAACAGTAATGTCATCGGGACAACAGAAAGATAATCGAATATTTTTATCCTTGGCATTCAGACTCAACAATTCAACATTCATTCGTATCAAATCTTCGAGTTGGAATTCCTCGGAATTTACTTCAATCCGGCCCGTTTGAGCACGAGACCAAAGCAACAAATTCTCCAACAAAGCAAATAAATTATATGCACTTTCTTTAAGAGCTTCGATAAATCCAAGGATTTCCTCCTTCTGCATCTCGTCCCAACTCATTGACAGAAGTTCCAAAACATTTTTGAATGCACCAATTGGGCTACGAAGGTCGTGGGCAATAATTGAAAAGAATTTGTCTTTCGTTGCGTTTAGCTCTTTCAACTTGGCTTCGGAATCTCGGAGTTCGGCTTCCACAATTTTACGCCGTTCAATCTCTTGCAATGCTTGGTCGCGAGCTTTTTTATGCTCACGAACTCGATACGAAAGAAAAGTGTAATCTTCGACTGAAAAAATTGCAAACTGCTGGTGTAATTCTTCGCAAAAAAACGCTGATACTGTTGTATGAAGCAGCCGAGGCTCGCCATTAGGTAAAAAAGAAGGAAAAAGGGTTTTATGCAGTTGGGTCGAAAAAACTACTGGTGGTGCACCATTCAAAACTGATTGTATTGGCAACCTATACTTTGGATTATCAAGATTTGGAAAAGCTTCGAAAAAATTCTTACCTACTAAATTTTCCCCTTTTAAATTAGTCCAAACCTCTAATTGCTTATTCCAAAAAATTATCGTGTGATTCTTATCAATAATGCAAACACCTATTGGGATAAAATCGTAAAGATCAAACTTTCTGTATGATAAATCCATAAACTAATCTTTGAAAAACCCACCTTTTTGGATAAAAATATCAATTCTTTGAACAAATTCCCGGGCACTATCGACAGTTACAATCAGAATAAATTCGCCAACTACTTCAATTTCTTGGATTTTGAATCGGGCTTTTGCAAAAAGAATAACACAATCTTCCTTCAAAACAGAATCAGTCGATAATATTTGGTCCATTGTTCCTGTAATGTAGTTCGGGATGGAGTAGTTCAAATTAATTTCGAGAATATTGGAAATCGAGCCAACCAATGAATTCAATACAATATTCCCAATTTCCGAAAGAGTTTCGGCTTGAATTTCGTCGAAATCTGCTAAGTCGGGATATGTATCGGTGAATGATAATACTAATTTCGATGCTTGCTCAGTTGGAAATACAAGTTTAGCCGAACCAACCAACAAGCCACTAAATTCCAAGCTTACAGAAGAAAAGTTATCTTTTTCGACGCCTCTTTCAACATAAGCTTCGACCAATTGGCTTGGAGTAAGCAATCTTATTTCGGGAACTTCCAAATAAACGTGCTTGCTCGAAAGGGTATTCAAAAGATTTGCAGCTTGCCCTATTCCAATATTAATAATTTCTTGAACAACGTCCAATTGTTCTTCGGTTAAGATAAAATTATTCATTTTTCTATTCTAAAAATTCTTTCACCACGTAATGAAATTCTTCCTCTTTGGGGGGTTTATTTAGAAAGGCTTTTGCACCAAGCTCTTTGCACCGAGCTTTTGTTGTTTCTTGAATATCGGCGGAAATAACAACAACATTTGTATTAATTCCACTTTTCTGAATAAATTCCAAAACCTCTTGCCCTTGAATATCGGGCATAAGCAAATCCAACAAAATCAAATCGTAATGATTAGTTTGGACCTTTTCGATTGCCTCCGTTCCGTTCTTTGCTTCATCGATACTAACATTGAAAGCACCAAGCATTTGCTTAATCATTCGACGAGAAATGAGAGAATCATCAACAACTAATACACTTTTCATTTTTCTACTTAACTTATAAAAAACTAAATTGCAATTTATAAAAAAAATTAAATGAAAATTGAATTTTAAAAAATTTTCATTGCAAATTTTGGTAGAAACTTTTGACGAAAGTTGCAAAGAATTTTCGTTGGAGGCCTCTTACAATTTTTGTAAAGAAATTGCAAAAACTCATTACGAAAATTTTCCTATTGCCTCTCTGTTTATTCCAAAAAACCTTCGAAAGTACTTTTATTCAGTCTACGCATTTGCTCGCCTCGCCGATGATATTTCCGATGAACAACAATTGAATTTAAGTAAGGAAGAACGGCTTACCCTTTTAGAAAAATTATCGCAATCAATTAAAAATATCAAAGAACAAAAAAAAATTAACACCCCAATCCTTCAAGCACTGAAAGATACAATCGAAGCGAAAGAAATCCCCACCGAGCCGTTTCTAAAACTTATTAAAGCCTTTACAATGGATTTGAATTTCCAGCAATCTCAAACTTTCGAAGATGTTTTCTATTATTGTGAACATTCAGCCAATCCCATTGGAGAGATAGTTTTGCGCGTTTTCAACGAATTTAATGAGCGAACAAGTATGTATTCGGACAAAATCTGCACTTCCCTGCAACTCGTTAATTTCTGGCAAGACCTTTCAATTGACCTAAAACACGGTAGATGCTATATCCCGAAAGAAACCTTAGAAGAATATCGCTTAACTGTTCAAGACTTAATTGAAATGAAGAAAAAAGAAAGAATTGAAATTTGTTTACAATCCATTTTTAAAAAGACCTACGAACTGCTTATCGAAGGTTGGCAAATCATTTACTTTATTCGAAGCAAAAGGTTGCGAATGGAATTAAATGCTATTGTTTTGGGAGGATTAAAAATACTCAAGAAAGAGAAAAAAATGGGTTACAAATTGCTTACAAAAAGACCAAAACTTAATATTTTTGATGTGTTCGTAAATTTTATATCTTCTTTGGCATAGGATGGAAATACTAACTGCAAATGAATTTGCTTATATCGAAAACCTTGCACCGCCTTCGAAACAAAAAAAATCAAACTTTAAGTTTGCTTTTTCTATCCTAAAAGCACCCGAAAGAATTGCAATTAATACAATTTATAACTTCCTCGCATATATCGATAATATCGTCGACGAAGGTGAAAATGACCCAAATACAATTGAGGAAAAAAACAAAAGACTCGACTTTTGGTGCAAAGTAATTGATGTAATCTACGAAGATGAGTTTCGTTATCCCATCCTTTTGCCTTTGGTTAACATCATTAAAAGATACTCTATACCAAAACAATATTTCCGCACCTTAATTGAAGGATGTCGAAGAGATTTAATCCAACGAAGATATAAAACTTTTCAAGAATTAAAAGAATACTGCTACAGCGTGGCAAGTGTTGTTGGATTGATAGTTATCGAAATTTTTGGTCACAAATACGAGGAAACCAAAAACTACGCAATCAACTTGGGTTATGCTTTGCAATTAACTAATATACTTCGAGATATTAAAACTGATAAAGATAGAGGTTATATTTACATTCCATTAGAAGACCTCGATAAATTTGATTATTCCGAAGAAGATATAATAAACGAAGTTTACAACGAAAATTTTATCGAATTAATGCGATTCGAAACCAAAAGAGCTAGGGAATTTTACCACAAAGCAAGAACACTTCTGCACCCCGAAGAAAGAATTACTCTCTTTTCGGCTGAAGTTATGGATGAAATTTATTATCGGCTTTTGGAAAAGATAGAACTTTCAGGCTTTAACGTATTCAAAAAGAAAATCAAAGTAAATCCATTACATAAATTATCAATTGCACTTAAGCATTGGCTTTCCATTGTTTTATTTATCAAACCTTTTGCTAAATAAAGAAAAAGCCCCGAATATTGCTCGGGGCTTTAGTAAACGGAAATTCAGTTAATTTCTACTTTACAAAACTGAATTTAAATATCAAATTGCCAACGGAACTCTTAACTTTTGCGAAATAAACTCCCTGAGGTAGTTGCTCTAAATTAATTTTTACACTTGGTATTTCATCGAAAGTTTCAGTTAACACTACACAACCAAAGGAATTATATACAACAACATAAGAAATTCGAATGGACTCATCAAAAGCAAAGATCTGAACTTCGTTGCCAGATTGAATGATGTTAAAATTAGTATTTAGATTTTCGGTAACCGAAAGGTAGACTTTTTCGACTGGAACTTCGATTTGCACAATTCCACTTCGATTGTAATCAAGGGTCACTGGAATTTCATTTTCGTAGTAACCTGGTTTCGATACCAAAATAGTTGTATATTCTGGTGGAGCTTCGATAAAGGAAAAGAAGCCAGATTTATTAGTCATGGCAAATTCGGAAAACTCTCCATCGGAATCACTTAGAACAACGAAAGCTTCGTCAACTGGATTACCATAACCAAGAGGTATGTCGACAAAAAATGTTTTTTGGAAGCCATCGTGTACAAAGCCTTCAATGCGAATCAAACCCAACTTGCCCTTACGTTCCTTGTGCATCAAATGAAACACCATATCTATCATAACTTCGCCGACACCAATTTTGGTTGCTTCACTCCATTTTAAAGCAACAAAATCACCTTGTTTGTAGTATCCAGGTACAAATTTCCTATCCAAAGGTACCGAGAAAAGGACATACAATCCAGGCGGAAGACTATTAAAAGTAAAGTAACCTTCTTGGTTAGTTTTTTCGACTTGGTAATAATATGGTTTCGCATTCGAATTCTTTGCTGGTTCGATTAAATAAGCATAGACAAATGCTTGAATTGGGTTCCGAGCACTATCGGAAACAAACCCTGTAAAACCTCCTTTGTTTTCAGCAGGTTTTTTCAAATGAAAATCGATTCCATTAACGTCGGAGAAAACCTCAATTACATCGGCTGTAAATGGTGATGGAGCATCCTTGTAAAATTGGTCATAAAATTTGTTCTTTTCTATTGGAACTGCATGTGCAATATAATATCCTTCGGGAAGTTTAATTGAATATTCGCCATTTTGGTTAGTCTTTGTAACAAAAACATTATTACCCCAAGCATCCCTTCGAATATCTTTTTTAATGAACTCAATGGGAAGGAATTCAACAACTGCCATCACCGGGTCGAGTGTGCTACTATCGTAAACCTTACCTGTTACAAAATAATTTTCAGGAACACCCTTTCTTACAACATTTACAGAAATATCGAACTTGGACTTGGTAGAATCTGAACAAGAGATTTCGAAAATAAATGCTGTTGTAAAGTCCTTTGCGTTGTTATACAATACTCTTTCGAAAGTTTCTCCAAAAAATTCTAAAATATATTGTCCTTTCGGCAAGTACAACTCAAATTTACCTTCTATGATTTTTGATTGAATAAAAGGCTCATACCTATAATCTGGGTCGTTACTATTTGCTTTCCAAGCTCTAACAATTCCATTTGGAACAGGTTCTTGGTCTTGATAGTTAACCATTCCCGAAATTTCGCCACAATGTTTATTTGCTGGTTTCTCAGTAACTTTTAAGATAAACTGCTGGTAATCTCTAACATTTGTGTCGCAAGTTAGAATCGCAAAGATGACAAATGTATAATTTCCTTCCTCTTCGATTATACCCGTAAGTGTCATCTCGTCTTTGTTTAGCTTGATACCTTTAGGAAGATTGCCAATAATTCCAACTTCGACGGGACAACGAATATTGCTTTCGACAAGTATACGAAAGTTCCATTCTTGGTTAACATATGCTACACTATTGGGTGGACTAACAATACGTACATAAGGATTATTCGACGAGTTAGAATCCTTTTCAACAACTCTTAATGTAAACTTTTGATGCGCAGGTTTGACATCCTGACACTTAGTGCTCGAAACCTTAATTTCTACATCAAATAAACCAGTTTCTTGCGGGGTCCATTCGACTAATCCTTTTTCGGAAATTGTCATTCCTTCGGGTGCTTGGGTAAGTTCGAACTTATCGATTACACAATTGGCATTAGTTTTGAATTGAACCTGATAACGATAGAGCTTCCCAAGGTATGCAACTTTTGGTGGTTGAGAAATAATTACAATTTTGGCTTCGAAAGGTATTTCGATTTCTACAAATTGGCTCGGGGAACTTTCCAAAACTTTATTACCTTGAATAACACAAGAGGTAGCCCAAAAAGTGATTTTACCACTTTCAAAATCCATTCGCGCAATGAATTCATAAGAGTCTTTGACTGAATCTGCACCTACTTGGCCAATAACATAAGGTTTAGAATTGATAGTTGAAGCGTAGATTTTGTAAAAATGCGGCGGTAACCCAACGTCAGGTCTTTCCCACTTTAGTTGCACGAATTTGCTACCATCGGGCGCCTGATGCAATTCCCCCCTAAAATCCTTCGGAGGGAAAACATTCTGTTGTTGCGAAAACACGAAAGCTATTTGGAAAAGAAGAACAAATGCAGAAATAAGTAGCTTTTTCATAAAACCTCCACAAAAGAAAAAACATACATTTTCATAATTAATATTTCATTCTAATTTTGAAATTCACAAATATAGAATCGGGGTAACCTGTCAATTCTTCTACTTTAATTCGAATTTCTTTGACCTCCCAATACTCTACCTTTTTTATTACTGGTTTATCATCGACAAAAGTTGTATCGTAACGGTACTTTAATACAGAATCGCGGACGACACTATCGCGAACAATGCGCGCATAGTATTTATCGTATATTCGAAAATAATTCGTTGCCCAAAATTCTCGGTACAAAGGATTATGCGACAAACTTATTTCATAATAATTCGGTGTTTTGGTTAAATCTACTGTTGTATCCAATTCTTCTTTTTCGGACCTATGTAACAAAACCTTTGCCCAACTCCCCGTAAATCGAGAATTTGTAATCATTAATGGAGAGTTCAAAATTGGGAGTGAATCCAAATTGATTAGAATCCCTTTTAAATGCAACCTTCGCAAATTCTCTCTCCCTTTTTTCTTTATTTTTATCGAAAGCTTCAACCACATCCGAGCAGGTTTCGAAAGAGTATCGACATAAATTTCCGATTTTTCGACCGAAAAAACTTCGTCCCCCAAAAGATTATTCGAACGTATTTCTTCGCCATTCTCTTCAATTACAACTTGCGAAATTCGAGGAATGACCAGTGCTTCTTTTGGGTCGACTGGAGTCTTCTTTCGTGGGGTTTCTATATCCACTGGATTACTACAAAAAGTTAGTAACACAAGTAATAAAGCACCAACTAAATAAGCATATTTCCCATTCATAAATCTATCCTAAAAATTAATCGACAAACCATAAGTTACACCTAATTTATTTGTGTTGTAAATTCGGCTTTCATTTCGGTAAAATAACATTGTGCCTTCCAAACCAAAATACATTCCTACACCAAGACCAGCTGGCTCTAAACGAACCCCCGATAACAATTTCAGCAATGGTCCACCAATTTGTGTTCCACCAGCCAAAAGAGTTACGTAAGAATTCACAAGATAGGAATTCAATCTCGTCAAATTGGTTGAAAAGTCCATTCCGACAGCACCCCAGAATATCATTGGCTTCTGTTCTACTATAAATTCTATCCCTTCGGTATTACGGAATTTCTGACCAAACGGCTCTCGACCAAATTCAATCCCAAACTTAACGTTACTCCACCTACTCAAATACACACCTGTTGCCATATTCGAATACAAAAGATTATCGTTTGTAGATACTTCGGGATTTGGAAAAGACCTACCCGATATGCCACGAATTAAAATTGAAAACCTCTGTTCATTTACGCTATTATCGTCAAATCCGATACGGGGTGTTTCTTCATTAACTTGAAACTTACTTCTAAATGCATTTTGATTTGACAGATTCTCAATTGTAGAAACCGAATAATATTGACGAGATTCGTTCAATAAATTTGTATTGCTAAATCGATTGGTCTCATTTTCATAATCCAAAGGCTCTTGAACTTTAACCTTTGATTTATCAATGATATAACTCGACGATGAGCCATTTTTCTCTTCTTCGAAAGTTGAAATAATAATAGGAGGAGTTTGAACAATTGAAACGTTTCTTTGTCCTTGTGGAATTTCTTCGGGCTTAAAACCAAATTTCAAAAACAAAAGTGTAAGCACAACTCCCAAAAGAGTAAAGAAAACAGGCGAAAGATATTTACTAACATTACCTGCCTTTGTAAGAGAATTACCAGTTGAATAATTTGTAACAATCGACAAGCCCAAAATTTTGCCAATGTTATTGAATGAATCCGTTGGTGGCGAATAAGCATCTTTATCCACCAAAATTGAATTCCGTATAGCAAGCTGCTGTCGCATTTCGCTCCGAAGTTCTTCGCTTTCGGCTAATGCAGAAAAAAGCAATGGCTCTTCCGAAACTGGAAGTTCGCCGTCGAGATATTCTATTATCTTTTGCGATAAATCATAATTTTCCATTGCTCACCCTTTCGATTTTGTTAATTCAGATATGTAAGGAGAAAGAATTTCCCGAATTTTTGTTTTGGCTCTGAAAATTCTTACCTTTACATTTGGCACAGATATACCCAATATTTCAGCAATTTCGGAATAACTCATTCCTTGATATTCTCGCAAAATAAACACTTCACGGTAGTCGTCGGGAAGTTCATTCAATGCAATTTTAATCAAGTTCAACAACTCGTCCTTTTCTATTATATCGTAAGCATTTTCGAATTTCATATAATCTTCTATTGTCGAAGTTTGCTTCATTGATTTTTTAAAGTTTAAACATAAATTCCTTGCAATTTTTATTAAAAAAGCAGAAACATTTGTCATCGTTCTTTCGATTTTCGTACTTTCATAAAATCGAACAAAAGTTTCTTGGAAAATATCCTTTGCATCCGATTTGTTACCAAGAAACCGTAGGCAGTAAGCAAATACTCGCCCAGCATACCTACGATATAATTCCATAAAGGCAAGTTCACCTTCTCTACTGCCTTCGGACATCCGTTGGTATAATTCAATGTCACTCTTATTTAATAATTCTTCTTCCACTAAAAACAATAACAATTTAATTATTATAAAGTTACAATGTTTTACAAAAAAATTTATTGCTTCGAAAAATATTCTTTAATTTCGAACTTATTTTTTAGGCAAGCAATGAAAAAAATAATCTCTGTTGTAGGTGCTCGACCGAATTTTATGAAAGTTGCACCCCTACATCGTGAATTTGCAAAACATCAGTCACTTGTAGAACACTTAATTTGTCATACTGGACAACATTACGATTACGAAATGTCCCAAGCCTTTTTCGAAGATTTAAATTTGCCTGAACCAAACTTTTATCTTGGGGTCGGGTCGGGAAGTCACGGCGAACAAACCGGTAAAATTTTAATCGAATTCGAAAAAATTTGCATGCAAACTGAACCCCACCTTGTCATTGTCGTTGGAGATGTAAATTCTACAATAGCAGCCACTCTTGCCGCAGCAAAACTTGGAATTAAGACAGCACACGTCGAAGCTGGACTAAGAAGTTTCGACAGAACTATGCCCGAAGAAATCAATAGAATAGCGACCGACTCCATTTGCGACTACCTCTTTGTAACCGAAGAAAGTGGTGTCCGAAACCTTCTCCGAGAAGGTCACCCAGAAGATTCCATCTTCTTCGTTGGTAATACTATGATTGATTCCCTCGTTTTTGCTTTGGATAGAGCCAAACAAAAAAACACCACTGAATCGCTTAACTTGCGACAACAAAACTTCGCTCTAATGACGCTTCATCGCCCAAGTAATGTGGATTTCCCCGAAAAACTTGGCGAAATAATCGAAATAATTGAGTTTATTTGTAGTCAAATCACACTTGTTTTTCCAATTCATCCACGAACCAAGAAAAATATCTCGAATTTCCAATTTGAATCAAAAATAGAAAAAATCAAAAACTTAATCCTAATTGAACCATTAGGTTATTTGGATTTCTTAAATCTAATGATGAACTCTAAATTTGTTATTACCGACTCAGGTGGAATTCAAGAAGAAACTACCTACTTAGGTATCCCATGCATAACAATGCGAAATAACACCGAAAGACCAATAACTTGCGAAATTGGAACTAACATCTTGACCCCACCCGAAAAAGCAAAAGTAATTTCAGCAATCGAAATGGTGTTGAATTCCCCAACAATCCAATACAAAGTGCCACCTCTATGGGATGGCAAAGCCTCCGAAAGAATAGTAAGTATTATTTTAAACAAACTTGGTCAATTATGAATATTCTTGTAACTGGTGGGGCAGGCTTTATCGGTTCTCACATTGTCGATTCCTACATTGCGGAAAACCACAATGTTATTGTAATTGATAATCTTTCCACTGGGAAAATTGAAAACATAAATCCTAAAGCAAATTTTTACAAAATTGACATAAATTCCGATGAACTCGAAGCAGTTTTCCAAAATTATCAAATCGATGTAATTAATCATCACGCAGCTCAAATCGATGTAAGAGTATCGGTCGATGACCCAATCTTCGATGCTTCGGTAAATATCGTAGGCAGTTTAAAATTATACGAACTTGCAAGAAAGTATCGGGTTAAAAAGATTATATTTGCATCATCTGGGGGTGCTATTTACGGCGAACAAATTTATTTCCCTGCCGACGAAGAGCATCCGCTCGCTCCCTGCTCGCCTTACGGTATTACCAAATTGACCAACGAAAAATACCTTTTTTATTACCACACAGTTCACAACATCGATTTCGTTTCGCTCCGTTATAGCAATGTTTATGGACCACGCCAAAATCCATTTGGCGAAGCTGGTGTCGTTGCAATTTTTATAAAAAAAATGCTTCTTGGCGAACAACCAATAATCCACGGCGATGGAAACAATACACGCGATTTCGTTTACGTATCCGATATTGTTCAAGCTAACCTGATTGCTTTAGGTTCTAATATTAAAGGCGTTTTCAACGTTGGAACCGGTATAGAACACAACGTAAACTACATTTTCAAAAAACTTAAAGAATTAACCAATTCTAATGCATCAGAATTTCACGGACCACCAAAGATCGGCGAACAGCGACGAAGCGTTCTTTCATACGAAAAGTTTAAAAAACAAACTGGATGGGAACCAAAAATTAACTTGGACGAAGGTTTGAAACTTACAGTCGATTACTTTAAAAGAACTCTGCTAAAACAGAAAATGTAATCAATTTACCGTTTTTTTTTCTTTGCCGGTTTCGGCTTGTCGACCCTTCCTGGCTTAAAATCTAACAAAGTATAGTTTGTATTTGTATAATGTTTACCTACACTCTTTTCGTTTGGAGATTCGAAAGTTAGTTTTTGTTCAACAGTGGTAAACAAATGTATGGGAACTTTTTTCGTTGGTGAATAATCAATAAATCCAAAGCTATTGATAACGGATTTAACAGAGAATTCAGCTTTTTCGCTTATCATTTTCAAAGAGCCCTGGCCTGTGCGAACGAATTCTGCACGAATGACATTTTCGCCAAGTGTGTCTAAACTACCAACGAGTTTAAACAGCATACTATGCCGAAGAATAGGCACCGGCACACCATTTTCGGGAAGGCTTTCCGTAGCACGTGCAAGCCAAGTCATTTCTTTTTTTCCACAACCTTCGCCTAAACTAAAAAACAAGTGGGGTTGGAATGGTCCACCCGTACCACTTGCACTGTTCAAACTGTCATCCACCCAAAAATTCAATCTATTTCCAAGCGAATCGATTTCGACCCATACCCTCCTGTTTACCCATTTGTTTTCCTCGTACTCAATTTCGCTTGTATCTTGAAACTCCTTTGCACGAAATTGCAATAATTCGAATCGCAATACAAAAGTGAATTTCCGTGTAATCGAATCGCATATTACTCGCAAAAGTTCTTTGCGAATTTTCAAAAGTGGCTTTCCAAAGTCAACAACAATACTATCGTAAGATTCAACAAAGTAAATTAAAGTATCCTTTAAATTGAAATTAAAACGAATGCAAAAAATTGAATCATTTTCCACCAAATCATTGTTTTGAGCTAACAAATTTAAATTAGTCTTCGCAAAAAAGCCCCAAAGAACAAAAAAAACCAATACAAGCAATTTCGCTCTCATTCATTCCTTCCATTTATTCCTTAACGATGTATTCAGTGTTATCAATTACACCACCAGCGACGATGTCTTCGCCATCGTAAACAACAACAGATTGTCCAGGTGTTACAGCCTTTTTTGGCTCGATAAATTCAACAACAAGACTTCCAAAATCATCAACCTTGCATTTTACCAATGAACCTTTGTCCTTATATCTTATCTTTGCCAAAAAAACAGAATCGGGAATCTGCTCATACTTCATAAAAATCACATTACTTGCGACCAACGATTGGCAAACAAGATTTTCCTCGGTATCGACAACTACGGTGTTCGTTTCTGGTATTATTTGTTTGACATAAAGAGGCTGATGGTAGCTTATTCCTAAGCCTCTTCTTTGTCCAATAGTGTAATTGATGTAACCCGAATGCTTTCCGACAACAACGCCACGAAAGACAATATTGCCTATTTTGTTTACACGGTCGCCAACATTTTTAACAATAAAATCACGATAATTGTTCGAAGGAATAAAACAAATCTCTTGACTATCAATTTTATTTTTGACTTTTAAATTTAATTCATTGGCAATTTGCCTTACTTCTGTTTTAAGTAAATCTCCCAAAGGGAAGATAGTTCGACTTAGTTGCTGCTGTGTTAATCCCCAAAGAAAATAGGATTGGTCTTTTGTTTTATCTTTTGCCTGTCGGATATAATATCTTTTGGAAGCGGTATCGAAAATTATTTTTGCATAATGCCCTGTCGCATAAAGTTCGCATTCGTATTCCTTTGCTTTCTTTAAAATTTCGCCCCACTTAATTAATGGATTGCATATTGCACAAGGGTTAGGTGTTCTACCTCCGAGATATTCATCTATAAAATTCTGTATTATTGTTTGTTTAAAAACATCCGACAAGTCGACGATGTGATGTTCGATACCCAGCTGGTCTGCAACGTCGGCCGCATCAATCAATCCTTGATAATTACAGCAACCAACTTTGGAATTTTCGACTTTGCAATCCTCAGTAATTTTAACTGAGGTTATAGTTATTCCAACAACTTCGTATCCCTCTCTTTTCAACAGGGCAGCGGTAACCGAAGAATCCACACCACCCGACATTCCAACTAATGCTCTTTTCTTCTTCTTATCTATGATTTGCATAGTTTTGTCGCGAATTAACAAATTCAAAAGACGTCAAAATTTAATTTAAATTTGTGAAACAAAATAAAATTTATTTCGTATGTTTAATTGACAATTTGGAGGCAAAAATGAAAAAGATAATAATTCTGTTTTCGATTATATTAATAATTCAAAGTTGTGTTTCCACAAATAAGACATCAAAAGACTACTTCGGATACAATAACAACCCAAAATACGAAACCTCTATTTTCGAAAAGTTCCAGGATAAACCAGAGATTAGTTCGACTTCAAGCTATGATTACGAACCGTATGAAAGAAAAATCGAAGTTTACAACTACTACATTGGTCCTTATGACCCTCTCTACTACGAACGAATTGACCCATTCGACTGGGGTTTCTACTACTATTTAGGCAGACCATATTACGATCCTTTCTGGGGATGTTACGTTTATTACAAGCCACACCATCATCATCCAGTCGTTGTTTATTACCCGCATCCTTACGATTATTGGTATCCTCGGAAAAGAGTAATTTATGTCCCTGTCCAAAGAGAAGAACCTAAAAAACGCACTACTCGAACCTTTGGACCTTCTCGGGGCACTGTGGATTTCGAAAGCCAAAAAACCAGTTCGCCTTCGAAGGAAAAACGCTCCGAACGCCGAGATGGTCACTCTAACGAAAGCAAACCCAAAGAAATCGCCCCCGACAAAAACGATGCCCCTAAAATCAAAATTCAAGGAAAAACACCTGCAACTACCCCCAACACTCCCGACAAACCATCTGAATCACCAAAAGAAAGTCCTTCTAAACAAGAAAGAAGTTCAACAAGACCAAAATAATGTATGAAAACGAACATTTTTGCAAAACAAATAATCTTCGTCTTATTCATAGCAACCTTTTCGGCAAAAGCACAATTTATCGAAGATGCTCTGCGGTTCACAATTCCACATTCGATGATTTCGCCGCGTTCGGCAAGCCTTGGAGCTGGTTACTACGGCCTTTCCGACGATGCTTCTGCTCTTTTCTTTAATCCTGCTGGTCTTAGCTTCATCGGGCACAACGAATTTTCCGTCGGCTTAGGTTTCAATCGTAACTCATCGAATACCGATTATCTTGCTAATCAATTTGAAAGACGCTCTAATTCCGCATACATAACACACATAGCGATTGCAATGCCAATTGAAACTCGAAGCAAACCAATTCTTGGAGCAATTGCTTACTTCCACGAAAACAACTACGAAAATCACTTCGATTATTCAGCGTTCAATACTTATAGCTCTATAATTTATTCCTTAACCCAAAATGGACCACAGGACCCTGAATTAAATATCCCCGTCTGGCTTGCAATTAAAAATTTATTAACACCAATAAAGGATTCTGTCCTTCAACGAGTTTCTGTCGACGAAGATGGTGGTTTGCATAATCTTTCTGCTGGTTTTTCCATTCAAATTTTACCTAATGTTTCTCTTGGCGCTTCAATCCAAGGAAAGTGGGGAACATATAAATATCAGAGGGCTTTTACAGAAGAAGATACATTCAATAAATACAATTTCTTCGATTCAACAAACTATTCCAACGTCGACTTCGAATGGTTCCGCCTTAACGAATTTCTGTCGCAGAAAATTTCCGGCATCTCGGGTTCAATTGGACTTTTTACAACCTTAGAAAATTTTTTAAGATTTGGAGCTGTTGTAAAATTCCCAACTTACTATCAAATTGAAGAAGAATTCCGACAAGACGCTTATGTAAAATTCGATGATGGCCGGGAACCTCACACATTTGAACAGGAAAAGAACTCTTACAACTCTTATAAAGTTACAACTCCTTTCGTTTTCTGTGCTGGTTTATCAATCAAAGTTACCGACTTCATTTTCACGGGTGGTGTTGAATATTTCGATGTTACACAACTTCGGTTCTCCGATGCATTACCTAATGTAGAAATGCTTAATTCTGCAATTGTACGCACCCTTGTAGGACAGGTTAACTGGGGTTTAGGCTTGGTTTATTCCGTTCCAATCTTACCAATCGAGTTTCGGGGCTCGTTTTCTTCTATCACCTCGCCCTACCAAAAGGATATCAGTGGGGCAAGCACATATATTTATTCCTTAGGTGCTGCTATCAATATCGCATCCAATGCACGATTGGAACCTACCTTCCAATATCTGACAAACTCAATTATTCGAACTAATTATACAACAACCGACAATGACCCATCGGCTAATTATGTTCTTAAAGCTCAACCATTTAAAATTGGCTTACAGTTCACTTATCGTTTCTAAATACAATTGTTCAACAATTTGGAGAAGTAATGAATCACAAAACATTTGTCTTTGTTGCTCTTATTATTTCTCTATTTTTCATTAATTCGTTCCTTACATTTGCAACTGGCGGTCGTGGATATTTTATGCTCGGACCAAGCTTCGTTAATATCGACAAACTCAACTCACGCTTGGAATCGAATAACCTACCGAAATTCGACAACAATCTCTTTTCGTTTGGTGGTGGCGGACACGCAACTATTGGCAAATTAATAATTGGTGGCGAAGGGCACGGCTTGATTGCAAGGGATGTTTCAAATTCCAACTACACTAACTCCCTTTCCTGTGGCTATGGCTTATTCAATCTTGGCTACAACTTCCTTTCCTTCGATAATTTCGATTTTTATGGTTTGCTGGGCTTCGGAGGTGGTGGTTACGAATTGAACATAATCGAGAAAAATCTACCCGAATTCGATGAACTACTCAAAAATCCAAAACGAATGGTTAAGCTTTCTAATGGAGGGTTTGTCCTTGCTGGTGAAATTGGCTTGGATTACATTTTCGACTTCGGTCCAAAAAAAGAAGATGTAGCTGCGGGAATACTTTTGGGCATTCGAATTGGCTACACTTACGCACCTTTTATGAGCGAATGGATGGTAGAAAGTAGCAAAATTACAGGTGGACCCGACCTTCCAATCAATGGTTTCTTCATTCGGTTTTTAATTGGTGGCGGAGCAAAAACAAAAAAATAATTTTCAGAAACATTTTAATATTAATATAAAATATTGTAATTTTGTATTTGGTTTTGCCCTGTGGTGTAATTGGCAACACGTCTGACTCTGGATCAGAAGACTCCAGGTTCGAACCCTGGCAGGGCAGCAATAATAATCCCACTTTTGAATTACTTCAAAAGTGGGATTATTATTTTTAATTTTTTTATCAATACTGATACAAGCTACCCTGACGTTCTCGGGCTCGCTTATCCCATTCTGGAATAATTGTATTCAGTAAATTCATTTTATCTTCGCCAAGGGCTTTCATATCGAGTCCAATATACTTTTGGGCTTTTTCTTTTGTCGAAACATCGGGTAAATCTACTGGAATTTTAACGCCAAGCCGTAAGAACAAAACCGAGAGCATACCCCGAGCCTTTTCGGCACGTTCAATCGCAGTGCTTAATACTCGAAGTGCCTCGACTGGTGCGTGAAATCCTACCCCATTTGCTGCTGCAACCCAATCCCATCGCCACTGAGCCGAACGAATTAGTTTCAAAATAGGTTCCATATCCTTTTCTGTTGCTCCGTTCTTCCAAGCAATTTCGGCTTCAAGGTGCGCTTTCGAAATTGCTTGCTCTGCAATTTTTCGTACTTCACGAACTCTATCCTGTCTTTCGTAAACATCACGAATTAAATCTTCGGCACTTTGGCGGTGGCAAACTTGGCAAGCATTTGCTATGTTTGCCAAAGGGCTACGAATATGATGGTCGGTGTATTTAATCCCACCTTCTACTTTGTATGGCATATGACAATCGGCACAAGAAACCCCACGTTTTGCATGAATACCAGTCATATAAAGCTCGTAGTCAGGATGTTGTGCTTTTAACATCTTAGATTTGCTTAATTTATGAGTCCAATCGGAAAAACCAAGCTCATCGTAATAAGCTTCCATCGAATCGGCACTAAATCCTTTGTCCCAAGGGAAGACTAAATATTTGCCCTCACCTTTGAAATAGTATTCCACGTGGCATTGTGCACACACCAAAGAACGCATTTCTTGGTGTGTAATATTTTCGATTTTCACACCTCGTCGTTGCAGTGCCTCAATCAATGCGGGCCGTGTAATCCGTAAATTCATTGTTTTAGGGTCGTGGCAATCTTGACAACCAATCGGATTAACCATCTGGTCGCCCATTTCAATCCATTTCTTCTTGTAGAATTCTTCGGCACCCATTTTTGCAATCATCCTAGGGAAATCTGTTGTTTTGCAAGACCAACAGGTTGCAGGTTGTGGGCTTTCTTTTACCCCACCAGTTCGCAATGTTAACCGAAGATCTTTGACAGCATAAGCGTGGCCTCGGCCTTGATTGTATTCTTTTGCAAAAGCATATCCAGCCCACATAATAACACTTTCGGGGCAATCTTCCAATAAATCGATGTGCCCCGAGCCTGCATACTTACTCCTAAAAGTTGTATCGAGCGTTCGACGATAAGAATCGAACTCTCGTGGATAATTTTCGCCCCAAACCTCGTTTCTTGGTTCCCATTCAGGAATCTCGCGAACTGGTTGAAATCTAACAATCGATTCGGCTCGCCTTTCAATAATACTTGCTACAATTAAACCCAAAACAAACACAACAACTGCTACGACAATCAAAACAACAATATTTGCTATTTTAAATTTGTTTGTAGAATCCATACTTCATCTCCTGACTATTTTATTAGACTTTTAATAATCGGCGAAATTCGTGGTGTTCGGGCATAAGGTGTAGAACCTTGGCTTGTAACATTGCCGTGGGGCACTTCCCGATGGCAATCCCAACAAAATATTTGGCTTTGGTTCTTAGTATCTTTGGTAAACTCATTATTTAGCGAAACAAATTGAATTTGATGAGAATGACATCGACTGCAATTTTCCATAACGACTTTAGAACCTTCATCCCGAATTCTTATGACTTGTGGATAGTTACCGACAGTAAACACAAAGGCATGACGCAACCCATCATTCATCTTGAACCAATATGACCGAAACACATTATCGTGCGGAACGTGACAATCGTTACAGGTTGTTACATTTCGGTGACTACTATGAAACCAAGAAGCATAATGTGGTGTCATAATATGGCAATTAACACAAGCGTCAGGCTTATCTGTTAAATAACTGAAAAAATTTGAAATGTAAATGCCAAGTGCACTTAGTCCAAAAACTGCTCCCAACAAATACTTATTGAGACCTTTTAAAAGCATTTTCATCTATCACTTTTTTTAAAACTGCAAAATAAAAAAAAGAATAAAAATTCTGCTATTCAATTTTATTTTGAAAATAAAGTGTGAAACCTATCAAAATCATCTACTTTAATCAAATTTTGCGAAAGTGCAACTTTTGCCAGTTCTATACCAATTTGACAATAAAGTTTTTTCAAAAAAGGTAAACTATTCAAGGAATTCAAATGATTTTCGATACTTTCGAAATCCTTTCTGATTATCGGACCCGTTAATGGAAGATTATCTGTTTCACTTAAAATTTCCAGATTATTTTTTAATGTTCTCGTTAAAAGTGGTTCTAAAACTTTTGGGTCTAAACCGGTTGCAAAAATAAGTTGTTTTGCCAAATAAACAATCAAATTCATATAATTGGAAGCACTAACAGCCGAAGCGTGATAAATAGAACGTGTGTTCTCATCGAAATTTACTTCAACAGGGGTACCACCAATTAATTTCAAATATTTCGCAAATTCGCCGAAATTTTTGGACTGTACAATCCAATAGATATTGTCAAAAATATCGCTTTCGAACTTATAAAAAGTCTGCAATGGATGTGCCGAAGCAACCGAAGCTCCCATTTTTTCAATCGAATGTAAAATAGAATCGGAATATATCCCCGAGCAATGACAAACGTATTTACCGCGTAGTTTTTCGCCCAAGCTTTCTGCAAGCCGAACAGAAGTTTCCTGAATCTTAGAATCTTTAACTGTTAAAAAGATAAACTCTGTAAGATTTTCGCACTCTTCAATGTTTTTGTAAATGATTACTTTTTGCTTATCGATAAGTCTCTCTTGCTCAACGAAATGGTTCGATACTATTGCACCCAACAAGCCCTTTTGGGCTAAAACTGTTGCCAAAGCTTTTCCAACTTTGCCAAATCCAACTATTGTAAACATATTAAATTTCCTTCAAAATTAGAATATACAAAAAATTTTTAATTTAGTGTTTTCGAAACAAAATTATCGAATTATGAAAACCAAGATAAAGTATTTTTTCCAAACCATTGCATTTTCTGTCCTTTTGATTCTCTTTGGTGGTCTTGCTTGCGACGAAGGAATAAATATATTCACGCCCGACGACGACATAAAACTTGGCTTACAACTGCATAACCAGATTTCCAATTCACCTTCGGATTATCCAATACTGAATGATGCAAATGCCCATTCTTATGTTCAAGAAATACTTAACAACATTATTTCGAGCCCAAAAATTAAATACCGGGACAAATTTACCTACAAAGTTACAATCATTCGGCGGGATGATATTATCAACGCTTTTGCTACACCTGGTGGATATATTTACGTTTACACCGGCTTGCTAAAATTTTTGGAAAACGAAGCAACTTTAGCTGGTGTAATAGCTCACGAAGTTGCCCACTGCGAGCGAAGACATGCAACCCAAAGAATGACAAAAATTTACGGTGCAAGCTTTCTGTTGGACTTAGTTTTGGGCAAAAATCCATCGAAACTCGAAGAAATTGCAGCAAACCTTTTCGTTGGCCTCGCATTACTTAAAAATAGTCGCGACGATGAATACGAAGCCGATAGCTACGCATTCGATTACCTAAAATCAACTAAATGGTATCCAGGTGCATTGACTTTCTTCTTCGAGAAAATCAAAGGAAATGAATCGAACAATGCATTCGCCGTGCTTCTTTCCACTCACCCGCTTAGCCAAGATAGAATTGACAGATTAAACAAAAGGATAGCCGACGAAAAACTTACGCCACCTAATGAATCAAATTTGTTTTCGGAAAGATATAAGAATTTTCTGAAAACTTTACCCTAAATCTACTGCCTCTTGTTCATCTTCGGCAAACAAATCCTGATTGATTGGCAATTTAACTTTAAAGCGTGAAAACTTGTTTACCTCACTTTCGACTTCGATTGTTCCGTTGTGTGCTTCGACTATCCATTTGACAATTGAAAGACCAAGACCAGCACCTTTAATGTTGCTTGCACGAGCCTTGTCCACTCGGTACATTCTATCGAAAATATATGGCAAATCTTCTTTCGGGATACCCATTCCATTGTCTTCGACGACAAGTTCGACAAAATCGCCATTCTTTTGCAAACTCAAAGAAACTTTACCACCTTCGTTTGTATATTTTACTGCATTATCCAAAAGGTTCAACAACGCTTGATGTATCCTTGGTGGGTCAATCGAAGCAACTACATCATTTTGTATTCGTGTAACCAACGAAATATTTTTCCCTTCGGCAATTATTGAAATATCTTCGATTACATCTTGTGTGATTCTGGAAAGATTCTCTTCGACAAAGTGTAGCTTGATTTGGCCAGTTTCTGCCCGCGAAAGTTCAAGCAAAGTTTCCACAACATTAGTCAATCGACCCACCTCTTCGAGCGAGCTTACAAGGATTTCCTCGTATTCATCGGGTGTTTTCCGTGAATGCAAAGCAATCTCCAACTCACCTTGAAGTATCGTCAGTGGAGTTCGAAGTTCGTGCGAAACATCGGAGGTAAATTTCTTAATCTGAACGAATGACCTTTCCAAACGTTCTATCATTCTGTTCAATGTTCTCACCAAATGCCCTACTTCGTCTTTCGAACCAGTATCGGGCAATCTGCGGCTTAAGTTCTTTGCTGTAATTTCATCTGCAGTTCGTGCAATTAAATCAATTGGACGCAAAGAAATAGTCGACATAACCCAGCCACCAAAAACAGATATAAGCAAAACAAAAGGAAATGCTATTAACTGTATCATCATCAATTGATTCAGTGTATTTTGAATATCGCTCACTACATAGCCAACTGAAATCACAGCCTGAGATGTCCGCTTGACAAGCAATCGAATGTCGGTGTTCAACACCTTAGTATTGGTCAGAGCAGAATCCAAAATTATCGGCTTGGTTTTTTCGAAAGTAAGCTTCAGAATTGTATCGCTATCTCTTGCCGGTATCCAGATAGTGTCGTTTTTAACCAAATTGGAAAAAGTTGCAAGAGTTGGAAGTGTATCGGATTGTAAATTCCGAGACCGCCAAATGATTTGATTATTCGTATCGGCAATTTGAATATAGTAATTTTTTGGGTTCAATAGAATATGTTCGTAAACAGCAGACCAAATACCACCAATATCTTCTTCTACTAATTTCTCTCTTTCAACAGAAGGCCTTATTGGTCCAACAAATCTCATCTGTTCCAATTCTCGCAAAAGGGCAAATCGGTCGGTTCTCAAGCGCGGTTTGTTTTGAAGTAATCTCGGGTCTAAAACGCTACTTTTTTGATTAATAACTAAATCCAAAGAAGTGGCAACTCGAACCAATGAAGCATCTAAGCTCCGATACAACTCCCGAGAAACAGAAAGGTATGTGTAAGTAGCAAAACCAAGTAATGTGATGGCAACAATACTACCATACCAAAAAGCCAAACGTGTTTTTAAAGGTAATTTCTTTGCCACTTCGAAAAAAGAATAAAACAATATTAATAGACGAGAAAGACTTGAATTTATGAGAATTTGCTGTTAGTTTATCAACTTAAATTAAGCAAGGCGGGTCAATTTTGCCCGCCCTTATTAATCGAAATAAAATTGCAAATAAAATCTGTCAAATCTTAAAATCAAACATTCGGTCCTAACATCTTTTCGGGTCGAACAATTTCATCGAATTTTTCCTCGGTCAAAAGCCCTAACTTCACTGCTGCTTCTTTCAATGTAGTATTGTTTTGATAGGCATATTTTGCGATTTTTGCAGCGTTATCGTATCCAATAAATGGATTTAACGATGTAACAAGCATAAGCGAGTTATTAACATAAAATTCCAATCTTTCCTTGACAGGCTCAATACCAACAGCACAATGATTGTTGAACATCGTGCAAGTGTCGGCAAGTAATCTTGTGCTTTGCAAAAAGTTGTAAATAATGACGGGCTTGAAAACGTTTAGTTCAAAATTTCCCGAAGCACCCGCAAAATTAATTGTAGCATCGTTACCAAAAACTTGAACAGCCACCATTGTCATTGCTTCCGATTGTGTTGGGTTAACCTTGCCGGGCATAATTGACGATCCTGGTTCGTTTTCGGGAATTGTAATTTCTCTTAATCCGCATCTTGGACCCGAGGCAAGCCAGCGAATATCGTTTGCAATTTTCATCAAACTGGCGGCTAATGTTTTCAAAGCCCCGTGGGCGAAAACCAAAGCATCGTGAGCTGCAAGTGCTTCGAATTTGTTGGGTGCACTAACAAATGGCAAGCCCGTCAGTTCGGCTATCTTCTTTGCTACGCGCTCGGCAAATTCTGGATGTGTATTCAGTCCCGTTCCAACTGCTGTTCCACCAATTGCCAATTCATAAAGCCCCGGTAAAACCAGATGAATTCGTTCGATTGCATTATCCAGTTGTTGAACATATCCCGAAAATTCTTGACCGAGGGTCAGTGGTACCGCATCCATCAAATGTGTGCGCCCAATCTTAATTAAATCTTTGAATTCATCGGATTTCTGTTTCAAAGTATTTCTCAGATTTGCAACGGCAGGAAGTAATTGTTGGTTCAAGGCTTGTGCAGCAGCAATGTGCATTGCTGTTGGAAAAGTATCGTTCGAGCTTTGAGACTTGTTTACATCATCATTTGGGTGAATAGGCTTTTTGCTTCCAAGTTCGCCACCAGCAATTTCGATTGCACGATTTGCAATTACTTCGTTAACATTCATATTTGTTTGCGTTCCAGAACCAGTTTGCCAGACCGACAGGGGAAAATGCTCGTCAAGCTTTCCTTCGATTACTTCGTCGCAAGCTTGAACAATTAAATCCATCTTCTCCTTCGGCAGCAAACCCAATTCATAATTAACCAAAGCACAGGCTTTTTTCAGTATTCCAAATGCACGAATGATTTCGAGTGGCATCCTTTCGGTTCCAATCTTAAAATGAATCAACGAGCGAGCAGTTTGTGCACCCCAATAAACATTTGCTGGGACCTCAATTTCGCCCATCGAGTCCCTTTCAATCCTTGTATTCATTTTGAACCCCATTAATTGTGAAAAATTAAGTTAATAAAAACAAACTAAATTTGTAACAAAAAAATTATTTATGTAATAATTTTATTAGATTTGAACTTCAAAAAAACTTTATCACAATGGAATCACTAAAAATTTGTATCCTTTGGCATCAGCATCAACCATATTATCGATACGAAAACGAATTTATACTTCCTTGGGTTCGATTTCACGCTGTAAAAGATTATCTCGATTTACTACTAATTTTGGATGAATTTCCAACACTTCGCCAAACATTTAACATTGTGCCTTCTCTTTTGTTGCAAATCGAAGAATATCTTACAAAGCAAATTACAGACAGTGTCCAGCTTTTAACAATGAAAAAGCCTTCGGAACTAAGCGAAGTAGAAAAGAAACAAATCCTTCGTCAATTTTTTGTGTGCAACTTCGATAATATGATAAAGCCTTACAAACGCTACTACGACCTTTACGAAAAGGCAAAGGCTTCAAATTTCGACATTAACCAATTCAATGAACAAGATTATTTAGATTTACAGGTGTGGTACAATCTAACTTGGGTCGGAGCAATTTCGAGGGACAAGACACAATACAAAAGGCTTTTCGCCAAAAGCCAAAACTTTACGGAAAAAGAAAAAGCAATGCTTTTAGAACAACATTTCGAAACATTACGCGAAATTATCCCAAATTTCAAAAGATTACTCGATTTGGAGCAAATTGAAATTAGCGTTTCCCCTTTTTACCATCCAATCCTACCTTTAATTTGCAATGTGGAAATTGTTAAAGATTCCGACCCCGATATTACGAATCTTAATTTTTCTTTCCGTTACGCCCAAGATGCCAATTTGCAAGTAGAATTAGGTAAGAATTACTTTTTCGAAAAAATGGGAATTTATCCCAAAGGTATATGGCCTTCGGAAGGTTCTGTTTCCGACGAAGTCCTTAAAATTTTCATTGAAAATAACTTTTTATGGACTGCAACCGACAGTATCATTTTGAAGAAGACGCAAATGCTCTCCAAACCATCCGACATCTACTTCCCATACAAATTTTCGTCGAACGAAGGTAATATTTTTGTCTTTTTCCGCGACAACGTCCTATCCGATTCAATTGGATTTGTCTATTACAGAATGAACGAAAACGATGCAGTAAACGATTTTATTGGCAAACTCCATTCAATTAGAAATCAAATTATAAATGACTATGGCGAAGAAAGTCTTAAATACGCCTGTGTCCCAATAATACTTGATGGTGAAAATTGTTGGGAATTCTACCCAAACAACGGTTTAAACTTCCTTAAAACTTTGTATTCACGCATTGCAAACGAAGACTGGATTTCAACTTTGACTTTTACGCAACGTATTAATTCGTTGCCTACAGACTACAACAAAACCATTGAACACATAGCTCCGGGTTCTTGGATTAATGGTTCGTTCAAAACTTGGATTGGTCACCCCGAAAAACAAAAAGCTTGGTCGATTCTTGCCGAAACAAGAAAATTGTTAGAAGAAAACATTTCGCAAGAAGATAAATACAATGATGCACTTAAAATTATGCTCATTGCCGAAGGTTCCGATTGGTTTTGGTGGTATGGCGACGATAACATCGCACCAAACAAAGATGACTTCGATAGGCTCTTCCGACATTATATCACGAAAATTTACGAAGAATTGGAGATTTCTCCACCGGAATATCTGAAATTTCCTTTGGGAAAAAAATCCGCAACGGGTTCTATTGAGTTACCCTCTCGAAGAATTCCAAAGTCATCTGCCAAAACACCGGCGGTCGAATCAGGTTGGGGAAAATTCATTCCCCAAATTACAAGTTCCACTATGCAAACCTCCAAACTCTTCCTCGAAAGCGTCTTTTTCGGAAATACAACAAAACATTTACTTTTGGGGATTAAGCCGAAAAGGACACTTTCCCCCGACGAGCTTATCGAGATTATTCTATTTACACCCGAAAACATTTCAATAAATTATGCAGATTCAGAAATAAGCATTACATCAGTTGAACCTAAAAGAATTGGTGAAATTTTTGTCAGCTTTACAAATTACATTGTTGTTGGATTGTCACTTGAATCCCTTTTCGAAACGAAAAATGTCTATGGGAAAGAAATAGAATTTATTGTCCGTTGTGTTTCGAGCGATTTCGAATTTACATTTCCACAAGATGGAAGAGTGTCGTTCCTAACAATTTAAGGGAACAGCTGGGAGCCAATCGAAAAATAAGTTCGAACGGGTCCCCAAGCAACAGCATTAGGTTCTTTCAAATAGAAGAAAAGTCGTGCAACGGAAAACCTCGCCGGACCAATTGGTGTGTCAAATCCAATTGAAAATTGGATGCTATGTTTCAATTCACCAATGCGAATTACTTCGAAATCGCCCCAAGTTGAACCTATTGAATAAGATAAAGTTAGAAAAGTATCGAAATAAAATTTAAGTGGAATTCTGTTTTGAATTTCTAATTTCCCTAAAAAAATTTGTTTGCCTTGGAACTCATCTTCGTATGTTCCAGGAAAAACTGCATCACCATCCAAAACAAAATATTCAGGAAAAGGCAAGCTCCTATCGGCAAAACCAAATGAGACCGAAGGTCGAATAGTTAAATCCCCAATACTGAAGTTACTAATGTGGTCAAAATAGGCTTTGGTATACTTCACAAAATTTTTGCCAGCAAGGAAAAATGGAATTTCCAACCCCAGACTAATCAACCTACCAGATGTTGGAAAATCGGGATTATTCAAGCTATTAAAAATCAAACCAAAACGATTTGTAAATATTTGATAAAAATTTGGTAATACTGTATCGCTATCCTTATAATATCTTTGAGTTGCATATCTCAAATCGATAAAGAGATAACCAAATTTTTCCAAATTCGAGCCAAATCGTGCAAACAACTCGTTTTCTTCGTTAATAGTTTTATCAACCACAAAGGTTTGGTATTCAGTCCTGGGTAGACCTGTTTTTCGACCAAAATTGTTTACATTCCATTTGTAATAATGGTAACCAATGAAAAAAGAAAAATCGGATGTAAAAAGCCGTGGTTGCGACAAGTTAAATTCAAAGAGAAAATCATTGCTACTCAAATAAGCCGAAGTAAAAAGATTAAAGCCAGAATTGAAAAGATTAATATGTTGAAAGTTCAATCCCCCATGCAAATTTTTGAAATTGTCGATACGGGTCGAAACATTAAAGATTTGCGTCCCAATTTCATTCAAAGAAATAATAATTTCGGCAGTCGAATTTATTTCGTCAAGCTCCAAATCTATTTGCAAATCGGAAAATAAATCTGTCCCCATCAAATTCTGCCAGCTAGAAATAATTTTGTCAACATTCAATGGGTCACCTTCTCGGAAAGTCAACTCCCTTGTAACAAGAAACTGGCTCGATTTAATGTGCTTCAACACTATATTTGAAATAATCATTGGCTGAATTGAAATTGCAAGTATCCCAGGCTCGGTCTCCGAAATACTTACTTTTGCAAAAGAATAACCTCGTTGGGCAAGAAACTTCCTGAAAGTCGAATACACTTCCTCAATCGTCTTGCTATTCAGCATTCTTCCAATAAACATGTTAATTAAGCTATCAAACTGATTGGAAAATCCTTTTATTGAACTTTGAAGTGTAAATCCTAAAATCTTGCGTCGTGTTGGTATTTCAATTTGTAAATGATTCAAACTATCCGCTTCTTGGCTCCGAAAAACTTTAAATGATTCGATTCCATTCGAATCCAGCATTTTTACGAAACATTCGAAAGAAATGAACTTGCCTTGATTGGCAGTTGGAAAATTAGACAACATAGAAAACGAATAAATTTTATTCTCTATTGAAGGCTCTGTCGAAGGCAACGATACGAAAAGAAACAAACTTGTATCGATATTAAACAATTTCTTAATTTCTTTTTCAAGCGAGTTTATTTTTTCATTCTTTTTTTGGTCAATAAATCGAAGAATTGAAGGCAAAATTTCATTAGTAATCTCTTCGCCTTTGTAAATCAAAGAATCGACTTGGCTAAAATCGTCATTGGGGTAATTGGCAAGTTTTGGGGTTATAACAAAATCTGGCGGTCTTTTAGCATCGATTTGGGAAACATTCATCAAAATAGAAATAACTTGGTTGGCAATCGAAAGTGGATTATTAAGCTCCCTTTTCTTTAAAAGTGGCGAAGTTGTGTTTACAGCCAAAATTACATCTGGGTCAAACTCATTCATCGTAAAAACAGGAATGTTTGCGAACAAGCCTCCATCGACAAGAACAAGCGAATCAATTTCAATTGGTGTATAAAGCAAAGGTATTGCAGAACTTGCTTTCAACGCAGTAACAAGATTACCCCGAGAAAGGACAACAGTTTCGCCATTAATTATATTCGTTGCAACTGCACGGAACGGCACTTTTAAATCATTAAAGTTTTTGGAATAAAATGCCCCGCTCCAAATTAATTTTTGTATGAATGCAGTAAATTTCCATCCAACCCATATCGATTTTGGGAAAACGGGTTGAAATTTATTAAACCTAATGGAAAACAAAGTCTTGTCTTTTATTATCTTTTGGTCAAGAAAATAGTTTTCGCGCAACTCTTCGAATTTTGCCGAAATTATGTCATTCCACCTCGTCGAAATAGCAATATCTTCCATTTCTTGCGGCGTATAACCAACTGCATACAAACCTCCAACTAGTGCTCCAATACTCGTTCCTGCAATGTAATTCGGTAAGATATTGTTTTCGGTAAGAACTTTTAGTACACCTATTTGAGAAAAGCCACGGGCTCCGCCACCGCTTAAAACCAAACCTACCGTTGGCTTAATCTGATTGATGTTAACAACGAGAGTATCGTCGGCAAATGTAAACAGAATATTTGTCAAAAGGAAAGATAAAATGAAACGTACCTTATGCATTTAATTTTTTTACTTTATTTCAAATCCCAAAAATTCTCCTGTCGGTTCGCCGTATTCGACTTCGACTTTCTTAACATAAGCATAGGTTGGACCAATAAGCAAAATATCATACAATTTTTTTAAATTTACTTCTTCCCCTTCGGCAATAACCCAGACAGTACCATCGTACATATTTTTAGCAAAGCCCGTTAAATTCAGTGATTTCGCATTTCTATATACAAAGTAACGATAGCCAACCCCTTGAACGATTCCATATACCCTATATTCTGCTCGCTTTACCATAACACGCTAACTAATCATACACAATATCTTTTGCAATCTTTTGGCTTACTTCCTTTCCAACAGTAATTTCGATTAATTTCAATGCAAAATCAATTGCAGTTCCCACGCCCCGACTTGTTACAATGTTGCTATCAACAACAACCTTTTCAGTTAAGTAATTTTGATTTACAAATCTTTGTTCCACACTTGGATGCGATGTAATTTTCCGATTGCCTTCCAAAATTTCGTTTTCCAAAAGCACCAACGGAGCTGCACAAATTGCAGCAATCATTCCTTTACTTCTATTTTGTTTCAACAAAATTTCTTTTACCAAAGGATTTTTCGAAAGATTTACCGTTCCTTGGCTACCCCCAGGAAGGTAAACTATATCATATTTTCGGTTTAAATCTACCTGCTCAAATAAAAAATCAGGCACAATTTTCAATCCACGAGAACAAGTAATCGTATCGGTCTCGCCAGCTACAATAACTTCGACCCCTGCCCTGCGAAGCAAATCAATTACAATTACTGCTTCGGATTCTTCGCAACCGTTGGCAAGCAAAGCCAAAGCCAAAAATTTTCTTTCCATCTTACCTCCTGCCGATTAATTCGTTTCGAAAGCTTTTTGCAAGAAACTTACAAATTCATTTACATCTCTTGTAAATGCCTTCGTCGCAATAACTTTCTCATCGGGTGTCTGAATTACATACAAAGGCAAATCAATAGAATTAAACCTCTGCATCTGCATCTCTTTGTTCGAAATATAAGGTTCTTCCTTCCTGTCGGTAAATAATCGGACTGTAACCATTTCGGAAAGAAGTTGCTTTACTTGTGGTTTGGTAAACATATTAAGCTCCATCCAGCGGCAATTTGTACAAGTAAATCCACTAAAATCAATAAACACCATCTTGCCCGTCTCTCTTGCAACTTTCAAAGCAGTACTATAATCACTATACCAAAATATCTCATCCGATTTTTTACTTTCTAAAACATTAGGATTATTACGAGTTGTAGTATTATCCGAAATTGCTTGAACGGAAGCCGATGTCACCCCAGCTGTACCAACAATTTCGTAATAATCAGGTGGAGGGAGGAAAGAATCCAACTCGCCTAACTTCGCACCAAACAAGCCACTTAAAAGGAAAAAACTAATGGAAAGGAAAAACACCGAGAAAAGAATTCTCATTGTCCCAACACTTTCTATTGGTTCATCGTGAGGAAGACGGAACACACCCAAAATATACAATGAAATTAGCAAGCCGCAACCAATCCAAATAGATAAAAACAATTCTCGTGGCATTAATCCCAAGCCCCAAACCAAATCTGCATTACTGATAAATTTCACAGCGGCAGCAATTTCGAGTAATCCCATTACAACCTTGATGTTGTTCATCCAAGTACCAGAACGTGGCAGCTTACTAATAAACGAAGGGAAGAGTGCCAAAAGGAAAAATGGAAGTGCAAAAACAAAAGAAAAGCCCAACATCCCGACAATTGGATAAAACCATTCACCACCAGCAGCCGAAACCAATGCAACCCCAACGAACGGAACAGTACAAGTAAACGAGGTCAATGAAAAGGTCAACCCCATTAATAAAACACTAACAATTCCCGAACCTTGGCTCTTCGTATTTAATAAATTTAAAAAAGATGTGGGAAGTTGAAATTCGAACGCACCAAAAAGATTTAAAGAAAAAACAATGAAGATTGCAGCAATGAGAAGATTTAACCAAGGATTAGTTGCAAAATTTTGAATCCCCGATGCACCAAAGAGCAATGCAAGAATGAAGCCCAAAGCAGTAAAAGTTAAAATAATTCCCAAACCGTAGACAAGTGAATCACGCAATCCTCTACCCGGATTCTTTTCCGCCCTTTTTGTAAAAAAAGAAACAGTGATAGGAACCATCGGAAAAACACAGGGAGTTAGAAGTGCAAGAGCACCCGCCGACATTGCAAACAAAAGATAAGCCCAAATGCCCCGACTTTTGTATGTTTCTATTTCCTGACTTGCTTCGGTCTTGGTTGTAGTTTCTTCCGTTCCAGTTTTTTCATCAGTAGGAGCAACACGGCCAGATTCTGTTTCATCAGTTCCTGTTTGAGCAATCTGGATTGTATCTGTTTCTATTGGTAAAATCTGTGTTTTAAAATCTAACCCCGGAAGGCACAACTCGTCCTTGCATTGCTGAAGATATACTTCTAAAAAAATTTTGTCCTTTTCAATATCAATATCCGTTAAAGCAACAACGGGTATTTCGAAAGTAAAACTACCTTTGAATGTTCTAATATCGATGAAGAAAGCACTATCGTATTTAACATAAGGCTTTGGGGTCTTTATTTTGCCTGCCAATTTTAATTTGCCCTTAGGAAGAAAAGAAAATTCAGTTTTCTGTGGACCTAAACCTTCGGGACCTATTTGTTCAACAACATCGTAAATATACCAGCCTTTTTCAAAATTAAAATTAACTGCAACAGTTGCTTGCTCATTTTTAGCCAACTTTTGTTTGGAAATTGTGGCATTCCACGAAAAATGCTGATTCTTTTCGGAAGAAATTAATGTAAGACCATTTAAAAATAAAATCACAGTTAATAAAAGACACAGCTTCTTCATTTTTTGCCTAATCTTATTAAAATCTAATGAAACGAAATCGAAACGAAAAAATTACATAGAAGTTCTATGGCTCGCTTTCGCTCGAAGGATTTGTCCTCGATTTCATTAACCCAAGTTTTGTCGATTCGGGCAAGCTTTGGCTTTTAAAAATATCGGGAATAATCCGATAGCCATATTTTTTTGCCTTCACCATCAATGCAATTGTTTCGATAGGTGGAACAAGGTCTTTGCCCGAAATTATCGGAAGAAAATACATTGGAACTTCAACACCAAGAATTGTGCGGGGCTGTTCGTTTATTGGCTTACCCCGAAGATGTTCTATATTTATCTCATCTTTTGGTAATAAATAAACAATTACTTCAATTGGAAGGGTTTGCGAAACAGCGCGTAAGCCAAAATGATATTGAACATCGATAATGCCGATACCTCGTACTTCGAGCAGATTTTTAGACTTTTCGGGACATTTGCCATAGACAGTTGTAAACCAACGCTTCGTAACCAACACTAAATCATCGGCAACTATACTATGCCCATTTCGAATTAAATCCAATGTCAATTCGCTCTTACCAACACCGGGTTCTCCAATCAATAAAACTCCGATATTGAATACATTGACAAGATTCCCAAAAATCTGCCCATGTGGTGCAAAAAACTCATCTAAAGCATCCATTAATTTGTAAGTCACAACATAAGTGGATTGTGATGTACATAAAATAGGAATCTTCTTTGCTCTAAATGGTTCGAAAAGTTGATCATCAAGCGAACATTTAGCTGCTATTTTACCGTAATTACTTATAACAATGCAAGGAACATCGCAGAGTGCAATTTTTTCCAGCCGCCTTTTTCTTTCCAAAAAACTTAAGCTATTTAAAAAATAAGCTTCGGTTTTTCCGAACAAAAGGACTGTCTTTTCGAAAAAATTCTCAAAGTAATCCATCAAAGCAAATTGTGGACGCAGAATTGTCGAACGATTTATTACTTTATCCAAATCAGCATCATCGAACAAAAAAGAATATTCAAAATCAATTTTCGGTAGCAAATCGGAAACCAAAATCTCCTTTCGAGTTTTTGGCTCGGGAATTAATTCTATGTCTGTCAATGGATTTACAATTTTCATAATTTAATTACCAACTACGCAATAGTTACCTCTTTGCACAAATAAACATCTTGGATTGTATTCAAAAGCTTAATTCCTTCTGCCATAGGTTTTTGGAAGGCTTTGCGACCTGAAATCAAACCCATCCCTCCAGCACGTTTATTGATAACAGCAGTTGCAGTTGCATCGGCTAAATCATTTTCTCCCGAAGGTCCACCACTATTGATTAGACCGACTTTGCCCATAAAGTTATTGACAACTTGGTAACGGCACAAATCAATTGGATGTTCGGAACATAACTCTGAATACATTCGCTTATCGTACTTGCCATAGGATTTCCCTTCGGCATTCAATGCCAAGTACCCACCATTGTTTTCGGGCATTTTCTGTTTAATTATGTCAGCTTGAATTGTTGCGCCTAAATAATTAGCTTGACCTGTCAAATCTGCCGAAACGTGGTAGTCTTTATCTTTTTTGAAAGCAGAATTACGGAGATAGCACCATAGAATCGTAGCCATACCCAATTCGTGAGCATAAGCAAATGCTTCGGAAATCTCGACAATCTGTCGTGAACTTTCTTCGCTTCCAAAATAAATTGTCGCACCAACTGCAACTGCGCCCATATTGTATGCTTCTTCGATTGTGCCATACAAAATTTGGTCATACTTGTTCGGGTAGGTCAACAATTCGTTGTGATTGATTTTGACAACGAAAGGAATTTTATGGGCATACTTTCTCGAAACCATTCCCAATACACCAAAAGTAGAAGCGACAGCATTGCAACCGCCTTCGATAGCAAGTTTGACAATATTTTCGGGGTCAAAATAAATGGGATTTTTTGCAAAACTTGCACCTGCGGAATGTTCGACTCCTTGGTCGATAGGCAAAATCGACAAATAACCTGTGCCTGCCAATCGCCCCGTGTTGAACAAGCGATGTAAATTTGCAAGAACACGATTGTTGCGGTCAGTGCTCGCAAAAACCTTGTCAACAAAATCCGGCGAAGGAAGTGTCAGCATTTCTTTTGGAACTTTTGGATTGTTAAAGTTGAGCAAGTAATCGGCTTGTTCGCCAAGCAATTCTACAATTTTGTCAATCATTGTTACTCTCCTTTTTTTGAACAGACAAATTTCAAATTACTAAAAATTTCGTTTCGGTTTTTTACTCAAAGTATCTGCAATATGCAAAATTATTTTTAATTTTATTCTTTAACGAACTTTTTAAATGATGAAAAATTTATACGAAAAATTCTTCGAAATTGACTACTTTGTTGTTGCCCATCGTGGTGCAAGCGGAATTGCTCCCGAAAATACTCTTTCGTCCTTCGAAAAAGCAATTCATTCGGGTGCCCATTTCATCGAACTCGATGTTAGATTAACAAAAGACTATATACCAATCGTTCTCCACGATAGGCACCTTGAACGAACTACAAATGGTTTCGGTTCGATTTCAAATTATACTTTCGAGGAAATACGGAATTTCGATTCGGGCAGTTGGTTTTCCGAAAAATTCTCCGGCGAAAAAATTCCATCGCTCGAAGAGGTTATCAACTTCGTCAAAAACAAGATTTACCTCAATATCGAGTTAAAAACATTGGATAAAAATTACCAAAGTGCCATTGACCAAATAATCGAAACATTAGAAAAAAATAACTACACCGATAAAACTGTTTTTACTTCTTTTCATTACAAATACTTAGATTACATCCGAAAAGTAAAACCCAAAATTCCAATCGGAGTGATAAAAATTCCCGATGACGAGAGGCTACCTTCAAAAATCTGCAAAGATTTAGGTTCACAAATTTACATTTGTGAAATAAATGAACTCAACGAACAAATTGCAAACGATGCTCATAAAAATGAAATTTTTTTGGGCATCTACTCTGTCGATACCGAAGAACAACTGGAATTCGTGTTTAATTTCAAACCAAAAGCCATTGTAACAAATTTCCCCGACAATATTATTAAAATTTTAAAAGAAAAATACCTTGCAAAAATATAGAAGGAACGGCAAACACCGTTCCTTCAACAATTTAAACAAAAAACATTCAATATTACGGACAAATCACAAATGGAATTGACTTACAGAATTCTCCATTTGTCAGCCTTATGATATAAACACCAGAGGCAAACTCATTTGTATTAAATTCCAATTCGTATTCCCCTGCTTTCAAATCACTTTCGACAAGCGAACTAACAAGATTACCTAAACTGTTAAATACCTCGATACGAGTAAATCCATCGAATGCAATTCCGAACGCTACCTTAGCCAACTTATCGACTATCGTCTGCTCATCTAATCTAATGTAATACTGCGAAGAACTTACGATTACATTTCGCAAGTTGCGAACACAAGTATTGAAGACAATTGTAGATTTGTCTGGGACAGGAACAACACACTTATCGCGAGAATGGAATGTAACATTCTGAATTTCAGGTGTTATCTCTGGGGAATCTGTCAAAAGAAGGAGAATATAAATATTTGCCAAAGTTCCATCGTTTTGAATTCGATTTGTTCCGCTTCCAATGACGTGTATCTTCGAATAATTCTCATCAACCTTTTGCACCTCGGCTTTAATATTCCAAGTATTATCAATTATTCCACCTTTTTCAATTGAAACCAAATCCAAGTCCGGTGTTCGATAGACGATATCGTATTCAAACGATGTAATATTTGCATCGCGCCAATAATTGGACTTAACATCGGTCCTCAAATTGACATTAAATCCCGGAGCTAATTTGTATTCTGGTCCATAATTAGGTAAATCAAATGTCACAGGAACATTGTAGCCTTCACCTTGCAAAAGCACAAAGTAATCGCTTCCAACATCAGAATAAACCCTAATCAAAGCACGATAACTGCCAACTTTATCAGGCTTGAATTGAACCTTCACGTTAATTGAATTTAAACTTGGAATCGTTACGGGGAACGAGGTTAAAACCTCAAAATTCGCAACATCGCCTTCGATAAGTTTAACGCTATCGATTACAGCAGGTGAAGTCGAACTAATGTTTCTTATAACAAATTCTTTTATGGGTTCATCGCAAAGCAACACTAAGCCATAGTTGATTGAATCGACAATTAAAC
>FWWM01000738.1_pt1 | contig 107773 bp, 98 predicted proteins | sample 2228351 | NCBI WGS metagenome assembly FWWM01 (sample SAMEA103939774, study PRJEB20133) | metagenome
CGTTGACTTTAGCACCTTTTTGCCATTATGCACAGCATTAATTACGGTCATCAAGAAAAAGAGTTTTTCAACAGCCTGCTAGAGGTTTGTTGAAAAAACCCCTCCCCCACGCTCCTGGTGGGAGAACGTCTCTCTCTTAAGGGAATCGGCGCAGCCAAAACCCTGCATGGGGTTGGGGGAAGGGGTTCGGGGGAGGGGGCAAGGGGCCATGCTCCCTGGCCCCCTCCTCTGAATCAACTTTTTCAACATCATGTTACGGCACTCTGCCAGCCTGGTTGCCTTAGAGGCGGCGGGGATGCCAAGGCCGGGGTTTTGAATTTCAGTGTGCCGACTGCCGGAATATGGACGAACTGGCCCTGCTGTACGAAATCACCCAAATTCTCACCGCCCCTGGACCGCTGCCCCGCAACCTCAACCAGATGCTCAAAATCCTGGCCACCCGGGCCGGCATGGAGCGGGGCACCATCACCATCCTGAACCCGGAAACCAACGAAATCCAGATTGAGGTGGCCCAGGGTCTCACCGCCGAGGCCCGCCGCCGGGGCCGCTACAAGTTGGGGGAAGGCATCACCGGCCGGGTGGTGGAAACGGGCGAACCCATGGTGGTGCCCCGGGTAAGCCAGGAACCCCTGTTTCTCAACCGCACCCGCACTCGGGGCCGGGAAAAGGACGAAATCTCCTTTATCTGCGTGCCCATCAAAATCAACCAGCAAACCATCGGCGCCCTCAGCGTGGACCGCCACTACCAGGAACTGGACCTGGACCGGGACGTGCGCCTCCTCACCATCATCGCCTCCATCATCGCCCAGGCCGGCAACAACCTCATGCTGTTGGACCGGGAAAAGGAGCTGCTCAGGGACGAGAACCTGAAGCTCAAGGGCGCGCTGATGGAACGCTACCAGATGGGCAACCTGGTGGGCTCCTCCAGCCGCATGCGCCAGGTCTTTGAGATGATCCAGCGAGTGGCCAAGAGCAACGCCACGATTCTCATCCGAGGGGAATCCGGCACCGGCAAGGAGTTGGTGGCCAACGCCATCCATTACAACAGCACCCGGGCCAACAAACCCTTTGTCAAGGTCAATCTGGCGGCGCTGCCGGAAACTCTGGTGGAAAGCGAGCTCTTCGGGCATGAACGGGGAGCCTTCACCGGCGCCTTGCAGCGCAAGGTGGGTCGCTTCGAGCTGGCCCAGAGCGGCACCATTTTCCTGGACGAAATCGGCGACCTCTCCCCCAACGTCCAGCTTAAACTCCTCCGGGTCATCCAGGAGCGGGAGTTTAGCCGCCTGGGGAGCAACGCCACCCTCAAGGCCGATGTGCGTCTCCTGGCCGCCACCCACCGGGACCTGGAAAAACTGGTGGCGGAAGGGACCTTTCGGGAAGATCTTTACTATCGCCTGAACGTCTTTCCCATCTACCTGCCGCCGTTGCGCGACCGCAAGAGCGACATTCCGGCCCTGGCGGAACATTTCCTCACCAAGTTCGCCAAGGCCAACGGTAAGGAGGTGAGCCGCCTCTCCCAGGGGGCCCTGGACCTGCTCATGCACTACAACTGGCCGGGAAACGTGCGGGAGTTGGAAAACGTTATTGAGCGAGCCCTGTTGGTATGCGACGGCGACACCATCCTGGCCTCCCACCTTCCCCCCACCTTGCAGGTGCGCTGGAGCCCCCATGCCGCCAGCAGCGCCGATTCCTGCCCGGTACGCCTCAGCTTGGCCGCCCAAGTGGAGACCCTGGAGCGGGAACTCATCACCGAAGCCCTCATCGCCTGCAATGGCAATCAGTCCAAGGCCGCCGACTACCTGGACACCTCCCTGCGCATCCTGGGCTATAAGATCAGGCGGTACGGGCTGGAACCCAAGCAATACCGCACGCCGCGGAATCGAACCTGATTATTGTGAGGGGGACGGCGCCTTCGGCCCCTTGCCCCCCGTACCTCTTCACCTCATCTTTATCCACAGCAGACGGGCCACCCCGGGGCCGGGGTTGCGCCATTGGCTGGGCAGATCGGCGGTGAGATACACCAAATCGCCGGGCTTGACGGCATACACCCGTTTGCCGGCGGTCATCTCCAGGCGACCGGAGAGCAGGTAGCCCAGCTCTTCCCCCTTGTGGAGAAAGAAGTGCTGCGGCAGCGTCTCTTTGGGGCTGATCTCGATGAGATAAGGCTCGGCCTTGGCGGCAAAGTCCACCGGATAGAGGAGCTTGGCGGAAACCGCCTGCTCGGGCTGGTTGGCCAGCTTCACCTCCACGGCGTCGGCGGCGCGGAACACCTGGGTCCCCTGCCGGTCCGGCCGTTCCTCGAAAAAAGACCCCAGCTCCACCGACAGCACTTCGGCCATGGTCACCAGGGCCGGCAGCGACGGATAGATTTGGTTGCTCTCCACCTGAGAGATGGTGCTGGGGGTGACCCCCACCAGCTTGGCCAATTCCGTCTGGGACAGGCCCTGCTTCTGACGGAATTCCTTTAAGCGCCGGCCCAGATCAAGCTTGCCGGTGACCCGCCGGTCCTCCTCAAAGGTGACGGTGAGGCCCTTGGTCCAGTAGGCATGGGGTTTGTGAAATTCCTCGGTGCTGCGGTTTTCCGCCTTTAAGATGGTGAGGGCAGTGGTCCCCCGCTTGATGGTGAGTTCAATGGCCACCTGGGCGATCTGGTTGATGGCGGCCCGGAAGCGAGGGGAATGGGCGTTTTTCTCCAGGACCCAGTAGGCGATGGTGTTCAATTCATAGAGCCGGGGACAGGAATGGGAGTAGAACGTGAGCAGGCGGTCTTCGCTGCCCCAGAGTTCCTGCATGCCGGTGAGGCTCTCGAAAATAAACCGCACGTCGCCGGAAAGCCCGGCATGGACCCCATACAACAGCTCTGTGAAGGTCTCCGGATTGCGGGGGTCCGCCACCTGGATGAGGCGGCCCGCCAGCTCCCCCTCCTGATCCTCATAAAATTTTAAAAAAATGGGCGAGCTCTTGCCCTTGCCGTGGGTAAAGCAGTCCAGGATGGTGAGGGCCGGGTAGCGGGCCAGATCCCCCAACTTGTCCAGGAGGTTCCGGGGGGAACGGTCAAAGCTCACATAGACGATGGCTTTTCCTTGCAGCTGGGAGGCCTGCAGGAAGTTCAGGAAAAAAACGGGGGCCAAGGAGCCGGCGTCATCGTGCCACAGCACATTGTCGCCGATGAACAAACCGCCCAGCAGCAAGTCCAGTCGGTTCACTCCCGAGGGTACTTGTTGTTTTTCCATCGCTCTACCGCCTCGCGGCCACCTCCGGCGGTTCTTGCGCGCCCGCCTCTAGTGGTCAATCCCGAAGGGGCGTGACCTGCCGGAGTCAGCGGGACCCTTATTTTTATGGCATATGTATAAGATTCTTCACAAGCAAAACCAATGCCAGCGCGCCGGCAGAGTTGCCGGTCAGCGGCCGGGGATGCCGTCCCGCCAGACCCGGAAGCCGGGGACGCCACCAAGGCTGCATTAGCTTTACTTTCAAATCTTCGGCCCTTGAAACTCATTTTAGAACATTTTTGTCTTAATTTTTTAGTATAACTTACAGTTTCGTATGCTTTCAACCGGATGGCAGGGGCCGGAACAAAAGCTATCTTGCTGATAATATTGATATATAGTATTTTCCCGCCTCTGGTTTGATTTTTGCAATTATTTTTACTGATAATTTTTGACTTTTTTTAGCCATCCGATCAATAGTCGGCCACATTCCATCCTAAGGAGTACAGAATCATGACCCTAAGCAACCCCAACCGCAGCGCCGCCACCCAAACCAAGACCCGGGTTCATCCCGCCCCCATCTCCGGCATCTGCGTCACCTGTCTGGACGGGTGCCCGGGACCCTGTGAAATCGGCCGTTCCGCCATCCGCGGGCGGGAAGTCCTCTATCCCAGCCCCTTCGGCAAGGTAACCGCCGGCGCCGACAAAGATTATCCGGTTGATTTCTCCCACTTCAACATCCATGGTACCTGCGTCGGCGCCCAGGGCATCGAGGCCGACAGCGACAAGGCCATCTTCCCGGCCGTGGATGTGAGCGTGAAAATCGGCACCGCCAACAAGGTGGAGCTGGCCTTCCCGTGCTTCACCGGCGCCCTGGGCTCCACGGAGATTGCCCGGGTGCACTGGGAGGCCATGGCCATCGGCGCCGCCATCTCCGGCATCATTCTGGTCTGTGGCGAGAACGTCTGCGGCATGGACCCCAACTCCGAAATCAAACGGGGGCGGGTGGTAAAGTCCCCGGAGATGATCCGCCGGGTCACGACCTTCAAAGACTGGTATGAGGGCAAGGGCGACATCATCGTGCAGGCCAATGTGGAGGACAGCCGCCTGGGCGTGCCGGAATATGTCATCGAAAAGCTGGGGGTGGAATTCTTTGAGCTTAAGTGGGGCCAAGGCGCCAAAAACATCGGCGGCGAGGTCAAGCTCCCCACCCTGGAACGGGCCAAACAGCTCAAGGAACGGGGCTACATTGTGCTTCCCAACCCTCTGGACAAGACCACCCAGGAAGTTTACAAGGCCCGGGGCATTAAGGAATTCGAGCGCCACTCCCGGTTGGGCATGGTGGACGAGGAGGATTTCTACAAGACCGTGGAGCACCTGCGCCGGGTGGGGGCCAAACGGGTATCCCTCAAAACCGGCGCTTATCGGCCGGCGGACCTGGCCCGGGCCCTGAAGTTCGCCTCCCAGGCCAAGATCGACCTCCTCACCGTGGACGGGGCCGGCGGCGGCACCGGCATGAGCCCCTGGCGGATGATGAACGAATGGGGCATCCCCACCGTGTATATTGAGTGCCTGCTCTACGAGTACGCCAGCCACCTGGCCAAAAAAGGCGAATTCGTCCCGGATTTGGCCATCGCCGGCGGCCTCTCCCTGGAGGACCATGTGTACAAGGCCATCGCCCTGGGCGCGCCCTACGTCAAGCTGGTGTGCATGGGCCGCTCCATCATGACCGCCGCCATGGTGGGCAACACGGAGGGCAAAAAGCTGGCCACCAAATGCGCCGAGGAAGAGCGCAGCCTCAAAGACGCCCTCCTGGAGGCCTTTGCCGAGGCCGGCACCCTGAAGGCCAAATACGGCAAAGACTTCGACCGCATTCCACCGGGAGCCATCGGCATGTACAGCTACCTTGCCCGCATGACCCAGGGTCTCCAGCAGTTCATGGCCGGCATCCGCAAATTCAACCTCTCCCTCATCAGCCGGGACGACCTCTTTGCCCTCACCGAAGAGGCCGCCAAGGTCTCCGGCATTCCCTATGTTATGGACGCCGACGCCGACGAAGTCGAAAAAATTCTGGGTTACCGCCGGTAGCCCCATTCCTTCCGCAGGGGGACGGGGTCCGCAAGGCCCTGTCCTTCCCCACCGTTTCCTGGCGCCCGGGGGCCTTCGGCCTGCCGGGCTTTTTGTTGCTGCGTTCCGTTGACTTTTTTGTTAATAAAATTCCGCTAAAAATACATTTTTGTCATTAATATTTGCCTTTTTAAGGCTATGAGGTTGATAATTTTGGCGATTTTTCTACGGCATGTCTCTTGCTTTTATGGTAGCCTGAATGCCAGCGCATACCATTTTAATTCTGGCAAGGAGGATAGGTCGTGAACTGCCAGACGGTGGAAGATGTTTTTAAAGCCGTAAAGGACCAGAACGTCAGCTTCATCCAGCTTTGGTTTACTGACGTCCTGGGTATGTTGAAGAGCTTCTCCATCCGCCCCTCGGAGTTGGAAGAGGCCATGACCGAGGGCATGGGGTTTGACGGTTCCTCCATTGAGGGCTTCTCCCGCATCGAGGAGTCCGATATGATCGCCAAGCCCGACCCCACCACATTCCAACTGTTGCCCTGGCGACCGGAAGAAGCTCCGGTGGCCCGCATGTTCTGCGATGTCCTCCAGCCGGACGGTTCCCCCTATCCGGGCGACCCCCGCTATGTGCTGCGGCGGGTGCTGGCCAAGGCGGCGGAAAAGGGCTACACCAGCTACATGGGCCCGGAACTGGAATATTTCTATTTCGCCAACAGCACCTGTCCGGAGGTCCTGGACAAGGGCGGCTATTTTGACGCCCCCCCTCTCGATGTGGGCAACGACCTCAGGCGCCAGACCATTTTCGCTTTGGAAAAACTGGGCATCCGCATCGAGTACAGTCACCACGAAGTGGCCGACTCCCAGCATGAAATCGACATGCGCTATGACGAGGCCCTGCGGATGGCGGACAAGTGCATCACCCTTAGGGCCACGGTGAAAGTCATCGCTATGCTGAACGGGGTGTACGCCACCTTTATGCCCAAGCCCATCTTCGGCATCAACGGCAGCGGCATGCACACCCATCAGTCCCTGTTCTCCGGCAGCAAAAACGCCTTTTACGACGCCAAGGACCAGTATCACCTGTCCGCGGTGGGCAAAAGCTACATCGCCGGGCTCTTAAGGCACGCCCGGGAGATCACCGCCATTTGCAGCCAGTGGGTCAACTCCTACAAGCGCCTGGTGCCCGGCTACGAGGCGCCGGTGTATGTGGCCTGGGCCCGCCGCAACCGCTCCGCCTTGGTGCGGGTGCCCATGTACAAGCCGGGCAAGGAAGCGGCCACCCGCTGCGAATACCGGGCCCCGGATCCGGCCTGCAACCCCTACCTGGCCATTGCCGTCATGCTGGCTGCGGGTCTCAAAGGCATTGAGAATAACTACCCCCTCCCCGAGCCGGTGGAAGAGGACATTTACCATATGTCTGAAGCGGAGCGGGCCCGCCGCGGCATCATGGCCCTGCCCGGCAGCCTGTATGAGGCCATCCTGGAGGCGGAGCAGAGCGAGCTCATCAAGGAAACCCTGGGCGAGCACATCTTCACCAAGTTCATTGAGAACAAGAAGATCGAGTGGGATGCCTACCGCATGCACGTCAGCAATTTCGAGATCGAGCGGTATCTGCCCATCTTGTAAAGACATCCTCAGGCCGGTCGGGACGTTCCCGGCCAGCCTGAGGGAAATTGTCCGCCGGCGCCCGGGTGAAAGCCTGGGCCGCGCCACCGCCTCTTTCCAGGGTGCAAGATCCCTTGGGAAGACTGAAGCTTGAGGAGATCGCATGGACGCCGCCATCAATGCAGGTGACACCGCCTGGCTGCTGGTATCCTGCGCCCTGGTGTTGATGATGACCCCGGCTTTGGCCTTCTTCTATGGTGGCATGGCCCGGCGCAAGAATATCCTCTCCACCCTCACCCTGAGCTTCGTCTTTCTGGCCCTCATCGGGGTGCAGTGGGTGGTGTACGGCTATTCCTTGGCCTTCGGGGAGGATATCGGCGGCCTCATCGGCGGCCTGAACTACTTGGGCCTGACCGGGGTGGGCGCGGCCCCCAACCCGGACTATGGCAAGACCATCCCCCACGCCCTGTTCGCCGCCTTCCAGATGATGTTCGCGGTCATCACCCCGGCCCTCATCACCGGGGCCTTCGTGGAGCGGGTGCGCTTCAAAAGCTTTCTCCTCTTCAGCCTGATTTGGGCCACCCTGGTGTATGACCCGCTGTGCCACTGGGTCTGGGGCAAGGGCGGCTGGCTGGGCGCCCTGGGGGTCCTGGATTTTGCCGGCGGCACCGTGGTGCACATCGCCGCGGGCTTCTCGGCCCTGGCCTTCGCCCTGGCCATCGGCCCCCGCAAAGGCTACGGCGCCTCCCCCATGGAGCCCCACAACATCCCCTACACCGTGCTGGGCACCGGGCTTTTGTGGGTGGGCTGGTTCGGCTTCAACGCCGGCAGCGCCCTGGCCGCCAACGGCGTGGCGGTGAATGCCCTGCTGACCACCAACTCTTCGGCCGCCGCCGCGGGGCTGGTGTGGATGGTGCTCTCCTGGCTGGACGGCCGGCCCAGCACCCTGGGGCTGGCCACCGGCATGGTGGTGGGTCTGGCCGCGGTGACCCCGGCCTCGGGCTTCGTGACGCCCCTGGCCGCCCTGGTTATCGGCGCAGTGGCCGCGCCCCTCAGCTACTACGGCATCCGCTTCCGGGTGCGGAAAAACCTGGACGAATCCATGGACGTCTGGGCCTGCCACGGCCTGGCCTCCACCTGGGGCATGTTGGCCACCGGGCTCTTTGCCACCACCGCGGTAAACCCGGCCGGCGCCAACGGCCTCTTTGCCGGCAACCCCGGCCAAGTCCCTCTCCAGCTTTTGGGGATCGCGGTGACCATAGTTTTCGCCTTTGGGGTAACCTTTGTGGTGGCCAAGCTCCTCAATGCCAGCATCGGCCTCAGGGTCAGCACCATGGAAGAGGAAGTGGGCCTGGACATCAGCACCCATGGCGAGCGGGCCTACAGTTAGCTGTCAGTAGTCAGTTTTCAGCTTTGGCCCGGCCAATGGCCGGGAAGCCGAGAATCCGAAGGGAAACTGAAAATCGCAAGTCCAATGCTGCCCCTGAGAGCTGAGCGCGGAAGGCTAAGGGCAATGTTAAAGAAAATCGAAGCCATCATCCGGGAAGACAAGCTGAACGACGTCAAGGAGGCACTCACCCAGGCGGGCATCATGGGGCTCAACCTCTTCGAGATCCGGGGGCGGGGGCGCCAGGGCGGCATCACCCTGGCGGGCCGCTCCGGCACCTACCAGGTGGACCTGCTCCCCAAGGTGCAGCTCAACATTGTCCTGAGCGAACACAACCTGGAGGAGGTGGTGGAGATCATCCTCAAGGCCGCCTACACCGGCGAACAGGGGGACGGCCTGATCTTCATCTATCCGGTGGAGGACGTCATCCGCATCCGCACCCGGGAACGGGGGCACGAAGCGGTCATGTATCCCGGGGATATCGACGAACGCAAGGGTCTGAGCCGACAGTTATAGGGTGGTGGCAGCCGGCGAGTTGTATTACAAATTTGTCAGAAAGAGCCTGGTCAGGGAAACGGCCGGGTTTTTTGCGCCTTTGAAAATTCTCTGCTAAACATTAAAATATCTATTTAGTTAGAGCGTGAGCAGTCTTATTTTTAGGGATAATGAAGTTAAAATTCTTAAGAGCGCCAGCCTTTAGGCTTCGCAACGGCGGTTTGCCAGCCTCACCCCGCTGGCCCGGCGCCTGGCGGGGGTTGCAACTTCACTACTGGAAAAACGGTACAACCCGATGAGCTCCAAACCTGAAGTCGTGGTGCTGGCCTGCCAGCAGGCCCTGCCCGAGTTCGACTCGCTGCAGGAATCCTTGCGGGCTGCCGGCCTCAAAGCCCGGGTCATCCCGGAGCCCTGCAGCAGCAAGATCGAGGCCTTCCAGCTATTGCGCATCCTGGCTGCGGAGGCCGACTCCGTCTGGGTGGTGGGCTGCCCGGAGGAATTGTGCCTCTTCGCCGAGGGCAGCTTTCGCATGGGCAAAAGACTGGCCTGGGCCAGAACCTATCTCACTGAAATCGGGCTGGAACCCGAACGGCTGAGCCTCTTCCGCCTGGCCGCCGGAGACAAACAAGCCCTCGCCGCCTTGGCGGGCGAGGTGGCCACCCGGACCCAGGCGCTGGGTCGCAACCCCGGCCGCCGGGGCCCCCAGGCCAAAAAGGAGCAGCATCCGTGATCGTTGGCACGAGAAAACCCCTGACTGAGATCCAGGGCATGCTTAAAGGCGCCCGCCGGGTTCTCATGGCCGGCTGCGACACGTGCGTGGCCGAGTGCGTGGCCGGCGGCCGGAAGGAAGTGGGCGAACTGGCCGCAGCCTTACAGATGGCCTGTCGCCTGGCAGGGCAGGACGTGGAGGTGCGGGAGACCAGCGTGGACCGGCAGTGCATCCACGAGTTCCTGCTGGACGTGGTGGAGGCGGCCCAAGGCGTCGACGCGGTCCTCTCCCTGGCCTGCGGCGCCGGCGTCCAGGCGCTGGCGGCCCGGCTCCCTCAGACTCCGGTCTTTCCGGCCCTGAACACGCTGTTCATCGGCGAGACCGCCGAGCGGGGCCTGTGGCTGGAGAACTGCCGGGGCTGCGGCGATTGCATGCTGGGCGTCACCGGCGGCATCTGCCCGGTGTCCCGCTGCGCCAAAAGCCTGCTGAACGGCCCCTGCGGCGGCGCCGCCGCCGGCCTGTGCGAAATCAACAAGGCCAAGAAGTTCGATCCTGAGGTGCCGTGCGCCTGGTTGCAGATTTACGACCGCTTGGGCGCCCTGGGCCTGTTGGACCGTCTTTTGGAAATCACCCCACCCAAGGACTGGTCCCAGGGCGAGGCCTCCGGTCCCCGGCGGGTGCTGCGCCCGGATCAACGTCCCTAAGGACGGGAAGCCATGCCGGAAAAGTATCACATTGCGGCAAAACCCACGCCTTCCCGCTTTCCCTCGGTGGGCAAAACCACCGTCCTGGACTGGGGGGAGGGCTGTCTGCGGTGCACCCACTGCGTCAAGGAAACCTGCCCCTACAACGCCTTTCGCCAACGGGACTTCGACGACCGCAGTCTCACCGACACCATTGACACTTACTGCAAGAATTGTCTGCGTTGCGTGCAGGGCTGTCCAAGGGAGCTGGTGGTCAAGGCCCAAAACCCCCAGTACCGCCAGTTGGGGGACGACTACTGGACCCCGGCCATCATCCAGTCCACCTGGTACCAGGCGGAGAGCGGCAAGATTCCGGTGTCCGGCGCGGGCTACGGCGGCCCCTTCGCCGGCCCGGGCTTCGACGGCATCTGGACGGATATGAGCGAGATCGTGCGGCCCACCCGGGACGGCATCCATGGCCGGGAATACATCAGCACCGCCATCGACCTGGGCCGCAAGCCTCTGTTTCTGATTTTCGACCAGGATGGCCACCTGGCTTTTGAGCCGCCGCCGCTGCTGGAAATCCCGCTGCCTATCCTGTTTACCGAGCCGCCCTTCAGCGCCGGCCCCGGCCTGGTGCGGCAGGCCATCGTGACGGCGGCCAAATCCCTGCACACCCTGGCGCTGGTGGCCCGGGAACATATCGGCCCGGAACTGGCCCGCCACCACGAGCACCTGGCCGTGAGCTTCACCTCCGGCGACTTCGATCCGGAGGACCCCCTCCTGTCCCGTGTCCGGCTGGTGGAGTTTACCGACCACGAGACGGTGCTGAAGAAGGTGGAGGCGGTAAAAAAGCGCTTCCCCGGGTGCATCACCGCGGTGAAGGTGCCCGCGGACGGCCAGGCCGCAGGCCGGGTGTCCCAGTTGGCCCAGGCCGGCGCCGAGATTATCCACCTCTTTTGCGACCACCACGCCCGGGGGTTCTTGGAGGCCCAGAACGACCACCTGAAGGACCTCATCCGCCGCTGCCACCTGCGGTTAGTGGAGGACAACCTGCGGGACACGGTGACGCTTTTGGCCTCCGGCGGCATCGCCATGGCCGAGCACGTGGCCAAGGCCATCATCTGTGGGGCCGACGGCGTGGTCATCGACCTCCCCCTGCTTTTGGCCCTGGAGTGCCGCCTGTGCCGGGCCTGCCAGCGGGGCGGCGAGTGCCCCGTGGCCCTGGACAGCCTGGACCCCAAGCGCGGCAGCCAACGCCAGATGAACCTCATGGCCGCCTGGAACAACCAGCTCCTGGAAGTGCTGGGGGCCATGGGTCTGCGGGAGGTCAGGCGCCTCCGGGGCGAGGTGGGCCGGGCCATGTTCGTGGAGGACTTGCAAAAGGAGATTTTTGCGCCACTGTTCTCCCGCCCCAGCCCCGAAGGCAGTCGCCGGGAAGGGGAATAACAACGATAGCCGGAAGTCCAAGGTCCAAAGACCTTATTCATCATTCGGGACTGCTTGTTGAGAGATAAAAGCAATGGCCGACCATAGTGAACCAAATGCCCCTGATTTTAGGCTCTTGACTTTGGACTTCGCACCTTTGACTTTGGACTTTGGACTGATATGACGGAACATGCCCTGAAAATCGAGGATGAAGCGTGGGGCCCCGGCCCCTGGAGCCCGGAGCGCACCCCCTGCCGGTTCAAGAACCCCCTTTCCAAGTGGCGGGTGTGGCGCAATGAGGCCAAGTGCATCGCCTGCGGCAAGTGCGCCGAGGTCTGCCCCTACGGGGTGCACACCAAAGCCGGCAAATTCATCCGCAAACCCAAGAGCTACCTCTGCCTGGGGCCGGGGTGCGAAAAGAACGACTTCTATTGCGTCCGCCACTGCCCCACCCAGGCCCTGACGGTGCGGCTGCATCCGGTGTATAACACCCTGGGGGACTTTCGCTGGACCGCGGATCTGCTCCTCAGCACCTGGTGGATGGCGGAATTCGGGACGCTTCCCTATAGTGACCTGGAATACCGCACCGGCGCTTCCGGGGGCGGCTTTGACAAGCTGCGCTTTTTCTTCCCGCCCCAACCCAAGGACCTGAAGCTCAGCCATGACGACATCTCCCTGGAGCTGGACCTGAACCGCCGGGGCGACGGCCGCCCCCAGGTGCGGATCTCGGTGCCTTGGTACTCGGCGGGCATGTCCTTCGGCTCGGTGAGTATCAACACCATCCTCTCCCGGGTGCGGGCCGCCACCCGCTTCAACACCCTGCTCTCCACCGGAGAGGGGGGCTACCCGGAGGACCTTTACCCCTATGACAACCACGTGATCACCCAGGTGGCCACCGGGCTTTTCGGAGTCCGGGAGGACACCATCCAGCGGGTGCGCATGGTGGAGTTCAAGTACGCCCAGGGCGCCAAGCCGGGCCTGGGCGGCCACCTGCTGGGCGACAAGGTGACCCCGGCCGTGGCCCGCATGCGGGAGAGCGTCCCCGGAAGCGCCTTGTTCAGCCCCTTCCCCTTTCACAGCGTCTATTCGGTGGAGGACCACAAAAAACACCTGGACTGGATCAAGGAGGTCAACCCCCGGGCCCTGGTGTCGGTGAAGGTCTCCACCCCCACGGACGTGGACATGGTGGCGGTGGGGAGCTACTATGCCGGGGCGCACGTGGTGCAGTTGGACGGCAGCTACGGCGGCACCGGCGCGGCGCCGGATATCGCCAAGAAAAACATCGCCATGCCCATCGAGTTCGCCATCCCCAAGGTGCACCAGTTCCTGGTGCAGGAAGGCATCCGGGATCAGGTGACCCTCATCGCCTCCGGCGGCATCCGCACTGCCTTCGACGTGGCCAAGGCCATCGCCCTGGGCGCGGACGGCTGCCAGGTGGGCACCGCGGAGATGGTGGCGTTGGAATGCCTGCGCTGCTACCAGTGCGAGTCGGGTCGAGGCTGTGTGCGGGGTATTGCCACCACCGACCCGGAGCTGGTGGCCATGATGACCGTGGAGTGGGGCACCAAGCGGGTCTGCAACCTCTACCATGCCTGGACCTGGCAGCTGAAAGAAATTCTGCGCCGCTTCGGCATGCGCAGCATCCGGGAGCTGGTGGGCCGCACCGACACCCTGGTGCATCTGGACTATTACAACCTGCCGGTGGACGACGACATCCGGCGGGGAGCATAAAAAGTCCAAGGTCCAAGGTCCAAAGTCCGAAGTCGATGACCAAGATTGGGAGATTTGTAGACATCTAAGCCTGGAAGAGGGCGCGGGAACTCACGAAAAGGATTTATGAGCTCACCGATGGCGTTCAGATGGCCAGAGAATTTGCCCTGAAAGACCAAATGAGACGGTCTGCCATCTCCATTATGGCTAGAACCTATTTCAAAACCCTATATCTTATAAAATTGTCATTCTGAGCGAAGCGAAGAATCTTGTATTTTAAATTAGTTGAGACCCTTCGCTTCGCTCAGGGTGACAGAAAAAGAGTTTTTGAAATGGGTTCTAATATTGCCGCGGGCTTTGAACGGGAATGAGATAAAGAGTTTGGGCAGTTTTTGGCCATTGCCAAGGGTTCTGTAGGAGAATAAAAGTCCTATTTTTATGTTGCCCTGGATTCCGGATTGCTGACTTTTGAACAGTTCTCCGGATTAATATCTCTCGCAAATGAAATATCCCGTTTGCTGGCCGGGTTCATGAAGTATCTTAAGCACTTCCCACATCAAGGGAGTAAGTTTAAATAACCTTGCACTTTATATTTTGCCCTTGGACTTTAATCTCTGACTTTAAACTTGACCTTTGACTTTGGACTTGACCTCCATCAGGTGAGATGATGAATAACAGCATTAGTACCCATCCCGGCCTGAAACTCTGGGAAACCCGGAAGGCCATCCCCCGCCCCTACCCCGCCGACAGGATTGTCAAGGGCGAGGACGAGGGCGGCTGCGGCGTCACCGGCTTTGCGGCCAGCGTGCCGGTCTCCGGCAAGCACATCTTTCTGCCTTCGGTGCAGATGCACAACCGGGGCAACGGCAAAGGCGGCGGCATCGCCGCAGTGGGGCTGGACGCGGCGTCCCTGGGCGTCTCCCAGGAGGTCCTGGACGACAGCTACCTCATTCAGGTGGCCTATCTCGACCCCGAGGTGCGCCGCCAGGTGGAGGCCCAGTTTATCACCAACGCCTTTCGGATCGACCACGCGGCGGCGGCGCCCACCATGGCCGACTGGCGGGACCTGCCGGGTCTGGAAGTGCGGCCCCCGGACGTCTGGCGCTACTTTGTCCGGGTCAAGCCCGAGGTGCTCCAGTACTTCATCCACCAGAACCGCCTCTATGAGCTGCCCTGGCGCATGGTGGAGGACGAGTTCGTCTCCCAGCACTGCTACAAGCTGAACCAGGCGTTCTATGCCTCCCTAGGAGACAAGAAGGCCTTTGTCCTCTCCCAGGGCAGAAATATCATGATTTTGAAGATCGTGGGCTACGCCGAGGAGGCGGCCCTTTATTACAACCTCCTGGACTTCAAGGCCCATGTCTGGATCGCCCATCAGCGCTACCCTACCCGGGGCCGGGTCTGGCATCCCGGCGGGGCGCACCCCTTCGCCGCCCTGAACGTGGCCCTGGTGCACAACGGCGACTTCGCCAACTACTTCTCGGTGAGCGAGTACCTAAGCCAGCGCCACCTCTACCCTCAGTTTCTGACGGACACCGAGGTGGCGGTGCTCCTCTTCGACCTGTGGCACCGCCTCTACGGCTACCCCCTGGAGTACGTCATTGAGGCCATGGCGCCCACCACCGAGCGGGACTTCGATCTGCTGCCGCGGGCCAAGCAGAAAGTTTACCGGCAGATCCAGGCGGCCAACATCCACGGCTCCCCGGACGGCCCCTGGTTCTTCATCATCGCCCGCAACGACACGGTACACAAGCGCTTTGAGCTCATCGGCATCACCGACACCAGTATGCTGCGGCCCCAGGTCTTCGCGCTCTCCGAGGGCCAGGTGCAGATCGGGTTGGTGTGCTCCGAAAAGCAGGCCATCGACGCCACCCTGGCTTCTCTCGCCGAGGAGGACCCCCGCTTCTGCCCGGTGGCCGACTCCTACTGGAACGCCCGGGGCGGCAGCCACACCGACGGCGGCGCCTTCATCTTTTCCCTGGAGAAAAAAGACGGCAAAATGGCCCTGAGCTGCCACGACAAGTTCGGCACCCCCAAAACGGTGCCCTGGTATCAGAAACCCTGGGAGGGGACGGTGCTGCCCCTGGAGCCCGAGCGTCTGACGGAGCTGACCCCCACCCTCACGGAACTGCTGGCGGACGGCAGCGGCCTCAGGTTTTTCCGCTATGTCCGGGAGCGGGTGCCCGGCTGGCCCTATTCCCGCTTCCTGGAGTTCCTGCAGATGGCGGCCCGCCTGGCCGAAGCCGACGACGCCCTGAAGGGCGCCGCTATCAACGGGCTGACGCTGCTCTTGGATCGGCGCTACGACCCGGGGGACAAGAAGCGCAGCCACTTGGTGCGTCTGGTGATGGACACGCTGACGGAAATGTTTACCGCCCTGCCAACGGTGGGGGAAAAGCATCCCAGCCGCTACCGGGCCATTGACTGGGACACCCGGGAACGGCTCAGCGCGCCGCCGGTTCCCGACGGGGTCCTGGTGCTGCACGCCGCCAAATTCCCGCCGGAGGGCGAAGACTGCGACGCCCGGCTCCTGTGCCAAGCCTATGCCCTGGGGTGGAAGCGCTTCATCTGCCACGGCTATCGGGGGCAGCGCTTCACCGGCTGCGGCTTCGGGCTGAACACCGACGGGGTGCGCATTGACGTGTACGGCAGCTCCGGCGATTACCTGGCCAGCGGCATCGACGGCATGGAGATTTACGTGCACGGCAACGCCCAGGACCAGTTGGGCCAGATCATGAAGCGGGGCAAGCTGGTGGTCTATGGCGACGTGGGCCAGACCTTCATGTACGGCGCCAAGGGCGGCGAGGTCTATGTCCTGGGGAACGCCGCCGGCCGGCCCCTCATCAACGCGGTGGGCCGCCCCCGGGTGGTGATCAACGGCACCGCCTTGGACTTCCTGGCCGAATCCTTCATGGCCGGCGATCCCTTAAACGGCGGAGGCTTCGTCATCGTCAACGGCCTGGAATACGACCACCGCGGCCACCTCAAGGAGCAGGCCGCGCCCTACCCCGGCTCCAACCTTTTCTCCCTGGCCTCCGGGGGCGCCATCTATATCCGGGATCCTTACCGGATGGTGGGGAATGACCAGTTGAACGGCGGCGAACTGGTGGAAATGACCCAGGCCGACTGGGACCTTATTCTGCCCTACCTTCAGGAGAATGAGCGCCTCTTCGACATCCGGGTGGAAGAAGACCTCCTCACCGTGGCGGGGCAGGTCAGGCCGTTTCACGAAGTGTACCGCAAGGTGCAGGCGGTGCAGCTGGCAGTGCTGGCCAAGGTGGTGGAGCAGGCGGGACTGGAGGAAATCGGCTGGGGCCAGCCCTTGAAGCATTGAGCCGTTAATCGCCCATGGGGGCGGGCTGTGGGCCCGCCACCCGAGAACCCCGGCGGCCGGGCACAGCCGCACCGATGAAAATATGAGGCGGGCTTTTGCCCGCCTTTTTCCTGGAATCCGGGCCGTCGCCCGGCTGGCAGCGGCTGCCTTGCGGTGCGTGGTCAAGGTTACCCGGCCACACCGGAGACCCTTTCCTCCTCCACCCCTAGAACAAATACCGGAATCGCGAGAAGAAGCAGCGCCGCCAGGATGCCAAAGGAGGTAAGATAGTCGAAGCGGGCTAGCAGCAATCCGGCCAGGATGGGGCCGGAGGCGTGGCCCACGTCGAAGATGGTGCCGAAGGTGCCCAGGGCCGCGCCGAAGTGCTTCTCCTGGCAGACGTCGGCCACCAAGGCTGCGGACGACGAAGTGACGAAGGCCTCACCTAAGCCGAAGACCAGGGCGGCGAGCAACAGCAGGGCAAACGAAATGAATAGCGGGATGGCGGCAAAGGATCCGGCGCACAGGAGCATGCCGGCGACGATAACGGGCTTCCGGCCCCAACGGTCGGAGATGCGCCCCATCAGCGGTTTGGAGACAATGGTGATGAGCACCTGGACTCCCCAAAGTAGACCAGCCTGGAATTCATTCAATCCCGCCACTTTGACCGCATATACGGGCAGAAAGGCCTCCAAGGCCCCCACCGTCAGGTTCTGCAAGCCCTCCATGTTGGAGGTGATTACCACCCGGCGGTCGCGGACCACCTCCCGGAGACCGGAAATGAACCGGCCTAAACGCTCCTTCAAAGCCCCGGGATGGGGGACCACCGTCTCGTGGCCCCGCAAAGCGATGAGGCCCAAAAGCAGAGCCGCGGCCCCGGATCCGCCGCTCAAGAGAAAAACCAGGCGGAAATCGGCAAAGGTGGGGCCGGCGGCTGCCGTCAGGTAGGTGAGCAAAAAGCCGCCCACAGGCGCGGCCGTCAGGGTCCCCAGGATGGTCACCGAAGAAAACCACGAAAGCCATTCGCCCTTTCTTCCCCCGGCTAGGTCGGCCACCACTGCCATGGCCACCGGGCCGTAGATGGCGGTTGCCAGCCCGTGCAGGAAACGGATGACGATGAGCAGAGTGTAATCATTGATAAGCAGGTAGGTAAAGGGCATCACCGCGAAGACCGTGAGGCCCATGAGCAGGGTTCGGCGCCGCCCGATGACATCGGAGAGCGCGCCGGAGGGCATCTTGAAGAAGATGCCGGTGACCGTGGAGATGCCCACCGCCAGGCCGATGGCCTCCGGCCCGGCTCCCAGATACAGGGCGAACAGCGGCAGCACCGGGTTCCGGGCCAGAGCGTAGGAGAAGCGGGCCAGAAAACCCACGGAGCAAAGGGCAGTAAAGGTGCTCATCCCGGAGGAATCTCTTAATTCTTCTTAATTATATCAATACCAGGGGTGGCGATATCCCTTTCCCTGGCGGGCCAAGATATGGTTAATCGGCCGGGCGGCAAACAACGAACGTGCCCACCGCGACTTCATCCTGCCTTCCCTTGCCAGGCAATACAAACTTTAAAACCTATTTCAAAACCCAATATCTTATAAAATTGTCATTCTGAGCGAAGCGAAATATCTCGTATTTTAAATTAGTTGAGACCATTCGCTTCGCTCAGGGTGACAGAAAAAGAGGTTTTGAAATGGGTTCTAGTGACCAGAGCCACTTCTCCTCCCCCAAAAGAGAAGCGGAGCCGACTGACCCCGCCTTTCCTTCCGGTCCAGATTCGTACCTCGTGCCGCCACTAATTTCCGGGTGGGGGGGGCGGTGGGGGGGCAGGGGTCTGTCCCCCCTGGCTCCTCTCCCCCGTCTCTTATCACATCCGCTCCACCAGCGCCTGGCCGAAGGCCGAACAGGAGACCTCCTGGGCGCCGGGAAGCTGCCGGGCCAGGTCGTAGGTGGCCACCCCGTCCTTTAAGGCTTTGGGAATGGCGGCGTGGATAAGGTTCGCGGCCTCGTACCAGCCCAAAAATTCCAGCATCATGGCGCCGGACAGGATGACGGAGCAGGGGTTCACCTTGTCCTGGCCCGCGTACTTGGGCGCGCTGCCATGGGTGGCCTCGAAGATGGCGCACTCATCGCCGATGTTGGCCCCGGGAGCCATGCCCAGACCCCCTACTTGGGCCGCCAGGGCATCGGAGATATAGTCGCCGTTCAGGTTGGGGGTGGCGATGACGTCATATTCGCCGGGCCTGAGAAGCACCTGCTGAAAGAGGTTGTCCGCCAGGCGGTCCTTGATGACCACCTTGCCGGGCGGGGCCTCCCAATGGTAGCGGCTGCCCACCTCGGCCTCGGAGATCACCCGGCCTTCAAATTCCTCCAGGGCCACCTCATATCCCCAGTTTTGAAACGCACCCTCGGTGTACTTCATGATGTTGCCCTTGTGCATCAGGGTAATGCTTTTTCGTCCCCGCTCCAGGGCGTATTTCAAGGCCATGCGCACCAGGCGCTTGCTGCACCGGGCGGTCATGGGCTTGATGCCGATGGCCGCGCCGTTTTCCACCTGGCAACCCAATTCCTCGTTAAGGAACCGGATGAGGCGCTGGGCCTCCGGGGAGTGGGCCGGCCATTCGATGCCGGCATAGACGTCCTCGGTGTTTTCCCGGAAGACCACCATGTCAATTCTGTGCGGCTCTTTGAGGGGGCTGGGGACCCCTTGGTAGTAGCGCACCGGCCGGATGCAGGCGTAAAGATCCAAAACCTGCCGCAGGGTGACGTTCAGGGAGCGGAAACCGCCCCCGATGGGGGTGGTGAGGGGTCCCTTGAGGGCCACCCGGAATTCCCGCAGGGCTGCCAGGCTCTCCTCGGGCAGGTAACTCCCGGTGGCTTTGAAGGCCTTTTCCCCGGCCAGCACCTCCCGCCAAACCAAACGGCGCTGGTCGCCGTATGCCTTGGCCACCGCCGCGTCCAAGACCGGCTGGGCCGCCCGCCAGATGTCCGGCCCGGTGCCGTCCCCCTCGATGAACAGGACCAGGGGCCGCTCAGGCACGTGCAAGGCCCCCCCCGGCCCCATGGTGATTTTTTCTCCGGATACCGCCTGCTGTCGCGTCATATCATCCTCTGCTAGGTGAAATCTCTTTGGAAAACCGGTTTATTGTATCAATTTCCCCTACGCCGCCAAGCGGAAATGACTCCCGGACTGCGCTTTTGGGGAAGAGCAAAGGGGCCTTACCACCTCTGCTCCCCTCTCAAGCGATCAAGGGGTTGGCGGGGGAGCCGCATCGTTTTCGCCCCCTTCCTCCGCCGCCTACTGAATTTCCGCCCGGGCCCTGGGGTTGAGGGGATTGATGCGGGCCGCCAGGGAAAAGAGATACGGGTAAACCCGTTGGAGGTAGTGCAGGTAATCCAGCCACTCGGTGGCCAGCAGGCGGTAGGCCCGCTGCAGGTCGCCGGCCAGATGCTCCAGGTCGGCGGGGGAAATTCTGGTGACATCCTTGCGGTAGCCCAGTTCTTCCCCCAGGTGACATACAGCCCATAAGAGGTCGGTAAAGACCTCGTGCTCCAACAGAATGGGATTTTCCAGGAGGCGCAGGAGAAAGTCCCGTTTGTCAATGAGGAAACTCCTGAGGCTTGCCAGGTCTCCGGCCCGGGCGTTCACACGGTAGCGGTGGGCGGCCAGTATGCCGCCGACCCGGGTGAAATCCGCCGCAGACCACTGAGTGATGCCGGCAAAGCCCCGGCGGATTGCTTCCCCTTCCCGGTCAAAGGTGAGGAAGGTCTTGAGCAACGGCACCCCCACCTCGCTGAAAAAGGCGCCGATGACCATGTTCATTTTGTGGAGGCGGGCTTGTCGGGCCTGATTGGCCAATAATTGGTTGATCACCAGAGTGACGATGATCACCGACAGGGGCAGGAAGCCCAGCTGTCCGAAGAACAGGCGCATCATGTAGCCTGTATCGCGAAAAATCAGATAGTTGACGCCATAAATTGCGGCGGAAACCGCCGCCAAGGCCAGGGTCAACTTATGTGTCCAACCCAGTTTCATCTCCACCACCTAAGGGGCACGTGCAATTTTCGGGGGAAAGGCCGGGGGACGGGCCGGTGACCTTGGTTCCTTAAAAGGCGGGGCAGGCGCGCCAGGACCGGCCGCCCTCTTTGGGCCCTCGCACGCCGGGTTGTTTAGCGCTCCAGGTGCCAGAGGAAGTCGGTTTCGCCCTCCCTTAGGGCCGCCGGACTGGGCAGGCGCCCGGCGCGGAGGGCCTCGGCGATGTAGGCCAGGCCATAGTCATAGCCCATGCCCGCGGCCGCCGCCACCCGGTTGTTTTGCACATAAAAGGCCACAAATTCCCGGTCCTTGGCCCGGCCATGCCAGATGATCTCCTCCCAGTTCGGGGCATAGCCCACATAGAGCATATAGGCGTCGAACTGTTCGGTCCAGAAAAAGGGCACGCCCCTAAAGGGGGTGGGCTGCCCCGCCAGATTGTCGGCGGCGCACCACCCCTGGAGTTCGGCCACCTGCCAGTGCTCTATGCGGGCGGGCTCGCCGCTCAGCCAGTCGGGGTAGCGGGCCACATCCCCTGCGGCGTACAGACCCGGGGCGGCGCACAAGAACTCGTTCACCGTCAGACTGCCGTCGGGGTTGAGGGGCACGCCGGTGAGGAAGTCTGTGGCCGGCCGGACGCCGATGCCCACGATCACCAGATCCGCGGCCAGCTCCTCGCCGTCGTCCAGGACCACGCCCTGCACCTCCCCCTGGCCGGCGAAGCGGGCCACCTGGCGGCCCAGGCGGAATTCCACCCCTTGTTCCTCGTGAATGTCCTGCCACATGCGGCCGATCTCCTCCCCCAACTGGCGCTGGAAAGGCACCGCCGCCGGACTCACCACGGTGACCGCCAGACCCCGCTGTCTGAGGCAGGCTGCCGCCTCCAGGCCGATAAAGCCGGCCCCCACCACCACCGCCCGGGAGGCCCGAGCCGCAGAGGCGCTGATGACCTGGGCGTCGTCCAGGCTCCTAAGGGTGAAAACGCCCCTTAAGTCTGCGCCAGGCAGCGTGAGTTTCCTGGGTGCCCCGCCGGTGGCCACCAGCAGGGCGTCATAGGCCAGGGTATCGCCATCTTGGAACGTGATGCGCTTGGCCACGGCGTCAGCCTGGACCACCCGGCGCTCCCGCCACACCTCGATGTCGGCCTCCTGGTAAAAACTTGCCGGCCGCATAGGCAGGGCAGTCATCTCCACTTCGCCCCGGAGGTAGCCCTTGCTCAGGGTGGGCCGGTCATAGGGCAGATGGGCTTCCTGGGTGATCATGAGGAGCCGGCCCCGAAAACCCGCCATCCGCAAGCGCTGGGCGGCGGCGTTGCCCGCCGCCCCGGCCCCCAGAATGACGATGGTGCGGCGGTCTGCGCCCGGGTCGTAGGTGGCCAGAGGCGGGGTGCGGCTGCCCGCAGCGCCTTCCGGCAGGATGACCATGACCTGCCCGTTTTTGATCATGACCTCAAAGCGGCTGAGGGCGTCCAGGGCCGGCGGGGACAGCAGGTCGCCGGTCTTGAGGTGAAAACGGGCCTGATGCCAGGGGCAGGTGACGCACTCGCCCACCCGCACCCCTTCGGCCAGGGGCCCGCCGTAGTGGGGGCACTCCCCGCCGATGGCATAGAATCGGTCACCCAGCCGGCTGAGGAGGATCTTCCGGCCGTCAACCTCCAGTTCCCTCATCTCGCCGTCGGCCAGATCATCCACCGCGGCGGCCACAATCTCCCGGGCCATGGCGCACCTCCCACATCAATTTCCGGCAACGGGTTTTCCGGAGTTTGCCAGGAAACATAATCATTTCAGCGGCCCTCTGCCAGGAGCGTCAGGTGGGCAAGCGTAGCGGCCGACTAGCGCAGCTCGCCCACCAATTGGCCGCAAGCGGCGGCGATGTCCCGGCCCCGGCTTTCCCGGATAAAGACCGGCAAATGCGCCTGGCGGATAAGATCCTGGAAGGCCGCCACCTGCTCCGGCCGGGGGGCGGCAAAGGGAAGTTGGGGGTGGGGGTTGAAGGGGATGAGATTGACCTTGGCCCGGAAGCCCTTAAGGAGCCGCACCAATTCCCGGGCTTCAGCCAAGGAGTCGTTTACCCCCTTGAGCAGCACATAGGCAAAGGTGAGGCGCCGGTGCCGTGGTAAAGGAAATTTCCGGCACGCCGCCAGAACCTCCCGTAAGGGGTAGCGGTCGTTCACCGGCATGATGGCGCTTCTGGTGGCCTCGTCCACGGCGTTCAAGGAAATGGTGAGATTCACCCGCACCGTCTCCCCCAAACGGGGGATGAGGGGCGCCAGGCCCACGGTGGACACCGTCACCCGGCGGGCGGAGAAGTTGAGCCCCCAGGGGGCTTCAAGAATCTGGACGGCCTTGACCAAGGCGGCAAAGTTGGCCAGGGGCTCGCCCATGCCCATGAACACCAGATTGGTGAGGGGCAGCTCCTCCGGAAGGAGGGCTTTGACCTCCAGCACCTGGTTGACGATTTCACTTACCCTCAGGTTGCGCCGGAACCCCTGGCGGGCGGTGAGGCAGAAGCGACAGCCCTGGGCGCAGCCGGCCTGACTGGAAAGACACAGGGTGTAATGATCGCCCTCAGGGATGAGGACCGATTCGATGGCCTCGCCGTCCTCCAAGCGCCAGCGGAATTTCCGGGTGCCGTCTGCGGAGGCCTGCTGGGCCTCCAGGTCAAGGCGGCTGAGCACCGCCTGGGCGGCCAATTGCTCCCGGAAGGGCTTGGCCAAATCGGTCATCTCGGCAAAACTTTTGGCTCCCTTATAGACCCACTTCAGCAGTTGACGGGCCCGATAGGGGGGATGGCCCCAGGCGGCCACTATCTCCTCCAGTTCGGGGAGGGTGAGGGCCTTGGGATCAACCGGAGGCTGCATGCAGGACAGCGGAAGGGCGGTTATTGCCGCTTGGCTCTTTCCACGGCTTCCATGCGGGATTTACAGTGGATGCACATGGTGGTGACCGGCCGGGCTTTGAGGCGCTTCAGGGAGATTTCGCCCCCGCACATCTCACAGATGCCGTAGGAGCCGTCTTCGATGCGCTCCAAGGCCTCCCGGATCTTCAGGATGAGCTTGCGTTCCCGGTCCCGGATGCGCAGGGTGAAGTTGCGATCCGTCTCCAGGGTGGCGCGGTCGGTGGGATCGGGCAGCGGCGCCGCGCCGGCGCCGGTCATGCCGGTCCGGGTATCATCCGCCTTGCCCAGGAGGTCCTCCAGGTGTTCATACAACAAGGATTTGAAAAATTCCAGTTCCTTGGGGTCCATCGGTCCGTGCGACTCCCCTTATTCCTTGCTCCCCGAGGGGTGCCGATAGTCGCCGCGGGCGCCACCGCGTTTTTCCAGGAGCACCAGATCCTGAATAACCATGCCTTTGTCCACGGCCTTGCACATGTCATAAATAGTAAGGGCTGCGGTGGCGGCGGCCACCAGGGCTTCCATTTCCACGCCGGTGCGGGCTTCGGTGTGCACCCGGGCAGTGATGGCCACCGCCTGCCGCTGGGGCTCGGGGGTGAAGTGGACCTCCACCCCGGTGAGGGGCAGGGGGTGGCACAGCGGAATCAGGTGCGCGGTATTCTTGGCGGCCATGATGCCCGCCAGCCGGGCCGCCGCCCATACGTCCCCCTTGGGCAGCTCTCCGGAAAGCAGCCGGGGAAAGACCCTGGGCCCCACCACGATGCGGCAGCTCGCGGCGGCCTCCCGGCGGGTGACGGGTTTTTCCCCCACTTCCACCATCGTCAGCCGCCCTTCGGCGTCCAAATGGGTGAACTCATTCATGGGCCGCCCTGTTTTGGGTCTCGCCTGCCATCCGGGAAAATTCCTCCAGCAGGCGGCGCTGGGCCGGGGAAAGGTCGGCCGGGGTGGTGACCACCACCTCGATGACCTGGTCGCCGGGGGGCTGGTGGGGCCCCCCAGGGGCTCCAGCGCCCACGAAGCGGAAGATATGGCCCGACTGGGTACCCTGGGGCAAGTGCAGCGGCCGCTCGCCGTCCAGAGTGGGAACCATCACCGCGCCGCCCAGCGCCGCTTGGGCAAAGGAGACCTGAAACCGGCAATGCAGGTCATTGCCCCGCCGGGCAAAAAAATGATGCGGCTCCACGGAAATCACCACTTCCAGATTGCCCGGCGGCCCGTCAAACAGACCTTCGCCCCCCTGCCCTTCAAACCGCAGGCGGGTCCCATCCTCGATGCCCGCCGGCACTTTCACCGCAAAGCGCTGCCGGTTGACCTGGTAACCCATCCCCTGGCAGGCCGGGCACACCTCCCGGAGCAGTTCCCCCGTCCCTTGGCAACGGCGGCAGAGCGGCCCGGTTTTCTTTAACATGCCGGGCCCCAGGGGCCGCCGCCCCAGCCCCTCGCAGTCGGGGCACACCTGCTGGCGTCCGGGACTCCGTCCTGAGCGGTCACAGGCCTGACAGGCCCTGAGGCGCGGGATTTCAATGACCTGCTCCAGGCCTTTGAGGGAGGCCAAGAAAGAAATGCGCAGGTCATAGCGGAAGTCAGGACCCGCCGAGCGGCTCATGGGGGGACGGTTGAGGATGCCGAAGAATTCCTCAAAAACTTCGTCCTGAACCCGAAACCCGCCGCGATAATAATTGCGGGCGGCGTCCGGGGGCCGCCGACGCCGGTTGCGCAAATACTCATAGGCCTCCATGAGCCGCCGGAATTGCGCAGCCGCTTGGGGGTTGTCCGGATGCCGGTCCGGATGGCACTCCCAAACCAGGGCCCGAAACCTGCTTTTGATCTCGTCCCAGGAAGAACGGGGCGAGAGGTTCAGGAGGCGGTAGCAGTCCCGGGCGGTCATGGCTTATTCCTGCTGGGGTGAACCCTGGCCGAGGCGAGCGACCAGGGAATCGGCCGCCGCTTCATCTCCGGCGGCCCTAAGCGCCTTCACGGCAAAATAGAGTTTGCCCTGGGCCAAGGCGGTGTCGGCCAGTCGCCGCCACACGGCGGGATCTTGCTCCCCTAAGCGGGAGAGCAGGTATGCGTCCCCCGTGGCTTGGGCCTGCTCCTGGAGACGGGCCAGCCCATCGGCCACCCCGCCCCGGCGAAAAAATTCCAGGGCATCATCCCACCAGCCAAGGGCAAAAAATTTCTCCCCAAGTTTGCGACAGAGCTCGGGGCTGATTTCCTTTTCGTGCAGAAGACGCCGCTTCTTCAGACAGTTGGGGAGACCGGGCGGCGTCCTGCCTTCAACTCTGGCCATCTGAGCACATCCAAAATGCATAGAAAATCATATCGTTCATCAAAACTGTCCGGCACAATTTTTGCGGATAAGGCATCCCTGACCAGGATATCGCCCCCTGTCCTTGATGGTTCGGCTCTGAGAGAAGAGGAGGCGCATAGCAAAAAGACCTCCGGACATAAATGAGCCTGCATCTCAGGCTCCCTCCCCCTTGATGGGGGAGGGCTGGGCTGGGGATGGCGAAATTATTCGTAATGACGCTGAGTTGCTTTATTCGCCCCCCTCCCCCAACCCCCTCCCCCCGTGGAGAGGGGGTTGATAAACGCGATCATGCAAAATCCCTACCGGACAGCACTGCGCGGGGCCTTTCCAGGATAATTTCCCTCAGGTCATTGGCTAGTTCGGCAAAATGCTGTTTTGCCTCAATCACCTTAAGGCTGCGGTAAGAATACCCGCCCATCGGGCCGCTGACCAAGAGGCTGGCGATGAACACCACAATGACTTTTTGGCGGATATGCAGCCGCAACCTCAGGTTTGCCATGATTCGCTCATTGGCGGGGGGAGTTCACGATTACCCCCAAAGGTTATATTTCGCTTGCTGCAGGTTGCTATACTCAGAGGCCGAGTCAGAGGCCGAGGTTCGGCCCCAACGTGAGAGCCTAAAGCAGCTTTTGGAAGGAAAGAGGGAGAATTTTCAGCGGCGGGTGGGTCCGGGCCCGTGCCGGAACCGCGCCGGCCTGGGAGGTAAGTGTTGCCGAACGCCAGGGGGGTTGCTCAGGTCAGGCCCAGCAGTTCATCCATCAGTTCGTCCACCGACAGAATGCGGTCCACCAGATGAGCCCGCTGACCCACGGTGTAAATAGGCGCCTCCTCATCGGTGAAGCCATGGGCGCTCAGCAGCACGTTGCAAATGCAGAAATCCTCGCAGGAGTCTTTGGCGGAGCAGATGGTGAACTTGCCTTCCTGGTCTTTGCGCAGCACATACCCCCGGTTACATTTGGGGGGCCGGCCTTTGTGCAGGGCCAGTTGATAACCGGGGGAAGTTTTCAGCAGCCGGAACGGGAGCCCGCAAGGGGAACCGGGTTTGTCCGCCACAATGATGTCTTCCGGTTTGCAGTTGACGATAGCCTGCTTGAAGGCCATCGTGGCTCCGCTTTCGTGGGTGGCCGCAAACCTGGTGCCCATCTGGACGCCGTCCGCCCCCAACTCGTTTACCCACCGGAGGATATCCTCTCGATAATAAATCCCCCCGGCCACGATGACCGGGAAATCCCCGTTCTCCTGGGAGAAGGCTTTGATGGGCGGGAAGAGGGTTTCCAGGCTGATCGCTTGGTTCTTCAGATCGGCCGGCGTAAAGCCCAGATGGCCTCCCGCCAGAGGGCCCTCCAGGATGACGGCGTCGGGACCCCGTTGATAGCGTTCCCACCATCGCCTGTGGATGATCTTGAGGGCCTTCACCGAGGAGACGATGGGTATGAGGGCTACGTCGGCGTCTTTGACCGTTTCCGGCAGGGTGGTGGGGAGGCCGGCCCCTAATATGATGGCGTCCACTCCGCCTTCGATGGCCCCCAGGATGGAGTTGGTAAAGGTTTTCTGGAGCGCCACCATGATGTTGATGGCAATGAAGCCTCCTTCGCTCTTGGCCGCGGCTACTTCGATGGCCGCAGCTTCCCGAGAATTGACCCGTCGTCCCAGGCGCTTGCTCACCAGGGAATGCAAACCCGCGCTGGAGACCGTGCCGATGCCGCCCCGCCTCGCCACCGCCCTGGCCAAGGGCGCCAGTGATATGCCGATTCCCATGCCTCCCTGAATAAAGATGACTTCACGCGATGCGCCTTTTACCGTCACAGTGGGTAGCTTTTTCATTATCCCTTTGGGTGGCAGCCGAAAAATCTGCAGGACCGCGCAGAATATTTTTCAAATAAATTAATCTATCAGATTTTTATACAGAAATGAAGGTGCAACCGCCGTTTTCCTGGGCTTCTCATTTTCGGGGCCGGTCATGGATCCCGCCTCAATCAGCACTGCGCCAACCGGAAATAACCACGGCTGTTTTCCCCACCTCGGCCCAGTGAAACAGGCGCTCCATATGAGGCTGTTCCACATGCACGCAGCCGTGGGTGGCGTACTCCTTCCGCTCTTCCGGCGGCGGCACCTCCCCTTCGTGAATGGCCTTGCGGTCCCGCAGGTCAAAAAACAGGGAGTAGGGCATCGGCACTTGGTATTTCTTCGAGAAGTATTCCTCGTCTTTCAGGCGGACCGTATAAATGCCCGGGGGAGTGGTGGTCTCGTCGTCGCCGGTCATCACGGGGAATTCAAAGAGTTTTTTCCCCCCTTCATAAGCCACTCCCACCTGCTTCAATTGATTGATCCAGATAACTTTGTCATATTCCTGGAAGATATCCCCCCCGTTTGCCCCCCAGACTAAAACCAGGAATACGAGGCTGACCGCCAAGTATCCGGCACGTATGCTGCGCATGGGCCCTCCCCCTGGTAAGGAACATATTTTTTGCTTAGCAGCATCCCCTGAAAAATGCAAATATTCATCACGGCCCTGCCGACTATGAATAGCCTCGCAGGGTCATTGCGTCCAGGTTCCCCAAGGGGATTCCCGGGCTCTGCCAGGAGGTAATATCCTTTGCAGCTCCCCCCAGGCCTGCCAGTAACCGAACAACTTCAGCCCGGCTGGCACTACCCGTTGGGGCCCGGCCTTGTCCTTAGGACCCGCTGGCGGGCTCCGGTCTCAAGCCCCGGGGAGCGGGTGCTGCTCATTCACCCGGGCCGCGCCTTTCCTCCCAGTCATCCGGCGACCCGCCTTTGCCTCGATCTGCTTAAGGAGGCCGTGGCCGCCAGAGCGGTGGAGACCTTTCTGGATGTGGGGTGCGGCAGCGGTATTTTGGCCGTGGCCGCCGCGGCCTTGGGGGCGAAGCAGGTGTTGGCGGTGGATCTGGCCTGGGAGGCGGTCCGGGTGACCCGCAACAACGCCCAGGAAAACGAACTGGCCGCCCTAATTCAGGCGTTGCAGGGGTCCACCGAATGCCTGCGGGGGCCCTTCGACCTGATTGCCGCGAATCTCCATGTCCAGGTGCAGGAAGCGAAGGTGGAGGAATTCCATCGCTTGACCGGCCCCCAAGGAAGGCTCATATTAGGGGGCTTCCGTGACCGGCAGGAGGACGGCCTCCTGGCCCGCTATCAAGAACGGGGCTGGCGGTTGCAGCGCCGGGTGGTCCGAGACTTCACCCACCCTACCCTTCCCCCTGACCTGAGCTTCACCTGGGTGGCCTGGCTTCTTCATCGCCACCCCGGCGCGACCCGGTTCCCTCTTACGGAGCAGCGGTGAATTTCCCTTCCAAGTAGGCAAGCAGGTATCGGGGGGAGAGATCCTCGCCGGTAACCTGCCGCACCAAATCCCGGGGCCAGAAGGTGCTTCCCCAGGCGTGGATCTTTTCCCGGAGCCAAGTCAGGAGCGCAGTGAATTCGCCCCGGGCGAACTGCCCCTCCAGATCGCCCAGCTCTGTCCGGGCCTGGGCGAAGAACTGGGCGGCATAGAGGTTCCCCAGGGCATAGGTGGGGAAGTAGCCGATATGCCCGCCGGACCAGTGCACGTCCTGCATGACGCCCCGGGCAACATCAGGCACGTCCATCCCCAGGACGGCTTTCACCTGCTCATCCCAGGCCCCGGGCAGATCGGCGGGGGTAAGGTCCCCCTGCATCAGGGCCCGCTCCAGGTGGAAACGGAAGATGATGTGCAGGTTGTAGGTCACTTCATCGGCCTCCACCCGGATGAGGCTTAACCGCACCTGGTTCACCGCCAGATAAAATTCCTCCAGCCGGATGTTCGCCAAGGCCGGAAAAGCAGCTTGGGCCCGGGGGAAGAAAAAGCGCCAGAAGCCGAGGGACCGGCCCACCAGGTTTTCCCAAAGACGGGACTGCGACTCGTGGATGCCCAGGGAAATGGACTCGCCCCGGGGGGTCCCCCAATGGTCCTCCGGGAGGCCCAGGTTGTAGAGGGCGTGGCCGGCTTCGTGCAGGGTGCCGAACAGGGCCATGCCCAGGAAGTGCTCGTCGTAGCGGGTGGTGATGCGGACATCCCCCAAGCCGATGGTGATGCTGAAGGGGTGGGCGGTGGGGTCCAGGCGGCCGGCGCCGAAGTCATAGCCGATGGCCGCCGCCGCCTCCCGGGCCAGGGCTTCCTGCCGCTCCCGGGGAAAGTGGCGGTTCAGGATGCCATCATCCTTCCGGAAGGAGGCGGCCACCCGGGGCAGGAGCGCCAGCAGGTTCTCTTTGAGGGCGGCGAATACCGGTTCGATGCCTGCCGCGGTCTCTCCGGGCTCATAAAGATCCAAGAGGGCGTCGTAAGGCTCCCCAACATACCCCAGGGCCTGGGCCTGCTCCCGTTTCAGGGCGACAATGCGCTCCAGAAAGGGCTGGAAGGCGGGCCAGTCATTGCGGGGTCGGGCCTGCTCCCAGGCGGTCTGGCCTTCAGCCGCGGCTTTGGCCAAAGCCACCGCCAGATCCGGTGGGATGCGGGTGGCCTGCTCATAGCGGCGCCGCCACTCCCGGACGTTCACCGCCGCCGGACTCAGCGGGTCCCGGACGAGGGCGGTGCCCTCCACCGCGGTCAGGTGCTCCCCCACCCTCGGGTCGGTGTCCCGGGCATGGAGCAGTTTGGCCATGGCGGCGATCTGACCGGCCCGGTGGGCATGGCCCCGGGGGGGAATCATGGTGCGCTGGTCCCAGGCCAGCAGCTTCTGCGCCCCGCGCAGATAGGCGGTTTCCCGAAAATGCTCCGTCAGCCAGGCGTAAGCCCCCTCGGGATTCATGGGCTCTTCCTCCTCGATGCTTGCATCATCGCGTATTTTGCCCTTATAGTAGAACCCATTTCAAAACCTCTTTTTCTGTCACCCTGAGCGAAGCGAAGGGTCTCAACTAAAATACGAGATTCGCTTCGCTCAGAATGACAATTTTATAAGATATAGGGTTTTGAAATAGGTTCTAGGAAAATATGCAAATAAAGTAGCCCAGACACCTTCCAGGCCCCGGGGTGGAGGTTATTACCCTGCCAGCCGGCTTGGCGGCCCTGGCAATCTCCGCCTTCACTTCCACCCGGATGGGCTTGGGCGTGGTCATCACGGGCCCGGTCCGGCACGGCCTCACCGGGGGACGGCTGGCTGAAGCTTTGCGGGAGAGGGCCAGGCTCCCGGCCCTGCCCTTAAGAAACCTTCTTTATTTACAAGGATCTCCATGAGTCTGGAATTTTCGGAAAAGGGCATCGTCTTTTTCCCGGACCCGCACCTGGTGGGCACGCCGGCGGACTGGGGCTTGGCCTATGAGGAGGTCTGGTTTACCGCCGAGGACGGGGTTAAGCTGCACGGCTGGTGGGTGCCCAAGGCCGGCCAGCCGGTGCTTCTCTGGTTCCACGGCAACGCCGGCAACATCAGCCACCGCCTGGAGAACATCAAGCTGCTGCATGACCTGGCCGACGTTCAGGTGTTTATCTTCGATTACCGGGAATACGGTCGCTCCCAGGGCCGCATCAGCCGGGAGGGGACCTATCGGGATGCGGCCGCCGCCTACCGCACCGTTACAGAAACCATGGGCTTCCCCGGCACCGAGGTGGTGCTCTTCGGCCGCTCCCTGGGCACCGCCCTGGCCACGGACCTGGCCGTGCGGGTCCCCTGCCGCGGCCTCATCCTGGAGTCGGCCTTCACGAACTCCCAGGAAATGGCCCGGCTTTACGCCCCGTTTCTCTTTGATTGGCGGCCCGCGACCCCGTACGACAACCTGGGGAAGATCGGCGCCGTGCGGGTGCCGGTGTTGGTGATTCACGGCACGGACGACGAAATTATCCCGGTGGCCATGGGCCGGCGGGTATTTGCCGCGGCCCCGGAACCCAAGGAGCTCTACCTCATCCCCGGCGCCCACCACAACGACACCTACCTGGTGGGGGGGCGGGAGTATTTCGCCCGCCTGCAGCGGTTCATTCATCAGGGGCCGGCGGGGACGCCGTAATTGCTCGGCCTGGTCCCCGCCGATCCCCCTTCCCTTCCCACTTCCCTACCGGTTATACTTCCACCATGACCTCCCACCTGAACCGCCGGGCCCTGGCCCTTTCTTACTTCACCGTGGGCTACAACCTCGTGGAAGGCCTGGTGTCGGTCCTCGCCGGGACCCTGGCCGGAAGCATCGCTCTAGTGGGCTTCGGCCTGGACAGCTTCGTGGAGTCCCTCTCCGGCGTGGTCATGATCTGGCGCTTCCGGCCCCATGCCACCCTGAGCCCGGCTGAGAGGGAGCGCCGGGAGCAGCGGGCCGTGAAGCTGGTGGGCTGGACTTTCTTTCTCCTGGCCGCCTACGTGTTATACGAGTCGGTGGAGAAGCTTTGGTTTCAGGAGCCTCCGGCGCCGACGCTCCTGGGCATTATCATCGCCCTGGTGTCCCTTCTGGCCATGCCGCTCTTGTATTCCCTGAAGTATCAGACCGGCAAGTCCCTCAAGAGCGCCAGCCTCATGGCCGACTCCCGGCAGACCCTGGCCTGCGCCCTTCTGTCCGCGGCGCTGCTGGTGGGTTTGGGGCTGAATTACCTCTGCGGCTTCTGGCAGGCGGACCCCATCATCGGCCTGCTCATCGCCGGGGTGCTGGGCAAGGAAGGCCTTGAGGCCCTGCGGCAGGGGAAGCTGTGCACCTGCGGAGAAATTTGCGGCGGGAAGTAATGCTTTCTTGGTTTTTTGACCAACGACAAACGATAAGGGAGGCGGACCTGCACGTCCGTCCCATCGGGTGATCAGGGTTCTTCAAAGCAAAATGCCAGGAGCCGGCTCCTTCCGGCTCCCTGAGAATTTATCACCCCCCCAGTGCTGTCCGGCACAATTTTTGCCTATAAGGCATCTCTGATAAGGATATCCCCCTGTCCTTGATGGTTCGGCTCTGAGAGAAGAGGAGGCGCATAGCAAAAAGACCTCCGGACATAGAAGAACCTGCATCTCAGGCTCCCTCCCCCTTGATGGGGGAGGGCTGGGGTGGGGGTGGCGAAATTATCCGTAACGACGCTGATTTGCTTTATTCGCCCCCTCCCCCAGTGGGGAGGGGGCTTATAAACGCGATCATGCCAAATCCCTACCGGACAGCACTGATCACCCCCCGCGATGGCCTCTAACCCTCCTGCCGCTTTGCCAGCCGCTGCTGCACCGCCTTGAGGAGCAGCGGCCAGGAGATGGTGGCGTCGCACAGCACCTCGGCGAAGCGCCCCCCTTCCTCCGGCGACATGAATTTTCCCCAACTCACCCCCTCCCGGTAGGTGGAGCCGCTGAGGCCCCCCCAGTGGGCCGGCTCCGGACAGAGGCGCACCCCGTATTGAAAGCGCACCTCCGGCAACTCCAGCCCCAGGCGGCCGTGCAGCAGCTCCAGGAAGGGGGCCACCTGCTGGGCCCAGTTTCGGGGCACCCCGCCCCCCACGGTGAAAATGCCCAGTTTCTTGGCAGCCAGGATCTTCTGGGCGTAGCTGCCCAAATCCAGGAATGGATTAAATTTCAAGGCAACGTGGGACAGGGCCCCGGGCAGCGTCTCTCCCTGCGCCAGGGCCTGGCGCACGTTATAGCCCGCCAAATCCAGACCCAGCTCCGAGTCGGTGAAGGCCGGGATAAAGACCGGCACCCCCTTGAGAAAGGCGTTCCTGAGCAGCCCCGGCTGGTGGGTGGTGGCCGCCAGGTGGCGGCCCAGCTCCCGGCAGATGCTTTCAGAACTCCAGGTCACCTGCGGGTCCAACCCGGCCACCACTTCCCGGAAGATCTCCTCGGCGTAGTCCAGGTTGGCCTCCATCTCCAGGGTGTCATACACCCGGTTGTATCCCTGCAGATACAGGGTGCGATCGGTGCGGTCGCTGGGGCACTTGTAATGCACCCGCCCCAGGTTTTCGATGAAGCCGTGGGCCACCAGGGCGCCGGTGGTGATGACCACGTTCAGCCAGCCCCGGTCCAGCATGTCGCAGATCAAGAGGCCCATTTTGGCGACGCTCATGGCCCCGGAAAAGGTGCCCACCACCAGACAGTCCGGGTCCGAGACCATGGCAGCCAACACTTCCCCCGCCTCCCCCAGGGTGCGGGCGCCAAAGGCCGTTTTACCCATGGCCGCCACCAGCTCGTCGAAATCCTGGACACGGCTTAAATCCAAGGCCTCCAGGGGCTCCAGGCCGTCTTTGGCCCCGTCGTGAAACTCTTCAATCTTCCGGCGCATGGGCGTATCCTCAAGGGAAATTAGGGGGAGGGGGCTCCGTGGCGGCGCCCCTTACCCCCTCACGAAAATCCCCTCCTCCCATCCCTTATCGGGGGGTTGGGAGGGGAGTTTGAGGGGAGGGTGGGGGAGCCAGGCTCCCCCGGCCCGCCCCTCAACCACAGCCTACCCCCGCCGCTCTCGATACATGGCGGCCAGGGTTTTGTAAGCCAGGCGGGCGGCGGTGAACTCGCTCACCCGGTGGCCGGGGATGGGGGCCACCTCCACCAGGTCTGCCCCAATAATGGGGCCGCGGCTGCCTAAGGTATTGATGATCTCCACCACTTGGCGGTAGCTCAAGCCCCCGGGCTCCGGGGTGCCCACCCCGGGCAGGACGCCGGGGTCCAGGACATCCGCGTCGATGCTCAGATACACCGGCCCGCTGATGCCCCGGAGGTGGTCCAGGGCCGCCTGCCAGCCTTCGGGGGGGGCCAGGCTGGCGGCTTTGAAAACCTTGAGACGGGGGGCCACCCACATGAGCTGGTGCTCCTCCCGGGAGTAGGCCCGCACCCCCAGGATGGTGAGGGGCCGCCCCAGCTCATAGATCCGGCGCAGGGCGCAGGCATGGGAGAGTTTGCTGCCGTCGTAGCTGTCCCGGAGGTCGGCATGGGCGTCCAGGGCCACCACGCTCAGGTCCGGGTATTTGGTCTGGGCCGCCTGCACCAGAGCCGGGGTGATGGTGTGCTCGCCGCCCAGGGCGAGGACAACCTTTCCCTGGGAAAACCAGGGCTGGACGGTTTTCCGGATTTTGTCCAGCATGGCCTGGGGGCCGGCGGCTTCCGGCGTCAGGGGCGGCGCGGTGGCCAGGGCAATTTTCTCGGCGGGCTCCCAGTCGCCCTCTTCGTCCCACAGTTCCACTTGACGGGAGGCGGCCAGGATGGCTTCCGGGCCCTCCCGGGTGCCGGCCCCGTAAGTGGTGGTGGCCTCGTAGGGGATGGGCAGGATGATGGCCTCGGCCTCTTTCACCGGCAGATTGCGCAAATCCAGAAAGGTCAAAAACGCCATCAGCTTTCCTCCGCAGCCGTTTCCGGCTCTTTGGCCTCCATCTCCTTGAGGCGCCGGTACAGGGTGGCCAGGCCGATGCCCAGCAGGCGGGCGGTGAGCTCTTTGTCGCCCCCCGTCTTTTTCAGCGTCTGGACAATGGCCAGGCGTTCGATCTCTTCCATGGAGGCGCCCACCGGCACGGTGATGACGTCGTCGGCGGGGGAATGCTGCCGGATTTCATCGGGCAGGTCGGTGAGCTCCACCATGTTGCCCTGGCACAACGCCACGGCCCGCTCCACCACGTTTTGCAACTCCCGGATATTGCCCGGCCAGGAGTAGCGCTTCAGGGCCGCCATGGCCGCGGGCGAAAAGCCGTTCAGCGGCCGGTTATTTTCCCGGCAAAACTTATCCAGGAAGTGCAAGGCCAGCATGGGGATGTCCTCCACCCGTTCCCGAAGAGCCGGGATGTGCAGGTGGATGACGTTGAGACGATAATAAAGGTCTTTCCGGAAGCGGCCCTGGGCCACCGCAGCTTCCAGGTCCACGTTGCTGGCGGCGATGACCCGGACGTCGGCCTTCAGGGTCTGGGCGCCGCCCACCCGCTCGAACTCCCCCTCCTGGAGGACGCGCAGAAGCTTCACCTGGGTGGCCACCGGCATCTCGCTGATTTCATCCAGGAAGATGGTGCCGCCGTCGGCCAGCTCGAAGCGCCCCTTGCGCTGCTGAATGGCCCCGGTGAAGGCCCCCTTCTCGTGCCCGAAGAGCTCCGACTCGATGAGGCCCTCGGGGAGCGCCCCGCAGTTGAGCTTCACCAGGGGCTTGTCCTTGCGGGGGCTCAGGAGGTGAATGGTCTCCGTCACCAGCTCCTTGCCCACCCCGCTCTCGCCGGAAAGGAGCACGGTGCTCTTTAACGGCGCGATCTGGTTGATCATTTGAATGACCTTGGCCAAAGCCGGACTCTTGCCGATGAGCCGGCCGGTGGGGCCCCGCTCCTGGAGCTCCAGACGCAGCTTGACATTCTCCGCCAGGATCTGCTGGGTCTCCAGGGCCTTGCTCACCACCTTCCTAAGCTCATGCATGCGGAAGTCCTTGGTGATGAAGTCATAGATGCCCCGTTTAAGGGCGGAGACCGCCTCCTCCACCGTGGCGTGGCCGGAAATCATCACGGCCATGGCCTGGGGTCTCAGCAGGCGCAGGATGGCAAAGAGCTCGGTACCCTCCATGTCCGGCAGCTTCAGGTCAATGATGGCCAGGTCCACCGGATGGCGGCGCACCTCCTCCAGAGCCTCGCTGCCCTTGCCGGCCAGGATGATCTGATGCCCCAACTTTTTCAGGCCCGACTCGATGGCCTCCCGGGTGGGGGCATCGTCGTCCACGATGAGTATGACGCTCATGATAATGGAGTCAGCAGTTAGCAGTCGGCAGTCGGCTGCCAGCTTCGAGTTTCGAGTTTTCCGGTTTCCATAGGTTCTTTCGGCCAACCCCTTCCAGCGGCTGATAGCTGACTGCTACAAACTGTCCAGCCAGCCCACGATGACCCGGGCCACTTCGTCCAGGGTTTCGGCGGCGATGGTCTTGCCGGACTCGAAGGAGTGCCCCAAACCGGGCAGGACGTGCAGGTCGGTGCGCACCGGCATTTTGGCCAGGACCGGGCCCAGACGGTCGAAGTGGCAGAAGGGGTCGCTGGCCCCCTGCACGAAGAGCGCCGGACAGGGGAGCAAATACAGGGGCCGGTCCCGGAGTTGCTCCGGCCGCCCGGGGGGGTGGAGCGGGTAGCCAAGAAACACCAAGCCGTTGGCCCCTAGACCTTGGGCCACCAGTTGGGCGGCGATGCGCCCGCCCATGGACTTGCCTCCCAAAAACAATCCCAGGCCCTTGAACTCCTCAGCTTCGCTCAGATATTCCGCTACCAGCCGGAACGTTCCCTCCAGCACCGGGTCGGGGTCAGGGCGCTGCCGTCCGGCCTCGGCGTAGGGAAAGTTAAAGCGCGCCGTTACCACTCCCTCTTTGGCCAAACGCTCGCCCACCCCTTTGATGACCGGATGGTCCATGGTGTTGTTGGCGCCGTGCCCCAGAATGAGGATGGCCTCCATGGAGGCGGTGCGCGGCACCGCCAGCTCCAAATGCAGGCGCCGGTCAGGGGCTATGCTCAGGGTCAAAAGCCGTCTTTCCATGGGCTTCATCCATTGGGCTTGGCTTGCCTATCCTGGGGGTTGAGGGATCGGGCAGCCGGTCGGCTTCCTCCAACAGGATTCGCAGAGGACGCAGGTCAACCAAAAGGTCAAAGAGATTGACGCCCCCGAACCGGGGCGCCAAATGCTCCCAGCCTCCCACATGCAGGACGCGGCCACCGGTGGCGGCCAAGTTCCGCAGCCGCCGGGCCGCGTAGCCTTCCCGCCGGGCCGCCTCCCTTTGATTGGCTCCGCCAAGCCCCATCAAGGGTCGGAAAGCGGACGCCCTGGCCCGCTGAAATTCCCGGGAGACAAAATCGCGCAGGGAGCCGTCCGGGGTCAGCAGCAAATGCTCAAGGTTCTCCCGCCCCAGGACTTCCCGGGCATAGCAGGTAAGAGACCGCCGGGCAGGGCCGCATAAGTCCAGGGGCAGTACCGTGGCCCCGGAATCCCGCCCATAGTCGGCCGCCGCCTGCCACTCAAAAGGCATGGCGATTTGCGCCCTAAGACGCCGGATGGCCAAATGCCGGGTTGTCTCTTTGGGCAGGCTCGCCAGGGACTTTTCCAGGAGTCCGGCCCAGATAGGGCCGTGCCGTTCCCGGTAGCGCACCGAAAAAGGGCTGATCTCCACGGCCACCACCTGGGGCCGAAAATAGTGCAGCAGCCGCCAAGCCCGGCCATACCCCTCCGGGTCCCCATGTACCGTGCCCACGAGAAGAAGGGAGGGGCCGGGGAGAGAACCCCAGGCGGGCACATCCCCCGCCCCTGCCCATACATTCTGCCGTTGCCCTTGATAAGGGGTGGTGAACAAGGGGGTGGATGAGAGCGCTGAGGCCTCCTGAACCCCGGCTCCCTCCTGCATCCGCACCCCCTCAATGGGCTTCGCCGTGCTGGCCATAAACGTTGTAACCGGGCAAGTCTTCGAATTTATACCGCCAGCGGGCCCCGGAGACCTCGGGGGCCAAGTCCATGCAATTGCCCCAATTGATGAGGTGCAGGTCGGCCAGATCCGGGTCCGGGTTGGCCCCCACTTCCCGGACGTTAAAGGCCGGGGCATGGGCATAGACCAGCAGCCGGGCTGCCAGGTCGATCTCCTGGGCCCAAACCTCGCCGGCGGGGGTGGTGAGGCCCGCCAGCCGGCCCACATAGATACTCAAGGGATGGAAGTCATGTTCCGCCTCCCAATATTCCCGTTCCCCCTGGAGTTTGTGGGCAAAGGTGCCTTCATCCGTGGTGCCCAGGTAGAGCAGAACCTCTTCCCCATACAGGGGATGTGAGCCGTAGATCTGGAAGATCCCGTAGTCGGAGCTTTTGTCATCCAATTGGTCCAGCTCATCAAAAGAGTATGGACCGTCCCAGTCGAGATACAGGGTGCGTGGAGTCATGGGCATGCCTCCGGCAAAGGGAAAGTAAGCGGCGCAAGTCCAATAATTCGGTCCTTAATCCTGCACAAAATCCCGGCCTTCCTGCAGGCAAATTTCCGCCCTGGCGAGCTGCCGCCCCAGGTACATGGCGTGGTTGATATCAGAAACGGCCAGGTCCCGGGCCAATTGGTGCTGGAGCCCCACGGCGGTGCGGCCCCGGTATTCCTTCAGGGTCACATCCTCGAAGCGGTGCTCCACCAGGATGTCATCGCCGTCCAAGGTCACCCGGAAATAGCCTTGGGGATCCAAATGCATCCGCCAGCGGCGCTTGCCGGCCAGCAACAGGGCCCGGTCCAGCTCCCGGGGGTCGAGGCTGATGGACTGGCTGAACACGGTGATGGCCCCTAGGGGCAGCCCGGCCCGCTGAGCCACCTCCTGTTGCAGGGCCATAAGTCCATAGAAGTTCAGCAGCCAGGCGTCCAGGGCGTTGTGGGTGCGGAACGTGGCGGTGAGGGTGAGCCGGCCCCCGAATTTCCGGAAGAACGCCGAAACAAAACATGGCCGACTCTCCTGGGCCGTAAGATCCCGGGGGTTGTCCCACAGGGTGAAATACGCCTTGCGGTCCTCCGGGTCCTCCTTGAGTCGGGCCGCCAACATCTCCACGGCGTCCAGGCCGAAATAGGTGCGCAGACGGTGGCCGTACGTGTAGGCGGCATCGGGTCGCAGGCGGCCGTCCAGAAATTCCTGATAGTAGCCGTTCACCCTGCCGGGGTCCAGGTTCAGGGCCAGCAAGCTCTCCGGCGACGCCAGCCGGGGCTCTTCCACCACCACCCGCACGTTTTGCAACTCCAGCCGCTCCCCCTTCTTCAGGGTCACCCGGCGGCCGAAGCGGGTAAGGAGGTACACCAGCTCCAGCCAGGCTTCCAGTGGACCATCCTGCACCACCTGGTGGGCCCGGGGATTGCTGGGAACATACTCGGTCATGACCTGGAGCAAGGGTGGCACCGCCGCCGGCCGGGTCAGCTCCGGCGCCCCGGAGGGCCGCAAGCTGGCCCACGCCGCCCGGATCCGGTCCAGCGCCTCTTTTTCGTCGGGCACGCCAAGGCAGAGAATTGCCGGCCGCCGGGGAAACATCTCCGGGGTGACCAGGCCGTCAATGAGCCGCTTGGTATGGCGGATGCGCCAAGGCCGTTGGGGCTCCCCCTTCTCGGTGCGGTAGCTGATGGCCGCCTCCGCCACCGGCTCCAGCCCATGCGCAAAAAAACTTTTGAGCTCCGCCAGCGACCCCGAGGTGTCCCGGCCGCACACCCAGAGCGCCTGGATTTGCGGATTCCACAGAAGGTTGCGCAACATCTCCCGCAAGCCATTGCCGTACAGGGTGCCAAAGACCGCGATGGGGCTGGTGGCGGGGCTCAGGTCCACCCCAGCTTCCGCAAAGCGCGCTTTCACATACTCCGGCTTGGACCACAACGTCACTACCCCGATAACGCCGAAGGGGTTGACCACGAGCAGTTTGTCGCCGAAGTAAAGGGGCTCGAACCGCAGAGAGCTGAGGGGCATGGGGCGTCTCAAGACCGGGAGCGTTTTTCCTTAGGCAACTAGTACATACCACGCCATGGAACAACTGTCATTCCCAAAATGATAATTTATTATAATTTTGAGAAACCCGCAGAAAGAGCGGTTGGGTCAGATGGGGGGCTTTTTTGGCGATGGTGAACCGGGTGGGGTGGGGATGCGGACGCGGTAGTTGGGATACGCCGCCTCCACCTCGGGGTGAGCCGTGAGCGTACGGATGGCTTCGTGCACTTGCGCTTCCTGCGCCTTTTTCTCAGGGGGAAAGGGAAAGCGGATTACATACAGCCGATATTCGGAAATCCTGCCACTGACCTGCCCCTGGACCTGGGCCGCCAAAGTGTGGGCCACCTCCTCGGGCACCCCGGGCTTCAGCTTGAGGATCACCTCGCCAGGGGCCAGTTCCCCAGGTTCCTCCACCCGGGGAGGCTCACTGCGGTCACGGTCGTGGTTGTCGGACAAGGCCACCCCTCCAGGGAACACTATTGCCCACGCCGCCACCACGGTGCAGAGCCTCCATCGTCGTCCGGCCATACCTGCCCTTGATCCCTTCCGGCCCCTCCTCCCGGCCCTCGCGGCGCCGGGAGGAGAGGGTTGCGCGGCGCCGGCCGCAGGCGTTGCCGCCCAGGGCCGGCCGCGATCATTTAGGGCTGAGTGGCTTGCAGCAGGTTCTTTGCGGTGAACGTGCTGCCGGTGATGTCGCCGATGTACCAGTAAGCTCCGGTGCCGGTGGCCGAATTCGCATACACCGTTCCCTTTAACGTGGAGCCCTGGTAAATGTAGGCCGTAATGGCCGGGAGATTTTTCCCGGAGACGGTCTTGTATTTGCCCCACTCATAATAATCGTCGTTGATGTTGTCCAACCTGGTCCAGATTTTGTACGTGCCGGCCTTCACCTGGGTGATGATAAAGTTGGTTACCGGGTTCTTGAAGTCCCAGGCGTCCGTGGTCATATAGGCATAGGGCTCGCCTAATGGATAGCCTCGATCATCTCGATAAATCAACCCATAACCCGGTACTGCAAGGCGGGCGGCGAAAAAGGTACCCGGCGCGTCATACCAGTAATAGGGGTACCAGCTGGCTTTGCTGGGATAGCTGTAGTAGGCGTCATAGTAGCCGGGTTGCCAACTGCGCCATTTGATGGTGATGCTCCACTGGCCGGCGGGCCTCAGCTGCGGCATCACCATGGGAGTGGGCAGATCCAGGATGTTCCCGGCGCTGGCGGCGGCGGTATAATTCATGGCGCCGAAGCCGGTCTTGGTAAAGTTCAGCCGGTAGTTGGTGCCGCCGGTGAGGCCGGTGATCACAAACATGCCGGCTTGGTTGGTGGTGGTGGAGGTCACCAGGGTCGTGCCGGCAAAGGCCTTCACCGTGGCCCCGGACAAGGGTTTGCCGGTCTGGCCGTTTAAGACCTGGCCCACAAAGCCGGTGGCGGACAGGCCCAGAGCCTTCATCAGATCCACCCGGCGCTCGGCGCTGGGGAAGCCTTGCACCCCGGTCACCGCCGTGCCGTAGTTCACTAAGGCGCTTTGCACCTGCGTCAAAGTATAAGCCGGGTATTTGGCCCACACCCGGGCTGCGGCCCCCGCCACCAAGGGGGTGGACATGGAGGTGCCGCTTGAACTGACTGCCTGGCCGTCCAGGTAGCTGGAGAGGATCTGCCAACCCGGGGCGACAATGTCCACAAAGGCATAATTATAGGTCACGCCCCCGGCCGTCCCTAAGTCGTAGTTACTGAAGTAGGTAAAGAGTGTAACTTCGTTGGTGGCCCCCACCGTGAAGCAGGTGGGATACCAGGCCGGGACCGGCCGGTATTTGCTGGAGGACTGATAATAGAAAAGAGTCAGGTTGGCGTCATTGCCCGCTGCTGCACAGACAATCTTGCCGGCGGCCACGGTGTCGTCGAACACCTTCTTATAGTCCAGATATGCAGCGCTGCCTTGCTGGAGGTATCCTCCGAAGCTGCAGCTTAGGATCTTGACGCCGCTGTAATTGCGGGCATAGATGATGCCTTGCATGATGTCGAAGGTCCAGCCCGACCCAAACTGATCGAGCACCCGGACCGCCAGGATCTTGCTGGTGGGGGAGATGCCCTGCACCATGGCAGCTCCCGTGCCTGCCGCGATGCCGGCGCAGTGGGTGCCGTGGCCGTTCTCATCCATGGGGTCGTTGTCGCTGTCCACGAAGTCCTTGCCCAAGAGGACTTTGCCCTTCAGATCCGGGTGCAGATAGTCAACCCCGGTGTCGATGATGGCGATGGTGGGGGCGCTGGCGGGCGGGGTCCCTGCCTGATGATAGCGGACCTTGTTTAAATGCCATTGGAAGCCAGCGACGGCTGGAGCCGGGGCGCTGACCTCCGCTGCTGCTTCGGCCTCCTTGGCCACCGATTGAGCCGCTTTGCCCTTTACCGGGGAAGGATCCAACTCCGGCGGCTTGGGGATGCTCATCTTAAAGTTGGGATACGCGGCGGCCACCTGGGGCAATTTCTCCAAAGCGGCCACCGCCTCCTCCACCTGAGCCTTCTGGTCCTTGCCCACCGCCGTCGGCAAGGCCACCAGGGCCAGGTTATACTCGGGAATGTGCTTTTTCACTTTGCCCTGGATCAGGGCGGCCACATCCTGGGCCACCGCCAGGGGCAGATCGCTCTTCAGCCGCACGATCACCTCGCCGGGTTTGAACTCCCCGGGTTCAGCAATGTCGTACTGTTTGCCGTTGATGGTCACCATCTTGGCCTGCACCGGCGTCCCCGCGGCGATGGCGGCCATCAGCCCCAAAAGCAACGCTGCCTTCCAAACCTTCATGATTCCTCCGTGTGGTAGGGGGTTAAACCGACCTATTGAGTTTGATCCTCATGCTAAGATTACGTTAACTCTCATAACAAGTGGTTTGTTCCTCGCCGAAGGTCCTCCAGAATGCGTATCCGTGGCCTTGTCTGCTTCAGCCGCTCTCCGGACTCAGGCAAGCTTGGCCTGCGGCACGCTGGTCCGCTTCTCTCGGGGAAGGCGAGATACCGTAAGAACTTCCCTTCTCTTTTCCGTTGCCATGGGTTGGCTCTTCCGGGGGGAAGAGTGCTTGTCTGACGCGATGCTGCCCTTGGTGGGATGCTGTGGAGAGGCTTGCAAAATATCGGTCTCCGGAACGCGGCAGCACAACGGAAAAAATCCCCCCTTAGGAAATAATACAACCAGAAATATCAGCATTTGGCAAGATATTTTTTTCCCTTATCACCAAAAAAATTTTTATGAAGAAATAAAACCTCTTATCAAATTCTCTTTCCAGACCCATACAAACATCTATGTTTAAAAAATTAAACAATTATTCAGGATAATTATGTAACGCTAAAATTGCTTTCATCAAATTTCCTCTGCCATTCTTACTGATTGTCTGCACATTGCAAAGGTTTTATTCCCCGTCGTTGACCACAAAGTTCAGGCGCTGCGCGTCTTTTTCCCAATGACAAAGGCCAGGGCAAAGAGGTGGGTCCCCAGCGCCACCCCCACCACAAACCACTCCAAACGGTCCAGGAGGGCCCCCAAGAGGATGAGGTACACAAAATCCCGACTGGCGAGCTCCCGGACCACCCGGCCGGGGGAGGAGGGCGGCTTTTCAGGGCGCTGCCGGGGTCTGGCGGCCCCCCAGCGGCCCCACAGAGGATCGGTGAGCCACCAGCACCACAGGTAGCCGGCGGCAAGGGGGATTAGGAGCAGCAGGTAAATCCGTTGGCCGGTGGCCTGATACCGCCCCACGGCCAAGGCCAAAAAGATCAACAGGTTGAGAAAGGTGTCGCCGTACAGGTCCAGCAAGCGTCCCAGCCGGGTTTCCCGAAAGGTGAGGCGGGCCAGCATGCCGTCCAGCATGTCCAGCACCACCACCAGGGGCAGCAGCGCCGCCCCCAGAACGGTCAGCCAATAGTTGCCGGTGAGAAAGAGCAAGACCGCCACCAATCCCAGGGAAAGGTCCAAGGCGGTGATTTGGTTGGGAGTTACGGGGGCGGTGGCCAGGCGCAGAAGGAGGCGGCGGGCCAGGCGCCGGTTCAGGGAATATTCCAGGAAGCCCTCCCCCCAGGGGGAGCCCGGCAAAGCCGCCACCAGCCCCTCGGCCGCCTCCTTGACCTCCTCCCGGCGGGAAACCCTCAAGAGCTCCCCCGGTTCGGCGGCCACCCGGAGGAGCTGCCGCTCTCGCTCCAGATCGTCCAGATAGGAGCATAGTGGGGCCCTTATTTCCGTTTCCTTCAGCGGTCGGGAGACCCCTGCTTCCCGGAGCCGCGCCCCAAAGCCCCGCCAGGCGCCCGGGGAAAAGCGGGCCAGACCGGGACAGGGGAGCAGGCCCCCCCTGGCAACCCCCTCCCCGGGCGGCGGAGGTGCGGTGACCGCCACCGCGGCGTGTCCCGGCTCCAAGGGTTGGGCCAGGAAGCGGGCCAAAAAATCCGGGGCAGGCAAGGTATCGGCGGAAAGCACCACCCAAGGGTGGTCGTGGGATTCTGCCAGTGCTTCCCACCCCGAAACGATTTCGACACCGCCGCCCCGGCGGGCAAGCCGGGACAGATGGCGGGCCAGACAGTGGCGGGCTCGCGCCGGCATCAGCACCTTGACGTGGGCCACGCCCGCCCGCCACAGCGACAGGATCAGGCGGTCCAAAAGCGGCAGCCCCGCCACCCTTGACATAAGATACTCCGGTAGGACCCCGTTTTTCCAGGGAGGCACGACAATGAGGGCGCGGCAGGGTCCTTCAGGGGGAAGTTTCCAGGGGTGAACCCTTTCGATGGGAGCCGCCCCGGCCACTAACAGGTCAGGTGCAACGCGGCGGCCAGGCGGCGCTTGCCGGCCAGAGAGTTGATGATGCGGCAGGCCTCGGCGGTGGGCGCGGCCACCAATTGGATGCCGTGGGCCTTGAGATGGGCAGCCAAAGCGGGGTCCACCAGCAGGCGGCCTGGCTGACCCTGGCCCACCACCAGCACCTCCGGTCCGGCGGCCAGGGCTTCGGTCACGTCCTCCACCTGCAGCAGGTGGGATTCCCGGCGCCACCAGTCCTTTTTAATGATATCGTCCCACAGCAGCAGGTCCTGACGGTAGGTTACGCCGTCAATCACAATCTGGCCGAAGTCGTAGCGGTCAATGCGCATGGCTCTCAGAGATCCGGCATAGTGATATTCCCCGGCAGTCAGGGAGCAGGGCCGTTTAGGTTGACGGACGGAGCCATCAGCCCTTGCCCCCGGCGGGAGGTGGCGCGCTCCCTTGCCAAATTAGCCGCGGCCAGCCCCCAGGCTGCGAAGGGCAGCCTTGCCCGCCAGCTAACCGGCCTTGCCGCTCTCTACCACCGCCCCCCTCGCCAGGGGTCGAAATACGGGGGCGTGTACCAATGCTCCAGGGCCGGGTCATAATCATACCACGCCGGGGGCACCGGGTAGTAATATTTCTCCCAGGGAGCGTATTCCCCTAAGCGGACTTCCCGGGCTTTGATGAGCAGGAAATCCCCCTCTTTTCCCGCCACCGTGCCGCTCACTATGACCCGGCGTTTCGGCACATAATAGCTGGGGGGCAGGAAGCGGTCGCTCTCCACCAGAAAGGTGGGCCCATAGGACCGGGTGGGCAGCCGCTCCGGGACCTCCGGGTCCAGTTGGCTGAGGCTGAGCAGGCTTTTGCCATCCCTCTGGGTCAGGCTGGCGATTTCCCCCCGCACCCGGACCTCCTGCCCCCGGGCCGCCCCGGGATCAGCCGCCAAAGCACTGAGGGCCGCAGCGGACAAGAGCGGCGGGGAACCGGGCCCCCCCCTGGGCGCGCAGGCGCCCGCCGCCAGTAACAGGAAAGAAAGAACCAAAGTTACCGGGGCCATGGCGCTGATCTTCATGGTGGGATTTCCGCCTTGCCGTTTTCCACAACATAAAACCGCCTTCCCACCGACGCAAGGGCAAAGTCCGCCCTGCCCCCGCCTTGGGCGAAGGAGCGATTTGTGGTAGAGTAAAGGCGTCATGAGCGCCAAGAACAAGTCTCGTCGGGCAGCCGGTCAGGTGCGCCTGGAACATGTGGCGGTGGTGCTGCATCGGCCCAAGTTGCCGGAGAATATCGGGGCCGCCGCCCGGGCCGCCTGCAACATGGGCATCACCCGACTCGTGGTGGTGCAGCCCCACAGCCTGGATGAAACGCGCCTCCGGATGATGGCCACCCCGGCCGCCGCCCATTTGGTGGAGACCATGCAGGTGGCCGGGGACCTGGCCCAAGCACTGGCCCCTTTTCACTATGTGGTGGGCACCACGGCCCGCCGGGGGGGAATCCGCAAGGAACTCCTCACCCCCCGGGAAATGGCTGGCAAATTGGTGGAGATTTCCCGGTTCAATGACGTGGCCCTGCTGTTCGGGCCGGAAAATTGGGGCCTGACCAACGAGGAACTGGCCTTATGCCATGCCCTGGTGACCATTCCCACCGCCCAGTGCGCCTCTTTGAACCTGGCCCAGGCAGTGATGGTGGTGACCTATGAGCTCTTTGTGGCCCGCCAGTCCGAGCCCCGCTTTGTCCCCCGCCTGGCTAACAGCCGGGAACTGGAATCCATGTATGCTATGCTGAAAGAGACCCTGGTCAAGATCCATTATATCGATCGCCAAAACCCGGATTACTGGATGTTCAACGTGCGGCGTTTTTTCAACCGACTGGGGCTAAGGGCCCGGGAAGCCCAGGTAGTGAAAGGCATCTGCCGGCAGATTGACTGGTATGTCAACCACCGCCTGCACGCAGCCCACGAAAAGCCAGAGGAAGCCGCCGGAGCTTAGCGGCCCCGAAAGGCTGGCGCCGCCCTGGCAATTGTGGTAGGAAAACATACCTGCGGGGGAAGCGCCGCCGTTTTGAGGGCGAGGAAGCAGGATCAGCCCACCCGGCACAGAGATTGCAATTAATATCCGTTAAAAATAAAGGCGGTACGAGCCGCAATGCTATGGTATCCCAGCAGCGTGGTTCTTCCTCCTCACTGCTGGGCCCATTATATGTTCAAAAAACAGTACTAAAACAAAACTAAATGTTCCATTTCCGCATCATGGAAGCAATGTTGTCCACGGGGTGAAAAGATGAATTTAGCGGAACGCCTTTTAAAAGAAAAAGTTTTGACACAGGAGCAGTTGGGCGTGGCCCTGGCCAGGCAGAAACGCCAGCGGGGGTATTTGGCCAAGCATCTCCTGGAACTGAACCTGGTGGCGGCTGAGGTCCTGGAGCGCCTCACCCCGCCTTTCCCGCCGGTGCCCCGGACATTAGCGGATGTGGGCATCCCGGAGCCCTTGTTGGCCTCCCTTTTCCTCAAGCATGCGTATCATCGGGAAGTGGTGACCGCCCGGGAGATGGCCGATGCCCTGAAGATTCCGGAGATCCTGGTGGAGCGCCTGATTGATTATCTCAAGGGACAAAAATACCTGGACACCAAGGCCAGGGATATTTTGCGGCCTGAAATCACGCATTTGGCGGTGGAGTTGCGCTACGTCCTGAGCGAATCCGGCAAGCGCAAGGCCGAAGCGGAAATGGAATACAACAGCTATGTCGGCCCGGCGCCGGTCCCCCTGGAAGATTATTGGGACTGGGTGGAATACCAGACCATTCAGCGGGTGACGGTGGACAAGCAGCGGCTTCAGGAGGTCTTTGCCGACTACGTGGTGCCGGAAGAGCTCATCCAGAAGATCGGCCCGGCGGTTCTGAGCGGGCGCTCCATCTTCCTGTTCGGCCCCACCGGGAGCGGCAAAACGGTGCTGGCCAAGGCCATCGGCGACGCTTTCCGGGACCCGGTCTTCATTCCTTATGCCCTTTATGTATATGGGCAAATCATCCGGATTTTCGACGAAGTAAATCACCAGCCGGTGCCTCCCTCCCACGACGTCACCCAGCAGGACCGCCGCTGGATCCTGTGTAAACGCCCCCTGGTCATCGCCGGCGGCGAAATGACGGAGGAATCCCTGGAACTTAAATTCAGCCCGGTGCTCAAATATTACGAGGCGCCGCATCAATTGCGGGCCAATAACGGGGTCTTCGTCATCGACGATTTCGGCCGCCAGAAAATCTCCGCCCGCAATCTCTTAAACCGCTGGATGTACCCCCTGGAAACCCGCCAGGACTTCCTCATCCTGAACACCGGCCAGCAGTTTGCGGTGCCTTTTGACCAGCTCATCATTTTCGCCACCAACCTGGACCCCTATGGGCTGGCTGACGCCGCCTTCCTGCGCCGCATCCGCCACAAGATCTTCGTGGGACATGTGAACGTGGACCAGTACATGGAGATTTTCCGCCGCACCTGCGTGCAGTACAACATCCCTTTCAGCCCCGAAGTGGTGCGGGAGATGATGATCAAGCATTACTTCCAGGCCTCCCGGCCCATGAACGCCTGCCACCCTCGGGACCTTTTGGAAAACCTGGTGGATCGGGCCCGCTTCCTGGGTATCGACCCGGAGCTCACCATCGAGCAGTTGGACGCCGCCTGCCAGAGCTATTTCGTCAAACCCAAGGAAGTAATTGACTACGACACCGCCCTGGAGGACCCCCGCACGTTGATTTAGGACCCATGGCTAGGCGCGCCAAGGCGGCCCTCGGGCCGCCTTTTTCTTTTATTTGCACAACGCCGCAGTCGGGTTGGGGTAAGGGAGGGGTCGGAATGCGAAGGACCCTCAAGGCGCGGCCGCCAAACCGATCCGGAATTTTTCCACCAGGCGCACCGGATGGTAGGAGAGTTTGGCGGTGCGCAGGCCTGGTTCACCCAGGTCCTGCTCCCGGTTGACATACGGAACCCCGCTCCAGGCGTGCTCCAGGAATTGCTGATTGATGGCGGCGTAGGATCCCCGCACGGCCGGATCGGCCTTCTCGATGTGAATCACCGCGGTTTCCCGGTTCAGCAGCTCTCCCAGGGAAAAGGCCGCCATCCGACCCTCAATGAGCAGCACCCCCCCGGTAAGACCCAGAGGTCCGAAGTGCTTCAAGGCCTCTTTCACCGCCTCCCACTCACTGAAGCGGTTCAGATCTTCGGCGCAGCGTTTGAGGCGGCACCAGGCGTCTGCCAGTTCCTCACAGGCCGCCAGGTGGCGCTCCTCCATGGTCTCATAGGTGAAGGGATAGTTCCGGCGGAAGGCGTTCAGGTGGTTGTGCTTGTCATGGTATTTGCGGCCACTGAGGCTGATGAGCTCAGCGGTGGCGTAGAGATAATCAAAGTGGTCCCGCAACGGCTCAATTCGGAGATCAGCAGCGCTTTCGGCCTCCTGGGCCAGACGGGCGTCGGCCCGCTCCAGGCAGGGGGATATCTGGCCCAGCTCCTCCCTCAGCCAGGCCAGCAGACGCCTGGCCAAGTGGAGGCGGGACCCCGGCCCCACCGGGGGCAAGGCGAAGGGTGGGCCCTGGGCAGGTCGGCTGACCAGCAGGAGGTGCTCACCCGCCAGACACCAGAACAGGCCGTAGTGTTGTCGCCAGATGAAGAGGTTGGTGAAGGTGAGTTCCGAGGTTTCCGGCTGAAAGGCCCAGAGCGCCTCACGGATGAATTCCCGATCCGCCAGCTCCAGGGGTTTGAAATGGGGGAAGGTGGGGTGAGGCATCAGATCACGCTTAGGTGCGAAGAGGCCGGTGCTCCATTTGACAATCTGTAAAAAATCCCGACAGGAACCGCCATCAGGAGCTTGCGGGTCAGGTTCACCGAGGAGTTGGGAGGCCCTCCGGCCTGCCCGGGGGTGGGGGCCGAAAACCAGGCCAAGGCCCCTCAGCCACGGATCTCAGCTTGACTTTTCCAACGGTTAGCCCCGGCTGGCCCACCTGGCGCTGAGATTCCAGCGCCCCCCCTGAATGCGGATGCGCCTTTGGCATTCCCGTTGCAAAGCCTCCGGGAAGGATCACTGACCAAGGACGGCGGGAAGGCCGGGAGAAAACCCAGCCGGCAAGCGGGAACTTCCCGCTCCGCCCTACGCTGTCCGGCCGTGAAGGTCGCATGATTGGGGAGACCGTGCGCGAACCCTGGAAGGTCATGGTGGCTGACCGCAACCGGCATGTGCGCGACCTGTTGAAGCGGGAGCTGGGGGCGGAGGGCTATATCATCCAGGAGGCCCGGGACGGCCGTGAGGTCTGGCAGCAGCTCACCGGGCCGGAACCTCCTGACATCCTGATATTGGACCCGGAGCTTCCTTACCTGGAAGACCTGGTGGAGATGACGCAGTTTCGCGACCAGTCCCCTCCGGTGCCCCTGATCATTTACGCCTACCTGGGCGACTACCCCGAAGAGCACCTGCCCCCCCGGACCGTGTTCCTGGAAAAACGGGAAGATACCGACCGTCTCAAGGAGGTGGTGGCCGAATTGCTCCGTCGTCCTGCCTCCCCCCCTTCCGCGACCCGCTAGGCTGCAGCCGCGGGGGAGCCTGCTCCCCCCTTGAGGAAACAAACCGGCCCCGCCCTTACTGCTTGGCCGGGGTCTTTTCCGGGGCCACTCCCGCGTCCTTCATCTTTTTCAGGTAGGCCTGCGGGTCTTTCTTGAACAAAGGAATGCAGGCGGCGCAGCAGAAATAGATCCGCTGGCCTTGATAGTCCACATAGAGGTTTTTATCAATTTGGCCGCCCATGACCGGGCAAAGGGTTTGGGCCCGACCGGCGGGTGACTGCTCCTGGGCGGCAAGCGGCGACGCCGCCAGCCATAGGCAGCAGATCAGGAGTAAGGGGAGGCGCCAGGAAAACGTCAGCATAACCACCTCATATGGGAAGAACCCCCAAAAGATTCATTGGCACGCCCACGGCCACCGATGACAAAGATAGGAATAGGTCCTCCAAACCCCTCCAAGCAAAGCCTGGGATCGCCGACCCCAGACCGGTCATTTTCCCAGCCACATGAGCCCCAGCCCCATCAGAATGAGGGCAAAGGCGGCAAAGCTCCCATAACTGTGCAGGCGCACCCACCACGACACGGGCTGCCGCTGCCGGCGAGCCTGCCCCCGGGCGAGATTGGCCGCCAACAACAGGAGCATGCCCGCCAAAGCCAACCCTTGGCCGAGATACGGGGTTTCCATCGGGACCCCCAAAAAAATTGGCGGAGAGAGAGGGATTCGAACCCTCGGTGGAGGTTTCCCCCCACACTCGCTTAGCAGGCGAGCACCTTAGGCCTACTCGGTCATCTCTCCGCGTGCCAAGACGGGGTTGCCCGTCTCTCATCAAACTTATTATAACCGCAGTCCGGTGCCCCTGGCAACTTCTGCCAAGCCTCGGCAAGGATTTCCAGGAGTCCATGGGCTGGCGGTGGGGGGCAAAGCTGCGGCAGACGAACCCAGCCCTGATTTCCGGACTTCCAAAAAGAGACGCCGGCTTCGCGCCAGCGCCCCCGGGCATACCCAGAAGTGGCGGAGGGAGTAGGATTCGAACCCACGGACCTTTCGGTCAGCGGTTTTCAAGACCGCCGCCTTAAACCACTCGGCCATCCCTCCTCAAAAAAATTTAAGCATCGTTTTCCGGTCTTGTCAATTTGTGCTGCTGGGCTTGGGGCCCCGGGACCGCGTTGGTAAAGGCGCTTTAGCTCTTGCAACTCAGTTGGAAAATCAATATATTTCTTTGTAATGTCAGACCTCTGCGACTTTTCCCGGGTGCTCCAGGAACTGGGGGTGCGGCGAACCGCCTTGCGTCTGGCGCTGCTGGAGGCCTTGGGCTCGGAGGCCCGGGCCTTCACTGCCGGCGAGCTTTTGGGGCGCATCCGCCAGCAGCGCCGGGTTAACAAGGTGACGGTATACCGCCTGCTGGAGGAATTCACCGGCTTGGGGCTGGTAAGGCGGGTGCCGGCCGAAGGCAAGGCGGGCCTTTACGAGCTGGCCGGGGAGCACCATCCCCCCCATCCGCATTTCCAGTGCCGGGTCTGCGGCGGGGTGCAATGCCTGGAGCCGGTCCCCATGGGGGAAATCTGGTCGCTCCTCAAAGGGCCTTTGGGCCACCGGGCTGATCGTCTGGAAATTCGCGTAGCCGGACTCTGCCGTCTATGCCGGACGCAGGCCGGGGAGGATGTTTAATGCAACCTGGTTGCTCCTGGAGCGGCTCTAGACCCCAGCTCCCGGGACCGGGGCGGGGCCTGAGGACTTCACCCGGACCGGGTAAACACTTGGGCCTGGCCGCACTACTGGCCCTGCTTATCCTTTCAGGAGTCGGCGCGGCGTCGGCCGCCCCCGGGGCTGGCGAAACGAAGTTGCCGGTGGCCGCCAGCATCCTGCCTTTGGGGGATTTCTGCCAAAAAATCGGCGGTCCGCAAGTGTCCGTCACCGTGCTTATTCCACCGGGGGCCAGCCCCCATGTCTTTGAGCCTTCCCCCGCAGTGGTGGCCGAAGCCGTGCAGGCCCGGGTTTTCGTGTATGTGGGCGCCGGACTCGACCCCTGGGCGGAACGACTGGTCAAATCCCGGCCCCGCCCGGAGGACGTGCGCGTCGTGCGGGCCGTGGACGCGCTGCCGCCGGGCGAGTCCCTCATTCGGGACGTGACCCCGCACCGGCACCAAGCCCACGATCACCCTACCCAAGAAGGCGAGGAGCGTCGGGGACCCAAAGCGCAAGCCGGGGTCGGCCACGCCCGCCACTCGGAAGATGGCAATCCCCACGTCTGGTTGGATCCGGTGGTGGCCCAAAACCTCTGCCGGCTCATCGCTGCCGCCTTGATGAGCGCCGATCCTGAACACCAAGCGCTTTACCAGGCCAACCTGGAGCGCTGTCTCACTGAGCTGGAGGCCCTGCATCAGGAAATTCAAAGTCAAGTCGCCACCTTCCGCATCAGGGAATTCGTCTCCTTCCACCCGTCCTTCACCTATTTCGCCCGACGCTACGGCCTGAAAGAGGCAGGGGTTATTGAGATGGCTCCCGGACGGGAACCCACACCGGGGCATCTCGGACGCCTGATCCGGGATATCAAGCGATACGGGGTGAAAGCGGTGTTCGCCGAACCCCAACTCAATCCTCGGGTGGCGGAGGTCATCGCCCGGGAGGCAGGCGTTAAGGTCCTGGTGCTGGACCCCCTGGGAGGGCGGCCCCCTTACGGCAATGATTATCTCAAGCTCATGCGCCACAACCTGACGGTGATGACCCAGGTGCTGCAATGACGGACATCCCGGCGGTCAGCCTGCACCACCTGTGGGTAACCTATAATCACCGGCCGGTGCTGGAGGATATCACCCTCACCATCCAGCCCGGGCGCTATGTGGGCATCCTGGGGCCCAACGGGGCCGGCAAGAGCACCTTGCTCAAGGTGGTTTTGGGACTTATCCAGCCGTCCCAGGGGGAAGTGCTGGTGTTCGGCGAGCCCCCGGAACGCCTGCGCCGCAGCGGCAGCCTCCTGGGATACCTGCCCCAAAAGCCCCTCAGCAACCCGCACTTCCCGGTCTCGGTACTGGATGTGGTGCTTATGGGACGCTACGGCCGCATCGGCTTGGGGAAGCGGCCCCGGACCCAGGACCGGGAAAAGGCCTTGGTGAATCTCAAACGCCTTGGCATCGCCCATCTGGCCGGTCGGCCCATCGGGGAACTATCGGGGGGCGAGCAGCAGCGGGTCTTCATCGCCAGGGCCTTGGTGGTGGAGCCGAAGCTCTTGATCATGGACGAGCCCACCATCTCTCTGGACGCCTGCGCTCAGGACGACCTCTTCGAGTTGGTGCATGGTCTCAAAGAGGAGCTGGGCCTCACCGTGTTGGTGGTCTCCCATGACATCGGCGCGGTGGCCCGGCACGTGGACGACGTAATCTGCCTGAACCGCCGCCTCCATGTCCACGAGCCGCCCCCCATCGGCCGTTTGGCCCTGGAGAGCACCTTCGGTTGTAGCGTGGAATATCTTTTCCACGGCGAAATCCCCCACCGGGTGGTGCGCCGGGATGATTGAACTTTTGTCGCTGGGCTTCTGGCAGCGGGCCCTGCTGGCCGGGGTGGTGCTGGCGGTGCTCTGCGGCTTCCTCTCCGTCTTTGTCATCCTGCGGCGCCTGGCCTTCATCGGTGTCGGCATTTCCCACTCCGCCTTCGGGGGAGTGGCCCTGGGGTTCCTCCTGGGAGTGGACCCACTATGGACCGGCATCCTCTTTTCGGCGGGCGTGGCCCTGGCCATCGAGTGGGCCCAAGATAAGGGCCACCTCGAGGAGGACGCAGCCATCGGCATCTTTTTCGCCGCCTCCATGGCCGTCGGGGTTATTTTTCTGCACCTGTCCCGCACCTACAACGTGGATGTCTTCGGCTTCCTGTTCGGGAACATCCTGGCCATCGGCCCCCGCCAGGTGACCCAGGTGCTGGTGGTGGCGGTCTTGGTGCTGGGGACGCTCATCACCCTCTACAAGGAATATGTCTATCTGAGCTTCGATGAAGAGATGGCCTGGGTGAGCGGCCTGCCGGTGAAACTGCTCCGCTCGCTTTTCCTTCTGCTCATGGCCCTGGTCATCATCGTGGCCATTTACCTGGTGGGCATCATCCTGGTGAGCGCGCTACTGGTCATTCCCGGGGCCACGGCCCGGAACCTGGCCGGCCACGTTCGCAAAATGCTCCTCATTTCCATCGGTGTAGCGGTGGGCGCCACGGTGAGCGGCCTGTTGGCCTCGGCCCTCCTGGACTGGCCCTCCGGCGCCACCGTGGTGCTGGTCCTGTCCCTGATGTTCTTCCTTTCCATGGTAAGGCGCCGGGCGCGGGGATAGAAGAAGGTGGGGGGCCCTTTCCCCCTCCCCCGATCCCTTACCAATCATTTATTGAGGTGGGGGGTTGCAGATTATCCTCTCTTGTTCTCTCAAGTCCCCGGGAAAAGGCCGGGGTGGTCTAATCGCCCTGCCCCTGCCGCAAAGCAGGCGATGACCGAGGCCTGGCGCCACGACACCCCCTAGCCGGTGCAATGCATCAGCCAGGAGGAGAAAGTACGAATGGCAAGGCGCACGGGCTGGTAGCACATGCCCTTGAATATTTGGGGTTGGGGGAGAGGGTTTGGGAGAAGAGGCAGGGGTCCCTGACCCCTGGCCCCCCTCTCCCAACTCATCTACAACAAGGACAGGCGTTCGTCGTAAATGAATTCCCGGGTGTGGCGAGCGACGCGGCCGGGTTCCAGGGGGTGGCGGGCGATGCCGCTTTGGATGGCGGCTTGGGCCGCGGCTTCGGCCACCACGGGCGGCACCCGGAAGTCCATGGCTCCGGGGAGGATGTAGCCCGGCTCCAGATCATCGCCCACCAGCCCGGCGATGGCGTGGGCCGCAGCCAGGTTCATCTCGTCGTTGATGGCCGAAGCCCGGACGTCCAAAGCGCCCCGGAAAATGCCGGGGAAGGCCAGGCAGTTGTTCACCTGGTTAGGGAAATCCGAGCGGCCGGTGGCCACCACTGCGGCGCCCGCGGCCTTGGCCTCGTCGGGGAAGATCTCCGGCTCGGGGTTGGCCATGGCGAATACGATGGGATTTTCCGCCATGGAGCGCACCATGTCCTGGGTCAGGACCTTGGGTCCGGAAAGGCCGATGAACACTTCGGCCCCTTTGATGACCTCGGCTAGCGAGCCCCGATGCCGGTCCGGGTTGGTGAGGGCCGCCAATTCCTCTTTGATGGCGTTCATACCCACCGCGCGGCCCTGGTAAATGGCGCCTTTAGTGTCACAGACAATGAGGTTTTGCGCGCCGGCCCTCATGAGCAGACGGGCGGTGGCGATGGCGCTGGCTCCGGCGCCGTTGAAGACGATTTTCACCTCCTCCAGCTTGCGGTTGACGATCTTCAGGGCGTTGAGGAGGCCCGCCAGGGTGACGATGGCGGTACCGTGCTGGTCGTCGTGGAACACCGGGATGTCGAGCCTCTCCTTGAGGCGCTGCTCCACATCGAAGCAGCGGGGACTGGAGATGTCCTCCAAGTTGATGCCCCCGAAGGCCGGGGCGATGACCTCCGCCAACCGCACCAGCAGGTCCGGCTCCTGGGTGCTCACGCAGATGGGAAACGCCTCCACGCCGCCGAAGGTCTTAAAGAGCACCGCTTTGCCTTCCATCACCGGCAAAGCAGCCCGGGGACCCAGGTTGCCCAGACCCAGCACCGCGCTGCCGTCGGTGACAATGGCCACCAGGTTGCTTTTGGGGGTATAGTCGTAGGCCGCCATGGGATCCGCCAGGATCCTCTGGATGACCTCGGCCACCGCCGACGGCGCGTACAGCCGACTGTAAATAAAGGTATCCTTGATGGGCACCTTGGTGTACACGCCGATCACCCCTTGGTAGCGGCGGTGCACTTCCAGGGCCTCCTCGTCGATGGAGAGCTTGCCGTAATCCTGGCCCTCTTGAGGGAGCCACGCCAGCTCGCCTTCGTAAATATAGCGCTCGGTGCGCTCATGTACTTTTTCCGGCGGCATCACCTCCGGGCCGATCTGGGCCACCCGGGAGCGCTGCGCGGCTCGGGCCACGGCCTCAGCCACCACCGGCGAAATATGCCAGTCCATCTGCCGGGGGATGATGTTGGTGGCGGAGAGCTTCTCCGGGGGAATCATGTCCGCCAGGGCCTGGGCCGCAGCCAAATACATCTCCAGGTTGAAGTTCTCGGCGCCCACGTCCAGGCAGCCCCGGAAAATGCCCGGGGTCACCAGGGAGGAGCGGATCTGGTTTTCGCTGTCGGAGAGGGCCGTGGCCACCACCGCGGCGCCCCCGGCCTTGGCCTCGGCTTCGCTGATCTCGGGCTCCGGCAGCGCCAGGGCGAAGACGATGGGGTCTTTGGCCATGGAGGCCACCATCTCCCGGGTGAGGAGGTTTTTATCCGACAGGCCAATGAACACGTCGGCACCTTTAATGACTTCGGACAGCGGACCCCGGACATTGCGGGGCCGCACCAGGCGGGCGATTTCGCTTTTGGCGAAGTTCATGCCTGCGGTGCGGTAGGTGTGAATGGCGCCATGACGGTCGCAGATAACGATGTTGTCCACTCCGGAAACGATAAGGCCCTGGGCCACCCCAATACCCGAGGCGCCGGCGCCGTTGATGACGATGCGCACCTCTTCAAAGCGCTTGCCCACCACCTTCAGGGCGTTCCACAGGGCGGCCAGGACCAGGATGCCGGCGGCATGGAATTCATGGTGCAGCACCGCCACTCTGACCGCCCGGCGGATGCGGTTTTCCACCGTGAAACACTTGGGCGCCGCGATGCTCTCCAGGCAGATGCCCCCGAAGGTGGGGGCCAGGCAGCGGACGATCTCAATGATTTCGTAGGGATCCTGGGTGTTCAGGGCGATGGGCACCGCGTCCACGTTGGCGAAGGTCTTGTAAAGGACGCTTTTGGCCTCCAGCTTGGGGAGCACCGCCTGCGCCCCCACATTCCCGAATTCATAGGTGGCGCTGCCATCGGAGATGAGCGCGATGCTGTTGCCCCGGCAGGTGAGCTGGAAGGAGGCCACCGGGTTACGGTCGATTTCCCGGCAGACCGCCCCCACCCCGGGTGTATAGATGCGGCTCAGGACGGAGCGGTCCCGGATGGGCATCTTGCTCTTCACCCCGATGAGGCCGCGGTAACGCCGCCGGTAGGACAAGGCATCGGATTCAGAAGTCAGGTTTTCCACGTGGTGGCCTCAGATTTTTTGGATTACTCCACTTTGTCGTGCATAAAGTAAATGACCTTGAATTTCTCCCGTAATTCGGCCTCCAGGGCGGCCTCGTCCACCACCTCCCGGGCCCGGATGAAGACGAAGCGCCAGCCCTCCGGCGCGTTTTCATAGCCGGTGAGGATGCTGGCGATGCGGCCGCCGTGGGCCCGGATGACATCGGTGACCTCCATGATGGAGCCGGGCCGGTCCTCCAGAGCGAACCCCATGGCGAGATCCGCCTGGTTGATGCCGGAGATGGCCACAAAGGCCCGGAAGATGTCGCCCTTGGTGATGATGCCCTCCAGGTGGCCCTGGCCGTCCACCACCGGCAGGGCGGAGATATCGTGCTTGAGCATGACGGCCGCTGCCTTCTCCAGGGTCTCCTGGGGGGTGATGGTATAGAGCCGGGGCGGCATGACGGTTTTCACGGTGATCTTGTCCAGCAGGTAGTAAAGTTCGTGAATGTCCAGGGCGGTGGCCTTGGAGGGCTGGGCCTCTTTGAGGTCCCGGTCGGAGACGATGCCCGCCAGGCGGCCGTCTTTGAGCACCGGCAGGTGTTGAATGTTGTGCTGCTTCATGAGCTTCGAGGCCTGCATGATGGAGGCCTCGGCATCCACCACGATCAACTTCCTACTCATCCAATCCTTGACCGGCATGGTTGTTCTCCTCTGGTCCGCGGAGGTGCCGTGCCTTGCCGTGCTTGAGGCGCCGGCCTCAAAGACCCAGGCAGCAGGCCCAAGATACTTCATACCTGCTTATGCAAAGAATTCCAAGAGTAGAAAGCCGATTTCATGCAAATGAGGCAGTGGGGGAGGCCCTGAAAGGGGGAAAAGGGGGGCAAGGACCTGGCTTGGTGAAAATTCCCGGATGTGGCAAAATACTAGCGGCTGGGAGGATAGGCTGATATTCCCTAGAACCCATTTCAAAACCTCTTTTTCTGTCACCCTGAGCGCCGCGAATGGTCTCAAATAATTGAAAATACGAGATATTTGTATGTTAGTTGCATGGCTCAGAATGACAATTTTATAAGATATAGGGTTTCGAAATAGGTTCTAAGGTGGCTTGATGTCCCCCTCCCCTCAACCCTCTCCCGCCAAGGGAGGGGGAGTAAGCGGTGGCCGAGCTTTTGTAGGATATCTTCGAGACGCCATGCTGCCTCAGCACGCGAAGAGACAAGGGCGCGGCAAAGGGGGCGCCATCATCCTGGCGGGGGTGGTTTGCGGGATTTGGGGCTGCGGTCTGGGGGAGGTTCAGGCCGACCGGCAGGCCGCCATGGCGGCCAACCGGGAGCTGTACCAGGTGTACCGGGAGTATCGACAGTCCCAAAACCTTCAGCGGGAGCGGGCCGGCCTGCCCCCGCTCACCATCAAGCCGTTTGAGGAATGGAAGCAGGCCCCGGGTCTGGACTGAGCCGGGCCCGGCCCTTCCCTTTGAATCTGAAAGGGGAATGCAGTTGAAGTGGTGTGATTTGAGCTGTCCCTTTGCCTCGTTCCCCCCGGCCGGGGCGGTGGACGGGGCCGGTTCCTGCCGCACCTTTGCGGCCCTGTATTGCGCCAAGTTGGAGAAACTGGTGCACAAGCACGGCCCTTGCCAGTGCCCGGAGGAGGACACCACTCCCCGGGAGGCCGGTCGGCCCGCCTCCTCTTGACCCCCGGCTAGCCATGGCGCTCAGCCCCCGGCGGCGCCTTGGTCCCGGAGACGGTAACCCACCCCGGGGTCAGTGAGGAGAAACACCGGGCGGGCGGGGTTGTCCTCCAGCTTGCGGCGCAGATTGAGGATGAAAATCCGCAGATAGGCATGCTGGTCCACATGGGACGGCCCCCAGACCTCCTTCAAGAGCTGCCGGTGGGTCACCACCTTGCCGCGATATTTAATGAGCACCGACAAAAGCTTGTATTCGATGGGCGTCAGGCGCACCTCTTCTTCGCCCCGAAATACCCGCCGATTCTCCAGGTCCACCCGGACCTTCCCCAAGGCAACCACCGCCTCCGCTCCTCCCTCCCGATCCTGGGCGGAGCGCCTCAGGGCCACCCGAATGCGGGCCAGCAGTTCCCCTACGCCGAAGGGCTTGGTGAGGTAGTCGTCGGCCCCGGCGTCCAATGTGGCCACCTTCTCCCGCTCCTGATCCCGGGCCGAAAGCACGATGATGGGCACCGGGGACCACTCCCGCACCCGACGGATGACGTCAATTCCTTCCATGTCCGGCAGTCCGAGGTCCAGGAGAACCACCTCCGCCGGCTGGGAGGCGGCCAGGCTCAGGCCCTCCTTGCCGCTGGCCGCTTCCAGGAGTTCATAGCCCTGGGTGGGCAGACTGGCCCTGAGAAAGCGTCGAATGTGCAGATCGTCTTCAATGAGCAGGATGCGGGGCTTCATATTCCTGACCGTCCTCCAGTTCGGGGAGCTCCTGGCCGGGGTGGGGGGCGCCCTCCTCCAAGGGCAGGGTAAAGCCGAAGAGCGCCCCGCCGCCGGGGCGGTTGGCCGCCCACATGCGGCCGCCGTGGATTTCCACGATGCCCCGGCAGATGCTTAAGCCCAGACCCACCCCCCGCGTGGCTCCCGGCGCGGCTTGGTAGAACTTTTCAAACAGGCGTTCCAGAGCCGCGGCCGGCAGGCCCGGTCCGGCGTCGGCCACCTCCACCACCACCTCCTGTCCGTCCCGGTAACCGGTGATGGTCAGGGGCGTGCCCTCCGGAGTGTACTTCAAGGCATTGTCCAGGAGGTTTATGAACACACGTTCGATAAGGAGGGCGTCCAGGTTCACCAAGGGCAGATCGACGGCCAAGTCAATGGTGAGGGGCCGGCCCTTGAGCTGGGCCTCCAACTGATTCAGGGCGCTCCCCAAAACCTCCTCCAGCACATGCCATTCCTTGTGCAGCTTGACCTGACCGGATTGCAGGCGGCTCATTTCCAAAAGGTTCATGACCAGCCGGTCCAGGCGCCGGGCTTCCTCGAAGATGGTCTGGGCCAGCTCCTTTTTGGTGGCTTCATCCAGGCTGGCCGGGCCCTCCAGGAGGGTGCTGGCCGAGCCGGCGATGACGGTCAGCGGCGTTTTGAGGTCATGGGAGACGGAGCTCAGGAGGATGTTGCGCATGCGTTCCGCTTCCACCTCCAGGTGAACGAGGCGAGATTCCCGGGAGAGCTTCTCCCGCTCCAGGGCCAAGCCCAACTGCCGGGCCAGGGCCTCCAGCAGGGGCAGGAGGTCCACCGTCGAGCGGGAAGCCGACTCCGGGAGTTCCAGGCGCAGGACCCCCACCGGGCGCTGGGGAGCGATGAGGGGGACATACAGAGCCCGGACCTCCGGAAGCGTACTGGTGCCGGCCCCGGCGCTGTGGCCGTAGCGGTAAACCCAGCGGGCCACCATAGCTTCCCGCACATCCTCGGGCAGGACGTCCCCCGCGGCCACCTGCAACTCGCCGTCCGGGCCCGGCAGGAGAATGGCCACCTTCCCGTCAAAGACTTGAGCGAGGTGTTCCACTGCGCTGGCCAGGAGGGTGCTGAGGCTGTCGGCGGCGCTCAATTTCTGGCTCATGTCGTAGAGGGCCGCAGTCTGCCGCTCCTGGCGCCGGGCCACCCGGGCCTGGTAGCGCAGGCGGGCCGTCAGTTCGCTGATGAGGCTGCTCACCACCAGCATGACCCCCAGGGTGAGGGCATATTCCGGGTTGGCGGGATTGAAAGACCAGTAGTCCGGTACGAAGAAAAAGGCGAAGGCCGCCACGCTGGAGGCGGCCGAGAAAAAGGCGGGCCCCCGGCTGAGGGTGCAGGAGAGCACCGCCACGGTGAGCAAATACAGCATCACCAGGCTGGTGAAGGTCAGGTAGGGGAACGACAGGCCGGCCAGCCCGGTGCAAGCCCCCACCCCGGCCACCGCCAGGGCATATTCCCACAGGCCCCGCCGAAACCGGGAAAGGGAGGGGGCCGGGGCGAGGGTCTCCGCCTCGCCTTCGCCTACCCCGGAAATCACGTAAACATCCATCTCGCCGCCATGCCACACCAGGTGGTCCACCAGGGAGCCCCCGCAGAGCCGCCGCCAACGGGACTTCAGCGGCTTGCCCACCAGGATCCTGGCCACCTGGTTTTCCCGGGCGAAGGTGAGGATTTCAGTGCCGATGCGGAAGCCGGAAACCTTGACGGCCTGGGCCCCCAACTGGGAGGCCAGGCGCAGCGCCTGGGAGACGAATTCCCGTTTTTCCGGCGGGAGGCGCTCAAAACCGGGAGTTTCCACCGAGAGGGCGAACCAGGGCACTCCCTGGGCGGCGGCCAGTCGGCTGGCGACCCGCACCAGGCGGAGAGACAGGGGCGAGGGGCCCAGGCAGACGAGCAGGCGATTACGCGCCGCCGGCCGGGCCTCCTCCTTCAGGTGCGCCGGCGCCCCTCCTGCTGTGGCATCCGACATATCCGGCTTATATCCTTGGAAAAACCTTAGGGGAAGGATAACCGCAAAGGCCGCCGGGGTCAAGGGCCGGGAAATGAGAGGCTTCGGGGGAGGAGGCAGGGGGGCGCAGACCCCCTTCGCCTCCTGAGGACTCCTGCAAAGACTTCATTGGCATGTGCCCCTTTACTAGAACCCATTTTAAAACCTCTTTTTCTGTCACCCTGAGCGCCGCGAATGGTCTTAAGTAATTGAAAATACGAGATTAATCGCTTCGCTCAGCATGACAATTTTATAAGATATGGGGTTTTGGAATAGGTTCTACCCTCCCCCTTGATGGGGGAGGGTCAGGGAGGGGGTGACAGGTTCTCGCCTCACCAAAGGGGTTCAGGGAAAGGAGCCCCCCTTGACTCCTCCCGCCGAGGGGAGGGGGAACAATGACCAAATTGCCGCGGTTCAGCGAATCTTGCAGGGCTGATAGAGGGGGAATCGGGGGGCCGAAGGAGCCGCCGCGCCCCCGGCCCGCCCCAATCCTCGCTCAATAAAACAGCAGCAGATAGCCCATGGCAATAAAGACGGTGAGCATCATGGGCCACCAGCAGGCCCGCATGTAGCCCAGAAACGAGATGTGGTAACCGGCCTTTTCCATGAGGCCCACGGTGACCACGTTGGCTGAGGCGCCGATCATGGTGCCGTTGCCGCCGAGACAGGCCCCCAGGGCCAGGGCCCACCAGAGCACGCCGCTTTCGGCGCCGGGGATGGCCTGGTTCAGGAAGGCCACGATGGGCAGCATGGTGGCGGTGAAGGGGATGTTGTCAATGAAGCAGCTGGCGATGGCGCTCACCCAGAGGATGAGGATGATGGCGATGGTGAGGTTCCCCCGGGAGAGGTCCTTCACCCATTCGGCGATCATCTGGATGAGGCCGGTCTCCTCAGCCCCGGCGATGACCATGAACAGGGCGATGAAAAACACCAGGGTGGGCCACTCCACTTCGTGTTCCAGCATCTCCACGATGTCAATGCGGGAGATGGCCAGGAGCACCATGGCCCCCAACAACGCCGCGATGGAGGGCTCCATGTGCAGCAGCCCGTGGATGATGAACAGGAAAATGACGAAGCCCAGCATCCCCAGGCCCATGATGGTGAGCTTCTTGTCGGTGATGCGGTACTCCTGCCTGAGGTAGGCGATGGTGCGGTCCACGTCCTTGACGTCGGCCTCCAGGTAGCCCTTTTTGTACCACCAGAGATACCAGAGGGAGGTGAGGAGGAGGCAGACCACGCACACCAGGCCGAGGTTGACCACAAACTGGGCGAAGGTGAGCTTGGCGTAGGAGCCGATGAGGATGTTGGGGGGGTCGCCGATCAAGGTGGCGGTGCCGCCCACGTTGGAGGCGAAGACCTCAGGGATCAGCAACACCAGGGGGTTGATTTTCAGGGTGACGGCAATTTCGATGGTCACCGGGATGAGGAGCAGCATGGTGGTGACGTTGTCCAGAAAGGCGGAGGCCACCGCGGTGACAATCTGCAGGATGAAGGCCAGGACGAAGATGTTCCCCCGGGCCAGGGCATAGCACTTGTAGGCCAGCCACTGGAAGAGGCCGGTCTTTTTCAGGACCCCCACGATAATCATCATCCCCATGAGGAGGAAGATGACGTTTAAGTCAATAGCCCGCATGGCATCCTCAAAAGAGAGGATAAAGAAGTTCTTGTCGAAGGTGCCGGCGGTGTAGGAGATGAACAGGATCACCGAGGCCCCCAGGAAGGCGGCCAGGGTGCGATGCATCACTTCCGAGGCAATGAGCACGTACACCAGGAGAAGCGCCACCGTGGCGATCCAGAAGGCCGGGGTGAACAGCCGTTTGAGGGTAAGTTCAACCTCGGCCTGGAAAAGCCGGTTGCCGGCTTCGTCCACGCCGGCCTCCAGGACTTTCAGGGGCGGCGACTCCCTCGTCTGCCAGCTGGGCTTGAAGGCCCGGAGCTTCACTTCCGCGCCTGGCAGGGTGCCCGGCTCCAGGCGGTAGTGGGCCACAAAACTGCCCTGCTTGCCGGTGACCAGGTGGTCCTCCCGCTCCAGGTGCGCCACCTTCCGGCCGTTCACCATCAACTCGATCTCCACTTCCTTGACGCCCTTGCCCTGGGCGTCGGCCAGGACCCCGGAGACCGTCAGCCGGTCTCCCTTGGCCGGGGGCGCCGCGGCCCCACCGGCCCGGCCCATGAAGAGCGCCAGGCACAGGCCCAGCAGGACAGTAATCGCCAGGTTCTTTGGCCAGTTCATTGCTGTTCCTCCGTATCCCAGTTCTTCCGGGTAAGCCCAGCCGCAAGACAAAGGCCTGCCCGGGTGACAGTCTCCGCCGGGCAGGCCTCTTCAAATTCGACCTGATTCTGGATAGTTTTTTCGCCGCTTCCCCGTTTCCGCCCGGGGAAGGCGGGGGACCCAGGGGTTTCCCCCTGAGCCGATTATCTTTTTATTGCTCTGATATTTTACACCTCTCCTGACACGGATGCCAGCTTTTGCTTCAATAGGCCAGCAGCAGATACACCATACTGATGATCACGGTGAGCATCATGGGCCACCAGCAGGCCCGCATGTAGCCCAGGAAGGACACATGGTAGCCGGCCTTTTCCATGAGGCCCACGGTGACCACGTTGGCGCTGGCCCCGATCATGGTGCCGTTGCCCCCCAAACACGCCCCCAGAGCCAGGGACCACCACAGGACATTGTTGGTCACCCCCATGCTCTCGTTCAGGAAGAAGACGATGGGCAGCATGGTGGCGGTGAAGGGGATGTTGTCGATGAAGGCGCTGGCGATGGCGGAGACCCACAGGATCATGACGATGGCGATGGTGAGGTTCCCCCGGGAAACGTTCAGCACCCACTCGGCGATCATCTGGATGAGGCCGGTCTCCTCGGCCCCGGCGATGACCATGAAGAGGGCGATGAAAAACACCAGGGTGGGCCACTCCACTTCATGCTCCAGCATCTCCACGATGTCCACCCGGGAGATGGCCAGCAGCACCATGGCCCCGATCAGGGCGGCGATGGAGGGCTCCATGTGGAGCACCCCATGAATGATGAACAGAAAGATGACGAAGGCCAGAATCCCCAATCCCATGACCGTCAGCTTCCGGTCGGTGATGCGGTACTCTTCCTTCAGGTAGGCGATGGTGCGGTCCACGTCCTTGACGTCCGCCTCCTGGTAACCCTTTTTGTACCACCAGAGGTACCACAGGGCCGAGACCGCCAGGCAGATGGCGCACACCAGGGCGAGGTTCACCACGAACTGGGCGAAGGTGAGCTTGGCGTAAGAGCCGATGAGGATGTTGGGCGGGTCGCCGATGAGGGTGGCGGTGCCGCCCACGTTGCTGGCGAAGACCTCGGGGATGAGGAGAAACACCGGGTTGACCTTCAGGGTGACGGCAATTTCGATGGTCACCGGGATGAGGAGCAGCATGGTGGTGACGTTGTCCAGGAAGGCCGAGCACACCGCGGTCACCACCTGGAGGATGAAACTGAGGACAAAGATGTTGCCCCGGGCCAGAGCGTAGGACTTGTAAGCCAGCCACTGGAAGAGGCCGGTCTTTTTGAGCACCCCCACGATGATCATCATCCCCATGAGGAGGAAGATTACGTTCATGTCAATGGCCCGGATGGCGTCCTCAAAGGAGAGGATGAAGTACCCTTTATCGAAGGTGCCGGCGGTGTAGGTGATGAACAGCACCAGGGCGGCGCCCAACAGGGCCGCCAGGGTCCGGTGCATGACCTCCGCAGCGATGAGGACGTACACCGCCAACAAAACCAGGGTGGCGATCCAGAAGGCCGGGGTCACGGCCCGCTTCAGGGTGAAGGTGTGGGTGGCGGTGAACCGGCGGTTGCCGGCCTCGTCCTGGCCCGCCTCGATGACCTGCACCGGCGTGGGGGCCAGGGGCTGCCAGCTGGGCTTGTGCCCGGTGACCTCCACCTTGGCCGCAGGCAGGGTGCCCGGGGGCAGGAGGAATTCAGCCACGAAGCCGCCTTTGCTGCTGGTGATGATATCCTCCTCCTTGCCCTCGGGCTTGACGGGCTGGCCGTTCACCAGGACCTCGATGTCCACCTCTTTGACCCCCTTGCCCTGGGGGTTGTTCACCAAGCCGGAGAGGGTGAGGCGGTCGCCCGCCTTTTCCGGGGCCGCGGCTTGGGCCGCGGCGTGGCCGGTCCAACCTGCCGCCAGGCCAATCAGGAGCACCAGACCCACGGAAAGGGACCATATCTTGCTCAGACGGGATTCCACGTTGTCTGCTCCATTCTTGGATTGAATGACCTCAAAAGCCCACCTTGGGCGCCAGCACCGGCATGCCCTGGAGGGGCCAGATAAACCAGACGAAGACCGCCAGCACCGCCATGAGGACGATGCTGGGAATGATGCCGTAGGTGAAGAATTCGCCGGTGGTGAACTGCTTGCTCTCGTAGGCGATGGCGTTGGGGGCCGCGCCGATCAAAAGATTGAAGGGCATTCCGGAGGTCACCAGAGAGGCGAAGAGAATGACGTGGGGCGCCACTCCCAGGTACTTGGCGATGACCAGGGACACCGGCAGGGAAATGGCGATGGCCGCCACGTTCATGATGAAGTTGGTCATGCACAGCACAAAGAAGGCGATGCCCAGGATGAAGACCAGGGGATGGGCCTTCAGGAACATGGTGAGCCAGTGCACCGCCAGCCACTGGGCGGCGCCGGTCTTCCACAGACAGAAGCCGATGGACATGGCCCCGCCGAAGAGCAGGATGATGTTCCAGGGGATGGTCTCCAGGTCCTCCACGGTGAGGACCCGGGTGAGGAAGAAGGCCACCGTGGCGATGAGCATGATGCCGGCCCGGTCCAGGTCCTGGAAGACCTTCCAGGGGGCGAAGGATTTGAGCATGAAAAGCACGATGATGGCCGCCATGGTGAAGATGACGAACTTTTCCTTGTTATTCATGGGGCCCAGCTCCTTGGCCAGGTCCCCGGCCTTCTGGCGCAGTCCTTCGATGCGGGAGCGCTCGGGTTTAAAGCAGACGATGATAATAAGCCAGATGAGGATGACCATGAGCAGGCCGATGGGGAACATGTACCAGGTGAGCTCGAAAAACCCGACGTCCTGTTTGGTGAACTCCTTGAACATGCCGGCCGCGGCCACGCCCCGGGCGGCGCCCAGGAAGGTGATGATGGAGCCGGCCCCGGCGGACCAGGCCATGCCGATGAATAATCCCTTGCCGAACTTGGTGGGCTGGTCGGACTCGCTGTACAGGGCGTTGATGGCCATGAGCAAGGGGAAGAGGGCGGCGGCCACCGCGGTGTGGGCCATGAGCAGGGTCATGGCCGCGGTCACCAGGAAGGTGCCCAACAGGATGAAGTTGGTGTTCTCCCCCACCACGGTGAGCATCTTGTAGGCCATGCGCTTGGTGAGGCCGCTGGCGGTGAAGGCGGTGCCGATGACCACCGAGCCGAAGATAAACCACACCGAGGGGTCCATGAAGTCCTTTAAGGCCTCATTGGAGCTGCGGATGTAAAAGAGGACTTGAAAAAGCCCGATGGCGATGGCGGTGGCCCCGATGGGCATGACCTCAAAGACCCACCAGATGCCGGCCATGAGAAAGAGCCCCAGGGCCATCTTGCCCTCCCAGGGGAGCTGAAAGACTTTCCCCCCCGGGTCCACCGCGTCCGGCAGGCTGGGAATCAGGTAGAACAGGAGAAAGATGCCCAAGCCCAGGCAGATGAAAAAGATGCGCCTCCAGTTGATGACCTTTTTCGGCGGCGCCAGGACGATTTCCTCGGGCATCTCCGGCAGGCCGGCGCTCACCGGCACTTTTTTGACTTCGTCAACCATGTGTCCGTCTCCTCATTCACCCAGGACGATTTTGCTGATTTCCTGAAACAATTCGCTCATGCGCACCATGCCGGCCACCTTATGATCCTGCATCACCGGCATCATGCCCACGTTTTCCAGGATCATGATGGCCAAGGCCTTGGCAATCGGGTCGTCGCCCTTCACCGTGGCCCGGATGGGGCTCATGACTTCGCTCACCGGTTTCTGGGAGGCCTCTTTGAGGCCGGGGCCGAAAAGATCGCTCACCAGCACCGTCAGGTTGGGGTCGGCCTTGAGAAGACCTGAATCCTTGAGGAAGCGGGGCTCCAAGCCCTTGATGATGTCCCTGAGCGTCAGCATCCCCATGAGCTGGTACTTTTCGTCAAAGACCAGCACCGCCCGGGGCTCGAAGGACCCTTCGAACTTGATGGCCGCCTCCCGGACGATGGCCATGGCCTGGCGCAGGGTGAACCAATAAGGGATGTGAGGATAATCCTCCAGAGGGATCATGAAATCCTTGACCTTCTTCTCTTGCGGCATGGCGCCCTCCCGAGATGTTTTCGCCGGCGCCCCGCCCTTACAGCCGGGGGGCGGCACCGGAGGAAATGACTGTCAGGTGAATATCAGGAGGCGGATAAAATTTGGGTTAAAAAGGACTAAGAGACTGTTAAGATTCTGTTAAGATGCTGGGCACCGGGGTGCAAATCGGCGGGCGGCCTGGACAGGATCGCTTGACCTTTCTGGGTAAATGGCTTAAAATGTTTAAAAAATATGCGCTGGCCCCCGGGGTTTGGCCTTAGGCCTGCGGCCCCGTCGCCGGCAACCCCATAACAGCTAGAGGGGGCAGTGGAGAAGGACAACCAAGACAAAAGCAACCTCCTGGAGAGCATCAGCTTTTCACTCCTCCTCAAATTGCTGGGCATCGTGGTGGTGATGCTCCTGGCGGTGGCCTTCATCCTGGGGATCATGTCCCTGAGGCGCACCCAGGAAATCATTTCCGACGATTTTCAGGAACAGCAGCTCATCCTGGCCCGCAGCGCCGCCCGGAACATCGAGGAGGATCTCTCCTTTCTCCGCCGGGAGTTGAAGATCCTCGCCTATTCGCCGGCCATCCAGTACCTGGAGTCCCCCGCCTGGGCCAACCGCATGCGGGTGAGCTTCGACGAACTGGCCCGGCTGGGGGTCACCGTCATCATGCGCCTCAGCCAGGACGGGCAGGTGGCCTACATCCTGGACGCCGCCGGCAGTCGGGTGCTGCGCCAGGATTTCACCCAGTCGCCGGAAGTGTTGTGGGCCCAGGAGCCGGCCAACAAGGGCCGCATTTACCATGGCCCGGTATTGGTGGAGCAACGCGGCGCCTATCGGGTGCCCCTGATGCACATGGCCACCCCCATCTACCTGGAGAGCGTGGATGAATCCCACCCTCGGGCCCCAGGTGGCTTGGGAGGGGTGCTGGTCTTCAAGATCGACCTCAATGCCTTTTTAAGTGCCTCCTGCGGCACCATTCGCTCCGGTCGCTCCGGCTACTGCTGGGTCATTGACCAGCAGGGCTTGTTCCTTTATCACCCGGAGCGGGAGTTCGTGGGGGACGACGCCTTCACCGCCCGGGGCAAACGCAACCCCGCCATCAGCTTCGACAAGATTAATGAAATCCAGAAGGTCCGCATGCTGAAAGGAGAGGACGGCACCGCGCGCTATATCTCCGGTTGGCATCGGGGAGTCATCCAGCCCATGGAGAAGTTCGTGGCCTTCACCCACGCGCACGTGGAATCCGAAGGCCCCCGCTACTACCCCCACGTGGATCCGGTGGACTCCCGCATCTGGGCGGTGGCCGTCACTGCCCCCACCGAAGAAGTGGCGGGCACTATTTCCTCTTTATATATCCGCCAATTTCTCATTCAGGGAATTCTGATCTTTTCCCTCATCGGGGTGGCCCTGGTCATCTTCTACCATGAGCGGCGCTGGACCAAGGGCCTGCAGCAGGAAGTGGATCGGGCCACTGCACGCCTCAAGAAAAGCGAGGAGCGCTACCGCTCGGTGGTGGAACGCTCCCCGGACTTCATTTTCATGGTGGACAACCAGGGGCTCATCCGGGCGGCTAATTCCGCCACCGCCCGGGCCTTCAACATGCCGGCCATCGGCCTGCAGGGCCGCTCCTTGCACGAGTTTTTCGCCCCCGAAGACGCCAAAACGGTCATGGACCAGATTCACTTTGTCTTCACCACCAGCCGCAACAGCGAACACAAGGGCGAAATGACTATTCGCGGGCGGAAATTCTGGCTTTCCAGCCATTTCGTCCCCCTGTACGGCGAGGATGGGCGCACGGTGGAGCGGGTCCTCATCTTCGCCCGGGACATCACCGACCGCCACCGCATGGAAGAGCAGATGGCCCGCACCGAAAAGCTGGCCTCCATCGGCACTCTGGCTTCGGGGGTGGCCCACGAAATCAACAATCCCCTGGGCATTATGCTGGGTTTCACGGAGATGCTTCTGGACCAGACCCCCAAAGACAGCAAACAATATGAAATGCTCAAGACCATCGAACGCCAGGGGCTCAACTGCAAACGCATCGTGGAAAATCTCATGAGCTTCGCCCGCACCCCGGTGAAGTCCCAGGACTCCAGCGACCTCAACCGGGAGTTGGAGAACCTCCTGAAACTGGTGCAAAACACCCTGCTGGTGAAAAAAGTGGAGCTGGAAACCCATCTGGCGCCCAATTTGCCCCGAGTCCGGGGAGACGCCGGGGAACTGCAGCAGGTCTTTCTGAACCTCATCACCAACGCCATCGGGGCCATGCCCGAAGGCGGAAAGTTGACCATCACCACCCGCATGCATCCGCAAACCGGACAAGTGGAGGCCATCGTGGCAGACACCGGCACCGGCATCCCCAAACAATACGTGGACCGCATTTTCGACCCCTTCTTCACCACCAAACAGCAGGGGGAAGGCACCGGGCTGGGGCTTTCCGTCACCCATGCCATTGTGGAGAAAAATGGCGGCTCCATCCGGTTCGAGACCCGGACCGCCCAGGATCCCGGCAGCGGTCCCACCGGCACGACCTTTTATGTGACCCTGCCGCCGGCCTGAGAGGGGGCGGCAGACAGCCGGCCATCCGTTGAGGAGGAAGTTTCCCATGGGACGCATTCTGGCAGTGGACGATGAACTGGACATGCTCTCCCTGCTCAAGATGATGGTGGAAGGGTATACCGACCACCAGGTGGTCCTCACCAACAACCCGCTGGAGGCGAAAGAGATCCTGGAGCGGGAGCAATTTGATCTGGTGCTCACCGACCTCAAGATGCCGGGCCTGGACGGCCTGGAGCTTTTGGAATTCGTGAAGCAAAAGGACGAAGACGCTCTGGTTCTGGTGATCACTGCCTTCGGTTCCCTGGAGACCGCCGAGGAAGCCATGGCCAAAGGGGCCTTCGACTACATCACCAAGCCGTTCCGCAAGGAACAGCTCCTCCTGGCCATTGACAAGGCCATGCGGTGGCGGGAGATGGTGCGGCAGAACCGGGCTTTGCGCCGGCAACTGGAAGGCGGAACCCCCTGAGGATTGGCGACCCTGGCATGCCTGGCGTCCGGGCGGCAGATGACTTCCCCGGCCGCCCCAAGTCGCAAAGGACTTTACTGCATCCCGGAGGACCTATGACGGGCGAGAAGAAAGTCAGAGACTTCATGATCCCCCTGGAGGACTACCCCCACATCCCTTACTGGTTCAGCCTGCGCCAGGCCATGGCCATGATCCGGGAGGCCAGCATCAAGTTCGAAAAGAGTTTCGAGCCCCGGGCGGTGCTGGTGTTTGATGAAAAGTACCAGCTCATGGGCATCCTCACCATGCGGGACATCATCCAAGGCCTGGAGCCCCAATTCCTCCAGGCCGGCGCCCCGGTGAAAGGCGACCCCACCCTGGCGGTGCTGGCGGGCATCTTCGGTCCGGGTCTCAAGGAAAAGGCCAATACCCCGGTGAGCGAGGTCATGAGCCCCATCACGGTGACGGTGAACGCTGACGACCCCATCTCCAAGGCCTTGGCGCTGATGATGACCGAGAGGGTGGAGCGCATCCCGGTGATGCAGGAGCAGAAAGTGGCGGGCATGGTGCGGCTGAGCGAGCTCTTTATGGAAATTGCCAAAGTGATTCTGGAGGATTAAGGAGCGGAAGGAAAATGGCGCAACCTGGCTGCGGCCTCGACGCCCGGGAAGTCTGGCATCGGTTATTGGAAGGCAACATGCGGTTCGTTCAGGGGCTGTTCATGGGGAGAAATCTCCTGGACCTGAGAAAGAGCCTCACCAAGGGCCAAAGTCCCATGGCCGCGGTGCTCTGCTGTGCGGACTCCCGGGTGCCGGCGGAGATCGTCTTTGACCAAAGCCTGGGCGATCTGTTCGTGGTGCGCAGCGCCGGTCTGGTGCTGGAACCCACCACCCTGGGGAGCCTGGAATACGCGGTGGCCCACCTGCACGTGCCCCTGTTGGTCATCAAGGGCCACGAGGCCTGCGGCGCGGTTACCGCCGCGGTGCACCACCCCGACCTGGACGAAGGCCACATTACCGCCGTGGTGCAGAGAATCGCGCCGGCCGCGGCCCGGGCCAAGGCCCAAGGCCTGGCCGGCCCGGACCTGGTGGAAACGGCCACCAACCTCCACTTGGCGGCGCTGGCGGACCTGATGAGAACCCAAAGCCCCATCATCGGCCAGGCGCTGGCGGAGGGGCGGCTCCATCTGGTGGTGTCCAAGTATTCACTCAACAATGGTCAGGTGGAGGTGCTGAGCTCCACCCTTTAGGGTCCGGGGCCGGAGCTTCGGCATGCCGATATTTCCTCAATGAAGGTCATCAAACGCACCCTGCAACGTCTGAAGGGAGGCCCGGGGCCGCACCGCTCCGCCCACCTGGCCAGCCGCTACGCCCATTTCCAGCGGCTGCTGCAAGCCAATAACCGGGCCTTGTCCTTGATGACTGACATGGAGGAGAAGCTCTCCGGGGACTTCATCTTTGACCTGGCCTATATCCGTGCCTCGGTGGGGGAGTTGTTGGCGGAAACCCGGGCCTTGGTGGAGTCCTTAAACGGTCTGGGGGAGGGTCGCTACCAAAACCTCGCCAGCGCCGCCCAGCGCATCAGTCAGGAAGTTCTGGCCATCCTGGAACAGCGCCGGGAGATCCCGGTGGGGCCTCTGGTTTATGACCTGGATCAGGTGGACCTGTCCCAGGCGCCGGCGGTGGGGGGCAAGAGCGCCAACCTGGGAGAAGTGAAAACTCGACTGGGTCTGCCGGTGCCGCCGGGCTTTGCCGTGTCCACATATGCCTACAAGCGCTTTCTTGATTACAACCAACTGGGGTCCCGCCTCACCGAGCTGCTCAAGGGATGGCGCCTGGAAGATCTGGACACCCTGGCCCAGGTGAGCGAACAGCTCAAGGCCATTATCCAGGCGGCCCGGGTGCCCCCGGAGCTGGAGGCGGCCCTCGCCGAAGCCTATGAAGGCCTGTGCCGCACCCTGGGGAGCCGGCCTTTCCTGGCGGTGCGTTCCAGTGCCGTGGGGGAGGACCTGACTTATACCTTTGCCGGCCAGTACCTCAGCTTCCTCAACGTGCCCCCGGAAGATCTGGGCAACCGTTACAAAGACATCGTCGCCAGCCTTTTCACCCCCCGGGCTCTCTTTTACTACAAAAACAAAGGCTTTAACGAAGAAGAGCTGGCCATGGGGGTGGCGGTCATGCCCCTCATCCACGCCCGGGCCAGCGGGGTGCTCTTCACCCGCCAGCCCGAAGCGCCGGAGCGGCCCGCGGTGCTGGTGAACGCAGTCTGGGGGCTGGGCACCTACGCGGTGGGCGGCAAAGTGGCGCCGGACCTGTACGTGGCGGCCTACGACCCGCCGGGAGAGATCCTGGAACAGGTCATCCCGCCCAAACCCATAAAGCTGGTATGGCGGCCGGAGGGCGGGGAGGTCCAGGTGTCGGTGCCGCCGGAGGAAGTGCACGCCCCCTGCCTCACCCCGGAGCACCTGGCCCGCATGGTGGACTGGGCCCGCCGCCTGGAGGCGCACTATCAGCGCCCCCAGGATGTGGAGTGGGCCCTGGATGAAGACGGCCGCCTCTGGCTGCTGCAAAGCCGCACGCTGAAGGTGCAGGCCCGTAAACCCGGACCGGCCAAACCCCGCCTCCTGAAAGACCATCCGGTGCTCTTGGATCGGGGCACCGTGGCCTGTCGGGGGGTAGGGGCCGGACCGGTGGTCCTGGTGAAGAAAGACGAGGACTTAAAGAACTTTCCTCAAGGCGGCGTGTTGGTGGCCCGCTTCACTTCCCCCAAATTTGTCACCGTCATGCGCCAGGCGGCGGCCATTGTCACCGACGCCGGCAGCGTCACCGGCCATATGGCGCTGCTGGCCCGGGAATTTCAGGTGCCCACCATCCTCAACACCGGCAATGCCACCAAAGTGTTGCAACCCGGCCAGGAAGTGACCGTGGACGCCAACTACAACAACGTCTATGCGGGCATTATCCCGGAGTTGCTGGAGCCCCAGGGCCCGAAAGCCAATGACCTGGCGGAAAGCCCCGTCTTCCAGACCCTCAAGGCGGTCCTCAACAAGGTGGTGCCCCTGAACCTCATCAACCCCCAGGCCGACACCTTCGCACCGGAGTATTGCCACACCATTCATGATCTGGTGCGCTACGGGCACGAATACGCCATGCGGGAGCTGTTCCGCATGACGGAGCCGGATCTGGCCGACTCCGGCGAGGTGACGGAGCTGGAGGCCGACATCCCCCTGAAGCTCCAGATCCTGGATTTGGGCGGCGGCCTCAAGGCCAGGAGATTGCGACGCAAGGTGCGGCCCGAGGACATCCAATCCATTCCCTTCCGGGCCTTCTGGGAGGGCTTGCGGGCCATGCCCTGGCCCAAGGCCGCGCCCAACACCAAACCCCTGTCATCAGTGTTTGTCAAGGATGAGGCCGAGGTGGCCCAGGGTGCCGATCCCTGGCGGGACCAGAGCTATGTGGTCCTTTCCCGCAACTACATGAATTTCAGCGTCCGCCTGGGCTACCATCTGTCCACCATTGAGGCCTACATCTCCGAGGTGGTGAACGACAACTATATCTCCTTCAGCTTCCGGGGGGGCGGCTCCACCCCGGAACGCCGGGAGCGCCGGGCCCGCCTCATCGAAACCATCATCGACCATCTGGATCTGCAGCACCACCGCAAGGGCGAATTGATTGAAGCCCGCCTGGCCAAATACCCTGAGGAGGAAATGTGTCGGCGCTTGGCCCTCTTGGGAAAACTCACCGTGTACACCAAGCAACTGGACATGGTGATGTTCTCCGAGGGCATCGTGGACTGGTACATTAAAGAGTTCCTGCGGGAGCACCTGAAAGTGGGGAGCTGACCCCAGGCGTGAAATTGACAGGCCACCGCGGAATGGCTAAATATATTATAAAAGAAAAGAAAGGAGGGTTGCTGCATGTGCTGCCACACCAAGGACAAGCATGAGCATGAGCACCGGCACGAAGCCACAACTCATGCCCATGACGGTCATGAACACAGCCACGAGGCCACGGTGCACACGCACGAGCACACGCACGTGGACGGGCACCACGAGCACGGGCACACCTGCTGCCACTGACGGAAAGCCACGATTCTGCCGAAGCAGAAAGCCACGAAGGCCCAACCCGCCAGAAGACGGGAGCAAGGTTTCGTGGCTTTCCTTTTTCCCAGCCTCAGCCGTAGAGCCGCACCGGAGGGTGCAGTAACCGCAGCTGGTGGTTTTCGGGCTGCGCCACCAACAGCTGGATGCGCCCATACCCCTGGGTCAGCAGGAAATGCCAGGCCTCCTGCACGTCGTAAAAGCCCTGCGCCGCGCCCACCAGTTCCACCCGGTCCGCCGGGAGGCCCAGGCCCCGGCACAGGCCCACCAGGTCAACGCCTTCCGGCAACTCCGTGCCTCCCGCCAAGTACACGATGACTCCGCTCTTCATTTTTTCCCCTCCAGTTCTTTCAGGGCCTGGGCCAGGTGGTCCAGGAAAATCTCCACGATGCCGTCCACATAGCCCAGCCCCCGGGTGATGCCCTCGATGCGATAGGGCTTCTGCTTCAGGAGCTGGCTTTTCCAACTGTCGGGTTCCGGGCCCAACAGGTCGTTTTGCACGTGTTCGCCGGCCACGAACATGAAAGGCATGAGCACCACGGTGTCAGGATTGGCTCGGCGCACCGCGGCGAAGGCCTCCTTGGCCGCGGGTTTGCCCTCCACTGCCGCCATCCAGGCCTGGGGGTGGCGGGAGTGCAGCAGGCGGGCGAAACCCAGATAAGCCCGCTCCCCCGAGGGCACCGGACTGCCGTGGGCCATGAGCAGGACCGCGGTCTTGGGTTCTTTGGGAAGGGAGGGAGCGATGGCCTTCAGGGCCCGCTCCTGGTCCGCCGGGCTGCTCAGCAGGGGCTTCCCCAGGGCCACCTTCATCCCCGGCACCTCCCGGCTCACCTGGACAATCTTCTTGTCCCACTCCTCCCCGGGCACGATGTGCAGGGACTGGACCGCGGCCCGGGTGACGCCCGCGGCCTGGAGCTCCCGCAAGACGGTGCCCAGATCCTGGAGCTGGCGGCCCTGCTCCTTGGCCAGCTTGTGGCGCACCTTGTGGGAGGTGAAGGCCCAGCGCACCTCATAGCCCGGAAAGCGCTCTTTCACCTTCTGTTCGAAGTGGTCGTAGGTGGCGAAGGCCTCGGTGCTGGTGCCGAAGGCCGTGAGCACGATGGCCGGCTTCGCCGCCGGGGCCGCGTGCAGGGCTCCGGGGGCGCTGAGCCAGGCCAGGGCCAGGATAAGGGCCAGGGACCAGGGGAGCCAGCTTTGCCGTCGGTTCATGGGTTCCTCCTTTGGGGATGGGGATTGAAATAAAAAAATCCTTAAGCCACAATGACTTAAGGATTGCACCCAGCTTCTTGATCCTTAATGTGCGGGCCCGGCCCCCTCTGCCTCGGAGGGGGAGGAGCTATCCCGTTCGGGCAGGTCTTCTGACTTCCGGATCCTCCTCCCCCTGCGCCTTCCCATCCCCCTGACGAGAGACAGTGGCCATGTTGCAGGGTTCGTCCCCGGTTACAGCGGCGGGACCGTGCCGGATTCGCACCGGCTTCCCTATTATGCCCTATCTGGGCACCCGAACTATTTGCCCTACCATATCTTGGGCCTTGCTGGTCTGTCAAGCAAAAAATCGCCCGGGAAGATTTCCTCCCCGTTGGCCGTCGGCCCTGTCCCGGCAGTCCGGCCTTTCAATGACCTGCGGGTTACCCGCGACCCGGGGCCGGTTTGCGGAACTTTTTCAAGCTCCTGCATTCCGTGGTCGTTGCAATGAGAGGCCAGGGCCGGCGCAAAGGGGGGAATTTGTTGCCCATTTTCAGGGCATTTGATGGTATAAAGGTGCTACGCCCATCTGCACGGGGGAGACGATGCCAAGCCAAAATCCAGCCGCACCTGCCGCCGGCGCCGATTACCTCGGTCCTGCCAACCCCACCTGGGGCCTCTTTCTCATCAGCGTCCTGGGGTTGTTTCTGGAAATGCTCCTGATCCGCTGGATCAGTACCGAAGTGCGCATCTTTGCTTAACATGCAGAATACCATCCTGGTGGTGTGTTTTTTGGGGCTGGGGTTGGGGTGTTTCACCTGCCGCCAGCCCGTGAAGCTCCGGGAGGGTCTCCTGGCCCTCTTCATTTTGACCGCCTTGATCGCCATCCCCTGGACGCGCCAGGGCTTCGGCAAAATCAGCGAAATGCTGAGCATGGTGGGAGACCTCGTAATTTGGCACCAGGGTCTGGCACGCCACCCCGCGGAAGCCGTTTTTTACGTCATACTCGGTTTGGGCGGCACCTATGCCCTCATGCTCATGATTCTGGATATTTTTGTCCCTATTGGCCGGATCCTGGGTCGCCTCATGGACGACCATCCCCATACCATTTGGGCCTATTCAGTCAATGTGGCCGGCAGCCTGGCGGGGACCTGGCTGTTCGTCCTGTTCAGCATGCTGTTTCTGCCGCCGGTGGCCTGGTTTCTTTTATTAGCGTTCTTGTTGAGCTTCTTTATTGATTGGCGGAGCACTTCCCGCCTCACCCTGGCCCTGCTTCCCGGTCTGGTGCTCCTGGGCTGGCTGGCCGGGCAGGAATTCGGGGCCCTCAAGGTGGTCTGGTCGCCTTACCAGAAGTTGGTGCTGTGGAACAGCAGCCACTTTCCTCGCGGTGTGGGTCAATATACGGTAACCGTAAACAATACCGGCTATCAGGCCATGATCGACTTGAGCCGGGGGGCTGGGGAACCTCCAGACTCCCCCCATACTTCTGAGGCGCCGCCCTTCAGTCAGTACGACCTGCCTTTCCTGTTTCATCCCGAACCCCAGTCCTGTCTGATCGTGGGGGCCGGCACGGGCAACGATGCCGCCGGGGCCTTGCGCCATCAACTCAAGGAAGTGGTGGCGGTGGAAATCGATCCGGCCATCATTGCCCTGGGGCATGACTTTCACCCCGAGAAACCGTATGCCTCGCGGCAGGTTCGGGTGGCCCTGGATGACGCCCGCTCCTATTTTGCGCTCTCCCGGGAAAAATTCGACGTTGTCATCTTCGGACTGCTGGATTCCCACACCACCACGTCCATGACCAACGCGCGGCTGGACCATTACGTTTATACCCTGGAGAGCATCACCCGGGCCAAGGAACTGTTGGCCGAGGGCGGTATAATGGTCCTGAGTTTCGAAGCTCAGAAACACTTTATTGCCGACCGCATGGCCGCGGTGTTGAAAGAGGTCTTTCAGCAGGAACCCCTCAGCTTCCTGGTGCCTTTTAGCAAGGCCGGCTGGGGCGGCATCCTGTTCATTGCCGGCAACCTGCCGGCCGCCCGGGCGCAGATAGCCAAGCACCCCCGGCTGGCCGCCTTCATTGAGGAAATGCAACAGAAGTTTCCCCTGCGGCTTGCCTATACCACCCGCATCACCACCGACGACTGGCCCTATATCTACCTGGACCGGCCCCGCATCCCCCTGTTGTATTTTCTGTTGGGGGGCCTGATGGTGCTCCTTTTGGCACGCAGCTACCACCATTGGCAGGCGCAGGGGGTGGTGGCCAGGTGGGGGCGGGCACACTGGCATTTCTTCTTTCTCGGGGCCGCGTTCCTCTTGTTGGAGGTGCAAAACATCAGCAAGGCCTCGGTGGTCCTGGGGAATACCTGGGAGGTCAACGCCGTCATCGTCTCCGGGGTGCTTGTCATGATTCTGTTGGCAAACCTGGTGACCTACCGGTTCCCCCGGCTGCCCCTGGGCTTGGTGTACGCCCTGCTCATCGGCAGTTGTCTGGGTCTGTATTTTGTGGATCTGGCCCGCTTTGCCTTTCTCCCCTACCTGCCCAAGGCGGCCCTGGTGGGCGGCCTCACCACGGTTCCCATGCTGTTCAGCGGCGTGGTGTTCATCCGTTCCTTTGCGGTGTTTCCCGGCAAGGACGAAGCCTTGGGGGCCAATCTGCTGGGCGCCTTGGTGGGGGCCTTGCTGCAATCGGTGACCTTCATCACCGGCATCAAAGCGTTGCTCCTCATCGTGGCCGGGTTTTATGTGCTCTCGCTCTTCACCCGACCCACTTTGACCCCCGAAAGGGCGTCTTGATCATCATGGAATTGCCTTCCCCCCCTGTCCATCGCATCATCGACGGGCACCTGCACTGCGGCTGCCAAAACGTCCACTGGCCCTGGGAGCACCTCCGCCCCCGGCACCGGGCCGCCGGCATTACCGGCGCCGGGGTCATCCCGCCGGTGGAGGACGTCTATGACCGCTATGATCCCCACTTTACCGACACCCCCGCCTGGCAGGCCTGCCGCCGCCGGGCCCACCGCTACCTATTGGCGCTGCAGGACCCGGAAACGGAGTTCTTCCCTTACTTTTTCGTGTGGAACGACTTCGCCTGGGAGGAGCTGGGGTCGGAGTTTGTGGCCGTCAAATGGCACCGCCATGCCGACGAACCGGAGTATCACTACGACGACCCCCGTTGTCGGGAGTTTTTGACGGTGGTGAAGGAGCGGGGGCTTCCCATTCTCCTGGAGGAAACCCGAGAAAACACCCTCTTCTTCCTGGACAAGCTCCTGCCTCCCGGCGTTCCTCTCATCATCCCCCACCTGGGAGGGTTAAACGGGGGTTACGAGGCCTTGCGGCGGGCCGGGGTCTGGGAGCTCCCCCATGTCCATGCCGACACCGCCCTGGCCCCCCCGGCGGACATGGAAGACTACCTGGCCCGTTATGGCGCGGGCCGCCTCCATTTCGGCAGTGACTACCCCTTCGGCGACCCGCTGCGCGAACTGCAAAAAATCCTTGGCCTAAACCTCCCCGAGGAACAGGCCCAGGCCATCCTGAGCGAGAACTTCCGGCGCTTGGTAAGGCGGTGAGAACGGGCCAGCGGCGGCCCCCAGTGGGAGGGACCACCCTGCCCTTCTGCCGGCTCCTGCTTAGCTAATCAAAGCAAAAGGGCCGGAATCGGAACTCCGGCCCTTCTTTGGGAGAAACGTTGGCAGAGGCAGGAAAGAGCTTAGGCCCGCCCGACCCCCAGGCTCACAAGGCCGCCATGCGCTCCTTGCGGTCGGCCAGGACGGGTTCAAACTGGTTCATCAACTGGCCCTCGAACTTCCGCCATTCATCCTGGAATTGCGGCAAGTGCTCCACCTCCAGGCGCACCCGTTGGCCGGTTTGGGCTTCCAGGGCCCGGGCGTAGGTATTGAGCTGTTGGCTGAAGCTGGCCTTGAGCTGCTGGTAGGCGCCGTTTCTGGCCAGAAGAAACTGTTGCCAGATCTGCTCCACCTCTTTCTTGAGGAGGCCCATGCCCTTCTTGTTGCTGGCCACCACCAGCAGCCCCTCCAGGGCCCGCAACTGGCGGGAATCCACGGCTTCATCCCGGGGAAGGGTGATGTTGCGCAGCAACACTTCCTTGATAGCCTGCCGGGCCGCGGCCTGACCTTCGGGAGGGATGGCCTTGAGCTCCTCCTCCAGGTTGCCTTCTTCCTTTAAATAGTTTACTGCCAGGGCGCGGCCTTTTTCCTGAAACTTTTCTTGGGCCAACTCTTCCGGGGACGCCTTGCCGAAGCGTTCGGCCTTTTCCAGGGCCAGCTCCAGGGCGCTTTTGATTTCAGCCACGGGTGCTCACTTTCTCTCCCCACCGGGGAGTCTTAGCAGGTCTTTCACTGAATTTTGGCCGGCCCGGAGTCCTCTTTGGCCGTCGTGGGCGAGGCGGGAGCGGCGCCGCCGCCGGAATCCTGGGGCTTGTCGCTGGCAGCAGAATTGGCCCGGCTGCCGGCATAGTCGGTGACATACCAGCCGGAACCCTTGAGGTGAAAGGCGCAGTTGCTGATGATTTTGTGTAAACTGCCGCCGCAGGCGGTACAGACCGTCAGCGGGTCTTCGGAAAGCTTCTGCCACTTTTCCACGGTCTGGCCACAAGCGGCACATTGATACTCATAAATGGGCATACTGCCGACCTCCTGCATCATGGATGTCATAGTAGGCGATCACCGGCTTAAGCTCCAGGAAGCGGAGAGGGGCCAGGATCGCCTGAGTCAGCCGGTGCACCTCCCGCTCTTCCGCCGCCCGTTCCCGGTCGCTGGCTTCAAACCGGGCCTCAAACAGGCTGAAGCGCACAATGTGCACCAGCTCGTGGGTCAGGACATAACAAAACAAGGGCAGCGGGGCCAGCCCCGGTCCCCGGCGCAAGGCCTCCAGGATATTATGATCCTGCAGGCAGACCCGGTAATAGTCGAAGGCCGCTGACTTCAGCAGGCAGTCCGCCGGCCGGCCGGCGTAGCGAGCCACCAAGGCCAGGGCGTGAGGCGAGATTTCCTCCGCCTTCAAGTCCCTGAGCGTGAGGATGTCGTAGCGAGAGCGAAGCCAGCGGCTGTGCGACAGTTTGTAAAAGTCGGAGGTCATGTCCTCGGCGATTACCGCCGCCTGGCACAAGACCCGCTTCTCTGTGTCGCTGAAATAGGCACTCATGGCAACCGGTTCAACCTGTTAATATTACCATCCAGTCTTGCCTTGTCAACCGCCCTCTGGTAAAAGGGAGCCAGGGGCGCCACCCCCTCCGGGGTTCCGCCCCCCTTGCCAAGAGGAAGGCTAAAGTAAGCATGGGGCCGCAAGGGTCAAGACGTTGGGTGACCCCCTGCCGCCCCCCAGGAAACTGCCATGCCGCAACTGCCCCGCCCCCTGGCGGCCCTGGCCCGGACCCTCACCTATATCCTGGGGCACCGCCCCGATGAATTCGGCCTGGTGCTGGATGAAGACGGCTCCGTGGCCATAAAAAGTCTTCTGGCCACCCTGGCGGCGGAACCCGGACTGGCTTGGGTCAGGCGCCATCATTTGGAGGAACTGGCGGCCCTGCTGGTTCCTCCCCGCTTCGCGGTGGCGGGCGACAGCATCCGCTCCCTGGACCCGCCTCCCCCGGATCTGCGCCGCCCCCAGGAGGCGGTGCCGACGTATCTTTACACGTCCGTTGCCCCCAAAGTCCATGCGCGGGTATGGGAGGAGGGCCTTCAGGCGCCGCCCGGAAAAGAACTGGCCCTGGCCCGCAACCCTGAGCTGGCCAGAAAAATGGGCCTCCGCCGGACGCCGCACCCGGTGCCGGTGAAGATTCAGGCCCAGGCCGCGGCCAGAAAAGGCGTGGTCTTGACGGCCTACGGCGAGGAACTGTTCCTCGCCGCGGCCGTGCCTCGGGCCTTCTTGGAGCTCATTGCACCACCGCCGGCGAAAGAAAAACCCAAGCCGGACAAACCCGCTGCACCCCCCCTGCCCGGGGAGATCCGGCTGGACCCGCGGGCTTTGGTGCGGGAGGGATCGAGGCCCCAAGGCCGCCGGGACGAGCCCGCCTGGAAGGCCGCCACCCGCAAAGAACGGCGCCGCCGACGCTCCCAATGAGCAAGCCCCCCGTCGGGAAGCCTGCCCCGAACCGCAATGGGTTTTTTGGGCCGCACCCCGGCGAAGTTGGCAGGAGGCAGGAAGAGCCCATGCCCCCGCCCCACATGCCCAGGCTGGACGGCCTCATCGTCCTGGGGGCCAGGTTGAATCCGGAAGGAAAGCCCGGGCGCATCGCCCGCTTGCGCCTGCTGCACGCCCTGGATTGCTGGCGGGCGCAAGGGGGGCAGCCCTTCCTGCTGCTGAGCGGCGGCCCGTCCCGCCATGCCGCCGGCCTGACCCAGACTGAAGCCCGGGCCATGGCCGACTTCGCCCTGGCCTGGGGAGAGGAACAGGGCGGCCCGGCTCTGCGGGACCTGCTGGCCAGCCGCCTGGTATTAGAGGAGGAAAGCCTCACCACCGAGGCCTCGGCCCGCAATACCCTTTCCCTGGTACTGGCCCTGGAGCTGAAGGAGGTGGGGCTGGTGAGCGATTCGCTGCACGGCAGGCGGGCCCGCTTCCTTTTCCGCCGCCGGTTCCGGCGCCATCCGGTGAACCTGCACCCCCTGCCGGCGCCGGGAGTGGTGATCCATTATTTCCGCCATCGGCGCTATCTCTGGCTCACCAAGATGGCCCTCCGGGAATCCGCCGCCTGGGTAAAGGCGTTGGCCCGGGCCTTGGCCCGCCGCTGAGCATCGCCCCATGATCCCCGGGCGAGGTGTCGGATAATCCACCATTTCTACACTCCCTTAGCCGCGCCGCCAAAAAAAGTCTTGACAGCCTTTCCCAATGGGATTAAAAATGTCGGGAATTAAGAAATTTTTCACAATTTTCTCTTCTTTGGAACGACCATGCTGGAAATCAAGCGCCCCGTCAGTGCCCCCTTAAGTCCCGACCAAATCGCCGGTATCCAGGAAATCTGCCGCCGGTTCAAGCAGATCAAAGGCGGGTTGCTTCCCGCCCTGCACCAGGTGCAGCGTCTCTGCGGCAACTGGCTGCCCATGGAAGCCCTGCAGCTGGTCTCCCGGACCATGGACCTCCCCTACCCCTACCTTTACGGGGTGTTGAGCTTCTACACCATGTTCTCCACCCAGCCCCGGGGCAAGTACATCATCCGGCTGTGCGAGTCCCCGCCCTGCCACGTCCTGGGAGCTGAGGACCTGCTGGACTTCCTTAAAAAGGAATTGGGCGTTGCGGTGGGTGAGACCACCGGCGACGGCCTCTTCACCCTGGAGCTCACTGCTTGCCTGGGGGTGTGCGAGGTGGCGCCGGCCATGCAGATCAACGAGGTGGTGCACGGCCACCTCACGGCCGACAAGGTGCGCCAGATCCTGGCCGATTACCGGGCCGGCAAAGCACCGGACTACACCCAACTCAGGCGCACCACCAATCCCTTGAGCGCCTACCCGCCCAGCCCGGATGAAACCCCCCTTCTGCAAAACGTCGACCAGCTTGACCCCATGAGCATTGATGATTATCTCGCCCGGGGGGGCTACGAGGGGCTGAAAAAGGCCCTCACCATGACCGATGAGGAAGTGGTGAATGTGGTCAAGGAATCCGGCCTCCGGGGGCGGGGCGGCGCCGGCTTCCCCACCGGCCTCAAGTGGTCCTTTACCCGGCCGCTGAAAATCTTTCCCAAATTCATCATTTGCAACGCCGACGAAGGCGAGCCCGGCACCATCAAGGACCGTTACATCATGGAGGGCGACCCCCACCGGGTCCTGGAGGGCATGGCCATCGCCGGCTACGCGGTGGGCGCCCAGCAAGGCTACATCTACTGCCGGGGTGAGTATTACCTCTCCATGCACCGCCTGCAAAACGCCATCAACCAGGCTATGGAGCGGGGCTTCCTAGGGGACAACATCTTAGGGAGCGGCTTCAGCTTCCATATTCAGATCCAGACCGGCGGCGGCTCGTATGTCTGCGGCGAGGAAACCGCGCTCATCAACTCCATCGAAGGCCAGCGGGGCTACCCCCGGGTCAAGCCGCCCTTCCCCGGCACGGTGGGGGTCTGGAACAAGCCCACCATCGTCAACAATGTGGAGTCTCTGGCCAGCGTCCCGGAAATCATCAAGAAAGGGGCCCAGTGGTACAAGAGCAAGGGGACCGAGGACTCCGCGGGCACCAAGATCTTCCAGGTCGTGGGTCATGTCAACCGGCCCGGCATTGTGGAATGCAACATGGGTCTGCCGTTAAGGCAGCTCATCCAGCAGTTTGGGGGCGGGGTGCGCACCGGCCACAACCTGAAAGCGGTGCAGCCCGGCGGCGCCGCCTGCGGCTTCATCCTTCCGGAGCAGGTGGACACGCCCCTGGAATACGCCGCCATGATGAAGGTGGAAGGCGCGGTGGGCTCCGGCACCATGCTGGTGATGGACGATACCACCTGCATCGTGGACGTGGTGAAATGCCTGCTGTACTTTTTCCAGCATGAGTCTTGCGGCTTCTGCCTCCCTTGCCGTCGGGGCACCCGGGTGCTCTACGAGCTGATCTGCAAGGTGACCGACGGCACTGCCACGGAAGCCGATCTGGAGCGCATGCTCTTTCTTTCCAAGACCATGACGGAGAGCGCCAACTGCGCCCTGGGATGGAGCCCCTACGCCTTTTTGAAGACCACCATGGAGCGCTTCCGGGATGAATATCTCCAGCACCTGGCGGGTCACTGCCCCACCGGCGCCTGCAGGAAGCACGCCCAGGTGGCGGCGCACTGAGCGGTCCTGGAACTTCCCCGGGTAGTTCAGACTTAGGTTAAAGGTCATGATATGCTGATCAGTTACCTTCCTATTCTCATTTACATGATTATTGCCGCCGGCTTGGTGGGGCTCATTGTGCTCCTGTCCGAACTGCTGGGGAAAAAGAAGCATTTTCCCAGCAAGGACATCCCGTACGAGTGCGGCATGGACCCCATCGGCGACGCCCGCAGCCGCTACCATGTGCGGTTCTACGTCATCGCCATGTTCTTCATCGTGTTCGACGTGGAAGCCATCTTCCTCTATCCCTGGGGGGTCATCTTCAAGCAGCTGGGGTGGTTCGGGTTCGTGGAGATGGCCATCTTCATTTTCATCCTGGCGGTGGGCCTGGTTTACGTCTGGGGCAAGGGCGCCCTGGAATGGGAATGATCTTTCGCCGGTAAGGCGGATCCGGAGGTCCGTCCGCCGGCCGCCAACGGTAAGACGGGCCTGGCCCGTCCCCTATTGCCTCGGTGGGCGGCGCCCACCCTGCACGGAGCATGTTCATGGGTATCGAAGAACACCTGGGATACAACATCCTCACCACCTCGCTGGAGAAGCTGGTGGATTGGGCCCGGAAGAGCAGCCTGTGGCCGGCCACCTTCGGATTGGCCTGCTGCGCCATTGAAATGATCGTCACCGCGGCCAACCGCTGGGACATCGCCCGCTTCGGCATGGAGGCGTTCCGGGCCAGCCCCCGGCAGGCGGACCTCATCATCATCGCCGGCACCGTCACCAAAAAGATGATGCCCGCCATTCAGCGGGTCTATGATCAGATGAGCGAGCCCAAGTGGGTCATTGCCATGGGCGCCTGCGCCTGCTCCGGCGGCATTTTCGACTCCTATGCGGTGGTCCAGGGCATTGATAAATATCTGCCGGTGGACGTGTACATCCCTGGCTGCCCGCCCCGGCCCGAGGGTCTGCTGTACGGCATCCTCAAGCTGCATGAAAAGATCCTGAGGGATCCGTTCCTTACCCAGCAATACCGGGAGAAGCTGGCGGCGCGGAAGGAGGCGGCTTGATGCACCGGGCGGTGGAATTTCTCCAGAATAAGTTTCCCGAGGATGTCCAGGAGGTGATCGAGTTCCGGGGCGACACCACCGTGGTGGTGAAGGCCAAGGCCATCGTGCCCATCCTGAAGGCGCTCAGAGACGCCTCCGAAACGAGCTACAAGTACCTGTCCATGATTGCGGCGGTGGATTACCACCCGGCCAGCCCCAGGTTTGCGGTGGTGTACAACCTTTATTCCCACCGCTACCGCGACCGCCTCACGTTGAAGGCCTTTCTGGATGAGGCCGCGCCGGTCATCGACTCGGTGGTGGGCGTGTTCGCCACCGCGGACTTCCACGAGCGAGAGGCCTATGACCTCATGGGCATCTCCTTTAAGGGGCATCCCAATCTGAAGCGCATCCTGCTGCCCGAAACCTACATGGGGTTTCCGTTGCGGAAGGACTACCCCCAACGGGGTGAATAACAGCAGGCCGGCGGTTTTGGACCAGGCGAAGGACGTGACCATGACTCCCATTGCACCTGAAAAGCAATACGACACCATGCTCCTGAACGTGGGGCCGTCGCACCCCAGCACGCACGGGGTGCTCCGGGTCCTGGTGGAACTGGACGGCGAACTCATCGTCCGGGCCGAGCCCGATCTGGGCTACCTCCACCGGGGCATCGAAAAGCTCTGCGAGGGCCGCACTTATCATAAATGTTTGCCCCTCATGAACCGCCTGGATTACCTGGCGGGGGAGGTCAACAACCTGGGCTTCTGCCTGGCGGTGGAGAAGCTCTTGGGGGTGGAGGTTCCCAAACGGGCCCAGTACATCCGGGTGATCCTGGCGGAACTGACCCGCATCGCCTCCCATATCTTCTGGTTGGGCACCCACGCCCACGACCTGGGGGCCATGACGCCGCTCTTTTACGGGTTTCGGGAGCGGGAAAAGATCATGGACCTGTGCGAGATGGTCTCCGGGGGTCGCATGTTCCCCCTGTACTTCCGCATCGGAGGCCTGGCCGCCGACCTGCCCGAGGGGTTTGTGGAAAAGGCCTGGGAGTTTGTCAAGGAATTCCCGGAAAAATGGAAGGACTATGACACCCTCCTCACCCAAAACCCGATCTGGAAGGAGCGCACCGTCGGGGTGGGGGTGATGACCAAAGAAGAGGCCCTGGATTGGGGCTGGTCCGGGCCCATGGCCCGGGGTTCGGGGGTGGATTGGGACCTGCGCCGGGACAACCCTTACTCCAGCTACGAGGACTTTGATTTCAACGTGCCCCTGGGCACCCGGGAAGGTGACGTGTATTCCCGGTATCTCGTGCGCATGCAGGAAATGCTGGAGGCCAACAAGATCGTGCGTCAGGCGTTGGAAAAGCTCCCCAAGGGGGACATCAACGTCAACGACCCCAGGATTTCCCTGCCGCCCAAGGACAAGGTCTATACCGACATCGCCGCCCTCATCAACCACTTCCTGCTCATCGAGGAGGGCTTACGGCCGCCCAAGGGCGAAGTCTATCACGCCATTGAGGCCCCCAAGGGCGAACTGGGCTTTTATATCGTCAGCGACGGCACCGGCAAACCCTTCCGGGTGAAGGTGCGGCGGCCGTCCTTTGTGGTCCTCAATGCCACCGACAAGCTGGCGAGGGGAAGGCTCCTGGCCGATCTCATCGCCTTGATCGGCACCATGGACATCGTGCTGGCGGACGTGGACTGCTAACCACTGAAGGGGCGCTCTCCCTGGTCGGGAATCGGCGTCGGCAAGCTTCGGCGGCCGCCGCCTCCGGCACCAGGGCGGCGCCCAGGCGCAAGAGGAAGACGGCCGAGCCAAGGGTCGACCGCACCGCAAAGCATCGAAACAACCTGTTTCCAGGTTCACCATTAGGGTTCAGCAAGCAACGCCCAAACAGGAAAGACCTATGGTTAATCTCACCATCGATGGCCGGGCAATTCAGGCGGAACCGGGAAAAACCATCCTGGAAGTAGCCCGGGAGAACGGCATCTTTATCCCCTACCTTTGTTACCACCCGGCGCTGAAACCCATCGGCTCCTGCCGCATTTGCGTGGTGGAGGTGAAGCCGGGTCCGCCCCGACCCTTGCCGGCCTGCGCCACCTATGTGGCGGAGGGCCAGGAGGTTGTGACCAACTCGCCTCGGTTGACGGCCATCCGCCAGGAACTCATGAAGCTGGTGCTCATCAACCACGCCCTGGAATGCCCCATCTGCGACAAAGGCGGCGAGTGCGAGCTTCAGGAACTCACCCACGCCCTGGGGGTGGAGGGAGTGGACCTGGCGGCGGTAAAAACCCCGGCCAATAAAGATTACGTATCCCTGTTGGTGGAGCGCCACCCGGACCGCTGCGTCACTTGCGGCCGCTGCGTGCGCCTCTGCCGGGACCACGTGGGGGCCATGGCCATCAACTTCATGCAGCGGGGCTACTTCACCGAGCTGGGCTCCGGGCTTCTCCCCCTGGACTGTGAATTCTGCGGCTCCTGCATCGACATCTGCCCGGTGGGCGCGCTCATCAACAAGCAGTTCAAATACCGGGCCCGCTCCTGGGAGGTCACCAAGACCAGAATGGTCTGCCCCTTCTGCGGTGGCGGCTGCACCTATGAGCTGCACCTGAAAGACGGCCAGGTGATGCGGGTCTATAACGGCGACAGCGCCCTTTTGTGCGGCCGGGGCCGGTTCGGTTGGCCGGTGGTCAACGCCCCCGAGCGTCTCAAGACCCCGCTGGTCAAGAAAAACGGCCGGCTACAGGAAGCCACCTGGGAGGAGGCCTTGGCCTTCGCCGCCGCCGGCCTCAAGGCCTTGCTGGAAGAGGCGGGTCCGGGGGCTCTGTATGGCGTCGGCTCGCCCCGGGCCACCAATGAGGCCAACTACCTCTTCCAGAAGTTTTTCCGGGCCGGGCTCGGCACCAACAATGTGGATAACCCCGGACGCCTGCACTACGCCAAGGCCCTTGCCGCCCTAGGCCAGGTGTTCGGTTGGCCGGAAGTCAAGGAAGCCGACGGCCCGTACCCCAAACCGGCCCCTTACACCTCCCCCTTCAAGGTAAAGGAAGATACCAAGGGCAGCGGCTTTGCCTTCGTCTTGGGTTCTTTGGAGGAATTGCCCCAGGCGGACGCGGCCCTGATCATCGGCGCCGACCTGACTCCGGAGCTGCCCCCCTTGGGTTGGGGCGTCAACGCTGCCAAGCTCAAGGATGATTTCAAGCTGGTGGTGGCCAATCCCCGGGCCACCAAGTTCGACCGCCACGCCACCGTGAGCCTGCGCTACAAGCCCGGAGCCGAGCGTCTGGTGGTGGCGGGCATTATGAAAGCCCTTTTGGCCGCCAACCCGGATTTGACTCCGGCGGTGAGCGTCAATGGGTTTGACGAGCTCAAAGACAGCTTGAAGAAATTCTCCCTCAAGGAATACGCCGCCAAGGCAGGAGTAGAGGCGGGCGACCTGGAGGCCGCGGCGGCCATCCTGACCCAAGCTAAGGCCCCGGCCATCCTCTTCGGCACCGAGCTGTTGGCCCAGGACAAAGGCGAACAAAGCGCCTTGGCACTGGCCGACCTTTTCCTCCTGGTGGGCAAGCCCGGCACCCCGGGAAGCGCCTTGTACCCGGTGGCGGAAAAGGCCAATACCCGGGGAGTTTGCGAGCTGGGGGTGCTGCCCGACCGGCTACCGGGTCTTTTGCCCCTGGATTCCCCGGCCGCCCCGGCCTTCTGGGGCGAGAAAAAGCCGCTTCAGGAAGCCGGCCCCACCTTGCTGGAGCTCTTGGACAAGGTGGAGCAGGACGACCCGGCGGCGCCCCAGGCCCTCTGGGCTCTGGGCGGCGATCTGCTGCGCTGGCTCCCCAACCGCAGCCGTACGGAGCGGGTATTCAAAAAATTCAAGTTCATCGTAATCCAGGACGCCTTCCTCACCGAGACCGCCAAGCTCGCGGATGTGGTGCTGCCGGTGGCCATCCACGCCGAGCAGGAAGGCTCCTTTATCAGCAGCACCGGTCAGCTGGGGGTCAGCAAAGCGGCCCTGGCGGCCAACGGTGTCAGACCCGACTGGCAGATCATCTGCCAATTGGCGGAGCGGCTGGGATTCTCTATGAAATACGCCTCTCCGGCCAAGGTGTTCGAGGAATTCGCCAAGCACCTGCCCCTCTACACCGGTTTGGCTCCCCAGGCTTCGGTGGCCAAGACCGGCATCCCGGCAGCCTTGACCGGCACCTTGGTGCCCTTCGACCTTGATATCAGCCTGCCCGGGCGCCGGCCGTACAGCCTCATCGTGGGCAAGGTCCTGCAGCACTCCGGCTCCTTCACCACGCATGAGCCTTGCGGCACGCTCCTGGTGGCCTCGGAGGCGGCCCTCAGCCTCAACCCCGAGGACGCCGCCGCCTTGGAACTGAAGGAGGGGGAAGTGGCCAAAGTCATCTCCTCCCATGGCGAGGTGGAGGTCAAGGTTGATCTGGATCCCTTGCTGCCACCGGGGGTGGCCTTCTTGCCGGAGCATTTCGCCCAACCGGCCGCCCATATGCTGACCTTGAACTCCAATTTGGTGAGGGTAACCATTCAGAAAGCGTAACCCGCGGGCAGGGGCTTTTTGCCCCCGCCTCGCTGTCAAACCGCGAAAAGGCGAACACGTATGAACATGCCTCTGCTTATCTTACTGACGGCCCTGAAAATCACCTTGATTCTGGTGGTCTTCCTGACGGCCATCGCCTACACGGTGCTCATGGAGCGCAAGGTCCTGGGTTTCATCCAGCTGCGCTACGGCCCCAATCGCGTCGGCCCCTGGGGTCTGCTGCAGCCGCTGGCCGACCTGGTGAAGCTCCTCTTCAAGGAGGACTTTACCCCGCCCATGGTGAACAAGGTGCTATTTGTCATGGCTCCCATGATCACCGCCCTGACGGCCTTCCTGCCCTTCGCGGTGATTCCCTTCGCCAGCCAGATCCTGCCCGACCAGATCACCCTGTGGGGGCAGACCGTGGATCTGACCCAGGCCGGCCTCAACCAGGGTGTGATCGCCGACGTCAACGTGGGGCTCCTGTATGTGTTTGCCATGTCTTCCCTGGCGGTGTATGGCGCGGTCCTGGGCGGCTGGGCCAGCAACAGCAAATACTCCCTTTTGGGCGGCCTCAGGCTCTCGGCCCAGATGGTCTCCTATGAGCTGGCCCTGGGGTTGTCCGTCATCGGCGTGCTCATGCTGGCCGGCTCCTTAAGTCTGGTGAAAATCGTGGAAGCCCAGAAGTCCATGTGGTTCGTCGTCTATCAGCCCGTGGGCTTTGTCATCTTTCTCATTGCCGCCTTTGCGGAATGCGCCCGCACCCCTTTTGATCTCATTGAGTGCGAAAACGAGCTGGTGGCCGGGTACCAGACGGAATACAGCTCCATGAAATGGGCCCTGTTCATGCTGGGGGAATACTGCCACATCATCATTGCTTCCGCCCTGGCCACTACCTTGTTTTTGGGCGGCTGGCAGGGTCCGGTGCTGCCCCCCATCTTCTGGTTTGTGGCGAAAACCTTTGCCTTGGTGTTCTTCTTCATCTGGGTCCGGGGCACCTACCCCCGCTTCCGCTTCGACCAGCTCATGTATTTGGGCTGGAAGGTGCTTTTGCCCCTGGCCTTGGCGAACATCATGCTGACCGGCGTGGTCATTCTGTTCATCAAGTAAGAGGTCACCCATGATTCTGCCGTTGCTCAAAGGCCTGGCGACAACGCTGCGCTACTGTTTTTCCAAGCCCATCACGCTGCAGTACCCGGAAGAGAAGCGCACCCCCTATCCCCGCTTCCGGGGCCACCCGGAATTGGTGATCAACGAAGACGGCAGCCGCCGCTGCGTGGCCTGCACGCTGTGCAAGGTGGTCTGCCCCAGCAACGCCATCAAGGAAATCATTCCCGCCGAGGGACCGGCGCATGAGAAGTATCCGGAGCAGTTCGTCATTGACCTGACCCGCTGTATTTTCTGCGGCTTCTGCCAGGAGGCCTGCCCCAAGGCAGCCATTAAATTGAACAATCTGTACGAACTGGCCCAATATCAAAAAGAAGTCCTCATCCTGGACATTGAGCGCGCCACCCAGAAGAAGGCGGAAATGCGCGCCCCGGATTGGCTGTAACCAGGGAGGCAAGGGGGGACTCTTTGGCTCCCCGCACCTTCCGTCATTTGCGAATCCAGCGCCTGCCGGGCGGCTCCCGCATCTGCCTGACCCGGGCCGGGTCGGCTGGCAGCGCCAACGGCAAACGGAAAACCCCTTTTTGAGGAAGCTCGAAAGATGGAATACCTCTTCATGGCACTGGGCGCAGTGGCCCTGATTTCCGGGGTCTTGGTGGTCTTTCAGACTCACCCCTTGAGAAGTGCGCTCTGGCTGATCGTAAACTTCTTTGCGGTGGCCGGCCTGTATCTTCTGGCCCATGCCGAGTTCATCGCCGCCATTCAGGTCATCGTGTACGCCGGGGCCATCATGGTCCTGTTCCTCTTCGTCATCATGCTGCTGAACCTGAGGCAGCCGGAGGAACAATTGGCGCGACCCCGCCTGGGTCTGAAAATCGCCGGCATCACCCTGGCCCTGTTCTCGGCCTTGCTGATCAGCCTGGGCCTTGCCCGGGTGGTCATCAAACCGGTGACGGAAACACCCCTGGGATTGGGAAACACCGAATCCGTGGCCCGGCTTTTGTTCACCGATTACCTGCTGCCCTTCGAGGTCACCAGCATTCTCCTGTTGGTGGCCATTGTAGGTTCGGTGGTCCTGGCCAAGGCCAAGCTGAGATAACCTGAACGGTCCCGGGCCGGTGCACATGGGCCGGCAAGGCGCACAAACGGTTGGGAGAACCTTCCATGGTCGTACCCGTTAACTATTACCTGGGTCTGAGCCTGGCCCTCTTCACCCTGGGGGCCATCGGCGTTCTCATTCGACGCAACATCCTCATCATCCTGATGTGCATCGAAATGATGCTGAACGCCGTCAATCTGGCCTTCATCGGCTTTGCCGACGCCTTCAAGGCGGTGGACGGCCAACTCTTCGTTTTCTTCGTCATGACCGTGGCCGCCGCCGAAGTGGCGGTGGGTCTGGCCTTGGTGGTGGCCATCTACCGCAACCGGGCTACGGTTTATGTGGATGACCTGAACATCCTCAAGTGGTGAGGCGACTTTTATGCTGTTCATACCTTATGTCTGGCTGATCCCCGTTTTCCCGCTGGTGGGCTTTCTGATCAACGGCCTGCTGGGACACAGCATGTCCAAGGAAAGGGTGGGGGCTATCGGCACCTTGGCCGTGGGCTTGAGTTTTGCCTTAACGATGGCCATCTTTTCCGAATACCTCAAGCTGCCGGTGGAGGCCCGTCCAGTGGAGGTGGTGGTCTTCAACTGGATCACCTCCGGGGCCTTTGCCGTCAACGTGGCCTTCCTGGTGGATCCCCTTTCTTTGGTCATGCTCCTGGTGGTTTCCGGGGTGAGCACCCTCATCCACCTGTATTCCACCGGCTACATGCATGACGATCCCGGGTTCCCCCGCTTCTTCGCCTATCTCAATCTTTTCGTATGCTTCATGCTCATCCTGGTGGGGGCCAACAATTTCCTCATGATGTTCGTGGGGTGGGAAGGCGTGGGGCTGTGCTCCTACCTCCTGATCGGCTACTGGTATAAAAAGCAGTCGGCCAGCGACGCGGGGAAGAAGGCCTTCGTGGTCAACCGGATCGGGGACTACGGCTTCCTCCTGGGCATGTTCGTCATCTTTTGGAGCTTCGGCACCCTGAACTTCCGGGAGGTCTTCGCCCTGGCGGCCAACTATCCGGTGGGCAGCGGCGTCATCACCGCCGCCACCCTGCTCCTGTTTGTGGGGGCCACCGGCAAATCGGCGCAGATTCCGCTCTACACCTGGTTGCCGGACGCCATGGAAGGCCCTACTCCGGTGAGCGCCCTCATCCATGCCGCCACCATGGTCACCGCCGGCGTCTATATGGTGGCCCGCTGCAGCGCCCTTTATGTCCTGGCCCCCACCTCCCTCACGGTGGTGGCGGTGATCGGCGCCGCCACCGCCATCTTCGCGGCCAGCATGGGCACCTGCCAGTTCGACATCAAGCGGGTCCTGGCGTATTCCACCGTCAGCCAGTTGGGCTACATGTTCCTGGCTTGCGGCGTGGGCGCCTTCATCTCCGGCATCTTTCACCTCATGACCCATGCCTTCTTCAAGGCCCTGCTCTTTTTGGGCGCCGGCTCCATCAGTCACGCCTTGGCGGGCGAGCTGGACATCCGCCTCATGGGGAACCTGCGGAAAAAAATCCCCATCACTTACTGGACCTTTCTCATCGCCACCTTGGCCATTGCGGGCATCTTTCCCTTCGCCGGCTTCTTCAGCAAAGACGAAATTCTCATGTACTCCCTGGTGAACGGCAATGTCTGGCTGTGGCTCACCGCCACCGCGGCCGCCTGCATCACCGCGTTTTATATGTTCCGGGCGGTCTATATGGTGTTCTTCGGCCAGTCCCGGGTGCCCCATCACGTGGAGCACCACATCCATGAGTCGCCGCCTTCCATGACTATCCCGCTGATGACGCTGGCATTTCTCTCCATCGTGGGGGGCTGGATCAATTTCCCTATTATTCCGGGGGCCCAGAAATTCCATGATTTCCTCTCCCCCGCCATTGCCCCCCTGGGGCATGAGGTGCATTTGGCCGTCACCGCCGAAGTGGGGTTGATGCTCTTCAGCATGGCGGTGGCCGCGGTGGGTATTTACCTCGCCTACAAACTATATATCGTTTCACCGCAGATCCCCGACTGGCTGGCCGCCAAGTTCCCCACCCTCTACCATTTGGTTTACAACAAGTATTATGTGGACGAGATCTACGATTACTTGGTGGTGGAGCCCATAAAAACCGGTTCTACCCTCTTGTGGACCGAAGTGGACAACAAGGTGGTGGACGGTGCGGTGAATGGCTCCGCCGGCTTGGTGGCCTGGCTCAGTGCCCACCTGCGGCGTCTGGAGACCGGTTTTGTGCAGAACTATGCCATGTCCATCATTTTGGGCCTGACCCTGGTGGTGGGCTACCTACTCGGATAACCAAAGCAGGAGTTGCTCATGCAGCTGCCCATACTTTCCATTCTTGTCTTTTTGCCCCTCCTGGGGGTGGCGGCCCTGATTTTTATGGATCGGGAGGACGGCAAGCGCCTCAAGCTCTTCACCATGGCGGTGATGGTGCTGGAGTTTCTCGTGTCGCTGCCCCTATGGTTCCGCTTCGATGACGCCAACCCCGGGATGCAGTTTGTGGAGCGCTATAACTGGCTGCCCCAATACGGCATCAGCTATTTCGTGGGCGTGGACGGGTTTTCCATCCTGCTCATCATGCTCACCACCTTCCTGGGGCCCTTGGCCGTCCTGGCCACCTGGGAAGACGTGCAGCACCGCATCAAAGAGTTCATGATCTGCCTCCTGGCCCTGTCCAGCGGCATGATCGGCGTCTTTGTGGCCCTGGATCTCTTCCTCTTCTATGTGTTCTGGGAAGTGATGCTCATCCCCATGTATCTCCTCATTGGGATCTGGGGCAACCCGGCCCGCCGGGTGTACGCGGCCATCAAGTTCTTCCTGTACACCATGTTCGGCTCCCTGCTGATGTTGGTGGCCATTTTGGTGCTTTATTTCTATGCCGGCAAAACCACCGGCACATACACCTTTGACCTCCTGAAGCTGTACGGCCTGAACATCCCCTTCAAGATGCAGTTCTGGATGTTCTTGGCCTTCGGCTTGGCCTTCGCCATCAAGGTGCCCATGTTCCCCTTCCACACCTGGCTGCCGGACGCCCACACCGAAGCGCCCACCGTGGGCTCCGTCATCCTGGCGGCCGTGTTGCTGAAAATGGGAACCTACGGCTTCCTGCGCTTCAATATGCCTCTGTTTCCCCAGGCAGCGCACTACTTCGTGCCCCTGTTCAGCATCCTGGCCATTATCGGCATCATCTACGGCGCCTTGGTGTCCATGGTGCAGAAAGACCTGAAACGCCTGGTGGCCTTTTCTTCGGTGTCGCACCTGGGCTTCGTCATGCTGGGTCTGTTCACCTATAATGTCCAAGGCGTCATGGGCGGCATCATCCAGATGATCAACCACGGGCTGTCCACCGGGGCCTTGTTTTTCGCGGTGGGGGTCATTTACGAACGCCGCCATACCCGCATGATCGCCGACTTCGGCGGTATCGCCAGCGTCATGCCGATCTTCGCCACCATCTTCATGATCGTCACCTTGTCCTCCATCGGCTTGCCGGGCCTGAACGGCTTCATCGGCGAGTTCCTCATCCTGCTGGGCACCTTTAAGGAGAACAAGATCTACGCGGCTTTGGCCGGCACCGGGGTGATTTTCGCGGCCTGCTACATGTTGTGGATGTTCCAGCGGGCCATTTTCGGCGAGGTCACCAAGGAAGAAAACAAACACTTAAAGGACATGAACGCCCGGGAAGTGGCGGTCTTTTTGCCCCTCCTGCTCTTCATCGTCTGGATCGGCGTGTATCCCAACACGTTTTTGAATAAGGTCAAGGCCACCACGGAGAACTTCTGTGCCATGATGGAGAAGGCCAAGGCCACCCAAGTGGGAAGCTTATCTTACACGGTCAAGGGGGAGGCGCCATGAGCCTGACCATACCCAGTTTCAGCTTGGCCAGCATCGGCCCCTGGCTCACATTGAGCGTGGCAGCCATCGCCATTCTGGTGTGGGACGCCCTCTCCAAGGAACGCCCGGCCGCCATTCCCATGCTGAGTATGGGCGCCCTGACGGTGGCTGCCCTGCAAAGCCTGGCCCTTTTGGGGAAAAAAGGGACCGATTTTGCCGGCATGATTTATGTGGACGGCTTCACCGCCTTAGCCTACCTTATCCTGGTGCTGGGCGCCGGCCTCACCATCATGCTGTCCCAGTCTTACTTGGAGGAGTACGGGAAAAACCTCTCGGAATATTACGCCCTTTTGCTCTTTGCCACCACCGGCATGATGATCATGGTGGCCGGGGCCCATTTCATCATGATCTTCCTGGGCCTGGAGGTCATGTCCATCGCCGTCTACGTGCTGGCGGGCTTTTTCCGGGAAGATCTGAAATCCAACGAAGCCGCCATGAAATATCTGGTCCTGGGGGCCTTTGCCAGCGCCATCCTGCTGTTCGGCATGGCCTTGGTGTACGGGGCCGCGGGCGGCACCCTGTTTTTGAATGACTTGGCCAAGAAACTGGCGGTCACCGCCCCCACCACCAAGCCTCTCATCCTTTTGGGCTTGGGTCTCATTGTGGTGGGCTTTGGTTTCAAGGTGGCCTCGGTGCCCTTCCACATGTGGACCCCCGATGTCTATGAGGGGGCCCCCACCTCGGTAACCGCTTATATGGCCGTGGCCGTCAAGGCCGCCGCCTTTGTCGCCTTCGCCCGGGTCCTTTTCGTGGCCTTCCCCCAATTCCAGGTCAACTGGAACTACCTCCTCTGGGGCTTGGCCGTGGCCACCATGACCCTGGGCAACGTCGTGGCCATCGCCCAGACCAACATCAAACGCATGCTGGCCTATTCCAGCATCGCCCACGCCGGATACCTCATGGTGGGTTTGGTGGCGGCCAACCAACTGGCGGCGGTGGCCATTCTCTACTACCTGTTGGCCTACACCCTGATGAACATCGGCGCCTTTGCGGTGATCATTATGGTGGCCCGCAAACGGGACAGCTACCTGAATATCTACGACTACTGCGGCTTGGGGGCCCAGCACCCGGGGCTGGCCGCAGCCATGAGCGTCTTCATGTTCGCCTTGGCGGGCATGCCCCCCACCGCAGGGTTCGTGGGCAAACTGTATATCTTCTCCGCCGCGGTGCAGGCCGGCTACATCTGGCTCACCATCATCGGCGTCATGAACTCTTTGGTATCGGTGTATTATTACCTGCGCATTACCGTACTCATGTACATGAAGCCGGCCGAAGCTGATCTGGGGCCGGTGACCTTCACCCCGGCCGCCACCGCGGCGATGCTGGCCACCGCGTTGGCTGTGATCCTGGTGGGCATTTTCCCGGGTTGGTTCTACAACCTGGCGGTGGCTTCCGTGAGGATCCTTCCTTTGTAACCCCAGGTCCTCCTTAAGAACGCAAAAGGGGCGGGAAGATCCCGCCCCTTTTTTTCGCCCTGGTTCTTCGGAGTTTTTGCCGTTCCCTCATCGAGGCGTGCCTGCTGCCGGCTCCCTCCCGGTTTGCAGCCGCCTCCTTATGGCTGGGCGGCAATCCAGTCGGCCGCCGCGCTCACGGCCTCCGCATAGGCGTCGGAGAAATCTGCGGTGGGCACCACCCCCTGCTCGGCCAGTTCCCGGAGAAAGGCCTCGCTCAGGTCAGCGTTCTTTTTCAGCTTAATATAGCCATAGCCCACCACAATGCCGGACCTGACGCTCTCCAGAGCCTGTTCCGCCATCCAGGGCCACACCAGCGGCACCCTCCGCACGTGCCGGTAATAGTGCAGGGAAGCCCGGTACAGCAGCTTGGCGTCAAACCCCACATTCACCTGCTCCCAGGCAGAGAACCCCGGTGGCAAAGGAAACTGTTCGCGGTCATAGAAAATAATGGTGTCGATGGCCATCTCCACCAGGTCATGCACCGGACTGGCCTCCGGAATATACCCATCCGGGTTGGCGCTGCTGCGATGCCCCACGTCGTCGGCGACAAGGTGGGCCCCATAGGCCAGCGCCATCAGCTTCTCCTCACCGGTTCTGGCCACGGCCAAAAGAGATTTGGCGAACTCGTGGCTGTGGACATAGGTCCGCCCAGTGGATTGGAACAGCGGCGTCCAGGCGATGTCCGGCGCGGCGCTGGCCCGGATAAAGGTGGTTGAGTTCAAACTGGGCTGCACCGTAGCCAAAGAGGTGGCCAAACTGAAATGGGTGGGGGAATTCCCCCAGGCCCACCCCAGCCCGGGCGCCGCCACCAGCAGTCCCAGGACGGCCAAAGTCAGGCAGATGTTCCTTTGCATGTGCGCACCCTCCGGAAAAAATTCAGGCGGCCCTCAGGCCGCCTCCGAAAGGAACCCTTATTTCTCGAGTTCCCTGATCCTGGCCTCCACCCCGGCCACTTCCTTCTTGAGCTCTTCCAGGTAGTGGCGCAGATTTTCCAGTTCCTCGGCCGGGGAGATGAAACGCCGCCAGCCGGGTCCGCAGCAGCCCGGCCTCAGGCCGCCGCAGCATCCGGGGCCATGGTGCCAGCCGCCAAAGGTGCAGCAGCCGTGGCCATGCCCGTGGCCGTGTCCGTGGCCGTGTCCGCCCGTACACATAACCCTTTACCTCCTCCACAATGATCTGGATCCTGGCAGCCGATGCCCGGCTCCATGGTTCATCCATCGCCCTTAGAACGGGTCGCGTATGCCAAACAGCACCTGGTTTTCTGCCGGCCCTTGGAAGACCAGGACGTTTTCCCGCCGCTGATACTGCCGGTACGGGTTCAAATTCAGGCGGCCATGCAGCCGCCACCCCAGCTCCTCGGCGAGTTCCAGGGCATCGTTGGTGTCGCCGCCGCCCGTGAGCCAACCGAGTTCGCCCTGCAGATGGGGAACGACAAACCGTCAGCGGACGCCAGCCCACCGGACCGCCCCGCTCAAATTCAAGAGATATTGCCAGTTCCGGTTCTGAAAATAGTGTCCCAGGCTGGCCATCTCAGAAAGGTGCTGGAGACATCGCCATGATAGGCAAAGCCGCCGGATGCCACCGCCAACGACGCCCGGGGCCCCAACAGCCAGCCAGTCGGGGCCGGTCGTCACCCTGGGCGATGTCGGCCCAAACCTGGATGCGGGGGAAGAAGGCAGCCAATAAAGCCCCCTAGGCCATCAGTCCACCTCAGCCCAACTCCCAGCGCCGTTTGTGGTCCTAAGGCTGCCCGGGGCATCTTCCCCCCTTCCGGATTTACGCCGCCTTGCGGGTGCGCTTTTTTAAGCGGCTGATGCGGCGGCGCAGGATCTCGATGGCCTTCCGGGATTCACCCGCTTCCAGGGCCTCCAGTTTTTTGGCCCGCATCTCCTTGAGCTTGAGCTTCAGGTCCCGCACGTTGACGGATTTCCCCGCTTTTTTGCCTTCCTCCACAATGCCCTTGACCTTTTTGATGGCGGCGATGAGCTCTTCCTTGTTCATACCGTGCACGCCGCTGATCTCCCCCAGTTCCAGGGCATATTTGCGCAATTCCGTGGCCGTCATTTTGTCCAGCGGTTTTTCCTTCTTGTCCTTTTTCTCCTTCTTGCCCATTATAGTTCTCCTAAGCAGCTTGTTGATGGGGGAGGGTTCCAGAGGCCGCTTCCCCTTTCGCCCCTCCCCTGCTTTGGTGGGCTTTGCTCAGCCCCGGAAGAAACCCCGGGCATTAGGGTGGGGGCTTCCGTATCCCTCCCGGCCCGGCCGTTTTTGCTCCCTACCCTTTCTCCTCCATCTTTTCATAGAGTTTGATGAAGGGCTTCACCAAATCTATGGGAATGGGAAAGAGGGTGGTGGAATTCTTCTCCGCGGCGATCTCCCGCAAGGTTTGCAGATAGCGCAACTGCAGGGACATGGGTTCGGTGGCCAGGACGTGGGCGGCTTCGGCCATCTTGGCGGCGGCCTGGAACTCGCCCTCGGCGTTGATTACCTTGGCCCGCCGCTCCCGCTCGGCCTCCGCCTGCTTGGCCATGGCCCGCTGCATTTCAATGGGCAGGTCAATGGCCTTAAGCTCCACCAGGGTCACCTTGATGCCCCAGGGGTCGGTGTGCTTGTCCAGGATTTCCGCCAACTGGGCGTTCACCTTCTCCCGGGCCGCCAACAGGTCATCCAGCTCCACCTGGCCGCAGACGCTCCTCAGGGTGGTCTGGGCCAAGAGTTGGGTGGCGGCATAATAATCCCGCACCTCAATCACCGCCTTGACCGGATCGATGACCCGGAAATAGACCACCGCGTTCACCTTGATGGAGACGTTGTCCCGGGTGATGACCTCCTGGCTGGGCACGTCATAGGTTACTAACTGCAGGTTCACCTTCACCAGGCGGTCCACGATGGGGATGACGATGATCCAGCCCGGGCCTTTGGCTTCATGCAGGGCCCGGCCCAGCCGGAAGATGACGCCCCGCTCGTATTCGTTCAGGATTTTAATGGCGCTGAAGAGAAAAAACGCCACCAATACAACGATCACCGTGGTAGTGGAAAACATCAGGTCACCTCGCTTTAGGTTTCAAGAGCCGCATTCACCCTTTTTCTGCCGCTGGTCTTACCCTTACTTTCAAGCCGATAACTTCCACCACCTCCACCAACTCTCCCTTCCGCACCGGGCGGTCGCTCACGGCCTGCCAGTATTCCCCGTGGACGAAAATCCGGCCTTCAGGATCGAGGTCGGTGTAGGCAGTGCCCCGTTCCCCCACCAGGCCGGCGCTGCCGGTAATGGGTTGGCGGAACTGGCTCCGCACCACCAGGGCGCCGATGCCCAGAAAGAACAGAGCGATGACAGCGATGGAGGGAATCAGGATGTTCCAGGCCACGGCCAGGCCTCCATCCGCTTCCGGGCCGCCCCGGAAGAGCATCATGCCGCCCAGCAGGAGGGAGATGATGCCCGCCAGGGTGAGGAGCCCGAAGCTGGTGAGGTAGATCTCCAGGATAAAAAAGATGAACCCCAGGAGGATCAAGAGGATGCCGATAAAATTCACGGGCAGGGTCTGGAAGGCGTAAAAGGCCAGGAGCAGGCTCATGGCTCCCACCACCCCCGGCAGGATGACCCCCGGATGAGCCAGCTCAAAGTAGAGGCCGGCCAAGCCGATGAGCATGAGAATGAAGGCGATGTTGGGGTCGGCGATGTGCTTCAGGATGCGGGTTCCCAGGCCTTCGTGGATTTCCTTCAGGGGGACGCCGGTGGTCTGGATTTTGCGCGGCCCGTCGGGCATCTTGATCGTGAAATTATGTATCTTGCCGATGAGTTCGGTGAGGTTGTCCGCGGTGAAATCAATGACCTTCAGGCGCAGGGCCTCGGCCGCGTCAATGGAGACGCTCTTCCGGACCGCTTTTTCCACCCAGTCAGCGTTGCGCCCCCTCTCCAAGGCCAAGGCCCGCCCATAGGCCGCCATGTCGTTGACGACCTTCTCGCTCATGACTTTGTCTGGCTTCCCCAACCCCACGGAAACCGGGTAGGCGGCGCCGATGTTCGTGCCCGGCGCCATGGCCGCCACATGGGCCGCCACGGTGATGAAAACTCCCGCCGAGGCCGCCCGGGCCCCCTTGGGCGAGACGTAAACGATAACCGGGACCTTGGAGTTGGCGATGGCCTGATTGATCTTGCGCATCGAGGCGTCCAAACCGCCCGGGGTGTCCAGGAGCAAAACCACTGCCTCGGCCCGTTCCTTTTCCGCCTGGTGGATGCTGTCCACAAGGAACTCCGCCAAACCCGGATTGATGGAGCCCACCGCCGGCACCACATGGATCGCCCGCCCCGCCGCTTCCCCGGGAGTCGGGACGGACCAAAGCACCAACACCGCCAAGAGGCTGACACCCAAAATTTTACGCATGATCGGCCAATCGCTTCATGACTTGCTGCATGTCCTCCCAGGTCTTGTGCCGTTCCTTGGGAAAGCGCAGGAGATAGGACGGGTGAAAGGTGGGCATCACCGGGATGTCCCGGTATTTCTGCCAGGTTCCCCTCAGGCGCGTCAATGGGGTGTTGGTCCCCAGGAGCGCCTGGGCCGCCACCCGCCCCAGGGCCACAATGACCCGGGGTCGGATGGCCTCGATCTGTTTCTGCAAAAAGGGAAGGCAGGCGGCAATCTCATCCGCTTCCGGCTCCCGGTTGCCCGGTGGCCGGCTTTTCACCACATTGGCGATATAGACCTCCTCCCGGCTCAGACCCATGCGACTGAGCAAGCGGTTGAGAAGCTGCCCCGCCGCCCCCACAAAGGGGCGGCCCTGCAGGTCCTCCTCCGCCCCCGGTCCTTCGCCCACAAACATCAGGGCGGCGGTGGGGGAGCCTTCCCCGAAGACCAGATTTTTCCGGGTCCGCCAGAGCTTGCATCGCCGACAGTCCCCCATCTCTTCCCGGATCTCGGCCAAGGTGGGACGTTTAGGGGGCGCTGCCGGGGCTTCCTCCAAGGGAAGCCGCTCCGCCAGCGGGGCAGGGGTTCCCTGCCAACCCAGGCGGCCCTGAAAGGCCAGCCACTCCTTGAGCTGCCGGATAAGCTCAGTCAGGGCCGCGGCCGGTGGTTCAGCCACCGCCCCGCTCCTCATCCCGCTCCTCCCACTGGTCAGCCAGCCAGTCCAGGATGCGCCCCGCCACCTCGTCTTTGCTCATGAGCGGCAGCGCCACGGGTTCCCCCTCCCGGGAAATGAGCACGACTTCGTTGGTGTCCACGGCAAAGCCGCAATCCGGCCGGTTGACGTCGTTGGCCACAATGAGGTCCAGACCCTTTTCCGTCAGCTTGCGGCGGGCCTCGGCGATGAGTTCCCCGGTCTCGGCGGCAAAGCCCACCAGCACCTGGTGGGTTTTGAGTTTCGCCACCTCCCGGAGAATATCAGGGTTTTGCACCAGATTAACCTTAAGGGCCTGGGGCCCTCGCTTCATTTTTTGCTCGGCCAGGGACTCAGCCCGGTAATCTCCCACCGCGGCGGCCATGAGCAACGCGTCCGCCGCCGGAAAACGCTCCCACAAGGCGCTGAGCATGTCCATGGCGGAGCGCACCCGCACCACCTCAACGCCGAAGGGATCGGCAAGGGCCGTGGGACCACTCACCAAGGTGACTTCGGCCCCCCGCCGCCAAGCCTCCCGCGCCAAGGCGTAGCCCATTTTGCCGCTGGAGCGGTTGGTGAGGAAGCGCACCGGGTCCAGGTCCTCCTGGGTGGGCCCGGCGGAGATCAGCAGGCGTCGGCCGGCCAGATCCTGGGGGCTTACCAGCTTCCCCAAGGCCGCCAAAATGCTCTCCACCTCCGGCAGACGGCCATAGCCTACGGCCCCGCAGGCCAACGGCCCGGCCTCGGGTTCCAACACCCAGATGCCCCGCTGCCTGAGGCGGTCCAAATTTTCCTGCACCACCGGGTTGCCGAACATCTCGCAGTTCATGGCCGGACAAAGCAAGACCGGCCGGGTGGCGGCTATAAGGATGGTGGTGAGCAGATCGTCGCCGATGCCGGCGGCCAATTTCCCGATGAGGTTGGCGGTGGCCGGCGCCAGGACCACGGCGTCCACCTGCTGCCCCAACCAGATGTGCTCCAGGGGGTGCACCCCAGGGCCGAACATGCCGGTGCCCACCTGCTGACCGGTGATGGCTGCGAAGGTCAGGGGAGTGACGAACTCCTGGGCGTTTTTGGTCATCACCACCTTGACCTGGGCTCCCGCGGTCACCAGCCGCCGGGCCAGTTCCACCGCCTTGTAGCCAGCGATGCCACCGCTCACTCCCAACAGGATACGCTTGCCGTTGAACATGGAGAGCTCTTGCAGGAGGGGGACGGGGTTCAGCACGCTGTCCCTGCTCCGGCACCCTTAAAAAAATGGATTGTACTTGCGTTCCTGGCCAATGGTGGTGACCGGTCCGTGGCCGGGATAGACGATGTAGTGGTCCCCCAGGGGGAAGAGTTTTTCCCGCACTCCCCGGATGAGCGCGTCAAAGTCGCCGCCGGGGAAGTCGGTGCGGCCAATGGAGCCGGCGAACAGGGTATCCCCCACGTACACCAGGTTGGCGCCCTCCATGACCAAGGAGATGCCGCCCGGCGTGTGTCCGGGAGTATGCAATACCTTCAGGTGGTATTTGCCGAAGCTGAGCACGTCCCCCTCCTTGAGCAGGAGGTCGGCTTGGGAAACCCGCATGGGCTTGCCGGTGAAAAACAGGGCGTCATTGGCCCGGTTGAGCATAGGGGCGTCCAGGGCATGGATGGCGATCTGGGCGCCGGTGGCGTCCTTCACCGGCTGGTTGGCGTCCACATGGTCGAAATGACCGTGGGTGTCAATGATATATTTGAGCTGCAGGCCATGATAGCGCAGGGCGGCCAGGATCTCCTCCTCATCCCCGCCGGGGTCGATGACCACCGCTTCCTTGCTCTCTTCATCTCCCAAAATGAAGCAATTGACTTCCAGTAAGCCCACTATCAGGGGTTTTTGTATCATCGTTGCCGATGCTCCTCAATTCAGGCATTCCAGAGAAATCTGAGGCCCTGGAAGCCGAAATAGCCGCCGAAGCCAAACAGGAAAAGGGCGCAGCCAGCCAGAAATCTGCGATACATGGGGTCCGAAAGAAAGCGGCGGCCTTGGGCCACCGCGGCGGAGACTAAGGTGTACCAGGCGAAGTCCGCCACGATATGCCCGGCATAAAAGAGCAAGACGCCCCAAAAGCCGAATTGGGCCGCAAACAGCACGTAGCCCAAGCCGATGGTAACCCACCACAGGAGCCAGTATGGGTTGGCCAGACTCATGAGCACTCCCGCCGCCACCGGGTGCAGGCCGCCGCTGTCTTTGCCCTCCAGGGTCAGGCTGCTGGTGCGGGAGGCCATCAGGAGGCTCCAGCCCATCCAGCTCAGCATGCCGGCTCCCACGATGCCCACGGTCCCCAGGACCGGAGGGCGGTTGAGCCAACTCCCCAAACCGGCCAACAGGAGCAGCACCAAGGCCAGTTCCAACAGGCCATGCCCCAAGATAATTAAGGGCCCGGCCCAAAAACCCCGGCGGCTGGCTTCCCCCACAGTGACCGTGAGAAGCGGTCCGGGCATTAAGGCGCCGGACAAGGCCACCATGAAGGAGGTCACCGGCACCCCGGCCAAAATCCATAGCTCCATGGCCCTTCCTTGTCCGCAAAATTCAATATGTTATATTACCATAGGCCTATTGGACAACCAAAGAAAATCAAAACGAAAGCCCTTGGCCACCCGCCCTTCTGAGACTCTGGCGAGGAAAACTCAGGCTTTCTTGCGGCCTGAGAATATTTCTTCTTTATTGAGAACAATCTCCCATCGCCAGAAAACCGGCGAGATATGCTTTCTTCAGCTATTCCCAGGGATAACCTTCTTTTTTTGGCATACTTCATGCTTCAATTTAAGCAGAATTGGCCCTGAATGAAACAAAGGATAATTCCTTGCTTGGGAGGCATCCGGCCCCCAGGGGAAGAAGAATTTATCTTCTGACCTGGAGCTGTCGATCATTAAAAAAGGGGGACCGAACCCGAGGTTGCCATGAAAAACCTAAGGAACAAAAGCTGCAAAACCATCCTGTCCCTGGCCGCCTATGGGGCATACAGCTTGTTTGTGGTGCTCTTTCTTTTGCTGACCGCCGATTTTGCCCTGCAGGTGATCCAGTTCATTGACCACGACCTGAGCCAACGATTTGCCTCGGCCATGAGCCTTCTGGAGTATTTTGGCTTTTAGAACTTGAGGGGGGAGGCCCAGGGAATCCTCCAGCAAGTGACGGCCAGCCCGGCCAAGCCAGCAAAAGGGCAGGACGAAGCCGCCCTGCCCTTGATGTGTGTCCCGATGCCCGTTGGCGGGGCTCAGAGGTTTCGGAGCCAGAACGGGTCCTCCCTAAACCGGGCGGTGGCGCCCAATTCCGCTTCAATCATCAAGAGGCGGTTGTATTTGGCGATCCGTTCAGAGCGGGACATGGAGCCGGTTTTGATCTGGCCCACGCCGGTGGCCACCGCCAGATCGGCAATGAAAGAGTCTTCGGTCTCACCGGAGCGGTGAGAGATGACTGCTCGGTAGCCGTGCTGGCGGGCCAGACGGATGGTGGCCAGGGTTTCGCTCACGGTGCCGATTTGGTTGAGCTTGATGAGGATGGCATTGGCCACCCCTTTGTCAATCCCCTCCTGTAAGAATTTGCGATTGGTGACAAAGATGTCATCCCCCACCAGTTGCAGTCGGGAACCTAATGCCTTGGTCAGATGCACCCACCCCTCCCAATCGTTTTCCGCCAGGCCGTCTTCAATGGAAACGATGGGATGCGCGGCCACGAGGCCCTGGTAGTAATCGGTCATCTGGGAAGCGCTGTAGGAACCTCCCCCCGATTTTTTCATGACGTAGGTTCCGGCGGCTTGATCGAAGAATTCTGACGATGCAGGGTCCAGGGCCAGCACCACATCCTGGCCATAGCGGTAGCCCGCCTTCTCCACCGCCTCCTTTATGAGCTCCAAGGCCGCTTCATGGTTGGGCAGATCCGGAGCGAATCCGCCCTCATCGCCCACCCCGGCCGCCAGCCCTCTGGCCACCAGGATCTTTTTCAGGGTATGGAAGACCTCCGCCGCCAACCGCACAGCTTCGGCGAAGGTGTCGCCGCCCACCGGCATAATCATGAATTCCTGGAAGTCCAAGTTGTTGGTGGCGTGCGCGCCGCCGTTGATGATATTCAGCATGGGCATGGGCAAAGAGGCGGCCTCCGTCCCGCCCAGGTACCGGTAAAGG